>Ga0209755_10000246_pt1 | contig 106643 bp, 92 predicted proteins | sample TergutCo191P1_FD_187301 | JGI IMG/M metagenome (GOLD analysis project Ga0209755, IMG submission 187301) | Cornitermes sp. P1 segment gut microbial communities from Petit-Saut dam, French Guiana - Co191P1 (SPAdes) (version 2) | ecosystem: Host-associated > Arthropoda: Insects > Digestive system... | reverse complement strand
CGGGCATGCTCTTAAATATGTGCCAAACCGCTTAAGAACGATTGACCTCTGCGCCGCCGCAGTACAGAGTAGTAACCGCGCGCTCGGCTTTGTGCCGCCGGATATTGTGGATAAGGTACTTGAAGCGGTTAGAGGAAATAATGAAAACCCTGAATGATCTTTTTGAAGCATTCGAAAAAATCGAGGCGATTGTAACAGACCTCAACAATTCCAACGGAATGAATATAAAGTTATGTCACCCATGCCGCAGTGAAGAAGATGTTTGTTATACCAGTGACTTCATTACAGCTCTTCATAAGTATTTGTATATCGATCTGTCTTTATGGAAAGACGAGTTTACTTCACCTGAAGTATGTAAAAAAGCGGTAGAGTGGTTTGGCGATGCCGCTATACCGTTTATTCCAAAAATATTTCTTTCTGATGAATTGTATATGCTGGCGTTTCAACGTGTTTCATTTGATAAATATTATTTCAAGAGAATACCGCGCAAATTTAAAACGCCGGAATTATGCTTAGCGGCAGTACGATGGGATCAATTTGCGCTTCAATATGTACCGAAGCATCTTAAAACCCTGGAATTATGTGTTGCAGCGCTAATGGAGAAAAATAGAGTCAGTCATTTCAACGGCAAGAAAGAAACTGCAATTAACTATGTTCCGCTTGAAATACTGGAACAGGTGCTTGAGGCGGTGAGAAAAGATTCTGGAGTAACGATTTAATTGCGCTAATCGAGATAAATAAAAATTGAACAAAAAACACTTCAAGTTTCGTTCACAATATTATTTTTCATTGAACCATTTAAAATATTCTTTAATTTTAATATTTCTTCATTGGATAATCCAATGTCATCCATTAAATATCGTTCAGTAACAGTTTGAATATTATTATTAATTATATTTTCACCATGAAACATTTTTTTTAATTGTTTCATAAAATTTTTCATTTTACTATATTTTTCAATTTTAGATGAAACACTTGTATCAAAATTGAAAGCCGATAAGTAATTTTTACATATTTCTTCAACGCTGCCTCCCATTAATGCCTCCAATAACGCTGAAAAAAAACCTGTTCTATCAACCCCTGCAAAACAATGTATAAGATATGGTCCTTGTTTTTTTATCATAAATTGTAATGCTCTTTTTAATTTTTTTTCATTTGATTTTATTCCCGGAATAGTAAACGTCATATTTAAACAAATTACATTTCCTTCATTTACAAGTTTATTATACCATAAGACATCTTTAGATAAGTTATAAATTACCGATCTGTTATCATGTAGATTTATTATACATTTTATTCCGGCTTTGATTGCCGCTTTTTCCTTTATTTTTTTCTCGTTACCGCCTTTTAAAGGACTGCTGCTGCGGTAAAGAATATTTTCCGCTATGTTTCCTGTTTTAATATTAATAAAATTTATAAAGTCGTCTTTACTCATAAAATTCCTTACTTGTATTTTGTTCATACATCTAGCTCCCATTCATATTAGATTCAATTTTTTCAATTACCTTTTGATAAACATTCCAATTTATTGCTCCTTTACTGTAAGCATCATAAACAATTTCCATCGCGTAAATACAATTTAAGAAAAAGGGGCGTTCTAGCAGGTCAAATTTTTCAATATCCATGGTTCTTACACCTCATTTAAATAATTATCTATTCTAAATAATTTCCGTTTTATCAAGTATTTGTTTAATACTAACAGACTAGTCTATCAGGAGATGCTAGTGTCCTGTCTTATTTGGTTTGCATGATAACAAATGTAATATAATATTCCGTATGTTGACCAAAGCTGTAATTAAGTTATAATCTATCCGGCGTATTTACAGGATACACCTGATGAGTCAATTGAGATTTTAAAACATTCTTAGTTTTTCATGCAGCAGCTTTTTAAATCTTAAAGCGGAATTATTATTAGGTTCAAGTGAAAGAGAGTTCTCGCAATCAGAGAGTCCTTGCGGGTAGTCTCCTATGTGATAGTATGCCTGCCCCCGCCTGAAAAGGCAAAAAGGCTGATATGGATTTAATGATAATGAAAGAGTGTAATCATCTATCGCATGTGAATACTGCTTCATGACAGAGTGGACAACTCCTCTGTAATACGCGGCTTTATAAGACTGGGAATCAAGCTCTAAAGAATAGGTAAAATCATTAATGGCATTGGTGTACTGCGAACAGGCAAAATATGCCATTCCCCTGTGTTTATAAATTATCGCTCTTATCATTTCATCAGAGCGGGTGTCATCTCCGTTTTGCAAATAATCCGCTATTGCAGGTTTCTTAAGATCGATGATTTTTGTATATTGGTTTATCGCGTCATTAAAACGGTTATGGTTATGAGCAGATAACGCGTTAACTAGTAAATCATCAATGTTTAAGCTGTCTGCGCTGAATTCATCATAATCATCATCTATTGAAGCATTGATGTCTTCGGTGTCTTTAATACTGCTGTTTAAATTAAATTGATCATCTATAAATAGCATGTCGTCTATTGACTCTTCTATTTTTTGGAAAAAACTTTCGCGTCTTTTTCCTATTTGTTTACTGTAGTTTCTCTGATAACTTCTAATCTCCTGAAAAATTATATCCGCAAGGGACAAGCTCGCGTTTACTGCGGCGAGCTTGCGTTTCATCGGCTCGTCAAACGGACTGAACTCGACTTTATACACAAGTTCATGCTCAACTTCAGCCCACGCGTCCTGTAAAATAGTGCGTATTTGTATTTCTATAGTTTTTGTTCCGGGATTTCCGTGCCTGTTTATTACCGCCTTTGGTATCGCTATTAACAGATGTGTTGATTCATACCCGAATTCTTTAAAAGAGTAGTGCCCCTTTACATCCCGCTCAACAACATTAAAATTTATTTTAATAAGGTCTTCCGTCGCCGCAAGATCTTCTATAAACGGACATATAATTCTGATTCCCAAAAGATCGGTTATTTTTGGGTCTTTATCTCCGTCTCTTAAAAGGCGTATATATTTATTAAAGTAGCTGGTAAAGTTTTTAATTCTGCAGTTGACAACAGGGTTTGAGTCAAGTGCTGTCAGGATATTATCAATCTGTTCTTTAACTTCATTTACGACCAGATAGCGGGCTTCCGAATATTTTTCATATTCTTCCAGTATTGCGTTTTTATCCGCAAGAGAAAATACATTATCCTTCGTATTATTTTTCATGTATTAAAAAAAAAGTATCTGCTTGTTTTCAGGCAGATACTTTCCCGGTACAGCTTCCGGCGCTGACGCGCCGGAAAACGTTAATTATTGCTGACTGCGGCTGGGATCCCCAAACGGAGCCTCGGAAGCCTGTCTCTGAGATTCTAGATAACGAAGAACCTGATTTTGTCCAAACCGTTCCATTTCCCAAACCTTGCGCGCTTCTTCGCGGGTCTGGATGATGTTCCATATGGCTTCATCGTCAATGTCGCGACCTGTATCAAGAACCGCGAGGTCGTAAATTACAGAAACATCTTTGAAATAAGTCACGAAGTCTCCGCCAATATCACCAACTGCTGAAGGATTGCGTTCGACTCTGAATCCGCCGAATTTGATGAACGGAGTGTTAAAAGGATAGAGCGGAACAATTCTGATATCGCGGTTTCTGATTTCGGTAAGGTAAGCCGGGTTTCTCCACCTGAGTTCTCCCCAGCCGTCATAGCGCAGGTTACCCATGAAAATCTCTTTCTCGGTGCCTGTGCCGTCAATTAATGATAAATAAAGACCGTGCGGGAAATTAATACCGTAAACACGGGCAGCTACTTCTCTTATTACACCGACATTCTTAATTACGCCGTATGCCGGGGTTCCGGGTTCTTGTGATTCAAAGCGGCTCTTGGAAACCGCTGAATTGCCGGTGGCCTGAATAGTGCCGTCCTCGCTTACAGTTGATACTTCATAAGCTGGGATTTCAAACGGCGGTTTGATTGTCGCCGATGAATTCCATGATTCTATCGGGAAAAGAATCCTTACACCCATAACAGTGCCGAATTCTCTGGACGCGGCTTCTCTGGTAAAACTGAGAGACATATTGTTAACGGACCTGGCGGAGGCATTAAGAGTTACTTCCCAGTTTTCAATCGCAAGAGATGTCATCATAAGAGACTTCTGCTGCGCAGTGAAACTTCCGCCGGCAACGTGGCCGTAATCCATCAAGGTCTGCCGATTTTGATTAGGCGTATCGCTATTGATACTAATATCCGCCGCCAGCGTGGTGAAGTCGATAAGAACACTTTCCTCGGCAAACAACGGAACCGTAAACATCGTAATTACGACTAGAATGAGCAACTTTTTCATGTAAAGCTCCTTTAAAAACGCTTCTTTAAAAAATTTCTATCTCTCTATAATTCTATAAAATTAATAGCGGTTTGTCAACGACAAAACACTAAATTTTCATTTTTTATGTTTTTTCAGTATTTTTGTCAATTCCAAAAAAACAATTTTGTATTTTCACGCTCAAAACCTTCGGTATATACAGCAGCGCCTTCGATAAAAAACCGAACATCGCTTACATACGAAAAATTTCTCAAAATACCGGCGTGGAAGGCGCGAAAGTTATCAATTGTTACCCCGCCTTCCAAAGGGGGCATTGCGGCATCCGAAGTAAAATTGACATATACCACTCCTTCCCGGTATAAAAGTGATATAAGCTTCGTTTCTTTCGGAAAAAGAGGAAGCAAATCTGGGGTTACAGGCCCTAAAAGAGTTTCCTCTGTATAACGTATAATGTCGCCTTCCTTAGTTTCCGCATTTTTCAACATCCGGTCTTCTACGACAATTACACCGTCTTTTAAAGTATAAAATACAAAAGTCCGTCTTGCAAGGTCAAGAAAAAAAAATTCAAATATAACGGTTGCCGCTAAAACAGCGATAAGCGACAGGGAAACTATTAAAAGAGTATTAATTTTATTATTTGTACCAGCGCTCATTAACGTTCAAATATACCAATGAAATTAGATATGCCATTGTATAATGAAGTTGTTAACTTTTGCAAGCCTTCTTCGCTGGTCATTATGAGCGCGTCCTGATTGTTAGACACAAAGCCCAGCTCGACAAGAACCGCCGGCATACGGCTGTTTCTGACAACGAACCAGTCGTTTGCCTTGCGCCCTCTGGATTGCAAGGCGCTGCCGAAAACCGTTCCAAAACCCTGAAGGATTGAATCAGCAAGCAGAATGCTTTCTGTAGAGAACTCTTCCTCAAGTAAAGCGTTTAATATAGCAGTGATATCCGGGGAGTAATTATGCCCTGCGGAATCCAGGAGAGTGCGCCTGTGTCCTGATGTTATATGCCACACTTCGTACCCCCTTGCATCTGTATTACGGGCGGCGTTTGCGTGTATTGAAATAAAAATTACCGCTTCATTCTCTTTGACAACAACAGAATTAGCCATATCCGCGCGTTGTTCAAGGCTGATAAAAACATCGGTGTCTCTTGTCATTAAAATTCGCTTGTCGGGATATGCTTTATTAAGAGCGTCTCTGAGCGCAAGGCCAACCTTTAGTACAATATCTTTTTCATTTACCTGTGTGTTTCTGCCGTTAGTTGTAATTGTCCCGACAGCGCCGGGATCCCTTCCTCCGTGTCCGGGATCGATTACAATCGCCGCGACCCGAAAACGCGACATATCATTTTCATGCAGCCGCGCGAACGCGTTTTTTAAAGTAGTAACAAAATTGTCAGGAAAGACCAGTATTCCGTTTCTGCTGTAAGGCAGCTGAACATTAAACAGTTCCCGGTTATTGAATAATAAATACCCAGATTCCCCTTCACGGGAAGCCACGGAAAATGAACTGAAATGCTCTCCTACATTAAAAACACCGTCTCTGAACAGCGGATCCCAGCGGAACTGCACCTGTTGGTTTGCGGATATCTGAGAAAGCATGCCCAGTGTTTCATCAAGAGAGAGAGCGGCAAGAGAGCTTGAAATAAAGAATGAGAAATATGAAATTAAGAGTAAAATGATAATGTATTTATTTTTACTCAATTCTTTTCTCCAAAACGTCAATATAATAAACCGCTCCCTGATAGGAACCGCGGATTAGCGCAGCCCAGAAAGAGCGTCCAAGCATTAATATATTTTCGGCATTTTCACAGGCAATCGGGAGAGTTAATCCGGTAAGCATCCGCACCGCGTCAAGCGCTTCCTGAACTGTTCTTCCCATATAGTCAGTTAATCCTGATGATTGAAAAGCATTAAACGGGATTATTGACCACAAATCATTCCTTTGGTATGCGCGCGGACTCTCGCTTTTCATTTCTTCTTTTATCCGCGATAATTCTTGTTCATTCACTGTGTTTATATATTCCGGCAGTAAATTTAACTCGCTCTTTAAATTATCTGCTAACTCGAAGGCATTGGGAGGGAATTCATATTTTCCCTTTTCAATGAATTGACATGCCTCTGTCTGAGTTTCTATAAATAAAAACTCATGAGTCTTTATATCATTCGGATCCAGTCTAATCAGAATTGATCGCACTGCATTTTCCGCGGTTTTAACCGCATCGTCTCTTTGCGGTGCGGATGCGATAATATTTCCGCATTTTGATACATTATTCACCGGAAAGGCAACTTTATCCCCTTCTTTTATACGAAGGAAAACATTGTTTATATTTTTATCCGCTGATTGCTCTTTACCAATCTCCGATCCCAGACTTACAGCGAAGTTTCCTGTATCTCTGATACTCAAAATCTGCTTTACAGTTCCCGGTATTGAAATAAAAGCCCTTTCCGCGCATGTCCATTTTTTTTGAGGGATTAAACCTTGCGGCTCATACCCCATTGCCATTAATATCGCGGCTTTTACAGGCAATGCGCCGCAGGAATAGGGGTATGTCCAGCCTGACATGTAACCGCCCGAAAGACGCGCCGCTATTTCGCCAATCATCGGCCCGCTAGATGTTAACTTAATGTCGCCTTTAGCTGCTCCTATGCTTTCTTTTCCTGAAAGTCCTAAAGCGCGGATTCCGTCCTTGAATGTATCAAGCAAGGCAGTTTGTTTTTCTTCTTCGATAACAGCCGGCATTGTATGGCCCATTTCTATAAAATAAGGAGGAAAAAAAATATGCCTGTCCGCAAGGCCGCAAATTGTAATTTCACCGTGATGAACAATCGCGTCAACTGAAAATTCGGGCCCGTCCATATATATTTCCGCAATTGCCCGCCCTGAACGGGAATAGCCAATTGCTTCTTTTACTGCTTGTTTAAACTCATCAATACTGTCTACTCTGCGGCAGCCTCTGCTTCCCATATTGTCAACTGGTTTTATTACTAAGGGGAACCGGTAACGCGCGTCATTAAGAAGCGCAGATGAATTATCAAATGCGGTAATTGTAAAAAAATCAGGAGAAGGAAGAGCGGCTTTTCTGAAACATTCGCGCATTCTTGATTTATCCGAAGCGTTCAGCGCAGCTTGGTACGGAATGCCGGGAAGTCCTAATTTTTCCGCAGTCCACGCAACGCTTGCCGAAAAATCCGTCCCTGCGGTCATTATTCCCAATCTGGAAGTTTTTCCCTGTATGGATTGCGCAAACGCCTCTATTCCTTCCTTGTCTTTTAAATCAATTTGCTCAAATCTGTCCGCCATTGATATACACGGCGCAGACGAACTGCCGTCAAGAACGGCTGTATAAAATCCCGATTCTTTAGCTGTTTCTATAACGGGTCCCTGCATTACGCCCGCGCCAAGGATAATGATAGTTTCTTTCATATTAAATTTTCGGTTTATTTTTCATTAATATATTAAATTTTTAGTTATTTCAAATGCTTGTTTCTTAAAGTGCGTTAATTAATACTCTTTTCCCATAATTTCATAGCGTTAATTAGGTTGGCATCTACATCTTTTCGAATTTTTTTAGTAATAATATCAAGATCATTACGTGCCTTTTTAAAAATTTCTTCATCAAATGCACTGTCAGGTAAAAAAAGGCGGTAAATATCTGTTTTTAACGCTTCTGCCAGGTTTATTAAAGTTTTATCACTTACCCAAGTACGGCAGCCCTCAATATCTCTTATCATATTTACAGAAATTCCGGTTTTTTCTGATAATTTCTCCTGTGTAAAATCAAGCAAAACTCTATTTTTTTAATGTTTATGGAGAGTATTTTTCTTATATCAGTAGTTTGTATTATATTATTTTATGGTGGTAGTCAAGGAAATCTTTCAGTAATCAATGAACAGGTATACACAGGCGATTTGGATTCAGGAATATTTAATACTGGTTCCGCGTTTACGGGCAGCGGTAAAGTTTATATGGAATATTATGCTACAGGCATCGGTAATATATAAGAAGAAATCGGAACCATAAATAATGGCAAGCTGACTTTTGCAATTACTTCTACAGTGCCGCCGGAAAGCAGTTTTTATACATTTAGTATAGCAGATTATGAGGGTAGTGGAACAAGTGGTAATGAAACATGGATATATATAAATAAATCAAACAACACTGTTGTTAACCCAAGTAATACCAGGGGTGCTTCCGGAAGGCTGATCTTTATAAACAGCAATGATCAGAAATATTCTATTCATTTTATGGATTTGGGAGGAAGCAATTCATCAGGGTATTACATAGAATATTTATATTCTGACAGAAATGCGACTATTTCAGGCAATAGGAACTGGACAGAGACTTATATTAACAGTAGTTATCCTGAATATAATTATGCAAAGGATGTCATAGAGTCTTATAACATTTCATTGGTTAAAGGCTGGAATATCCTTTATGATTATCAAAATTTGAATATGAACAATGAAAATTATTCCATTACCAATGCCACTCCGTCCGGAGTTACCGGAATGAAGTGGGTTGTAATGTTTTAACCAAATAATTTGATAACAATCTGCGTAGGTATTTTGAGAGTTTTAAAAACTCTATTGTCCGTATCAGTCTGCTGCTGTCTGCGAGTAAACCTCAAAAGTGTCACCTAACTTAAATATTCTGCTGACTGCCAGCAGTACCCAATATATAAAACTTTTTTTGTTATTCGCGAATTTTCCCAAAAGCGGGAACCGTTCGGGATGGTGGCCGATAACTTCAATTTTTTTAATTTTGAACCCTGCTGAGAGAAGCGCTCTCCTGCACATTTTAGGAGACCATACAGTATAGTGATCGCAAGGGCTTTCGGATAAAAAGTTCTTAAGATTAGTTCTCCCTGAGATGCCTGAAAACGACGGTGTAGAAAATGCCAGTATGCCGCCCGGTTTTAAAAGCTTTTTTATTTCATTTAAAACGATTAGGCAGACGGTGAAGTGTTCAATAACGAACCAGAGCGTGATTACATTGAAGGAATGTGGAATGAAATTCGCATCATTTTGGTTAACCGAAAAAAAACCTTGTACTGCGGGGATTCCCAGTTTTTCATTTACATAGTTAACTGCGTCTTTCGCAGGATCAATTCCAAACGGAGAATAGCCTTCTTCTTTCGCGGCAGCGAGAAACGGTCCATACGCGCAGCCGATGTCTAACAATGAAGGAATTTCTGATATTAATATATTTTTATTTTTCTGAGTTTCTTTGCGTGATATATCTGAAATTATTTTTAATCTTCGTTTTGCCGCGTTTTTAATATTATCAAAATCTTCCAAATATGTTTTACCGTATTGTTTTTTATATGACTCAAAGAAATATTCTTTCTCATACTCAATCGGGGGAGGGATTATTCTATTCATGTAAATAATACCGCATTTTTTACAGCGGCAGTAGGTACGGTCTTTAAAACGGGCGATGCTGTTTTCTTGTGTATCATCTCCGCAAACAGGACATCGTTTGTTTACCATAGGTGTAAAATTATTACATAATTCCGCAAGACTTTCATTCTCATTTTTTGAATACAAAGAATTATTATACCATGCGGAGTATAGAGGTTTTTGTTCTAAAATTATTTTTATTCTGTTTAAATCCGCGGTTTTATTTTTAAATAATATACCGGCATCAAGGAAACCTGCGGCTGCAGCGAGTTTTTTATGATAAGGGGTAGGATGATCCAGCAAAACATTAGTTCCAGCGAAAAGCGCTTCGTAGGCGGTAATGCCGTAATGGGTGATTACAATGTCATAATCGCAAAGACGCTCCGCAAGATTTGGAATGGCTTCCAATATTTTAATATTATTTATTTTTTTTATTTCACTGTTATCCGATAAAGCGCCTCTTAATAGCGTTATATCCATATTCTGACTGTTTTTCATTACAGACAGTTTACGCGCTGTTTTTATGCCAAGGCCTGCTGTATCTTCCTGACCGAATGTGATAAGGATTTTTTTTTCTTGCTGCTCTTTGTTTTTTAAAAAAGAACGGCTTATATATGATATTTGTGATTTTTCTTTGCTGAATAGAAGAGAAGGAGAAGTGATATTAGCTGACGGTTTAATAAATTTTTGCGGTATTAATATATCAATAAGAAAATCAAATTGATCTCTAAAGGAGCCGCCTTCATCAATGCCGATTACCGGAGCATGATTTTTCCAGAATATTATTTCGTTTAACGGAGTTTGATAACGATCAAGGATAATTAAACCGAATGTATCAAAAAATTTTTCATTAATAAACAGCCAGCCGGGATTAAAATCTTTTGTTTTTAAAAGATTATCTATCTGCGGCGTTCTGTCTTTCTGCGGTAAATAAAGAAAAACCTCCCGCTCCATATTGCGCAAATCTTTAACCAGAGCTATACAGCGGTTTAAATGTCCGCCGCCGCGGCCTTTTTCGGTCGCGGGGACAATCAATATTCCGGCAGCCAGAGCGCTCTGATCGCTTTTCATCAGCGAAAAATCTCCGAATATTTTTTAATTATTGTTTCACCATTGTAACGCCGCGTTTCCTGCGGCAATGCGGAATAAAGCTCTGCCGCGCGTTTATAATCGTCCTGCGTATCAATTGTCAGGCGGATATCCGGATAATTCCACTTAAAAGGAGCGGGCGGACAGAGAATATTAAACTGGTCAGGATGATTATACAGATAGGGGCAGACATGCTCATGATCATAGGGGAGAGTAGTTTCGCTTTCCGCGCGCAGGAGAGCGCAAGCAGCGGCTGATTCAACTCCCGCGCCGTAAGGCAGGTTGATAAAACCGGCGTAATCTGCGTTATGTGATAATGCTTCATTGTTTATCGCAATTGCGGCATCGGCAAATACAAAAGGATTGTCGCCTGTTGCTCTTATAAGGCGGTCTATTGAATATTTTTTGATTACCCCGCAAAAACGGCCAAGGACATCTTCTTTGGAACCGGCAAAAATAACAAAGCCCGCTTTTTGCGCGAGCGGTTCGAAATGTGAACATGAATCTTCTGTACATGCAAGCACTCTTAAATCAGCGCTTACATGGTTCAGCGCTTCCATTACGCGAAATACAACAGGTTCTCCGCTGAGGGGCAAAAGCGCTTTTCCAGGCAATCTGGATGAATCAATTCGCGCCTGTAAAATAATTGCAGTCAATTTATTCTCCCGCCGCCCACCGGCTTGTTACTGCGCTTGCGTCGCATCTCCATCTGTACTTATTTTTTTTTACCCATTTTCTGCTTTCCTTAAATTCATCCCATGCCGTGAAAAAATCCTCTCCTGATTTGTAAAGAAATCCGGGAAAACGGTAAAGCGGCAGGTGCGCGTAATCATTTCTGAATACAGGCGCCAGGTTTTTTAAATAAAAACGTTTGTAGCTGTCTTCCGCAGTATTGTTTTCAGAAGGCATCTCTCCGTCATAAGAAAGTTTTAAATGAAGGCTCAGGGCGATTTCTTCTCCCCATAAATGCGAGCGAAAGCCGAAATCCATCAGCTGCCAATGCGTGTGTTTTAATGTTGAGTCAAAACCGCCTGAATTTATAAAGCGTTGTCTGTCGTAAATTCCGATCCCGTCAAAGGGATAAAGGCTTAAATCGCCCTCACTGCCAGGCTCAGTAAAAACAGTGCGTATCATTTTACGCTTAGTCATAGGTATTATAAGAGTCGGCAATGTTTCATAATTTGAGTTCATTATAACAGGAACGGTACAGATTCTTTTTATGCAGCTTTTTTTTTCTTGTGCGTTATTTGACGATATATCGTTATTTTCTCCGCTGTCTACAATAAGACGCTGCGCTATCCGCTTTGCCGTTCCGCCCGCGATTATTTTCATGTCGCTTCGCATAACAAAGAAAAGCGGGCTTTCAATTTCCTGAGCCGCGAGGTTGATTTGCTCTCCCAGATTTATTTCATATTCGGGAAGTATAAAGCGGACGAACGGAAACCGCCCTGACAGCTCTTCAATTTCATAATGAGGAGAATGGGACTCTATGGAAATTACATTGTCAAATCCCGCTTTTTCAAGATCATGAAAAAAGGATCTTTTTTGAAATCCAGGTTTGTTCAGGATAACAGCCGCAATCCCTGTGGACGCGGTTCGTTCCTTGACTCCTACCGCGGTGTATGGCGTTATCTTTTCATTAAAAATTGTAGGTATAGTATTCATCGCAATTTTCGCAAAGTCCCGGATAATTTTTTTTACATTGTTCTTTGTAATATTTTTCTCCGTTTTGCCAGATATCCGCAATGGAGTCAGTGAATATATTTCCCAATACCATATTTTTTTCTCCTTTTAACGCAGCAAGATTTTCCCTGCATAAAGGAACAGTGCCGTCTGTTAAAACAGGGAAATCCCTCATTATATGCCAGCAGCATTGGCGGATAACAGGAGATATGTCAGAAGCCTGTTTTTTCTCCGTTTGCCCGCAGAAGTCATCGTATTTTTGTATAATAATATTTTTTTCGCCGTTAGGGGAAGCGTCTTTCCAGTAGCGGTAAAATTTCTCCGTATCATCTTCCGATCCTTTTAAACGCACGGCTTGCACATAACAATCGTCCGGAAATAACGATAAAAGTTTTTTAGCGCACTCTTGGGCTTGCGCGAATCCCGCTCCGCGAAGTTCTGCGTACCGTTTTGAATCTGTAGTGTCAAGGGAAACAATCCATGAAAGGGGAGCGAGTTGATTTTTTCTTGTTTTTTCATTTGCTTTTTTTGATAACATGGCGCACTCTTCAAGTTCTTCATTTCTCCAGCCGATGCCGGATGTTTCAATGATTAGCGCAAGTCCGCCCCGCTCTAATACATATTCTATTAATTTCATTTTTTCAGGATGCAGGCTTAATTCTCCCCATAAAGAAAGATCGATTACCGCGTCTTCTGAAAAGCCGGTTATATTATCCAGCAGGGTTTTAAATTTCCCGCTGTCCATAATATCGTTTTGTCCGGATTCGTTCATATAAGAAGGATATGGGCAGACAGAACATTTCTGAGGACATAGGCCGTTAACCTGAATGGGAAAAAAGACTGGCAGTGTTCTTAAAATTTCAGGCTGCTGCGTTACAATTCTTTCAGCGTCCTGTGCGGACGGAATCTTTCCGCCGCAAGCCGCGAGAAAATTATTTAAAAGCAGGATGTTGCGTTTAGAATCAGCGCAAAGGCTGATTCTGTGGCAGCGAAGATCAATCGCAGAAACTTCTGTCTCAATATCAAAAGCGTTAATGTCTTTTTGTATAACGGAAAAAAGCATGTCCCTCTCAACCGGCCCGTCGCTTTCACCTGATATTTTCGCGAGAATGGCGGCTGTTCCTTTGGATAAAATTTCAGGCGCAAGGCCGTAAGGCCAGCCGTCCGCGTAAGAATATTCTGCTGCAAACTGAATGTGCCTTTCCGCCATTTTTCCTGCCAGAATAGGGTCCAGAAAAGGGCAGTCAGCAAAAGCAAAGTAGGCAAGGTCAAAGCCTTCTTGTAATTCCGCGATTTTCTCAAGCGTGTTTCGTTTTGTCCATGTTTCTCTCTGTTCAATTTGAACCTTCTGCTGTTCAAGGTGTTCATGTATACCGCTAATATCTGGAGAGACCAGCAAAGCTGTTTTATTAACTCCCGGAAATTGCGCAGCCTGCTCAATAGAAAGCCGGAAGACGCTTTTTCCGTTTAAAATCGGCTGGAAAGCATGATGTGTCAGATTTCCGGCATATAATATTAAAATATTATTCATACTTACCGATTATCGGCGAAAAAGCGGTAAACATCTATATTGGTTAGTTTTACTTGTCTATATCCGTTTAACTGTTTAAAATGAATAAATGACCGACTTTGTTCATCTCCATGTCCATTCCGATTTTTCTCTCGCGGACGCGTCGGTTACTGTTACAAATTTAGCGGATCGAGCGGAAGCTTTGGGGATGACGCATCTTGCGCTGACCGATCACGGCAATATGTTCGGCGCGATGCCTTTTATTGCCGCATGCGAGAAAACGGTCGCAGTTAAAAAAGACGGTAAAAAAGAACATGTTAAACGTAAAAACCCGGTAAAGCCGATTATCGGCTGCGAAGTATATGTTTCTCCGGGTTCGCGTTTTGATAAAAAAGGCGCTGAAAGCGAAAACAAGTACTATCACATGGTCTTGCTCGCCTCCAGCCGTGAAGGATACTTCAATCTGATAAAAATTTGCTCATTCGCGTATACAGAAGGTTTTTATTACCGTCCAAGAATTGATGATGAGCTTTTAACAAAATACCGCAAAGGGCTTATAGCGCTTTCAGCATGCGCGTCAGGAGAAATTCCGCGCCTTATCACATCAGGAAAAACCGATGAAGCGATGAACAGGGCTCTTTTTTACCGCAACCTTTTCGGTTATGACGAGGGGAATCCGAACTTCTTCCTTGAGATACAGGATCATGGAATTCCCGCAGGAGGATTAAGAGGCGTTGATTTTTCGCAAAAAGAAATAAATTCCGCTGTCGCGGATATTTCGCGGAAAACAGGCATACCTTTAGTCGCCACAAATGACGTGCATTATCTGAGCAGGGAAGATTATGTCGCTCATGATATTTTATTATGTATCGGAACCGGAAAAGTCAGAACCGAAGAAAAACGAAAAAAATATTACGGCGATCAGTTTTATTTTAAAACAGGCGATGAGATGGCCTCTTTATTCGCCGATTATCCGCAGGCAATCGCTAATACAGTAAAAATAGCGCAAAGATGCAATTCGAATGTCCCCAACAGGGAAAAAGAACTGATGCAGTATCTGCCTGATTTTAAAATTCCTAAAGGGTTTGAAAACGATCATGTTTATCTTCGCCACCTTTGCGCGGTCGGGCTTGAAAAACGTTATCTCAAACAAATGACAGATAACGGAAAAGAATGGGAAGAAATAAAAGCAAGAGAAAAATACGAACTTGACACAATTATCAGCATGGGTTTTACGGGGTATTTTTTAATAGTTGAAGATTTTATCAATTTCGCGAAAGAACACGATATTCCCGTAGGGCTTGGGCGCGGATCGGGAGCAGGTTCAATCGTAGCTTACGCTCTTCGCATAACGGATATCGATCCGCTTAAGTACAATCTTCTTTTTGAGCGCTTTTTAAACCCTGAGCGGATTTCCATGCCTGACTTTGATATTGACTTCGCGAACGAAGGCCGCGCGGAAGTAATTAATTATGTTACTGAAAAATACGGAACCGACAAGGTAGGGCAGATTATTACCTTCGGGACATTAGGCGCAAAAGCGGTAATTAAGGATGTCGCAAGAACGCTTGGAATTTCAATTCCTGATTCGGATATGATAACAAAACTTATCCCAAAAGATCCTAAAATAACCCTTGAAAAGGCAATTAAAGATGAACCGCGCCTTCGCGAGCTTGAGCAGGAAGCGCGTTTTTCAGAGCTTTTTACGCTCGCGAAAAAACTGGAAGGGCTTCACCGCCACGCTTCAATACACGCCGCGGGAATTGTTATCGGTAAATTGCCTTTAACGGATTTAGTGCCTCTTTATCAGGAACGCGACGATTCAAAAAAAGGCAGGGCAGGCGGCACCGCGACCCAGTACAGCATGAAATATCTTGAGCAGTGCGGTCTTGTTAAAATGGATTTTCTCGGCCTTAAAACACTCGATGTAATAAAACATACGCAGCAGTTAATCAGGAGCAAGGGCGGAAAATACGCGGACTTTTCTGTAGAAAATGAACCTGAGAATGATCCGAAGACATTTAAAATGTTAGGTGAAGGCAGCAGTTTTGAGATATTCCAGTTTGAGTCAGACGGCATGCAGAATATTCTTAAACAGACAAAACCTGCGTCAATCGAAGATTTGATTGCGCTTAACGCCATGTACAGGCCCGGTCCCATGCAGAATATTCCGCGTTTTATTGACAGTAAAAACGGCAAAGCGCCCATTATTTATCCGCACCCGAATCTGGAAAACGCGCTTAAGGAAACATACGGTGTTATCGTATATCAGGAACAGGTAATGGAAGTCGCGAGAATCATCGCCGGGTACAGCATAGGGCAGGCTGATCTTCTGCGGCGGGCAATGGGTAAAAAAGAACAGGAAACTCTTAATAAGGAAAAAATCCCGTTTCTTGAAGGAGCGGTTAAACGGGGATATTCTGAAAAAAAAGCCGGAGAAATATATGATATGCTCGTTCCGTTCGCGGGTTACGGCTTTAACAAAAGCCACTCCGCGGCGTACGCTATAATCGCTTACCGCACAGCTTTTTTAAAAGCGAACTTTCCCGCAGAGTTCATGGCAGCTAACCTTACAAATGAGATTCACAGCGCAGACAAAGACAAGCTTTCTAAATGTATTGACGAAGCGCGAAAGATGGGACTTACTGTCGATCCTCCTGATATTAATAAATCCGATAAATTATTCTCCGTTGTCGGCGGCCGCGTTGTTTTCGGCTTTTTAGGGATAAAAGGATTAGGCGATGCGAGCGCGGATGAAATTGTCCATCAAAGGAAAAATGTTCTATTCAAAAGTTTTATGGATTTTCTTGACAGGGTGGACATAAAAGCAGTCGGTAAAAAAACTATTGAGCTTTTAATTCTAGCTGGAGCATTTGATAATTTAGGCATAACGCGGGAAACATTAAAAGGAAATCTTGAAAAAGCGCTTGAATACGCGGCAAAGAAAAAAGAGGACAGGGAGATGGGACAGGCAAGCCTGTTTGAAGATTCAGGCGAAAAAGATATGCCGGATTTTAAGTTTGAAAAATTCACTTCAGAAAGCAGAACTGAAATATTAAACCTTGAAAAACAATTGATAGGGTTTTATTTCTCAGGCCACCCGATGGATGAATACAAGGAAATCTGGCGGGAAAATGTAACTGTTAATCTTGGAAATATTAATAATACGATGACAGGAAACTGCGTTCTTATAGGCATGATAAAGAACATTAAGCCTGTAAACACCAAAAAAGGCGATAAGATTGCGTTCGCGACGCTTGCGGATTATAACGGAGAAATTGACGTTACTTTTTTTACCGTTTCATGGGAAAGATGCCGGACTTTGGTCAAAGATGATACTGTTGTAATCTTAAAGGGAAAAATTGATTATCAGAAAGATAAGGATAAATACAGCTTTGTAGCGGAAAATGTTTTAAACAGGCATGAAGCAGCGGCGGTTGTCAGGGAAATAAAAGAAACGGAAGAAAAAAACAAGGCGCACAAAATTACATGGGCTTATATGGCTGATTTAAAGAGTTCCTCTATTTTAAAAGCGGAAAAAGGCCATTATACAGTAATTGGTTATTTAAAATCGTTGCGTGAAATCAAAGACAGAAACGGAAAAGATATGGCTTTCGCTGAACTGCAGGATTTTGAAGGCGGGATTGATCTTGTCTTTTTTGAGAAAGTTTACACCGAATGCCGCCACCTGCTTAGACTTAACGAAATAATCGCGCTTAAAGGAAGCATTGATCCTGAAAATGAGCGGAATCCGGAAAAAATCAGTTTTAAAGTTACAAGCATAGCCGATTATCCTCAGTTAAGCAGAAGCGCCGCCAAGAAAACAGCGGCGGGAGAGAAACCGCCGAAACAGGAAAAAATGAAAGGAAAAAACGATGAACAGTTAAAAGAAATACATATAAGGCTTAAAGAAGGAGCGTCTGAGAATAAAGAAGAGCTTAATAAGCTGCGGAATTTTATTGCAGATAACACCGGTACTCTGGCGGTTTTCATCCATGTTCCCGTTCCGGCAGAGAACAATGAAAACACAGCGCAAAGAAGCGAAAGAATAATCATGGCGATGACGGGATTGGATATAACAGAAGGCGGCGATACTATCGCAAAATTAAAAAATATCAGCTGTGTGGATGAAGTTTGGAGGAAATAATGCGTTTGGTTTTCGGAATATTAGCTGCATTAACCGGTCTTTATTCAGTGCTGATATTGATCCGTATAATATTTTCTTGGATCGGAAATTTTGTATCAGGAAAGCCTGTGGAAATTATTAATAAAATCACAGATCCGTATCTTGACAGGTGGAAGAGAGTACTAAACCTTCGCGTCGGGTTTTTTGATTTTTCAGCAGTTGCCGCAATTGTAAGCATTTCTTTTATACAGAGAATATTCACTATGCTTTCTTCATCACAGCGGTTTTCTGCCGGAAGCTTAGCCGCGGTAATTTTAACATCATTATGGTCAATAATTTTTTTTATAACAGGTTTTTGTCTTGTTATCATTATTCTGCGGGCTATCGCGTACCTTACTAACCGGAACATATACAGTCCATTCTGGAGCGCAATAGAATCAGTTTCACAGCCGATTATGTATAATATTAGCAGGATAATTTTTGGCAGGCGGATTGTAAATTTATTACAGAGAATGATTATATCTGTTATATTGCTTGCTCTGATTATGTTCGGCGGAAGATTCGCTGTTAATCTTCTGGCAGGTTTTTTATACAGACTCCAAATATAATGTTTTTACGAAATATAAATATTCCAATTAGCAATATTTTAAACAGGAATGAAAATATCGTTCCCAGGCTTGCCCGTCTTGGAATATTTAAAGTTTCGGATATTCTTTCATTTTATCCGCGTGACTGGGAAGATCGCAGCATATTAGTGCCTTTAAAAAATTTTAAGGACAATTCTGTTTGCACTCTGGTTACAGTTTTAACCCGCGAATTTATGGGTTACGGACCTACAAGAGCAATGAAGGTATATATAGAAGACGATACCGCTCAGGCTGTGCTGATTTGTTTCAATCTATCCAAACGCCCTTGGCTTGAAAAAACGCTTATCACTGGTTCAAAACACATGGTTTACGGAAATTTCTGCGTAAAAAAAGGCGAGCTTCAATCAAGTTCCTTTAAAACTTCATCCGAAACAAAAATAAAAAATTTTAACAGAATTCTTCCTGTTTATCCTCTTACATCGGGAATAAAACAGATAAATCTTCATAGGTTAACTTCGGAACTGTTAAGAAGATATGTAAAGGATATAGAAGATGAACTGCCTTTTTTTATTATTCAAAAAAGAAACCTGCTCTCAAAAAAAGAAGCGGTGCAGGAAATACATTTTCCTTTATCAATGAGCAGTCTTGAAAAAGCGAAAGAAACGCTTGTTTATGAAGAACTTTTTTATCTTGAAACGATGGTAATACGCCGCTCTCTGGACAGAAAAAGAAATAATATTAACATATTTTCTGATGAAAGCGGAAAAGAGCATGATGTTACTCCTTTACAAAAGCGCCTTCTTGAAAGGCTTCCGTTTGCGCTTACGGAAGGGCAAAGAAAAGCATCCGCAGAAATAAACCGTGATATGTCATCTAACGCTGCAATGGCGCGTCTTTTACAGGGCGATGTCGGTTCAGGAAAAACGCTTGTCTCTTTTATGGCGGCGTTGAAGGCAATTGACGCAGGTATTGGCTATAATCAGAACGCTGAAAAAGGACAGGCTGTAATAATGGCGCCGACAGAATTGCTCGCGCGTCAGCACGCTGAAAACGCCGCACGCCTTCTGGAACCGTTGGGAATAAACATCGCTTTTCTTACAGGAAATATTAAATCGCGCGGACGCAGGGAACTTTTAAAAAATCTCGCGTCGGGAATGATCGATATCGCGGTCGGAACTCACGCTCTTTTTTCAAGGGATGTAGAGTATAAAAATTTAAAACTAGTTGTTATTGATGAACAGCACCGTTTTGGAGTAACGCAGCGTTCTTTGATAATGTCCAAGGGAAAAAATCCGGGTCTATTGATGATGAGCGCGACTCCGATTCCACGCACATTATCGCTGACAGTATTCGGCGACATGGATGTTTCCGTCATTAAAGATATGCCGCCTGGAAGAAAAATAATTAAGACTCATCTCGCGAAAGAATCAAATGAAAAAAAAGTATATGACTTTGTGCATAAGGAATTACAAAAAGGAAGGCAGGCTTATTTTGTATATCCATTAATAGAAGGGGAAGACGGAATTAAAGACGCGGTTTCCATGGCAGACAGGCTGTCTGTTAATATTTTTCCTGAATATAAAACCGCGCTCATTCATTCAAAAATACCTGAAGAAGATAAAAAAAAGACGATGGATGATTTCAGAAACGGAGAGATAAAAATACTCGCCGCAACAAGCGTTGTGGAAGTGGGAGTAGATGTGCCTAACGCGACATGTATGGTAATTGAACATGCCGAGCGATTCGGTCTTTCCGCGCTTCACCAGCTTCGCGGGCGCGTAGGAAGAGGGCAGGAGCAGTCGTATTGTTTTCTTGTTTACTCTGATGAACTTACCGATGAAGGCAAAGCGCGACTTAAAGTAATGCTGGAAAACAGCGACGGCTTTGTAATCGCCGAAGAAGACCTTCGTCTGCGCGGCCCCGGCCAGATTATGGGAAAGGAACAGTCAGGTTATCTTGTATTGGGAATTTCAAATCCAATCCGCGACATGGAAACCCTTGTTCTTGCCCGCGAAGATGCGCTGTCAATCCTTGAAAACGATCCTGATCTGTTACTCGAAGACAACAGGATAATAGCAAGAGTTCTAAGGGAAGCTCCTCCGTTCAGCGAAGCTGCTCTTTAATTCAGTATAGCTCTCATTTTCGCTATATAATCCTGCGCCTGCTCTTCATCCGCGGCTTCTTTTTCCTTTTCGTGAATCTGAATTAAATCGCAGGGGATTTCGTCCAGAAACGGTGAAGGAGAACATTCTCTTGTGTTTTGAAGATGACGCCGCTTTTTACAGCTTGTAATGTAAAGTTTTTCGCGCGCTCTTGTAATTGCGACATAAAAAAGACGGCGCTCTTCTTCAATGCTGCCTGATTCATCGTCGTTTTCTTCATTTAAACTTTTTTCGTGCGGGATTAATCCCTCTTCGGCTCCGGCTATAAAGACAGCCTGAAACTCAAGGCCTTTAGCTGCGTGTATTGTCATTAAATTGACTTTTCCTTTGTTGTCTTCTTCTCCGTCATCGCGCGTTATAAGGCTTATTCTGTTAAGCCATGGATAAAGACCCGCGTCAAAATTATCAGGATCGTTTTCCCAGTTTTCAATCATGCGGATAAAATATTCTATGTTGCTGTATTTCCAGCGCGCTTTTTTTTCATCCTTTCCGTGCTCAATGACAAGATAGCTCCAGTAATCAATATTATCGGTTAACTTTTTAACACATTCTGACAGTTTCCATTTTTTATTATTTTCACCCTTCCTTTCCAGAAAAAGAGCGCGCAAATTTTCTATCATGACAGAAAATTCTTCAAGTTCAGTAGCCGACTTTTGATCCTGAAAAAGCCCCTGCTGTCCCTGTTTTCTGCTGTAGCAAAGGCGCGAAAAGGCGTCCCTCATGCTGATGCGGCTGTTCTTTGAAATTTCGCTTAACGCCATGATTGTTGTTTTTCCGATTCCTCTCCTTGGCGTGTTGATAATCCTTAAAAAACTTACATCATCATCCGTGTTCGCGATGATTCGCAGATAGGAAATGATGTCTTTTATTTCCTTGCGCTGAAAAAAACTGGTCCCGCCTGATACGCGGTAAGGAATATTTTCCGATAAAAAAACTTCCTCTATGTTACGCGCAAGCGAATTCGTTCTGGTAAGAACGCCGAAATCATGATATTTGTATTTTTCTGATATCATTATATGTTTTATCTGGCTTGCGATAAAGTTCGCTTCATCAGTTTCGTTTTCGGGATAAAATAATTCTACCGGTTTTCCTCCGTCTTTCTCCGCCCAGAGGTTTTTTCCCTTTCTTCCGGTATTATGCGAAATAACTCCGTTAGCCGCCTCAAGAATTGTGGAAGTAGAGCGGTAATTCTGCTCAAGCTTGATTTCGATTCGCCCGGGAAAATCTTTTTCAAACTTTAAAAGGTTGCCGTAATTCGCTCCTCTCCATGAGTAAATTGACTGATCATCGTCGCCTACTACGCATATATTCGCGTTCTCATCTTCAGCCAGGAATTTCAGCAGTCTGTACTGAATAAGGCTTGTATCCTGAAATTCATCAACAAGTATATAACGGTATTTTTGTCTGTACTTATGTAAAACCCCGCTTTGAGTTTCGAATAACTGAAGCGGAATTACCAGAAGATCGTCAAAGTCAACTGAATTGTAAATTTTTAAAGCCTGACAGTATTCGTCATATACAATTTTCATATCATGACTGAAAACATTTGAATTATCTGTCCAGCCTGAAATGCCTGTTTTTATTTTAGAAAAAAACTGGCTTAGCGCGTAAAGGTCAACTTTTTGCGACAACATTTTACATTCTCTTAACGATTCCTTAATCAGCGACATTTTATCGGTCTCATCGTAAATGGAAAAATTGCTTCTGTATCCTGAAAACTCGCTGTTTTCCCTGATTATCTTAAGTCCGAAAGAATGGAATGTGCTTAAGGTAAGGCTCTGTAGTTTTTTTCCTGTCAGCTCTTTTACACGCAGTTCCATTTCGCGCGCGGCTTTATTTGTGAAAGTTAAAGCAAGAATCGAAGATTGAGAAATTCCCTTTTCAAGCATGTGCGCGATGCGGTATGTAATTACTCTTGTTTTACCGGAACCCGCTCCCGCTATTATTGAAACAGGTCCGTTAACAGCAGTTACCGCCTCTAACTGCGGCTCATTAAGTTTATCTTCAAACGATGTTAATGTTTTTCGTTTTGACATAATTCTCCCAAATCAAAATAAGAAAATATAATTAATGACGCCAAAAGTCAAATAGTTTTTAATAATAAAGCGATTTGTTTTCCGGCTTTTCCGCGGTGGCTTATTATATTCTTCTCTTCCGCGGAAAGTTGCGCGAGAGTTCTGCCGTATTCTTTCACAAAAAAAATAGGATCGTAACCGAAGCCGCCTTCTCCTTTCATTTCGCTTTTTTTTACAATCTCTCCTTCAATTGTTTCCTGAACTAGAAAAAAACGATCTGCGCTTAAAAGAAGAACCATCGCGCAGACAAAACGAGCGCTCCTGTTTTTTGCGTCTGCTAATTCGTCAAGAAGCTTCGTGTTCTGCTGAAATGGCGTTAAATTCGCTCCTCCGTAACGCGCAGATAAAACACCCGGCCTGCCATTAAGAGCGTCTACGCAAAGACCGGAATCGTCTGCGATGACAGGTTCGTCTATTTTAAGCAGCTTTTGTAATTCTCTTGCTTTTATTAACGTGTTATCGAAGAACGTCATTCCTGTTTCATCAGGATTAAAAATCAAACCGTTATCAGAGGGGATTTTTAATGTTGTTTTGAGTATGGCTTCAAGCTCTTCTTTTTTATGCATGTTGTTAGTTGCAAACCACAGAGTCATTTTAAACAACCGGCCTTATTTCCCTTTTTTAAAGACAGCTATATCGCAGCTGTGAAGAACTCCTCTTGACAGCGCGAAACAGCCAAGCCCCGCAAGCAGTTCCCAGACTGCGAGAACTGAAACGCCTAAAATAAGACCTGTTTTTCCTTCGATTGCAATCCCTGTTATAACAGCCATAACAATGCCGGGAGCCATGACTAACAAAACAGCCAAAAAATAAAACATTATTAAAAAGCCGTAACTTATATCGGCGCCGGTTAAACGCATGAAGACATAGTTTACACCTAACAGCAGAAATGAGTATATAGCGTAGGTTATTACGCAAACAAGAATGAAAACGGGATCTTCCTTGATTACAATACCGCTTATTGTGAATATCAATGCGCTTTCTATCAGTGATTTTGTCATAATTTCCATATTGCTCCAGATAATTTTTTTAAATGACGGCTCAGGAATCATGTAAATATAATGAATATAAGTTTCTTTTAACCCGCGTCCTGTGCCTATCATCATTATCTGAACCCACATCAAGGTCTGGCCGATTATTATAAGATCCCTAAGGAAGTATGACGCTAAAGCTGCGCCGGCTATTAAAAGAAGCGATGACCATGATAAAAAACCAAAACGGTTTTCCCGGAAACTTTCTCTTATATGTTTGAAAAATAACGATGCTGCTCCCTTTCCTGTGATTCCTGTTTTTGAAACGCGTACTTTTCTGTCTGTCATATTAACTGCTGTGATATTTCCTTCTGTCAACGCGCGCTGTTTTTCAAAAGTTGTTTCCGTTGCCACAAGAACATCTTCATAATAATCCGGATTGGATAGCATTATATATGTTATAAGTCCCGCGCCTAGAAAAATGTTAAGTCCGAAAAATAAAAAACCGCTTGCAGTATCTCCGGAAAGAAATGATGTTATTCCGGCAGACGTCCATCCTATAACAGGGATAAAAGAAAAGAAGGGCGATTTTACTGCCGCTTCAATAGAAGCGGTTATATCATATGTATTAAAATACTGCGTGATAATAAATACAGCGAGCGGCGCATAAAAAGACGCCGCAATTAACTTTACTATATTTTTATATAAAGGTTTTCCGTTTGTTGTGCTGTATATCAAAAGCGATATTATTGTAAGAACAACCAAGCTTAATATAAAACCTGCGAATGTAAGAAGGACACCGCTGTATCCGAATCCGAAAACCGAAAGAAGAGTTGATTGAAACAATATAAAAAATCCCGCAAGAAACGCAGTCTTTGTCATGCGCACGATTCCGTATATAAGAATTTTTCTTGAATTAACAGGAGACACAAATAGAAGATTTACATCGTTCATTTCAAAAATCGTTTCTCCGCTTGAAAGCCCTTTTGATACCGCTATTACATAAAATATTGAGATGAACAGAAACAATATTCCTGTTAAAATGAATAACGGAGCCGGAGATTCCTGGCTGTCATTATTAGAAAAATTAACTATTACAACAAAGAAAAGCAGCGCGATGATTATTAGGTAAAGCGCGAGCTTTCCGGGTTTTCTGACAGTTTCTTTAAGCCAGTTTTTTACGCTTCTAAGAATGATAAAAAAAAGAGCGTTCATTATTTACCGTTCCCTTCTGTGATGGCAAAGTAAATATCTTCAAGCGTTTTATTTTCCTGTATTTCCGATTTTCTGCAGACAGACGCAACCTTGCCGTTTTTCATGATATAGGTGACATCCCAGTTATCTTCGATGCTTTCAATCATATGGGTGCTGATTAAAAGAGCGCAGCCGTTATGTTTTAGTTCGGCAATCATCGTTTTTAATTCGCGTATGCCGTGAGGATCAAGCCCTACAAGCGGTTCGTCAAGAATTACTGCTTTTGGTTTTGGAAGGAGAGCGCAGCATACATTAACCTTTTGCTGCATTCCTTTTGAAAGTTCCTTACCGAGTTTTCCGGCTTTATCATCCATTTCAAAACGGCTTAAAAGCTCGCCTGCAAACTGCTCCCAGTCTTTTAAGCGGTAAGCTTTCGCGATAAACTCAAGATGCTCGCGGACTGTCAGCATAGGATATAATACGGGCATTTCCGGAACATAACCTAAAATGCGCTTCGCTTCAATATCGCGGTTATCAAATTTGCCGACAGAAATAATTCCTTTAAAACGTAAAAGTCCGCATATAGATTTTATCAAGGTTGATTTTCCCGCGCCGTTGGGGCCAAGCAAGACAGCCAATTCGCCTGACTGAACAGAAAGGCTGATATTATCATTTGCAAGGTATTTTCCGTAACGTTTGGATACATTAGATACTGTTATCATGATAATATTCTTTCGCAAAAAGAAGAATAAATCAATAGAGCAAACAGGAAGTAACTGGACAAATTCAATGTATTAGACTAAATTTATACTTATTGGGTATGAAGTTTAAAATTATTGCCGTTGTAACCGGTTTTATTTTAATTACAGCCGCCTCGTGCACTAGGACAGAACCTGTAATATCATACGGCTTTTTGCAGCTTGTATTGTATCAGGGCGAGACTCAGCCTCAGGAGTATTTCTCTTTTTTTATTCTTGCGGAAGATGATGACGGTTTTGACAATCTTGAAGATGTTTTTCTTTATCATGACAGAGAGCAGCTGCGCTGGCATTTTAACAGCGATGACTGGCTGCATTACACAATTGACGGAAAAGACTGGATAGGAACGCGAAGCATTACAATGCAGGAAGGAAGCCTCCCTCGCGGCGCTTATCGCGCTGTATTGGTTAACAAAGGAGGGGAGAGCGCCCGGCGGAATTTTTCATATGACGGTTATGTGAATTATCCCTTCCCAGAATTCTCTATAACAGGAGGCGCGTATACAATCAATTCCCGCTGGCCTTCCAACCGCCTTGTCTGTTACGATAATTCAGGGAATTATATCAGCACTGTCGCTGTTGAATCGCTGACAGGCAACGTCTCTCAGCTAAGCCTTCCTTCTTCAGCAAGAACCGCCGCCCTGTGGGCTGAAGATGAAAATAATTTTTGCAGCGCTTTTACAAATGTGGTTCCTGTCAACTGATGGTCAAAAGTTATGTGATACGCAAAGGCCGTTATACAGCCGCGCAGAAAAAAGCCTACGATTCTCTTTCTTTAAAATATTTAATTCCTTTGCAGAATGACAGCAATTATCCGGCGAATGAAGAAAAGCTTGATTTTAATAAAATATTTGATAATAACAGGAATGTTACAATGGAAATAGGTTTTGGATCGGGAGCCGCGACCGCCGAAATTGCAGAGGAGAATCCTGATAATAATTATTTATGTATTGAAGTACACCGTCCCGGAATCGGCAGGCTGTTATGGGAAATAGAGAAGCGAAATCTTTCGAATATCAGGATCATTGAAAATGACGCTGTTTTTATAGCGGAGAAGATGATTACTTCATGTTCGTTAAACGCAATCCATATTTTTTTTCCAGATCCTTGGCCGAAAAAAAGACATAAAAAACGCCGCTTGATACAGCGTCCGTTTACTGAAACTCTCGCAAATTGCATTAAAAAAGACGGTTATTTATATATGGTAACAGATTGGGAAGATTATGCCGTTCATGCCATGGAAGAGCTTACATTAACTTCATTATTAAAAAATAAATACGAAGGTTTTGCGCTTCCTCAAACATGGAGACCGAAAACAAGATTTGAACAGAAGGGACTTGAAAAAGATCATGTAATAAGGGAATTATTATTTATTAAAAAATAGTATAATTGAGAACAATATGTTATTAACCATTGATATAGGAACATCAACTTTTAAATCCGCTCTTTTTGATTTTGACGGAAATATTTTATCCTCGTCTTTTATTCCGCTTTCAATTAAAAGCAGCGGCAATAAACATGAAGCGCAGCCATCGTTATGGCTTTGCGCGTTTGAGGAATGCTGCAAAAAGTTAATACCGCTTAAAGGTAAGAATGAATATCTTTTAAACTTACGCGAGGTTCAGGCGATAATAATCAGCGGTAACGGTCCCAGCCTTGTTCCTGTACTTGGAGAACGCCATAACGAGAACGGACTTTTTGTTCCTTCAGAAAACGCGCGGCTTTGGCTTGACAGGAGGGCTGTAAAATATCAGGAAGAAGCGTCACAAGTGATGGGCGGTTTTGTCGACGCGTGTTTTTTTCTTCCTAAAATACTTTATATAAAAAATAATGAAGAAGAACTGTATAAAAAAACAAAATATTTTTTAGGATGCCCTGAATATCTCGCTTATGCGCTGACAGGAACGCCGTGTTCTGTTTTTCCATGCGAAGGATTTGACCGCTGGTTTTGGAATGATGAAGCGCTTAAAAAATTAAATCTTGAAAAAGATAAATTTCCTCCTTTCATCCGTCCAGGAGAACTGTTCGGAACAATCTCCGCAAAAACCGCGCAGATTTTCGGATTTAAAAAAAATATTCCGGTGATATCGGGCGGGCCTGATTTCTTCGCGGCAATTTTAGGCAGCGGAGTAATAAAACCAGGGCAGGCCTGCGACAGAAGCGGATCTTCTGAAGGAATAAATTTATGCACGAAAAATAAAGTTAATGATGAGAGGCTGATGTCGTACGGACATCCGGTAAAACCTTACTGGAACTTATCAGGGATTATAAACACTACAGGCAAGGCAATTGAATGGGGATGCGGTTTTTTAGGGCTTAAAAGCTTTGAAGATTTTTTCGCTTCAGCGCAAGAGAGTAAGCCGGGCTCAGGAGGTATTATTTTCCATCCGTATCTTGCGGGAGAACGCTCCCCTGTATGGGACGCGTCTTTAAAAGCTTCATGGAGCGGAATCAGCCTGTCAACGGGAAGGAGTGAAGCGGCGAATTCAATATTGGAAGGCATTGGCTTCGCGATCCGCGATGTTATTTCAGCGATGGAAGAAGCGGGAGAAAATCCAGTTCAGTTGCACATAACGGGAAAACTTTCAGACTGCGGTTTGCTTAATCAGATTAAAGCCGATATTACCGGAAAAGAAGCGCTTGTCTTCGCGTGCAGGGAAGCTGAACTTTCAGGGCTTGCGATAATCGGCTCCTGTTCGCTGAAAAAGTTTTCTTCCTGCGCCGAAGCGTCCAGTGCGATTATTAAAATAGAAAAACGTTATGAGCCGAATACAAAGAATGAAAAAATATATAATAATCTGTTTAGTGATTATAAAAGATGTCAAAAATAACAAAAATTATTATTTTTATTCGTGCTGAGGGGTTTAATACCCCGAATATAAATACCTTATAAGAACAACATGCCCCCTTTATGGCGGGGTTGTTGATTGACAAAAGTTATGTATTTATATAATATAAAGACACATGAAAAAAACGATAACTATTTTACTTTTAATGTTTGTCTTGTTTTCATTCGGATGCACGGGAAAAAATAAATCTGCAAAAACAGAAAAAAGTTTTTCTGTCCTTGTTTTTATTACCGGCGTAATTGCAGGAAGCCCAACATACGAAATGATGGCAGAAGGAGCTCTTGAGTTCGCTCAAAAATACCCGGACGCGAATGTAAAGATTTATGAAGCCGGAATGAATCAGGCGCAGTGGGAACAGCAGCTGGCGGAAATGATTTCCGATGACGGGTACGATATCGTAATCGGTTCAAATCCGTCGCTGCCGGAAATAAGCGCGAATGTCGCTTTGAGGTTTCCAGGACAAAAATTTATAATAACGGACGCCGAGTACGAAGGCAGTCCGCAAATAAGAACATATAGTTATAACCAGTATGAACAGTCTCTGTTTTTGGGATATCTTGCTGGTCTTATAACAACAAGCGCAATGCCTCATGCGAACAGCCAGAAAAAAATCGGCTTTATCGCCGCGCAGGAATATCCTCTTTTAACAATGCAGATGGTGCCGGGTTTTATTGAAGGAGCGAAATTGGCTGATCCTGAGATTGAGCTTGATATGCGTATAATAGGCAACTGGAGCGACGCGAACAAAGCTTCAGAGCTTGCTTCTGCAATGATAAACTCAGGCGTTGATGTATTTACCGCAATCGCAGGAGGCGCCGCTCAGGGGCTTATTAGAACAGCATCGGAAAGAGGAGCTTATATTGTGTGGTATAACACAAATGCTTACAATCTTGCTCCGGGTATAATAACAGGATGCGGAATCATGGAGCAGAAAAAACTTACAATGGAAATACTTGAAGACGCGTTAAATGACAGAATACAATACGGTATCTGCGAAACAATTGGCGTAAAAGAAGGATATTTGGGTTTTATTTTTAATGATCCCGGATATAAAAGCCTTCCTTCGGATATCAGAGAAAGCTTTGAAACTTTATTTAATGAAAAATTCTTCTGAAAAATTGAGGACATTTTAAAATTTCAACTTTTAGGACTATCTCAAATAAATGAAATGATTATAATATATAAATCAGTATAAGTTACAGTTTATTATTATGAAGGCTATTGAAATAAAGAATATCAGTAAGACATATCCCGGGAAAAATAAAAAAGCCAATAACAATATCAGTTTTGATCTGCAAAAAGGAGAAATTCTCTGCGTCGCGGGAGAAAACGGAGCCGGTAAAACAACTTTAATGAAAATACTCTGCGGATTTGTAAAACAGGATTCAGGCGTTGTAATAAAAAACGCAGATATCGGAATGGTTCACCAGCATTTCATGCTGTTCGGCGATTATACCGCAGCGGAAAATATTGTAATAGGGCTTGAACCGCTGAAAGCGGGCGTTTTTTTCGACTTTAAAAAAGCAGATTCTATTTCCCGGAAAATAATTTCTGAAAATAATTTTTCAATTAAACCAAACGTGAAAGTAAATGAACTCACTCTTGGGGAAATGCAGCAGGTGGAAATCTGCCGTATTTTATACCGTAACGCCGGAATTATTATTCTTGATGAGCCGACATCGATATTAACAGAAACAGAGAGTTTGTCGCTGTTTAATACGCTTAAGAAACTTGCAAGTAACGGTAAATCGATTTTATTAATTACGCATAAATTACATGAAATAAAAAATATAGGAGATCGTGTCGCGGTTCTTAGGAGCGGAGAGTTAACCGGTATTAAGAATGTAAGTGAAATTGATATAAATGAAATAGCTGAAATGATGACAGGGGATGAAAAATCTAAAGACATGTATTCTTGTTTTATGGATAGTATAAATTATAATAAAGACAGCGGTAAAATTAATAATAAAGATTCAATTCCTGTAATATCATTTGATAATGTTACTGTTATCAGAAGCGGACAGAAAAGACCGCTTCTTGAAAACGTGACGTTTTCTGTCAGCTCAGGAGAAATACTTGGATTCGCGGGTGTCGGAGGAAACGGACTCGGCGTAATCGAAGCTGTGCTTGGCGGTTTTCTGCATCCGGATTCAGGAAAAATCCTGCACAGAGGAAATGATATTTCAATGTTAAATATAAGAGAACTGCGCAGACAGGGGCTGGCTTTTGTTCCAGCCGACAGGATTCGTGTAGGAAGCGCGCTAGAAGCTACAATCGAAGATAATATGATAATTAATAAAAGGAATTTAATTGGAAAAAATAAAAATTTATTAAAAAGCCTTACAGTCAATAGCATTAAAAATTTTAATATAGATGCGTCTGATATAAAAGAAAAAGCATCAACGCTTTCAGGCGGCAATCTTCAAAAATTAATTCTTGCAAGGGAGACAGCTTGTCTTAAAGATTATATTGTTTTCTCAGAGCCGGCATGGGGTTTGGACTTTAAAGCGAGCCGGTTCATTTTAAATGAGATATATGAATTAAAAAGAAACGGAGCTGCTGTTATTATAATATCAACTTCTCTTGATGAACTAATAACATTGGCTGACAGGATTATTGTAATGTACAGAGGAAAAATAGCAGGTAATTATTTAAAAAACAGCGAAAAATCTCTTAAGGAAAAAATTGGAAGAAATATGCAGGGCATTGTCAGCGATCAATAAGGAACTGTGAATGAGCAGCAGCGTGAAAAAAGATAAAAATATATTTTTAAGAATAAAGATTCTCTTTCGCAGTGCGCTGATTATTCCTTTAATAGCGGTATTATTTTTAGTTTTATTAATATTTATACTAAGCGATGCTCCGGCAAGAACGCTCTACTTTTTTTTCATCGGCCCGTTCAGGAATTTATTCAATTTCGGTAATATGCTGAACTCCTCTGTTCCGTATATTTTCGGAGCATTGGGGATTATAATCTCTATGAAAGCCGGTCATCTTAACCTTGGCGGAGAAGGGCAGGTTTATCTTGGCGCTTTTATTACAATAATCACAGCACTGGCTCTCGATACATTCGGCATATCGGGCGCAGTTATCGCCTCAGCAGCTGGCGTTTTATCAGCCGGCGCTCTTTCGGCTTTCAGCGGCTTTTGTAAGGCAAAATGGAATGCAAACGAACTGATTACGACATTTCTGCTTTCCTGCGCGGTAATTCCTGTTATTAATTATTTTGTCACAGGTCCTTTCCTGGATCCGCAAACATCGCTTTTATCAACAAAAAAGATTGCGGAAAATATGCGCCTGACTCTTATATTAAAGCCTTCAAATTTAAGCTCAGGTTTTATTATCGCAGTGCTTTTTGTTTTTATTATATGGTTTTTTCTTGGCAAAACAAAGACGGGATACGAGTTAAGGATGGCAGGCCACAATGAAATGTTTGCGCGTTACGGAGGGATTAATACAAAAAGAAACACGGTTATCGCGCTTTTTTTAAGCGGTTGTTTTTACGGGCTCGCAGGGAGCGCCGCAGTAATTGGAAATCATTATTCAGTGATAAAAGAATTTTCCGCGGGACTTGGCTGGAGCGGCCTTACAACGGCGTTAATCGCGGGCTTTTCGCCTGCCGCTGTCATACCTTGCGCTGTTTTTCTTGCGTGGATAAACTCAGGCGCAAGAATCGCGATGCAGAATACAGGGCTTACATTTGAAGTCGCTTATATCGTGCAGGCTGTTATTTTCTTTCTTTCAACAAGCCTTCTTGTTAAAAATTCGTTTAATATAAAAAGGAATGAGTAAAATGGAAAATATCATTCTCTTTATAAAAAGCGCTGTAAGTATTATGATGCCTATATTTTTCGCTGCGTGCGGCGGTTTATTCACTGCAATTGCCGGAATATTAAACATTGCGCTTGAAGGCTTGCTTCTTGCAGGCGCGTTCTCATCTCTTGCCGTTTTTTACTTTACAGGGAATTATATAGCGGCAGTGGCCTCTGCGATATTTTCATCTACGGCGCTTGCTGCATTACACGCGTTTTCAATTTTTAAGTTACGCGCAAATATTTTCATAACAGGGCTTGCTGTTAATCTTTTATCAAGCGGATTATGCGTCATCTTTTCTGAAAAATTATTTAATACAAAAGGCGTTGTCTCTGTAAACTCAGGCGGAGGCGCAAATCTCCTTTTATGGTATGCGGTAGCAGGACTAATCCTTCTTCTAATTTCATGGCTGTCAATTTATAAAACTCCGTTCGGCTACAGACTAAGAGCCTGCGAAAAGAATTCCAGCGCGTTATTATCACTTGGAATTAGTCCTGTGTTATATAAAACGGTTTCGCTTCTTGTATCGGGATTTTTCTGCGGAATAGGAGGATCGTTTTTAAGTTTAAATCTAGCCGCATATGTTCCTGGAATGTCCGCAGGCAAGGGATGGATTGCGCTTGCCGTTATATTTCTCGGAGTTAAAAAACCTGCCGGCATCCTTTGTGCAGCTTTTATTTTCGCCCTTGCTGAGTGTTTTTCAAATTATGCACAGGGTTTCTGGAAAATTCCCGCCGATTTTATTCTCGCGTTTCCCTATCTGTGTACATTAATCGCTATAATTTCAGTGTCTTTTTTTACAAAAAAAAGGTATAAATATGCGCCAGGCAGAATTCGAACCTGCAGCCTAAAGAATATAATTTACCTTATTTTTTCCAAATTTTTAAACTAATTAAATTATTCCTTAAAGGTATTTGTTGAAATTCCGATATTGATAATGATGTGGGAGAAATAAATAAAAGTATAATGTTTGATAAAGCAGGACGCTTTAAAACAAAATGCTTTTAGCACACCAAGTACAAAGTTTTTATAAGTAAGCTCTCCTCTGTATTGAATTGTAAGCCCGTTGGGTATTCACAAGAAATTTTATCACGGCGTGGAAGCCGCGTAAAAAAACGTTATGTTTTTTATTACGAAAAAAGCCAAAGGAGTGAGTATATGATAATTAATCATAACTTAAGTGCAATGTTTGCCGACAGGTCCCTCAAAGTTACTCAGAACTATCTGGATAAAAACATGGAGAAACTGTCCAGCGGACTGCGTATCAACCGCGCCGGTGATGATGCTTCGGGGCTTGCTGTATCAGAAAAAATGCGGTCTCAAATTCGCGGTTTAAATCAGGCGTCAGTAAATGCCCAGAATGGAATTTCGTTCATTCAAACCACAGAGGGTTACCTGCAGGAATCCCAGGACATTCTGCAGCGTCTTCGTGAATTGTCTGTGCAGGCCGCCAACGGTATTTATACTGATGAAGACCGAATGTACATGCAGATTGAAGTTTCAGCGTTAGTTGACGAAATTGACCGGGTTGCATCGCATGCGCAATTTAACGGAATGAACATGTTGACCGGCCGTTTTAGCCGGACAATAGGCGAAAATGTGGTTACAGCATCCATGTGGCTGCATATTGGCGCTAACATGGATCAGCGTGAACAAATTTATATCGGCACTATGACAACGAAGGGGCTTGGTATCCGTAATGTTGGCGATGATACCTTCATTTCACTGTCCTCCCCGGAAGGCGCCAACCGTGCCATTGGATACCTTGACAGAGCGTTAAAGATCGTCAGTAAACAAAGATCAGATCTCGGCGCCTACCAGAACCGCCTTGAGCACGCGGTCCGCGGTATTGACATTGGAGCAGAAAACCTGCAAGCGTCCGAATCCCGTATACGCGATACAAACATGGCGAATGAGACAGTTGGTTATACAAAGAACATGATCCTCACACAATCAGGCACAGCAATGTTAGCGCAAGCTAACCAGAGAGGCCAATCAGTTCTTTCGTTACTGCAATAACGTTATACATCGGGTTTTCCGCTTGCGTTAAACCCGAAACTACTTTGCGCAGCAAAGTAGCAGCAACTTTAGCTGCACATCTTTCGGAAAAGCGCCCGACTATGCTTGCTTGCAAGCAGTAACCGGGCGCTTTTTTTGATCTTACAAAAAAATGGCTCTCTTGTTCTGTTATTACCGCTAGTGTCCTGTCTTATTCGGTTTCCAATATAACAATCTTCTAAAAAATCAGCGTGTTTTTGTTTATACATGGTAGGCTGGTTCTGCGGCATAATGATATCATTGGACGGATTCTGTTACTAATTTTCTTGCCGCTTATAAAAAAAATTATTATTTTTATTTTATGGCAGCCTCTAAAAGAGCTTTTAGAGGTTGCCTCTCAATATGATTCAAATATGTAAAGTACTTAAGAAGGGAGATAAAAAATGAAAATCCGTGTAAAACTTTTTGGCGGTTTTTTTATTGTTGTAGTGATAGGGCTGGTGCTTGGCATTGTGGGATATTACAGCAACTCAAAGTTAACTGATTCTTCCCAGCATATACTTGATTTATCAGAAGTACGGGTGACTGTAACTTCAATATTGAATGCGCATTTAATCTGGAGGCAGGGTCTTACAGATTCGGTGTATACAGGATCAGCGTTCACAGGCTCACTCGATTCCAGCACGTGTTCTTTAGGCAAATATCTAAACAGCGAGGAAGTAAAAAAGATGTCTGACCCGGAGTCTATCGCGTTACTTCACCAGGTTATTGAGCCGCATCGCTTCATTCATTCCAAAGCGGGTGAAATTATAGACCACCTTAATAATGATGAAAGAGATGAGGCGTTCAGAAAGCTTCGGGAGGATGTTTCTCCGAATACGATGATAGTTATAAACGATTTAGAAAAAATAGAAACACGCTACGGCGATTTGCTTAATGAAATAATAATTGAAAACAATAACCTGGGCGTAAGTTCTCAGCGTATTATTATTGTTGTCATAATCATCGCGATTGTTACAAGCGTTATCCTGGCGTTTTATATTACGTCCAGTATAACAAAACCAATTTTTAATGTTGCCAATGCTCTTAAAATTGTAGCTGGGGGCGATCTGACGCATACCGTCAATGTTAATACAAAAGACGAAATAGGCGATCTTGCCCATAATGTAAATTTTACGCTTGATAATATTAAATCCCTTGTGCTTCTTATCAAGAAGCAGGCCGGGGTATTGTCAGAAATAGGTTCCGGTTTGTCCGGTAACATGAATAAAACCGCCGCGGCAATAAATGAAATTACCGCAAATATACAAAGTATCAAGAGCAGGGTAATAAATCAAAGCGCCAGCGTTACGCAGACAAACGCGACTATGGAACAGGTAGTTGTTAATATTAACAGACTTAACGGTCATGTTGAAACCCAGAGTAATAATATTTCAATGGCATCATCGGCAATTGAGGAAATGGTGGCTAATATTAATTCAGTTACCAAAACGCTGGTGGATAACACCGCCAATGTAAATTCGTTAAAAGAAGCCTCCGAAGTAGGACGGGTAGGATTACAAGAAGTATCATCTGACATTCAGGAAATCTCCCGCGAATCTGAAGGCTTGCTGGAAATTAATGCGGTAATGGAAAATATCGCAAGCCAGACCAATTTGCTTTCAATGAACGCAGCGATAGAAGCAGCGCACGCCGGGGAAGCAGGCAAGGGATTCTCTGTAGTTGCCGCTGAAATTCGCAAATTGGCCGAAAGCTCCAGCGAGCAGTCTAAAACAATCGGCGCGGTACTCAAGAAAATCGCCGAATCAATTAAAAAAATAACAGGCTCCACCGAAAACGTTATGACAAGATTTGAGGCAATTGAATCGGGCGTTAAAACGGTTTCACAGCAGGAAGAAAATATCCGCCACGCGATGGAGGAACAGGGAGAAGGAAGCAGGCAGCTTCTGCAAAGCGCAAGCGGTTTGAATGAAACAACACATCAGGTAAAGACAGGTTCTGTAGAGATGCTTAATGGCAGCAAGGAAGTAATGCACGAATGTCAGAATCTTGAAAAAGTTACGCAGGAAATCACAGGCGGCATGAACGAAATGGCGACTGGAGCTGAACAGGTAAACGTTGCAGTCCATCAGGTCAGCGAAATGAGCGGCAAGAACAGCGAAGCTATCGAATCTTTACTCAAGGAAGTTTCCCGGTTCAAGGTAGATTAAATAGAGTCTGTCTATAATGTGGACACATTATGGACAGGCTGCCTAATTAATTCGTTATTTGCGCAGACAGCTTTAACTGCTAAAGTTTTCTATCGTAAATAAATAAATGGACAAAAATGTTCATCTTAAAGTAAAAATCTGCGCCTGACAGGACTCGAACCTGCAACCTACGGATTCGAAGTCCGTTACTCTATCCAGATGAGCTACAGGCGCTGCCTTAGGGTGGATGACAGGTCTCGCCCAAAAACACTCAGCCTCCTGCTTCGGGTTTTCGGGCCGTCTTTTTTGCTAAACCGGCATCTATACCGGTTTACCCTCCAGAGCCTGCGGCTCTTACGGGCCGCAAAAAAGTTTCGAGACCCTTATTTACACACAATCAATAAGTAACTTATAAATAGTTACATGGTTCCCTATCATTCACCTTAGGGTGGATGACGGGTCTCGAACCCGCGACGACAAGATCCACAATCTTGTACTCTACCCCTGAGCTACATCCACCATACCAGACCTACTATGAGAAAAATACCGTTTTTTGTCAATACATACATACGTACCTCTAAATTAGGCATATTCTAACGCCGATATATGAAGAGAATAATCTTATATGAGGTAATCATGATTTTCGAAAAATGCAAGGATATTTTACTCAGGGAATTTGAACTTATACAGAATGCGGTAATTATTCAGGAAAATATACGTCTTGCTGTGACAGACAGGAAGTGGACAGATTTTGAGGAAAATTTAAACGCGATGAACGGAATAGAGAGCAAACTGGAAGAATTTGAAAGCGAAAGAGAAAAGCTTTTTGATGTTTTTAAAACGCTTGTGCATCAGCAGAATTTCGCTGATAATCTGGACTCTAAAGGCCGGTTTTATACGCTGACAGCGTATCTCCCTGAAGATAAGCGCAATGAATTAACATCAATATACCGCAGTCTTAAGCTGGAATCGATTAAATTAAAGATCGCGAATGAATCGCTGGCTGTTTATATAAATGAAATTAAATCAACTTTAAGGGATTTTTTCGATCTTGCTTTCACAGAGCGGGGCGGAAAGATGTATACAAAAGAGGGAACGCATTTTTCGCATGACATGCGCAGCATGGTTTTGAACCGCAGTTTTTAAGGAGAAGGTGATGACATCTACATTTTTAGGATTGGAAATAGGAAGAAAAGGCGTACAGGTTCACGAAACCGCGCTTAATACAGTCGGTCATAATATAAATAATATGAACACTCCCGGATATTCGCGGCAGAGGGTGCAGTTTGATTCTTTTAATCCGCTGTATCTGCCTGCGCTTAACCGGGCGGAAACTCCGGGTCAGCTTGGGCAGGGTGTTGTAGTCGATCGAATTGAACGCGTGCGCGATCAGCTCCTTGATAAAAGAATTGTAATGAACGCTTCTGCGGAAGGTTACTGGGAAGTGCGCGATAAATATGTAAGAGACATGGATAAGCTTTATCTTGAAACAGGTTTTAATTCAATCAGAAGCAAGATGGACAATTTCTGGGACGGGTGGCAGGAACTTGCGTATAACGCCTCCGATATTGAACACCGCGTCGCAATCCTTAACAGAGGGCAGACTTTAATAGACGGCATTAATATTCATTATCACGGTCTTTCTACATTGCAGCTAATGGCCAATGAAGAAATTGAAATGACTGTTTCTAATGTCAATGAAATAACAAGACAGATAGCCTCTCTTAACGGAGAAATTCAGCGCGTAAAAGGGCTGGGTGATAATCCCAATGATCTTATGGACAGAAGGGATTATCTTGTTGACGGGCTTTCAAAATTAATTGATGTCACCATAACACAAACTGATCCTGATGAGTACATGCTTCATACTTCGGGACATGTTCTTGTACAGGGCAGAATAGCGCGCCAGTTTGATTTAAGAAAAGATACGGATGCGGAAAATTTCGCTCATATGTACTGGCGCGATACAGGGAGCCTTATGACTTTTTCAAAAGGAACGCTCGGCGCTCTTTTTGAACTTCGTGATGTGACAATTGAGCGGGAAATTCAAAACCTTGATAACCTTACCATGAACTTTACAGACCTTGTAAATGAAATACACAGCAGCGCCTACGGAGCTAACGGAAGGACAGGCGTTAATTTCTTTTCCGAGTATCCTTATGTAACAAACATTAACGGTAATTATGACCGTTCCGGCGACGGAGTGTTTGATTCAACATATATTTACAGAATTAACGGGCAGAACTCTCTTGAATCTCAGGCTCAGCCTGGTTTCGAAGGCGTTATAACGCTTTCGGGAGCGGACAGGCTGATACAGATTCCGTATTATGCGACTGACACGGTGGATGATATCGTTAAACGCATAAATAATTCAGGAGCGGAGGTTGTCGCGCGCCTTAACAGAGACGGACATCTTCAGCTGAAAGGCACTCCTGCGGAATTACTTGACGGACAGAGAGTTAACCCCGATTTTGTTATACGCCATATTGAAGACTCAGGCCACTTTCTCGCGGGTTATGCGGGAATTCTTTCACAGTCGGGGCCGGAAGGCGCTTTCAGCTGGGATCGCGCGGACGCTGTGACAAGTTTCCGCGGCAGCGCGGAAGATTACGCCGTAGCTCCCGTAGCGCATCCGTCAGGGTGGATACATATAAATCCCGCGTTATTTAAAGATCCTTCCACTGTTGCGGCAGGCTTCGGCGAAAACGGAAGAGCCGCGAATCCCGGAAACGGAGACGCCGCCGCGCAAATCGCATTAATAAGAAATACAAATGTTATGATCGGCCGTTATGCGACATTTGATGATTATTTCGCCGGCACTGTCGGTAATATCGGTTTAATGGGAGAACAGTCAAAAAGGGCTCTGTTAACAGAAAACCAGATAATGAACTATTTAAAGGAGCTAAGGGAATCAATTTCGGGAGTCAATCTTAACGAAGAGCTGACAGAGATGATTCGCTTTCAGAAAGGATACGAAGCCGCGGCGCGTTATATAACGACTGTAAACTCCATGCTTGACACTATAATCAACCGCATGGGCGTTTAATTAATAAGAATAAAGGAGTAATGATATGACAAGAGTTTCAACTAACATGCCGATGGTAAGCGCTCAGTATTCCATGAGGCAGCAAGAGCAGAAAATGTACGGTATTCAGAATCAGATAACCGGAAATACAAAGCTTAATAATTTAAGCGATGATCCGATAGCGGCATCCCACGCTGTAAGATACGATTCGTATTTATCGCGTCTTAACCGTTTTGAAAAAAATATCGGTTACGCGCAGGATCATCTGAATAATACCCATGATTTTTTAAATTCAACTAACAGTATTTTACAGAGGATACGCGAGCTTTCAGTACAGGCGGCTCACGGCACTTACACGCCCGATGATCTTAAAATTATGGCGGTAGAAGTTAATGAGCTTTTAAAAGAACTCGTTTCTGTTTCCAATGCACTTGGACCTGATGTAAAACAGGCGTTCGCGGGAGATAAAGTTTTTACGCAGCCTTTCAGAATTATCGAAGGAACGGTTTCAGGCGGTCAGGAAACAATGATCACAGGAGTTGAATACAGGGGAGCCGGAGCTACCCGCAGAGTTGAAATAAGCGATAATATTTTTCTTGATCTTGATATCGGAGGAGATGAAGCGTTCTGGGCGGAGAAAATGCAGGTTTTCTCTTCTGTTGACGCGACCGATTATCGCGTAACACAAAACGGCGCTTTTTTTATAGACGGAGCTGAGATAGAGGTAAACATCGGCGACACGCTTCCCGCTATTGTCGCTAAGATAAATGATTCGGGAGCGCCTGTAAAAGCCTACATTGATATCAATACAAGAGGTCTTGTGCTTGAAGGAACAAGCGCTCATCTTATCCGCGCCGAGGACAGAGAAGGCGGGCCTTCGGTATTACGCGATCTTGGAATAATAAACGGCAATATGGTTAATAACGCCCCTAACTGGGCGTCTTCTGCAAGAGTTGCGGGCGGCTCGGTTTTTGACATGGTAATCCGGTTAAGGGACGCTATGCTAAGGGGAGATCAGGATTTTATAGGAAGCCAGGGCATAGGCGGAGTTGATCTTGCTATGGGAAATATAAGATACAGAATGGCGGATGTCAGCAGCAGAAAAGAAAGAGCTGACATGGCATGGTATCGCGTTAATCAGCAGATTCCGAATGTCGCTGCCATGTATGAACGCGAGGTAGGGCTTGATCTCGCTACCGCCGCGACGGATTTAAAAATGTCGGAATTGGCGCATCAGGCGATTTTATCAACAACCGCGAAATTGCTGCCTCAGTCATTGTTGAATTTTTTAAGATAAAATAATATAATGCTAATTCGCAGACTTCAGTTTTTGAGCAAGCATTATATTAAATATAGTTAAAAACAAGGAGTATCCAATGAAAGTTGATACCAAGGCTTTGGGTCTGATAGAAATTGATGATAAACATAAAATAAATTTTCCGCGCGGTCTTTTCGGATTTGAAGATTATTGTAAATTTGTTCTTTTTGACGCTGAACATGAGCCTTTTTACTGGCTTCAATCTCTTGATGAAAAAGAAATAGCGTTTATTCTTATCAATCCCTTTTTATTCCGAAAAGATTATGAAGCGAATGTATCGGACGAAGATCTTTCTGAAATAGGGATTGTTTCTCATGATAATATTTTGGTTTTTGTAATTGTTACAATACCGCAGGACGGCAGCCCGATGACAGCTAACCTTCAGGGGCCTTTAATTATTAACAAAGAAAGCATGACAGGAATACAGGCTGTTATATCGGACGCAAAATGGAAAACAAAACATGATATTCTGTCAGAGATGAACGGGTTAAAATAATGCTGATATTATCAAGAAAAATCAATGAAAAAGTAATTATTAATGATGATATCACAATATCTATCATTGAAATAAGAGGTGATCAGGTGCGAATCGGAATTGACGCGCCGAAAAAAGTGAAAGTCTTCAGGCAGGAAGTTTACGACGCTATAAAAGCCGAGAATAAGGCGGCGTCCAAATCTGCGTCCGTAATTCCGCGTTTGGAATTTGAGAAAAAACAATAAGAACGCATCTATAAAAATTGGAATTATTGGACTTGTCCGGCAGCTCATCATTAAGGCTTTAATTCAAATTAGCTGCCTTATAATTAACCGCAATGGAATAACTGATTGAAAACTCATTCGCCGTATACAATAATTTTCCAGAATGAAAAGATTATCGCCGTAAACAAAGCGTCAGGAATTTCGGTAACCGCGGACAGGTGGGACGAAACAAAAGAAAGACTTGATAAACTTCTTGAAAAAGACTTAAAAATTAATAAAATATATACTATACACAGAATAGACAAAGAAACATCAGGAATTGTAATATTCGCCAAAGACAGTATTACCCACAAAGAATTATCCGCCGCGTTTGAACAGAGACAAATAAAAAAATGTTATACGCTAATCGTTCACGGGCGTCCTTCATGGAAAGAGATAATATGCGATTTACCTCTTGTTCCTGACGGAAATAAAAAACATATGACAATAATTGATAAATACCGCGGCAAAGAATCAATAACATCTTTTGCGTTTATATTAAGCGCAGGCAATTACAGTTTAATAGAAGCCAAGCCGCTAACGGGCAGGATTCATCAAATAAGAGTTCATGCGGCAGCTCTTGGTCATCCTGTTGTATGCGACGGGCTTTACGGAAGCGAAGCGCCTGTTAAGCTTTCTTCATTTAAAAGGAATTGGAAAGGCGATCCAAAAAATGAAAGACCTTTATTATCAAGACTTGGGCTTCACGCGAAGGAAATAATTTTACCGGATTCACAGATTATTACAGCGCCGCCGCCAAAAGATATGTCAAGCCTTATTAAACAAATGGAAAAAAAATAATCAGATTTTTCTTGAGCCTGGCTTTACCGCGGGTATTCCCTGTTTACATAATTCACAAGCCTGAGCGTCCCAGTTATTCGCGGCTAGTTTTACCGCGGGATAAAAAGGCCATTGAATACTCTGAGCGTCATCTGTGCGTCTGTCTACAACGCAGGCAAGGCCCGAAATGGCAGCGCCTTTTTCGGTAAGAACTTTCGCGCATTCCATCGAAGATTTTCCGGTAGTCACAACATCTTCAACAATCAGAACATTTTGCCTTTCATGTATTTCAAACCCGCGGCGGAGAGACATAATTCCGTTTTCATCCCTTTCGGTAAAAATCGCGGATAGGGAGAGCTGGCGCGCGACTTCCCAAGCGGCGATTATTCCTCCCATCGCAGGCCCTGTAACGATGTCTACTTTTAGTTTTCCGGTTTTTATATCCTCTTTAATTTTTTTCACAACATTTTCAAAAACTTTCTCTGCCATTTGGGGATGCTGCAAAAGTCTGGCGCACTGGAAATACTGATTTGAATGTTTTCCCGAACTAAGAAGAAAATGCCCTTCCAGCATCGCGCTTGATTTTTTTAACAGTTCTACAGCAGTTTCCATATTGTCACCACTTGTTCCTTATTGATATATCGCTTATATTGCGCATTTTGTTAGCTGTCATATATTTTTTAATTCCGTCGATTATTTCTATCATTGTATGCGGATTGGAGAATGTCGCGGAACCTACCTGAACCGCGCTTGATCCCGCCATCAAAAACTCAAGCGCGTCTTGTGCGCAGGAAATTCCTCCGATGCCGACAATAGGAATGCCTGTCTTTGATTCTTTGACTTTTTCAAACAATTCCCAGACAATATTAAGAGCGACCGGCTTTACCGCGGGACCTGACAATCCCGCCGATATATTGTCAAAAACAGGTTTTCTGTTAACAATGTCAATTGCCATCGCCTTAAAAGTGTTTATTAAAGAAAGCGCGTCGGCGCCTGCGTTTATACAGGCCTGAGCGACAGCGGAAATTGACGGCGCGTTAGGTGAAAGTTTTACCATCAGCGGTTTGTGGCGGCAGACGCGGCGCACGGCGGAAACTAAAGCGGCCGCTGTTCCAGGATCAAGGCCGAAAGCCATGCCGCCGACTTTTACATTCGGACATGAAATATTTAGTTCAATCATATCAATTGAAGACTCATTAAGCAGTACGGCTCCTTTGACATATTCGTTTGATTCCGCTCCTGAAAGATTTGCGATGACAGCGGGTCCCAAATGGCGCAGGTAGGGCAGATGTTTTTCTATGAAAGCCGGGATGCCGATATTTTCAAGACCGATTGAATTTAACAAGCCGCTGTGCGTTTCCCAAATGCGAGTCCCTGTATTTCCGGAACGCGGAGTCAATGTCAGTCCTTTAGTACATATTCCTCCAAGCAAAGAAATATCCATTATATTAGCGTATTCGCTTCCGTCGCCGAATGTTCCGGAAGCCGCAATAACTGGATTCCTTAATTTTACTCCGGCAATATTTACGGAAAGATTCGGGCTGTTATCAATATTTTGATCATGGCGGATATTTTCATTTTCCGGATTTCCCGGCTGATTAATTGTTTCACTCATTAAAAATGATCTCCCGGCTGTTAAATATCGGTCCGTCCTTGCAGCACCGGCGGTTGCCGTGTATTGATTTTATTGTACATCCAAGACACGCGCCGACTCCGCAGGCCAATCTGCTTTCAAGCGAGAAAAAAAACGGCACTCTTTTTGATTCGCATTTCTTTTTTAAAGCGATTAACATCGCCTGAGGGCCGCAGCCTAAAATTAAATCGTAACTTTCAGGTTCAAACAGGAAATCAACAATTTTTCCGATAATTGCGTTTCTTCCGTCTTCCGCGGTTATTATAATTTTCCTTGCTTTTGATCCTGCGCCGAGTATCGCTTCTTCTTCTTCTTTTCCGCGGAATCCCTGTCTGAAACCCGCGTAAAAATGAAACTGGCAGTCATGTTTTTCCGCGACAAGCGCCGACAGGGGAGCGACTCCCGCGCTGCCGCCGACAAGAGCTATGCATCCGTTTTCGGGAAGCAGAACGCCGTTTTTCTGCGTATCAGAGTGTGATCCGTAAAAAAATTCCGACCAGCAATTGCCGGCAGGCCCTGTTAGCTGAACTTTTTCTCCGATGTAAAGCTGAGACAGCTCATGCGTCCCTCTGCCTTTTTTCGCTATAAGAAACTTTACAATTTTTGTTTTTTCATTATATTCAAATATGCCAATCGGGCGCGGTAAAAAAACAGAAGTGCGCAAAGGCTTTAACATGAAAAATTGCCCCGCTTTAGGCGCTTTATGTTCCCATACAAACTGGAGAATAAAAAATTCATTGTTAATTGATGTATTATTTACAAGTTCACATACAATACTGCTGCTCATGATCGCGCTCCGGTTTTACAGGATTCAAGAATTTCATCCCTCATTTTAATTGCCGCCTCTCTTGCGGCTTCGGCGGCAAAAGAATTATTCGCGCTGTGCGCTCCTTCTTTTTTTTGCCATGCCGTAATTATTGAACGCGAGGCGTTTACAACGCCGCCGTTTCCGTTATTCAAAAGGAGAGCCGCATCCTGCGCGCCGCCGCCCTGCGTCCCGTAACCCGGAATCAGGAAAAATAACTGCGGATAATTTTGCCTGACAGCGGCAGCTTCTTCTCTTTCCGTGCAGCCGACGACAACTCCGAACATGCCGTAATTATAACGGCCTTTATATTCGCTTTCATGCGCAAGAGAAGAAATTTTCTCTCCTACAATATTGTATACCCGTTTCTGATTTATTTCCTGTTCTTTTTTAATAAATGACTGCTTATTGTTACTCGAAACTTTTAAATACTCAATGTCTTTCATTCCGGGATTGCTTGTTCTCATTAGAACAAACGCGCCTTTTCCGGAAGTTTTCGCTTCTTTTAGCCACGGCTCTATTGAGTCCATTCCCATATAGGGGTTCAGCGTAACAAAATCAGATTCAAAATCTCCTGAAAAATGGGCTTTCGCGTAACGGAGCGCGGTATCAGCGATATCGCCGCGTTTGATGTCTGCTATTACAAGGCAGCCTTTGTCCCGGATATATTTTAAAGTCCGCGCGTAAACGTTCATTCCTTTAATGCCCATTTCTTCATAATAGGCTATCTGCACTTTAAAACATGCAGCAATATCAGAGGATGCGTCTATAACCGCCTTATTGAATAGAAACACAGCGTCTTCGCCGTCTTTGGCGGAATCAGGAATGTAATCTTTACAGGTATCAAGTCCAATGCAGACATGACCTTTTGCCTTAACGCTTTCGTATAATTTATCAATATTCATTCCCGGCTCTCCAGTTAAAACTGTGCATTATTTAAAATCTCCGGCGGATATTATTTCATCGCAGTATTCGCAACGGTATGTGCGGCTTTCCTTGTTTTCAAGATGAAAAACATGCGTTATATATTTCTCCGTTGAACTGATGCAGCGGGGGTTTTTGCATATAAGCACGTTTTCCACTTTTTCAGGGAGAGATAATTTTATTTTTTTTGTTATGCGCTCATTTTCTATTATATTAACAGTGATGCTCGGATCAATAAGACCTAAAACATTTAAATTAATGGAAATGGTATTATCTATTTTTATTATGTCTTTTCTTCCGCATCTGGGTGAGCTGGCGTTCGCGACATAGGCGACCATGTAAGGAGCTTTATCAAGGTGCAGCCAGTTAAAGATGCGAATCCCTAATCCCGCTTTAATGTGATCGATCACTATACCGTTGCGTATCTCCTCAATATTTAACATATTAAACAACCCCCAGTACTGACGCTAAGAGAGCCATGCGGACATACATTCCGTATTTTGCCTGTTTGAAATACGCGGCTCTTGAGTCATTATCAATTTCTACGGAAATTTCATTAACGCGCGGAAGCGGATGAAGAACGATTAATTTTTCCTTTCCCGCAGCGATTTTATCAGTATTTAAAACATAGGTGTCTTTAAGGCGGATATAATCATCCTCATTGAAAAACCGCTCTTTTTGAACCCTTGTCATGTAAAGAACGTCAAGATCGGGCATTGATTTTTCAAGGTTTGAATTTTCGCAGAAATCAACATTTTGTTTTTTTAAGCTGCTTTTTATATAATCGGGAAGAACAAGTTCAGAAGGGGAAATGAAAATCATTTTTATATTGTCATACCGTGAAAGAGCTTTAGCAAGTGAATGTACTGTTCTGCCGAATTTTAAGTCTCCGCAGAAACCTATTGTAAAATTTCCGATTTTCCCCGTTAAACGTTTTATTGTAAGAAGGTCGGTCAGAGTCTGAGTCGGATGATGATGTCCTCCGTCGCCCGCGTTAATTACAGGGACTGATGAATAACGAGCCGCGACAAGGGCGGCTCCTTCCTTCGGGTTTCGCATAACAATAGTATCAGCGTAACTTGACGCCATACGGATAGTGTCGGCGAGACTTTCGCCTTTTACGGCTGAACTTGAGCCGGGATCGGCAAAACCCAGGCAGCTTCCTCCAAGACGGAGCATTGCCGCTTCAAAACTAAGGCGCGTTCTTGTGCTTGGCTCAAAAAAAAGGGCAGCAATGAGCTTTCCCCGGCAGCTTTCGCGAAGATATTTCTCGTCATTTTCTATATTTTCGGACAGGGAGAAGAGTGATTCCATCTCATCAAGAGAGAGATCCTCTGGTTCAACAAGCGATCTTCCTTTAAGCTTTGATATTTGCATTCATTTTTCCTTATACAGCCATTAAACACAATAATTTTCAATTATTCTTGCAAAATTATAATGTATTTATTAAGATTGTGGCAAGGTGGAAAAAGAAAACTCTTATCAAAAGATTATAAATTCCCTTAAACGTAGAAAAAAAGGCTCAACCGCCGCGGATATTTGCGCTTCAACAGCTCTTCCGCTTTATACTGTTAACGAACTGCTGCCGAAAGCCGCTGATGAATATTCAGGTCATTTACGCGTAACACAGTCCGGTGAAATTCTGTATGATTTTCCGAATGGTTTTTTAAGCCGTTACCGGGGTTTTGCGGTTTCGTTAAAAAAAACCGCTGACAAAATAGCCTCTTTTGTCAAAACGGCTCTTGTTTTCCTGTTCAAATTCTGGATAATGGTTATGCTTATAGGTTATTTTGTTCTTTTTATAGCTATCGCAATTGCGACTGTCTTTATTCAAATTGCCGCAAGATCCAATAAAAATTCAAGCAGCGGCGGAGGATTGAATTTCAGCGTATTTAATCTTTTATGGAGGATATGGTTTTATCAGGAATTAACGCGTTCCCGAAGCGTTTTTCCGGAAAATGCAGCGCGGCAAAAACAAAAAAACAAACGCCCAATGCATAAGGCGATTTTTTCTTTTATATTCGGCGAGGATGATCCTGATAAAGACTTTGAAGAACATATAAACAAGGCGGTAATTTCATTTTTGCAGGCAAACAGGGGAGTAATCTCTCTGGCCGAGTATATGGCGTTTTCGGGAGAAAACTCCCTTAACGCGGAAAAAAGCATTTTATCTTTCTGCTCAAAGTATGAAGGAAGCCCGGAAGTAACCGAAGAAGGAACAATTGTTTATCGTTTTGAAAAACTGTTATTACGCTCTGATATTAATAAAAAAAGCGAATTAATTCCTCCTGTTAAAAGATTAAAGATATTTTCAGGCAATACGAAAAAAATGAACAGGGTGTTTATTGCGATTAACGCAGTCAATCTTTTATTCGGATCGTATTTTTTATATCAGTCTTTTGCGGCAGGGAATATGATCCATAACTTAATAAATGAAACCGCCTACAGTATTTACGGATATACTCATTATTTTCTGCATTTTTTTATTAATGAGCCTCATATTATAATACGAATCGTTTTGGGGTTTATCCCTTTAATATTCTCTTTGTTTTTCTGGATAATTCCTGCAGTCCGGAGTTTTCTTGTAAAGAAGCAAAACGAAGACATTAAACTTAAAAACTTTAAAAGGTTTTCTTTTAGCAAAATATGGTCATCTCCTTTAAATATCGGCGTTAATAATTTACAAACGATTCTTCCTGAATGTCTGCCAAAAGACATGATCGCTGCTTCTGACAGGGTGATAAAAGATATCGGCGCAATCTCGGAGCCGGAGGTTGTTATTGCGGGCAGCGGAAATACTATTTACTCTTTTAATGATCTTGAGAGAGAAAAAAAAGCGCTGGAAAAATACCGCGCCGCAATAGATACGTCAAAATCACAATTAGGCGATACTGTGTTTGATACAAACAGCTGATTGAGCGCGAAAATATTAAAACAGCCTGAATTATTTATATAACTGTTCATTATCTTCGCGGATTTTTTTTAGTTCGTTCGCTATTCTGATATGTTTGGAGACTTTGTCGTTAAGCTCTTTTGATTTAAAAGGCTTTACTATAAAATCAGACGCTCCTAGGGAAATAGCCTCATTTACATGTTCCTGAGTTCCTTCGGTTGTTATAATAATTATCGGGGTGTGTTTATGATCTGGCAGTGTTCTGATAATGCTGATTAAATCAAATCCGTTTAAAACCGGCATCACATAATCAAGAAGAATTAAATCCGGTTTTTTTGTTTTCAGGAAATCAAGTACGTCTTCGGATTTGGACAGCACATACACTTTATAACTGTCATGAAGCGCATATTGAATAGCCCGCAGCATACTGACAACATCATCTACCGCAAGAACGCTCGGTCTGTTGCTTTTTCCTTCCTCATTCGAAGCCTTGCTGTCTTTTTTGGATTCCAGGTGATTGTCAATAATTTCAACTAACTTTGGGGTTGAAACCGGTTTTATTACATAATCAACAGCGCCGAGGCTAAGGCCTTTTACAACGCTTTCCCTGTCGCTGTTGCCGGTCAAAAAAACGACAGGTATTTGCGCGTAACGTTCATCGGATTTCAGGCTTTTAATAACATCGTATCCGTCTATATCAGGCATATTGACGTCCAGTAAGATCAAGTCAGGCTTAAAATAACTTAAAAGCTCAAACAGTTTGACAGACGATTCCGCCATAAATACTTCATAATATTTTGAAAGCCTGCTTTTTACGGATATCAGACTGTAATTTACATCATCAACATAGATAATTTTTCTGCGGATTGTTTTTATCTCGGCCGGCGGTTCATAACCGGAACTTTTCATAAATATAGTCCTCCTTATAAATCCAAATCAGAAAGTCTTTGAACAATTTGCGAGAAATCCATTCTGTCAATGTTATCACGAAGCCATTGTGCAAGTCCTCCGTCAGATTCATATTGATATTCTTCTAATTCCGCCATAGCCTCATCTGCCTCATCAAGATCATAATCTCTGCAGGCGGCAAGAAGTCTGGAAAGCGTTTGAGTGCCGGGTTTGTCTTTTTTTTGCTTCGGATTTTCTGCGTCCAGTTTTGAAAGCATTTTTTCAATATCAGAAACAAGTTTACGCGCGCAGTCCATAAAAGCGGGATTGTTATTATTAATATAATTTATGTCATTTCTTTTTGCGGCGTCTTCCAGGCTTGCGGCGTCTTTGCCGATTTGATCGGCGAAAATATCAAAGCTTGTCCCTTTAATGCCGTGAATTTTTACTTTATAATCAGCAAGAGATGAGCTTTCCGGTTTTTCCCCGGTTATATTTTCAATCGCGTCAAGCATGGAGCTGACGCTGACAGCGTAAGAGCGCAAAAGTTTAAGATATATTTTTTCATCGCCGTCAAAACGTTCAAGGCCTTTTGTTATATCCAATCCTTTAATTTCCTTAACGGAAAGCAGAGAATTCGATTCTTTGTTTTCTGCGTCCGTAATGACTGTTATTGAATCATTCTGCGAACTGCCAAGCGTTAAAATCCTGGCATACTCTGTAACAGCGGTTTGTGCTTCTTCAAAATCGCTGTGAAGCACGTACTCCTTGATACTGTCAATAACTGTCTTTGTTTCTTTTGAGTATTTTTTAATATTTGAAAGTATATCAAGCGCGCCTTTACGGTTATACGCACAGCACATTTGTTTTATCGCGATTAATTTTAGCTGTAAATCTTCGGTGTCCTCATCCGCGCTGTACTCTTCCTGATATGATTTAAATCTTTCAAGCACTCTATGCAAACCTTTTAAAAAATCAGGAACAGATGATTCTATCTGATCCGTGTCGTTCTCCCTGCCGTTTTTTTCCATTTTTCCTGCGGATTCAGCCAGAGCTGTTTCGCCTATATTCCAAAGCGAACTTTTCATTCCGTGAATTATTATTGTAAATTTCCGAAGAACATCTTCGTTTTTATATCCGCCTGTTTTGTTCTGTTCTTCAAGCCATGTTATCGCCTTGCGCGCGTCTCTTATAAATGATTCATGTAAATAAGTATCCGTCTGCGGAACACTGAGTCTGGTTATTTCCGCTTTTTGTTTTTGAGCGGCTTTAATAACTTCTGGCGGCTGCATGTCCCGAATCATTTTATTAAGTATGGAATCAAGCTGCCGTATATCAATCGGTTTGGAAATAAACTCGTCAAATCCGTTTTCAAGAAAAATTTCCGCCTGGCCGATAAGAGCGTTAGCTGTAAGAGCGACAATGGGAGCGGTATAACCAAGATTTCTGATACGTTTTACGGCTTCTATCCCGTCCATTTCGGGCATCATGTGATCCATAAATATTATGTCATAAACTTTTCCGTTTTTAATTTTATCAATTGCCTCAAAGCCGTTCTGGGCTGTGTCTATTTTAAGCCTGTAAAGTTTCATCAGTCCGACTGCGACGTAAAGATTGGTTTCAACATCGTCAACTATCAAAACGCTTCCGTAAGGCATCGGGCTTCGCTCGATTTGTTCTCTGTTTCTGCGCGTAAAGTAACTTGCCCGGTTGTTTTTAAAATTAGATACTACTTCTTTTCCTAAGATTTCACCATCGATTGTTTCCTGCGGAAGGCGGATTGTGAATACAGAACCTTTTTCCGGTTCGCTTTGAACATGAATTTCGCCGTTCATAAGCGTAACAAGCCGCCGTGTAATAAATAAGCCTAATCCTGTTCCTTCTATTGTGACATTTTTCTCCTGATTAAATCTGGAATATTCTTCGAACAATTTATCCAGTTCCTCTTTCTTCATTCCATGGCCTGTATCGCTGATTTTTAATATAAGAATTATTTTGTTTTTTTCCGCTGCTGCTTCCGATATAACAGACATGGTAACCTTTCCTTCGCTGGTGTATTTAAAAGCGTTAGAAAGGATGTTATTTAAAATTTGTTTAATTCTGACTTCATCGCCTATAAGATTCGCGGGGACATTTTCATCAACCTGAAGTTCAAATTCTATAGGCTTACTGTTAATGTGCATCATATTTAAATGCATGGAATCGCTTATCATGTCCGCTGTTTTATACTGCGCCGGCATAATGTCCATTTTTCCAGCTTCAATTTTTGAGAAATCAAGTATGTCGTTAATTATGCCCAAAAGCATCGCACACGAGCTGTAAATTTTGCCGAGTCCTTCTTCTATATCCTCAGGAAGCGTTGTGTGCTGTATAAGAAGTTCTGTTACTCCAAGAATAACGTTCATCGGCGTGCGAATTTCATGGCTCATGTTCGCAAGAAACGATGATTTGGATCGCGAAGAAGCAAGAGCCGCAGCTTCCATTTCTTTTCGTTTTGTTATATCGCGCGCGATTCCCATAACGCCGACAACTTCGCCGTCCAGAATAAGAGGCATTTTAATTGTTTCGTACAAAGGATTAGTTCCGTCAAAACGCGGTATATGCTCTTCTATTACCAGAGTCCTGCCTTCATTTATAACTTTAAGGTTTGTTTTTTCGTAGGATTTCGCTTCGTCTTCGCAGTATTCAAGGCATTCTCTGTCATTTTTACCGATAACATCGTCATGAGTTTTATTAAAATGCTCCAAAAGGCTTTTATTGCATTGCGTAAAATTCAAATCAAGATTTTTGGTAAAAATCAAATCAGGGATTGAATTAAAGAGCGTCGTCAGAGTTGTTGTCTGAAGAGCGAGTTCATATGTTCTTTTAGCGATTAGTGAATGGCGGTTTATCGCGCTTGCCAGCATTAAGCTAACAGAACGCAGAATAGCGATTTCATCTTCTGTAAAATCGCGTTCATTTTTACAATCGTCAATGCTGAAAAATCCCCAGAAATGCTTGTCTAAAAACAAAGGAATCATACAGACAGATTTTGTTTCATAACTTTCAAAAAAATCCCGTTCTTCCTTTGGCGCTTTAGAAACCGGTCCGCTTATATATTTTCCGCGGGTAAACATCGACTCCCAGTAAGGCTTGTCTCTGTAGGAAAATTTCAAACCGGTATGAATCGAATTTTTCCGTGTTCCTGTTTCACCTAACCAGCAGTATGCGCAGACAAAGTGCATATCGTTATCTGTTATTTCGTTACGCCAAATATATACGCGATCCGCGTTTGCGGAGCGGCACACAAGTTCCATGCTTTTAATAAGGGGCTCTTCAATATCTTCATTTTCATCTGTTGATAAAAGAAGAACAGCCGCTTTATTTACAGACTCAAGCATTTTATCGCGGTGATTAATGGTCTTTATCATTTTAAAATGCTCGCGCATATCCCGCGTATATCCAAGAACAACGTCATTATCTCTGTATTTAGCGCGGACAAGAGTAATTTCCGAAGGTATCGGCGTATCGTCATCCGGCATTTTGTGAACCCAGTCAAATGTGCATGATCCTTCTTTAAAAGCCCTGTTAACAAGGCTTACGGCTTTTTCACCGGATCTCATTCCATCAGGCTGGTATTCAGGAGAGCAGTCTTTTAAAAATCTTTTCGCAAACTCAAGTTTATCTTTAAAACCGTACATTCTGACAGCGGCTTCATTGCAGTCTATTGTCCTAAGAGTTTTATCCCATATCTGCGCGCAAATAGGAGAAGTATCAAGCATAAGCATTGCAGGTTCGCTTGCGTCATATGTCTCGTTCATTTATTACATCCCCTGTTTCAATATTATAAATTGCGTTAAAGAAACAGCCTTTAATGCGAGATTTATTTTTTTGCGTCAAAGAGGTTCAAAATCTTCAGCTCCGTGTTTGCATAACGGACAGATAAAACCGGGAGGCAGACTGCCGCCTTCATGTACATATCCGCATATTTTACAGACAAAGCCTTTTTTTGCGTCCTTTTGCGGCTGAGGTTTAGGTTTTATATTATCAAAATAGTATTGATATGTGACGCTTTTTTCTTCTGATAACACAATTGATTGAGTAACATCGGCGACAAATATGGTATGAGAGCCGTAATCATATGAATCTGCGACTTTCCCGGAAATCATGCAGTTTGAGTGTTCGCTTACATAACGAATCCCGTTAGCTGCGCGATCATTGTAAGAGCAGCCTGCGAATTTATCCGTCTCCTTTCCGCTTGAAAAACCGAACTGCTGGAATATACGGAAAGGCGCGCTTTCTGATAAGACACAGATGTTAAAAGCGCCTGTTTTTAAAATCATGCCGTGGGTGTAATTTGCCTTGTTAACCGCGATTGAGATACGCATGGGAGACGATGTTACCTGAATAGCTGTATTAATGATGCAGCCGTTGTCTTTATCTCCGTCTTTTGCTGTAAGCACAAAAAGACCGTAAGAGAACCTGAACATAGCGTTCGGGTCGATACTTGCGGGTTTAATTTCATGCGTTACCGCCTGAGAACTCGCGGGCGCTGCGTTCGGGAAATCTTCGGCAATTGCTTTCGCTATCGCTTCAATTTCAGGCAGTTGGCTGCTTTTAAGGCTGGATTTTAAACTGAGAGTCTTTTCCAGAATTTTTATATTACTGCATTGTCTTAGTTTTTCCCGGATAAGATCTCCGCTTGCGGCAGCCCATGAGCCGTTTTCAATCACCGCGACAGTGCGGTTTTGAATGTTATGCGCAACCAGATCATTAACCAGGTCTTCCATCGAAATAAAAATTCCGGCATTATAGGTTGTGGAAGCGAATACAAGATGGCTCCACCTGAAAGATGCCGCGATGATTTCCGATGCCGGAGTAACAGAAACATCAAACATAACAGTCTTTATATTCATATCGCGGAGACTGCATGAAAGTATTTCCGCGGCGTTTTCTGTATTGCCGTATACGGAAGCATAGGCGATCATTACGCCTTTTTCCTCAGGCTGGTAAGCGCTCCAAAGCATATACTTCGAGATAATTGGCGATAAATTCCCCCGCCATACAAAACCGTGAAGAGGGCATATCATTTCGATGTTAACTTTTGACGCTTTCTCAAGAAGAGACTGAACCTGATCTCCGTATTTACCGGCGATGTTCGCGTAATAGCGGCGGTATTCATTTAAGTAGTCTTTTTCAAAATCAACTTCGTCGGCGAAAAGCGCTCCGTTTAACGCGCCGAATGTTCCAAAAGCATCCGCGGAAAAAAGGATTTTATCCTGCGAATCATATGTGACCATTACCTCCGGCCAGTGAACCATGGGCGCCATGATAAAATGAAGAGTGTGTTTTCCAGTGTTCAATGTGTCATTTTCATTTACGATAACAGCGTCTTTATCAAAATCAAACTTAAGGTCAAAGAACTGCTTTATAAAAGTTAATGTTTTAGCGCTGCAAACAATTTTTACGCCGGGGTATTTTACGGTCAATTCCGCAAGAGAAGCGGAATGATCCGGCTCCATATGCTGCACTACGATGTAATCCAGTTTTCTTCCGTTAAGCGCGAAAGAGAGATTTTCGAAAAATCTGTGCTGCACCGCTTTGTCCGAAGTATCAAATAAAACTGTTTTTTCATCTGTTAGAAGGTATGAGTTGTATGACACGCCTCCGGCTACAGAATATATGCCTTCAAACATAGCTAAACGCCTGTCGTTTGCTCCTACCCAAAAAAGGCCGTCTTTAATTAATTTGGTACAATGCATATATCCTCCGTTATAATGACAGACACGGGATTCGAACCCACCGCCTTCAGCTCCGGAGGCTGACGCTCTATCCAAATGAGCTAGTCTGTCTTTATAGTTAATTTAAATCATAAGGGATTAGAAGTCAATGTAACATTTCAGGTACGCATGTATTTTTCAATATATTCTTCCCTGACCCGCAGTAAATCTTCGCGCGGAAGATGGGAGAGAACTTTCCAGCCAAGATCAAGCGTTTCGCTGATACTGCGGTTTTCATATTCACCCTGAGATAAAAATGTTTGTTCAAAAATATCGCCGAATTTCAGATAACACTTGTCTGCCGCGGACAGTTCTTCTTCTCCTATAATTGACGCGAGGTTTCTTATTTGTTTAACCTTCGCGTAAGCCGCGAAAAGCTGGCTTGAAACATCCTTGTGATCCTCTCTTGTCATTCCCTCTCCGATACCGTCTTTCATTAAGCGCGAAAGACTCGGAAGGCCGGCTACAGGCGGATAGATGCCGCGCTGATAAAGTTCGCGGTCTAGGACTATCTGCCCTTCGGTGATGTACCCTGAAAGATCAGGTATCGGATGGCTTATATCATCATTAGGCATTGATAAAATAGGAATCTGCGTAATGGAACCTGATGATCCCTTGATTTTTCCCGCTCTTTCATAAAGGGAGGCAAGATCGGAATAAAGGTAACCCGGATACCCTTTGCGGCTTGGAACTTCCGATCTTACGGAAGAAACTTCGCGTAACGCTTCGCAGTAGTTGGTCATGTCTGTCATCACTACAAGGACGTGCATGTTCTTTTCGTACGCAAGATACTCCGCGGCGGTAAGCGCGCATCTTGGAGCTACAAGCCGTTCGAGAGAAGGAGAGTCGGCAAGCGAGAGAAAAACCACAACATTCGAAAGTACGCCGGAATGTTCAAAATCATCCAGAAAGAAACGTGCGACATCGTTCTTTACGCCCATCGCGCAGAAGACAACCACGAACTGCCCGCAAGCGCTGTCATTGTCTAAAGAAAGAATTTTCGCCTGACGGACTATCTGAGCCGCAAGGCGGTTATGCGGAAGGCCGTTACCTGAAAATACCGGAAGTTTCTGTCCCCGGATTAAAGTGTTCATTCCGTCAATTGAAGATATTCCTGTCTGAATAAAATCACGCGGATATGTCCGCGCGTATGGATTGATTGGAAGTCCGTTTATATCAAGTGTTCTGGATGAAAAAATACTTCCGTATCCGTCAATCGGCTCTCCAAGACCGTTAAAAATGCGCCCTAAAAGCCCAGTGCCGACCCGCAGTTCCATAGGTTTATCCAAAAACTCTACTCTCGCTTCTTCCGCGGAAAGTCCTGTGCTGCTTCCGAAAATCTGAATGGCGGCCCAGTCTTCGCTCAAATCAAGTACGCGCCCGAGTCTTTTTTTATTATCCCTGCCGTAAACTGCGACCATATCATTAAAGCCCGCTCCCTTGCACCGCGAAGTGATCACTACAGGCCCTTCTATCCGTGAAAGCCCTATGTATTCAATGCCCCTCATTTATATAACTCCGTTATGCGCACTTTTTACACGGACTCCTGTATTTTCGGATTGTATGAAGAAATCCCGCTTGCAGAGCGGTATGCTCTTTCAAGCTCTTCAAGGGACGCGCGCATTTTCTCTTCAAATTCACTGATACCGCCGGTTTTATTTTCAAGAACATTATCATTGCTTACTGTGCTTTTTAAGCGTGAAAGACCTTCTTTTAAACCTGTAGAAGAAATTTTTATCATGGGCGCGCCAAGATCAATACATGTGTACGCGCGCTCGTAAAACTCCATTATAAGATGTAAAAGACGAATCTGCTTTTCCGGGACGCAGTACATATCAGTCTCATCAAATGAGTTCTGCTGTAAAAATCCGTCTTTGATTATCTGCGCGGTAAGAAGAATAAGTTTTTGCTCGTCAGGAAGAGCGTCAGGACCGATGAGGCGCACAATTTCAGCTAACCTCTGTTCCTGTTTTAATAAATCCATGCAGGCCTTGCGCGCTTTTACCCAATTGGGGTTAACCTTTTCCCACCAGCGCTGAACCTCTTCGGCGTACTCTGAGTAGCTGTCTATCCAGCTTATCGCGGGGTAATGCCGGGCGTTCGCCAGATCCCTGTCCAAAGCCCAGAAACAACGGATAAAACGTTTTGTGTGCTGCGTTACAGGCTCTGAAAAATCACCGCCCGGAGGAGAAACCGCCCCGATTATCGAAACAGATCCTTCAAGGCCGTTAAGCGTTTTTACGCGTCCGGCTCTTTCATAAAATTCTGCAAGCCGTGTAGGAAGATAAGCGGGAAATCCTTCTTCCGCCGGCATCTCTTCCATGCGCCCGGAAAGTTCGCGTAACGCCTCAGCCCAGCGGCTTGTTGAATCCGCCATGATCGCGACATGATACCCCATGTCCCTGTAAAACTCGGCAAGGGTAACGCCTGTATAAATTGAGACTTCACGCGCCGCCACAGGCATATTGGAAGTGTTCGCGATTAAAAGCGTTCTTTCCATAAGACTGCGCCCTGTTCTGGGATCCAAAAGCTGAGGAAACTCACTAAGTACGTCTGTCATTTCATTGCCGCGCTCTCCGCAGCCTATGTAAATAATCACGTCAGCGTCGCACCATTTCGCGACAGCGTGCTGTGTCATTGTTTTTCCCGTGCCGAATCCGCCGGGGATAGCGGCGGTTCCGCCCTTTGACAGCGGAAAGAAAATATCGATAACACGCTGTCCTGTAACAAGCGGCTGGTCTTTTAAAAGCTGAGATGCCACAGGGCGCGGAATGCGGACAGGCCACCACTGCGCGAATGTGATTTCATCGCCTTGTGATGTTTTTGCCGCGATGTCAAAAATTGAGTAATCACCCTGAGGGCATAAATGTGTTATGTGATTATTTTCATTTAAGGAAAAATCTGAAATTTGTTTCCGCGGCACCATGATTTTACATGTAATGCTCTCGGTTTCTTTTACTGAGCCGAGAATTAAGCCGGGTTTTGCCTCTATTTTTTCGCCGGCTTCTATCTTTGCAGCTAACGCGGCGTCGGGAATAAAACGCCATTTTTTTTGTGTATCTAAAGGAGCGCTCCTTCCGCCGGGTTTCATAAAAGTGCCGTCCTGATTGTAAAGGAGGGCAAGAGGACGCTGTATTCCGTCGTATATTGTGCCGATGAGCCCGGGGCCTAAAAGCGCGGAAAGAGGGCGGCCTGTAGAATAAGCGGGGCTCCCTGTTTTTAATCCTGTGTTGTCTTCGTAGACTTGTATTACAGCTGTCTCTCCTTCTAAGCGGACTATTTCCCCGATGATCCGGTTTTCTCCGACTTCAACAAGATCGAAAAGTCCCGCTGCGCCAAGACCTGAAGCGCGCACTATCGGCCCTGAAATGCGCAGCACTTTCCCTGTCTGTGTTGTCATGCCGGCCTCATAAAAGCGGTAAGTTCTTCTCTTTTATCATGAAGGATAAAATCAATTGTTTTTTCAATTGATGCAATTATGCGGATATCGCCTGAGTTTAATGTTATTGAAGGAAATGATGAATGGCCGCTGACCTGTATGGAATGAGGAGCGGAGAAAGAGTGATTTTTATTTATAGATTTAATTATATCTTCAACTTCTTTTTGATCCAATCCGGCTGCTTCAACTGAGAAAGCGTCATTCTTTTTGAATTGATCCTTGCAATAATCAAGCCGCTTTGTCAGCTCGTTTGTTAAAAGTTCTAAAATTTGCCCGCGGCTCCGGCTGTCGTACCATGCGCCGGCGGCGGTTTTTAACAAGTTTTCAATTTTATCAATTTTTATTCTGAGTTTGTCAACAGGAAGACGCGCCATTATGCTTTTTATTTCTGATTCTTTTTGTCCGTCATATTTTTTTTCAAGCTCATTTATTTCTGCTGATAATTTTTCTTCCCACTGAGTGTTTTGCGCGCTGATAGTATCTTCCGCTTGTTTAAGCGCGCGCAGCGCTTTTTTCCTTGCGTCTTCAAGAATCTCGCGATCAAGTATTTCTGTAGATTGAAGCTCTTCCATAATTTACCTAATGGGTAATTTCAGTATGGAAGTTATTTAAAGGATGTTCAAGAGTTGTAAGACTAAGACATTGCGGAAATACTGTTTTCCTGATATTATGCAGTATGAGATATTTATTCCCGAATGATTACATGGCAGACCCTTCCGTTCATGTTTTTAACGGCAGGTTGTATATTTACCCTTCGCATGACCGTGAAAGCGGTATCGGTGAAAATGATTCAGGCGATCACTTTGATATGAAAGATTACCATGTCTTTTCCATGGACGATGTTGAAAACGGCGAGGTTATTGATCACGGCGTTATTCTGGATGTAAAAGACATACCGTGGGCAGGACGCCAGTTATGGGACAGCGACGCCGCTTATAAAAACGGAAAATATTTTTTATATTACTCGCTTAAAGATAAGAACGATATTTTCCGTCTCGGCGCGGCTGTGGCGGATATACCTGAAGGGCCGTTTGTTTCACAAAGCGATCCGATCCGCGGCAGTTACAGCATCGATCCATGCGTATATGAAGAAGACGGGCAGTATTATATTTATTTCGGCGGAATCTGGGGCGGACAGCTTCAGCGGTACAAAGACAATAAAGCGCTTGAAAACGGCGCGTTTTATCCCGCGGATAACGAACCTGCAATTTGCGCGCGTGCTGCGAAATTAAGCGGCGACATGCTGCAGTTCGCAGAAGATCCGCGCGCTGTTGTAATATTAGACAATGACGGCAGCCCTATCACCGCAGGCGATACAAAACGCCGTTTTTTTGAAGCATCATGGATGCATAAAAGAAACGGTAAATATTATTTCTCTTATTCGACAGGCGACACTCATTTATTATGTTACGCGACAGGAGATAATCCATACGGGCCGTTTACTTATCAGGGAGTGATACTGACTCCTGTTGTCGGCTGGACAACTCATCATTGCATTACAGAATATAAGGGGAAATGGTATCTTTTCCATCATGACTGTGTTCCTTCAGGCGGAAAAACATGGCTTCGTAGCCTTAAAGTAACCGAGCTAAAATATAATTCTGACGGCAGTATTCAAAAAATAGAAGGCGGGGGATGAAAAGCCATGTTGTTAAAATCAAAGAAAAAGGATTTGAAATTTGGATAAGGATAGAGCGAAAAGAAATCTGGAAGCAATTCTGGAAAAAATGCACTCAGGCACTGATATTAAAGAGCTTCATGAGTATCAAAAAATGTATAAAAAGGAAATCTCCTTTTTTAAAAGATCATGGGCGGCCGCATGGCTTTTTATGTATTATAACCAGAGAGAGATTCCTAACGCTGAAAAACATGAGAAGAATAAAAACAAAAAAACCGCGGAAAAAACAGATATCAGCTTAAGTGAAAATGAATCAAAGCGGCTGTTTATCAGCATCGGTAAAAACCGCAAGCTGTTTCCAAGAGAAGTCATTACACTGATAATGTCAAAAACATCAGCCTCCAGAGAGGACATCGGCATTATCAGAATACTCGATAATTATTCATTTGTGCAGGTAAGAGAAACAAAGGCTGATGAAATTATCGAAACGCTCAGCGGACACAGATTCCGCGGTAGAACGCTGACTGTAAATTACGCTAAACCGAAACCAGCAGAATCTGACAGCGAGCAATAGACGGCTTTTTACTGCTTTTCAATATACAAAACAATGCAGTAATTGTTATCCTGCCCGTATTCAAATACGAAAACATTGTTTCCAATATGATTTATTGTATCTATCGCGTTATTTGCAATTTCAGGGCTTGCTCCGATATCATGCGTAAAAAAATCATATAAATCATCCTGCGGAACATCAGAGGCGTATCCAAGCGATTCAACGTTGTAATTTGCCAATGTATCGGTATAAATATATATGTTTTCATAAGTAGCTGCCGCAGGTTCCTCAGTTGCTTCATAACTAGCCGTCGGAATTAAAAACATTATCAATTGATAATAATTTGTTTTAGTGACAGCGCCGCCGGATTCATTCGCGGAAGCAGATACAGCGGCTGTTTTTGCACCGCCTGTAGTAGCGCAGCCTGAAATAAAAAACCCTGTAATAATAATTGCCGCTGTTAAAAACCCGATTTTTTTCATTTAAGAACCTCCATAATTTAGAAAGATATAATCCGGAAATAATTTAAAATTATAAACATAAAAATTATATTAATAGCTACGCCTATAAACATCAACGCCCATGCTATAGCTTCCATTGAATAAGCTCTGACCGTGTAACGTTTTGCTTCCAATAGATCGCGGGCGAAAAGATCAGGATTCACAGAATCATTTAACATTTGTTTAAAATTCGAAAGATCGGAGTTTACCCGCTGTTTCCTCGCGTACCAGGTAAAGCGGCGGTATAAAACTGTGAAAATCAAACCTGGAGGAAGGAACGGAAATATTGGTATAAAGACCGCGGCGAACGCGCAGATAAAAGTCAGGAAATACGCGGGTCTGTCCAGATACAAAGCGGCTATATATATAAGGGAGAGAGCTCCGACTGCAAGTGAAATCGGAGTGAGGCTGTTCCAGTATTCATTGCGCGTTCTTGCAGCGCGGATGATTCCGTTTGTCAGTTTTTCATCGGAACAACTGTAGAAAATTACTGTCAGAGGTTTTTCTTTTGTTGATAAGAAGGTAAATCTGTTGTTCAGCGTTTTAATCTGCCCGCCAACAAAAACCTTTATTCCCTCGGATAACGTGGAAACCCGGTTCCAGCGAATTTGCTCGGGAGCGTCTCCCTCTCCTTCACCTTCATGTTTCGGCAGCAGATAACATTTTGTTTTAATAAGAGCAGAACCATCGCCCGTTTTACCATTATATGTTTGTGAATCCGGCGGAGGTTCCAGTGATACAGGGATTGTAAGATATTTTCCTTTTATCCAGAGAGTATGCGTGTCCGTTATTGATTCAATTTCTCCGATAAAACAAAAAACACCGCTATCGTTTTTTAAATGTCTGTAAAGACGGTAATCCAAAAACGGGCTTAACCGCATATTTGTAAATTGATTTCTGAACTTTCTCCACTTATAACGAATAAAAAAACCGCCTGAAAGGGGAACAACAGCGTACCAAACAATGACAATTAACAGAATGAGTAGATAAATTGAAAATCTCATGTTATTATCCCTCCATGTCTTTAAAAAATATCATTCATTTAATAGTAGGACCTATCGCGGCTAATTGCTGGATAACAGTATCGCAAGACGATATTGTTTCAGTAATTGATCCGGGCGATGAAGCGGACGCGATCATTTCAGAGTTAAAAAAGAATTCCCTTACTCCCAAATATATCTTACTCACTCATGGTCATTTTGACCATATCGCCGCGGTACCTGCCCTGGCCGCAGCCTTTGATCCAAAACCTAAAATCGCCATTCACCGTCTTGACTCGCAGTATCTTGGCCCTGAAGCGTATAAAACACAAATCCTAAGCGCGAAAGCAGCGCTGGGCGATACCTCAATAATTGACTCATCATGGCATAATATGCCTAGCGCGGACATCCTCCTGGATGAAGGTTCGCAGATTGGCCCTTTTACAGTATTGCATCTTCCCGGCCATACACAGGGCAGCGTTGCATTTTGGGACAAAGAAGCGAACGCCCTGTTTACAGGGGACACTCTTTTTAAAAACGGATACGGCCGCATCGATCTCCCCGGCGGCAGCAAAGAGCAGCTTTTTAAAAGTTTGGATCGCCTTTTTAAAATGGATCCTGACACCGCGGTTTTTCCCGGACATGAAGAGACGACAACTATCGGGCAGGAAGCCGGGTGATGCTGTTCTGCCCTGACTTTAATATACCCCGCGCATGTTTTTTATTTGACTTATTCTAAGATCAAGTCTATCCTATAGCAAACAGACAAAAATGAAAGGAGATTCAAATGAGAGTTGCAATTAATGGTTTTGGGCGTATTGGGCGCCTGGTTTTTCAGTCTCTGGTAGGTCAGAATTTGCTGGGAAAAGATAAAATTGATGTAGTAGCGGCGGTAGATATCGTTACAGACGCGAAATATTTCGCTTACCAGCTTAAATACGACTCAACTCAAGGTCAGATGAAAGCTGATATAAGAACTAAAAAATCAGCCGGAGCCGCGGAAGATGATATCCTGGTTGTTAATGGTAATGAAATCCAATGTGTAATGGCTGAAAGGGAACTTAAAAATCTGCCCTGGGCGAAGCTGGGTGTTGAGTATGTGATTGAATGTACAGGTCTCTTTGTTGACGATAAAGCTTTTGGACATCTTGAAGCAGGAGCGAAAAAAGTAATTATCTCCGCGCCGGCTAAAGGCAAAGAAAAGAAGATCCCTACTTTTGTAATGGGAGTAAATCAGGAAAAATACAATCCTGCGGAAGATCATGTAATTTCCAACGCTTCATGCACAACAAACTGTCTTGCTCCTCTTGTACATGTAATTCTTAAAGAAGGATTCGGCATTGAAACCGGTCTTATGACCACAATCCATTCATATACAGCGACTCAGAAAACAGTAGACGGTCCATCCAAAAAAGACTGGAGAGGCGGACGCGCGGCGGCAATCAACATCATTCCTTCGACAACCGGCGCCGCAAAAGCGGTAGGAGAGGTTCTCCCTGCTACCAAAGGCAAACTTACAGGAATGAGTTTCCGTATTCCTACGCCGACAGGATCAGTTGTTGACCTTGTTTTCCGCACGGAAAAAGACACCTCCATCGAAGAAATCAACGCAGCTTTTAAAAAAGCGTCTGATACTTATCTGAAAGGCGTTCTTCAATATCAGGAAGACGAAATTGTATCTACCGACATCATCCATAGCACCTATACTTCAATTTATGACAGCCTTGCCACATTGCAAAACAACCTTCCGGGAGAAAAACGTTTCTTTAAAATTGTTTCCTGGTATGACAATGAGTGGGGTTACTCGAACAAGATTGTCGACTTATTAAAATATATCGACAGCAAAAAGTAAGAAAATAATAAACAGAGGGGATCAGGGATCAGGTTTTTGTTCGTAGTCTTATCGTTTTTTATAATAAACGGATTATAAACAGCTATACCTGATCTCTGTTTCCTGTTTTTATGGAGAAAAAAATGATAAAAACAGTTAAATCCGTTGACTTAAAAGGTAAACGGGTAATAATGCGTGTGGACTTTAACGTACCTATGAAAGACGGTGTTGTTCAGGATGATACGCGAATAACGGCTGCAATACCAACGATTAAATATATTTTAGAGCAAGGAGCAAAATCCCTCACTCTTATGTCGCATTTAGGAGATCCTTCCAAGGACGCGAAGAAAGCGAAAGAAAAGGCCGAGAAAGACGGCAAGTCATTTAATGAAGAAACTTACATAAAAGGAAAACACCGGATGGCTCCTGTCGCCGCGTATTTAGGGACTAAACTTGGAAAACCTGTAATTTTCGCTGGTGAAGACAGCTGTTATGGGAAAAAATCTTTCATTGAAAGCCAGCCGGACGGCTCTGTTATCATGCTTGAAAATACTCGTTTTCATAAAGAAGAGACAGCCTCTGATGCAGCGTCTTTAGATAAACTGGCAAAAGAGCTTGCCGCATATGGTGAGATTTTTGTTAATGACGCGTTCGGCACCGCTCACCGCGATCACGCTTCGACAGCTTCAATAGCCAAATTTGTGCCTGTGTCAGTCGCTGGTTTTTTAATGGAAAAAGAGTGCGATTATCTTGAGCCTATTGTTACCAATCCTAAAAAGCCGTTAGCCGCCATTATCGGCGGAGCGAAAGTTTCTTCAAAGATTGCTGTTCTTGAAAGCCTTCTTAAAAACGCGGGCGCTCTTATTATCGGCGGCGGTATGGCGTACACTTTCCTTAAGGCGCAAGGCTACAAAATTGGGAAATCATTAGTTGAAGACGATCAGATAGAGACCGCGAAAAAGATTCTCGCCGCGGCAAAAACCGCGGGCGTGCAGATAATACTTCCGCTTGATCATATAGCGGCGACTTCGTTTGACGCTGCTTCTGCTCCTGTCCCTGTTGACGAACTTGATCTTCCCGATAACATGCTCGGTCTTGATGTGGGTAAAAAGACGCTTGCTAAATACAGGGAAGCTCTTGACGGAGTAAAGACAATTGTGTGGAACGGTCCTGTCGGCGTTTTTGAATTTGACGCTTTCGCGAAAGGAACTGAAGAAGTCGCAAAGATGGTAGCACAGGCGACAGAGAATGGTGTAATCACAGTAGTCGGCGGCGGTGATTCTGTCGCGGCTGTTAATAAATTTAATCTCGCGAATAAGATGAACCATGTTTCAACAGGCGGCGGAGCTTCGCTTGAATTGCTTGAAGGCAAGAAACTTCCGGGAATTGAGGTGTGCCGTGGGTAGAAACTATTACATGGCGGGGAATTGGAAAATGCACATGACCCGCAATGACGCGGCGCAACTGGCGCAGGACCTTGTCACGCATCTTAGAGACGGGAAACATAAATACCTTATCGCGCCTTCCTTTACACTGCTCGAAACTGTAAGCGCTATTGTTGAAGGTACCAATATAAGGCTCGGAGCGCAGAACTGCGCGGGTGAAGAGCAGGGCGCGCATACAGGCGAAGTATCGGTATTGCAGTTAAAGGATCTTGACGTGCAGACTATCATACTTGGACACAGCGAAAGACGTCATGTATACAAGGAAGATGATGATCTAATTAATAAAAAAGTCAAACTTGCTCTTAAACACGGTTTTGAGGTAATTCTCTGCATCGGAGAACTTTTACAGGAACGAGAAGCCGGAAAAGTTGAGGAAGTTTGCGAAAGACAGACAGTTAAAGGGCTTGAAGGAGTGAGCGTGTCGGATTTAGGCAATGTTGTGATCGCTTATGAACCTGTATGGGCAATAGGAACCGGAAAGACAGCGACCCCTCAGGACGCGGAAGCGGTTCATGCTTTTGTCCGCAGGGTAATAGCGCGTCTTTACGGAGAAGATGCAGCAACAAAGATCATCATTCAGTACGGGGGCTCTGTAAAACCGGATAACGCAGCTCTTTTAATGGCAATGGAAAACATTGACGGAGCGCTGGTCGGCGGCGCATCGCTTAAGACAGAATCATTTATCCCTATCGCTAAATTTTCATAAAATGTTTAAAATACAATGATATAGGAGAGATTTTTGTCTTTTTTTTGTCTGTTGTGGGTTCCTTTGTTTTATTTTCTTCGAAAGGCTGTAATAGGCGCAAGCGCTGCTTCAGGTGGTTTTTGGGCTTTGCTTTTAGGCAGTATTGCCGCGGTTATTCAATTCTTCCTGGGTAATCTTACGAGCCCGGGAGGTTTTGGTTTTGACCGCTGGATTTTCGGATTTGTCGATCTTGTAAACGTGCCGGTTCTTCTCCCTTTATTTGTTTATCTTTTTTTCTTTATTTTAAAAGGTTTTTCCGGAAAAGCGGATTTTGCGTGTTTTAGCCTGCTCTGGTTAATCCCCTGGGGCGCTATGCGCGCGTTAACCTGGAGCGCTTTAAACGATCCGATTCTTCTGATTATAGTTCCGCTCTTATGGACTGCGCTGGCGGCAGGTATTTCTTTTTTTATTAACTGGATGATAACCAGCTTTAAATGGTACTCAGCTCTTGTTTCAATTCCTTGTATACTTGTTCTGCCGCCGTTAGCCGCGTCAGCTTACTGGACATTTTTTTCCCAGCAGACAATGATTGGATTTATACTTTTGTTTGTTATTCATATTCCTGTAATTATTTCCTTTATATTTGAACGTCACAAGTAAACATGTTGACAAATAATATACTATGTAGTAAGTTATATTATGCAGGTTTTGTGGGACAGCGAAAAGAATAAAAAACTTATTGCGGAAAGAGGGGTTTCGCTGGATTTATTCGCTTCTTTAATTTTAGACAAAAAGCACCTTGCTGTTTTAAAAAACCCGTCAAGAGAAGAGCAAAAAATATTTGTTGTCCCTTATCAAAATTACACTTATATTGTTCCGTTTGTTATTGATAAAGAACAAAATATTATTTTAAAAACCGTATTTCCAAGCCGAAAATACCATAAAATATTTGGAGGTAATAAATGAAAAAAGTTTCTAAGCAATATCAAATCCCGAAAACTCATGAAAGCGCTGTATCAGAAAAGAAAACCGCATATCTTGATGATCTTGAAAAATCTATCGAAGACAATGCTGAATTATTTGTTCCTCTTTCAAAAGATGAAATGAACGAAGTAAACACGATAATTAATGCGGCTAACAAGACCAGAAACATTAATATTCGCATTTCTGAGTACGATATTGAAAAGGTTAAACAGCGATCTGCGGAAGAAGGAATTCCTTATCAGACGCTTATATCAAGCGTCATTCATAAATACATTACCGGAAAACTGGTAGACGAAAGAGCAGTGTTAAAATCAATGGAATTGCTGAGACATTAATATAAAAACCGGTTTATTCAGCGAATACCTGTTCCAATGAAATCTTCAGGTCAGGAAAAATGCCGACGGGCACTATCACATCTTTATTATAAGTAAAACATAAAATCGCGCCTTCCTGAAAACGGTAAACAGTCAGCCCCATATTTTCAGGGTCTACAATCCAGTATTCGTTAACTCCGGCATCCTGATACAATTTAAGTTTTCTCTGCATTTCAATCGCAGTATTTGACGGCGATAGTATTTCAATTATTAAATCAGGAGCGCCGCGGCAGCCTTCATATCCGCGCTTTTTTTCGTCGCAAACAACAGTAATATCAGGCTGAACAACGGTATCATCATTCCCGCCTTCTTTATAAAAAAGCCGGACATTAAAAGGAGCGGACATTGCGTATGCTTCACTGTAGATAAGCTCAAAACGCTCTCCTTCTGACAGCTCCCACCCTTTATAATCTGCGTATGTATATAGTTGGCCGCCTTTTGGCAATGCGCTCATACGGTTATTTTAATTGAGAAATAAGTAAATAACAATCCAAAGTAATTGAACACCGTTACCGGTGTTTTTAGTGCCTTGAATCAACCTTTTAACCTTGTTAATATTTTTAAATGCACAATAATAGTTTAAAATCACTGGGTATTAATATTGGATCAACGAGCCTTAAAATGGCTCTTTTGGATAATGGGAAGTTAATCTGGAGCTCTTCAACTCCGCACGAAGGTGATTTTAGCGCGGCAGTTCATAAACTTTTAGCTGAAGGTAAAATCAACGAAGGTATTCCCGCGCTTGTAACAGGCAATGAAGGCCGGTTTATGTTTGATGTCAGCGGCACTCTGGAGCCGCTTTGCGTAGAAGCCGCTTTGCGTAATATCGGAATAAAAGCTGACGCAGTTGTAAGCATGGGCGGCGAGGATTTAATTGTTTATTCTCTGGACGCGGATGGAAAAATAATTAACAGTTTTTCCGGCAACAAGTGCGCAAGCGGCACCGGCGAGTTTCTAAAACAGCAGCTCGCTCGAATGGACATGACTCTCAGCGACATAGGGAAGGTTCCTGACACCGCGAAAGTGCACGCTCTTTCCACACGCTGTTCAGTATTCATGAAAAGCGACTGTACCCACAGGCTTAATAAGCGCGAAGCGACTAAAGACGACATTGTTCTCTCTTTATCCGATGTAATGGCGGTAAAAGTTATCGACTTTTTAAAACGCGCTAAGGTAACATCGGGAAGGGTAGTGCTGACAGGCGGAATTACCCTGAACCGCCATATTATCCGTTTTATCCGCGAGAAAGCTCCGTCAATTGAATTCATCATTCCAGAATCCGCCCCTGTTTTCGAAGCTCTGGGAGCCGCTGTTATGGCGCTTCAGTCGGGAAGCAAATTACCTGCGGCTGAGAAACTATTGCGGACGAATGATGTGCGTTTCGGCACATTGGGAGCGTTACGCGATTGGAAAGATAAAGTAAAAATATTTGAGAAATCAGGCGGTGATTCCCGCGGAAAAATAAGCGCGGATCGCGCATACATACTCGGAGTTGACGGCGGCTCCACGACTACAAAAGCTTGTCTTGTCGACATGGAAACATATGAAATTGCCGCCAGCCATTACGGGCGCACTCACGGCGATCCTGTCAAGGCGTTAAAGGAATGTCTAAAAATAATTCAAGATAAAGTAATCGCTGACACAGGCGGCAAGAAAATTAACATCCGCTTAGTTTCAACTACAGGTTCAAGCCGCGAAATACTCGGAGTGTTTTTAGAAACCCCCGGCGTTTACAACGAAATTATCGCGCACTCTGTCGGAACAACATACTTTGACAAAGAAGTAGAAACAATCTTTGAAATCGGCGGGCAGGACGCGAAGTATGTCCTTCTTAAAAACGGAGTGCCGATTGATTACGCGATGAATGAAGCGTGCTCCGCGGGAACAGGCTCCTTTCTGGAAGAATCCGCCGCGGGAGACCTTTCCATTCACAGCGCTGTCGACATCGGCCCGATAGCGCTGGATGCTTCCTCTCCGTGCAAGTTCGGCGAACATTGTTCGGCGTTTATCAACAGCGATATCCGAAAAGCGGTGCAGCAGGGAGCAGGCAGGGAGAACATAACAGCGGGGATTGTATGTTCCATTGTAGCGAACTACCTTAACCGCGTTGTCGGAAACCGCACCATTGGCGGAAAGATTTTCCTTCAGGGAGGAGTAGCCAAAAACCCCGCGGTTCCTCTGGCGTTCGCGATGCTTTTAAATAAAGAAATACTTGTTCCCCCTTCGCCTGAACTTATGGGCTGTTTCGGCGTCGCGTTGCTTGCAAAACGAAAAAGAGATGAAGGTCTTCTTTCAGAACAGAATATTGTGTTAGACGACATTATTAACCGCGAAATAGGATACGAAAGAGTCTTCGCGTGCCAGTCCTGCGAAAACCTCTGCCCGATTCAGGTGTTGAATGTAAACAGCAGTAAGTACATGTTCGGCGGCCGATGCAACAAGTACACAAACATGCGTAAAAAAGTAAACGACATCCCGGTTTTTGACTATGTCGTGAAAAGACAGAAAATGCTTTTTGAGGAATACGCGGCGCCGGGAATAGGGAATAGTGAATCGGGGATCGGGGAGAGCAGTTCTGATTTTAAAGCTGCTTCCGGGAATAATACATCGCGATCTATTATTATCGGTATTCCGCGCGCTTTCTCGGTGCATACACTTTATCCGCTTTACAGCTGGTTCTTTCATGAATTGGGAATTAAAACATTTCTTTCTGCCGAAGTCGCGCACGAGGGCGTCGCGCGTGCGGAGGCGCAGTACTGCTTCCCCGCGGAGATTGCGCACGGCGCTATTCAGGATTGTCTTGATAAAGGAGCGGATTATGTTCTGCTTCCTCACTTCCGCGATATGCCAAGTTATGAGGAAAAAGTGCACGCGAACTTTTGCCCTATAACGCAGGCTCTGCCGTATTATATGGTGAAAGCGTTTCCGGATATTGATAAAAGAAAGTGGCTGCCGTTAGTTGTCAGTTTTAAATTCGGCGAAGGTAAAGCGCTGGAATTGTTCTGTGAAATGACAAAAACATTAGGAATAAGCGAAGCTGAAACAAAAGCGGCATTTGACGTTGCGCTTGCGAAGCAAAAAGAATACTTCAGCGCGGCGGAGAAAATGGGGCTGCAAGCGCTTGAAGACGCGCGAAAAGCTAACCGCCCTGTTATCGCTTTATTAGGACGCCCTTATAACGCGTTTACACCGGAAGCGAACATGGGTATCCCCCGGAAGTTTACAACAAGAGGCTATTCAATCATTCCGTTTGATATCCTGCCGTTTCGGGATGAAATTATTTTTCCGAACATGTACTGGTTCTACGGGCAGCAGGATTTAAAAACCGCAAGCCTCCTTAAAAAAGAGGACAACATCTATCTGACGTTTATTTCTAATTTTTCATGCGCGCCCGATTCTTTCATTCTTCACTACGTTAAATGGATGATGGGGCAAAAACCTTTCCTTGTGCTTGAACTTGATTCCCATTCGGCGGACGCGGGCGTTGATACGCGAGTTGAAGCGTTTCTCGATATTATTGACGGCTACCGCGCGAAGAAAAACGAGACTGAAGCGCAGCGTTACGATAACAATCTACGCTTTGTAAGCGAGAAGAAGGATTCAGGCGAATTCGATTTACGCATAGACAATGTAAAAACCGGAGAAAGAATTCCCGTTATCGGGAACAAACGGGTAAAGGTGCTGCTTTCCAACATGGGAAATATTTCCACGGAGTACATGGGAGCGGCTGTCCGCGGCCTTAATATAAATGCGCAGGCTCTTCCTGTTGCAACTAACAGAACAATTCAGATAGCGCGCGCTCACGCTTCCGGGAAAGAGTGCGTCCCAAGCCATCTTGTGCTTGGAAGCGCGCTTGAATTTTTCTTCAGCGCTAGTTACAGAAAGGATGAAATTTATCTTCTCTTTGTTCCGATCACGACAGGCCCGTGCCGCACAGGGCAGTATTATGTCTACTATGAAAATCTTTTCCGCGATCTCCGCCTGGAAAATGTTGTAGTTTTTATCCTTTCCGCCGACAACTCCTACACAGAGCTAGGCCCTAGTTTCGCAAAGCAGATGTGGATAGGTTTAGTGTTATCTGATTATTTAAAGGATATTCAATGTTCTCTTTTGGCAGCAGCCGCGGACCCTGTAAAAGCGCAAAAAGATTTTGAGTCTTCGTGGCGCAGGGTTATGTACGCAGTTGAACACAATCCAAAGAATTTATGGAAAGAGCTTAAGCATGTAGCTTCAGATGTAAAGAAAATTCCGCTGAAGCGAAAAGTCGCGGACTGCCCGCGCGTTTTAATTGTCGGCGAAATTTATGTTCGCCGCGATGATTTCGCGGTCGGCGAGTTGATTGAGCTTATGAGCGAAAGAGGAATTGTTGTGAAAGTCGCAGGAGTTTCGGAGTGGATTCACTACCTTGACTTTGTGCGCGGGTACTCGTTTAAAAAATTAATAAAATTAAGAAAGAAAGGCGCAAGGATTTTTTCCAAACCGTGGAAGGATTTAAAAAAACTACAAATCGAAGAATGGTGGAAACATCATATCGAGAAGAAAGTTATTTCAATTCTCGGACCGACAGGGCTAATCCCGGAAACGCCCCACGACATGCATCACATAATGAAGTACACAGTTGAGCACTTTGTTAACCTCGAATTAAATTCCGAAATCGCCGTCTCCTCAGGTTCGGCGGCAGCTGCAATGGACTCAGGTTTCTCAGGAATAGTTAACATAAGCCCCTTTGCGTGTTTAATCGGGCGGGTTATCGAAGGCCTCTTTACTCCGTGGGCGCGCGAACGTAATTATCCGATTTTATCGGTCGAAGTTGACGGCAATCTTCTGCCGCCGAACATCGTAAATAAGCTGAATATCTTTATGGTTAATGTGCTGCGCTTTAAAGGCGGCGGCGATTTATCAACTCTTGTAGATAAGGCAAGTAAATAAATCATGAACAGACTTGAAAAAAGCATAGATGCTCTCCTAAGCAGCTACGGCGATTACGGCATGATAAACCATTCAGGCTCTGTCAATCTTCCCGGAAGAGAAAGCATAGATAAAATTGTGCGCGGAATTGAGGATCTTCTGTTTCCCGGTTTTTTGGAAAATTTAAACACAGACAAAGACGCTCTTAATATATTGACTGCGCAAAAAATAAATTTTCTTTCCTTAGCGCTCAGAGGCGAGGCCGAGAAAAGTCTCGCATTCTCTGTACGGCTCGGCGAGCTGAGCTGCGGGCACGAAGGATGCAGAGCGGTTGCCGCTATGATTATAGAAGAGTTTTTTGAAGAGCTGCCGAAGATCAGAATCATTTTAAGTAAAGACCTTGAAGCCGCAGTCCGCGGAGATCCTGCGGCAATGAGCGCAGACGAAGTGATTCTTTCCTATCCCGGATTTCAGGCGATTGTAGTACATCGCATCGCTCATTTTTTCTGGACGCGGCAGGTTCCCCTTATTCCGAGGATGATGAGCGAGCTTCTTCACAGGAGAACAGGCATCGACATTCATCCCGGCGCGGAAATAGGCGAATCATTTTTTATTGATCACGGAACCGGTATTGTATTCGGAGAAACTACAGTAATCGGGAAGAATGTCAAAATTTATCAGGGTGTTACGCTTGGAGCGCTTTCTGTTAAAAAAGGCGAAAGCGGAAAAAAACGCCACCCAACAATCGAAGACAATGTAACAATTTACGCTAACGCGACTATTCTCGGCGGAGAAACTGTTATCGGCCATGACAGCATTATCGGAGGCAATGTGTGGATAACGCAGTCTGTCCCGCCCGGCAGCAAGATTTACAATAAAGCTTAAGAAGACAGGAGGCTGTATATAATAAACAAGTTATTGACATTAATCATTATTATTTTAAAATAATCCTAAAGACAGTCACCTTCGCGGCGGCTGTCTTTTTATTTCGCATAACATTATGATTTCTGCAGATTTTAACCCGCCGAAGCGTTTACAGTCTTAGTATTGCTATTTTTTATTCCGCGTCAAAATCATCGTTGTCGTGAAAAGATACCGCGGCGCTGCCGTTTGAAAAAGTAATTGACTCAAAATATACATATGCTATCTCATCTTCAGTCCAATCAAGCGTTGCGGAATTAAAAAAAACAATTTCTATTTCAACAGTGTGGTTTCCATTGTATCTCATTAAATCTTCTGTAAGTCCGTCATCAATAAGAATCCACATAGGTATACTTACACTGCCGTTTGTAATGCGGGGCAAAGAGCCTATGTCTCTGTCCATGTTATAACTCTGAGCGCCTATAAGGTCAACTCTTTGATTATATCCAAAGAGTAACGCGAATTTACCGTTGAATCTGGCAGGAATATCTGACAAAGTGAATGTTCCGCCGGTGCTTTGAGCATAGGCAATGCCTGTTTTTGCGAATATAAGCATTAAAGAAAATAATATTCCAAGCCATAATTTTTTATTTTTCATAATTTCCTCCTTATGTTTATGCTATAATTTAATTGATTTTCTGTCAATATTTTATAGCGTTTCTTTCCTGAATACGGGTTCCTTAAAATATTAACATATAATGTCACATAACGCTTTTTAAAACTGCATATGCTTAAGTATAGACGGCCATGAATAGACTAATCAATTTATATAGAGTGTTTCCATTACATTGACTATGGATTTCCGCCGTGTTATTATGAATGTCTTGCTCATGGAGGATATATGAAAAGACTTCTTTTTCTGATTTTATTCTTTTTTATTATCAGTATTTTATATTCGCAAAATTCCGACAGTCCTGTTCTGCGTTTTGATGAAGCTGTCAAAGTATTGGCAGGTGAAATACACGCAAAATTAGCTGAGAAAGGGGCTGAAAACGTAGTAATCGGCCAATTTATATTTAATAACGATGCGCCGGCTTTCAGCGTTTACTGGATAAATCAATTAATTGATGAACTTGTAAATACAAGAGGAAGGAATTACCGCATTCTTTCGAATAACACGCAGGACGCGGGATGGACTATAACGGGCGAAATTGTACAGGCGGCGGATATTTTCAGGGTTTACTCGCGTTTAACACGTTTGTCAGACCGCGCTATAGAAGGGAGTTTTATTTCAAGTTTTACGCGTGATGAACATATTAACAATATGTTTTTTGCGGATAGAGCAGGGGGAAGTTCGTCAGGCGGCAGTTCTTCTGAAGGAAGGGATTCGCTGGAACCGGACAGCTGGGAATATCCTGTATTTTATTCAATAAGCGATAATCCGAATGTTGCCGTTATAAACCGTTTTCTTTCGGAGGACGACGAGGATTTTTTTCTGATTGTTCCTGATGTTAACGGAAGGCTTACTGCGGAAACTACCGGCAATGTCGACACATACATGATTCTTTATGATTATGACACGGAAGAAGAATTAGCAGCTAACGATGACGGCGGACAGGGACAGAATTCCCGCGTAGCGTATAATGTCAGAGCCGGAACTTCGTACATGATTATTGTCAGCGGTTACAGCCTTTCAACCGCCGGCGCTTACGGTTTCCGAGCTTTTATTACCGTAAGAGAAGGCGACAACAGTTTTGATAATCCAATTTCATATGAAATTGGAGACAGCGAAGAATCGGCCGCAGTTGTGAGCCGTTCTTTACAGCAGGGCAGCGAAGATTATTTTCTGCTTGTTCCGAATAAAAGCGGCCGGCTGACAATGGAAACAACCGGAAGAACAGACACTTACATCGAATTATTTGACTCTGATAAAGAATTGCTGGATCGAAATGATGACGGCGGACAGAACAATAACGCGCGCCTTAGGCATAACGTGAACGCCGGAAACAGATATTTTCTTTTAGTGCGCGGCTATAATCAAAATACTACCGGTAATTATGGATTCAGGGCGTATTTCCCCGGATCAAACATGATGCTTCCTGATGAATATGAGCCTGATAATGAGCCGTCTCTTGCTTCTTTTTATGAAATCGCAGACGTTCAGCAGCATACATTCCATTCCGCGGATGATATTGACTGGATCAGGTTTCATTTGATTCAGGCGGGACGTTATACGATCAATGTCAGAGGAGTTAACAATAACCGGCTGGACACTTACATTGAATTATTTGACGGTAATATGAACCGTATCGCCGAGGATGATGACGGAGGCGATTCGTTAAGTTCTCGGCTTTCTTTAAACCTTAACAGCGGCATATATTATTTAAAAATCTGGTGTCTTGATGAAGAGCCGGATCAGGGATATACATTCAGCATAACGCAGTGATTATCCGGATTTTTTAATTATCATCTTCGTTCAACCGCGATTATTAATGCCGGAACAGCGCGCGGATCATCCGGAGCCGCTGTAAAGGCTGCTTCGTTCTCGCTGAATAAAAGGGCTGTTGTATAACCGTCACCCACAGAAGCGGCAAGGCGCTTGTTAATTGATCCGGCGGATAAAGAAAATACGCGGATAATGCTTTGAATATCCAGAGGTTGTTTTGAAAAAAGGGTAATAAGATGTACAGTCCCCGGAGTATCTAAGGAAAACAATTTATCCCCGCCCGGAAGAATTGCTCCGCTTCCGCTGTTATTTAAAAGCGCGGACATTCCTGTCTGCGGAAATAATAAAACAGGAGAGAAGAATGTTTCTTCACCTAACGGCTGAAATACCGAGAATGAATAAACATAAGCGCTTTCTCCCGCTCCTATTGTAAAATTAACCTGCGTGTTTTCCGTAAAAATTTCCCCGGCGGTGTAATAATCATTTGTTAGTTTAAATGACGCTCCGGCGGATTGTGGATTTTTTACATCCATCTTTACAGAACCGTCAAAAAGGATTTTTTCGCTGTAACCGGCTATATTATCAATTACTTCATAACCTTCATAAACATAATCCAAAAATGTCTGGTACGGAATCCAGATATAACCGCCGTTTCCCCATTTTCTTCCCCAGCTGTTTAAAACTTCAAACGCGCCGCCGTATTTATGATCGTCATAACCCACAACGCACAGCGCGTGCGCGTAATAAAAATAATCAGGGCTTTCATCAGGCTTCCATGCGCCTTTTGCGTCAGTAAATGAATCGGGTGTATTCATCGCGATAATAACAGGCTTTCCCTCAGTCAGGCTTTTTTTTACAGTTCTGGTAATCAGAGTCAGCTTCTGCATATCATCCCTTGAAAAAAGGGTTAGATAACCCGCTATCGGATACTGTTTTCTGGTTCTGTAATAAGCAAGATCAACCTGACGGAAAGATACATCCCTTTCGATATCAAGCATCTTAGCTGCGCCTTTATCCCGCATATAATCAAGCGCCGCGTAAATTTGCGCTCCGTAAACGCCTTCAGGATCATCCGGCCTTATGTTCCGGTAAACCTGAGCAACCGAGAACGCGTTTTGGGTTGTTTCGGTTTGATTCAAGCGGTTTAACGCGATAGATTCGCAGATTGTTCTTGCCGCGTAAGAAGCTGCCCATCCTACACATGTACCGTAATCGCCTTGATCGCCCGGAAGCGGCGCATATTGTTTTAACGAGAATGTACCTGGCAGCCCTTCATAAGAAAGCGATGAATATTCAATTCTTCGCGGGAGATTATCGTATTGTTCATCAAGAATCGCGCCCTGAGTATAGGCAAAAGAGGCAAGAAAAAGGAATATTGTAAAAAAGGGAAAGATTTTTCTCTTTATGCGCATACCTTTCATGATATGGTTATTTTCGCTACATATCAATATTACCTTATTGCATTTATTTTTTATTTTTTATATACTTGACTAATATTTAATTCTGGAGCTTGTAGAGATGGGTATTTTGAATGTTGTTTTACTGGTCTTTTTTGTAATTGTTGCAGTGTTGCTTATATTATTGGTTTTGATTCAAAATGATGAAGGCGGCGGCGGATTCGGCGGTATGTTCGGCGGCGGAGCGAATACAGCGTTCGGTTCGCGTTCAGGGAATGTTCTTACCCGCGCTACTACCGTGCTTGGGTCATTGTTCCTGATTATCAGCCTTGGTCTGGCGTTTCTCAGCCGCACTCCCAGAGGAAGCGGCGTTGAGGAAGAAGCCAGAAGATATTCCGCTCAGGAAACGGGAGTAAACTGGCTGGATGAAGAGTTAAATCCTGCGCCCGTTGAAAATACATTCCCGTTACAGGATTTTACCTTTGAACAATTGATGGATGATGATTTCTTTAATGAAAATTTCGGGAATAATGAATAAAACGCGTTTCTGTTACCGGAATTCAAAGGTTTACAACAGAGGTATTTTATGATTCTGCAGGATGTATTACTGCCTGAATTTATTAAAGTTGGTATAGAAGCTGAAGATAAAGACGAAGTATTTGAAGAACTTGTAGCTCATTATTGCCATGTCGATAATTCCCGTTCCCATGATGAAATCTTAAAAGCGATAACCCGGCGCGAAGCGAAAATGTCCACAGGTATTCACAAAGGCATTGCTGTTCCTCATGGAAAAACAAATGCCGTAGATACTGTGCGCGGCACTCTTGGAATTTCGCAAAAAGGCGTGCGTTACGACGCGCTGGACGGAGAGCCTGTATATCTCTTTTTCATGATAATTTCTCCAATGGAAGATACAGAAAAATATCTGCGTCTTTTAAAACATCTTGCCGAGCTTATTGAAATTCCGCAGTTCCAAATCGAGCTTCAGGCGCAAAAGGACCCGCAGGGCGCTTTTAAAGTTATACGCAAATTTGAAGAAATGCTTTCTGCACAAAATTGATTTTTATGGCAAATAATTATACCGCCTTAGCCGGAAGCACACTTGATCATTTACTGGAAATAGAAGCTGCCGCCGCCGCGATAGTAGATGACGCTCAGATAGAGGCGGCAAAGCGCATTCACGAAAACGATGAAAAAAATCGAATTGTTTTTGATGAACGGTACAAAGTTGAAATTCAAAATCACCTGTCACGCTTAAACGATGAAATTGAAAAAGTAAAAATTCAATATAAAAAAGAACTGGATGATTACCGTAAAGAAATCTCCGGAATAAATGTTGAGAAAGACGCGTTTTGCGCTCTCTTTAATAAATATATTTCTGATGAATCCTCATAGCAGGAAGAGCCAATGTGGACTGACTCAGGTTATGCCTATGCTAAAGCAAGCTGGATCATCGGGAAATCTTTTTTGGGGAATCGAATCTCCTCTCTTCTTGGGCTTCATACATTAAGTGATTTTGACAGGCTGTTATTTCCCGACAGTTACCGCGAGCTGCCGGGCAGAGAATTGCTGCCAAGTCTTGAAAAACGGATTATAGAACGTTGCGTAAAGCAGATACTTGGAGTTGTTAAATCATATTCGCAGCCGCCGAAACTTTTAATACGCATGCTCAAAGGTTTTGAATACGGCGATTTAAAGGAGTGCCTTGCGCATATTTCAGGCGGGAAAGAAGATTTGCCGGTAATCAGCGACATCGGCCGTTTCAGGACAGTCCGTTTTGACGCGTATCCTGATGTCGCCGCGATGATTAAAAAAACCGAGTTTGAAAACCTGCTTTCTGATGATATTAAATTAATAAAAAAAGACGCGGATTTAATTTCGATTAACGCTAAAATTGATAAACGTTTTTATCAAAGCCTGATAGAAAGCCTTTCTCAGCTTGACTACGATGATCGTGAAACAGCCTCCCGCCTTATCGCGGATGAAATATCGCTTCGTAATTGTTTTTGGGCGCTGCGCCTTAGAACTTATTATCAAAAAAGCGAAAACCAGACGGTAAAATATCTTATGGATTATAAATTACTCGGCAATATACATCAAAAAAGAGCTTCCCTTTCCGCTGAAGCGAAAAGCTCTCTTGATTTTTCGCTTGATATTCGTGAGAACTGGAACGGCTGGAGATGGGAGAGGTTTTTGAATCAGGAAGAAACATCAGGGACGCATTGGGCGGCGGATCCGCGCTGTTTTCAAAATGCCGCGTCCGAATATCTTTACCATCTTGCGTTTCATGGCTTTCACAGCTCTCCAATGTCAGTGGGCGCGGTTTTTTGCTTTATCAAATTAAAAATGTTTGAAGAAGATCTTCTGACAAGCGTCGCTGAAGGGCTCGCGTTAGGCATGGACACTGCGGCGATATTTAAAATGCTTCCGTCATTTAAAAGGGAGGCATCCTGATGCTGCGTCCCCGCAAGATGAAATTTGTCGAACTTGTTGTATTAAAAAACGATATGGATACAGTGCTTGAATATCTTGGTAAAAAAGCCGCTATTCAATTTCCGGAAAAAGAAGGCGTATTTGATAATCATGAAATTTCCAATATCAGAAATATAACCGCGCGCCTTTTAGACGCCGGTGATTATATCGGAGTTAATCTTCACGCTGTAAGAAATGATGAAGGCCCCGCTCCTGATCAGGACTTTCAGGACGGCGGTTATCAGAAGCGGCGGCAAAAATTAGAAGCGTTAGTTGAAACTATCTGTTCCGCGGTAGAGGAATTAAAAGACCGCCAGTATAAAGCTGAGTATGAAAAAAGCCGCGTGCGTGAAGCAATTAACGAAGCAAGGGCTTTTTCAAAGATGAATGTGCCATTTTCTGATTTTGAGCATCTTTCGTTTTTATGCCTGCGTTTCGGCCGCCTTGATCCAAAGGGAGTTTCTGATTTACGCGAAAGTCTTAAAAACCGCGCGGTAATAATTCCTCTGGATGAAAACAGGATTTTAGCGGCAAGTTCCAAAAAAGGAAGGTTTGCGCTTGATTCGCAGCTTAAAAAAGTTTCATTTGAGCCTATTGCCATACCTGAAAATTACAAGGGAATTCCCGCTCATATGATGACAAGCCTGAATGAGCAATATGAAAAACTTGGACAGGAACTTAACAGCATCATTATAGAAAAAGAAAAGATGAAGGCCGGTTATGAATCAGACTTAATTCAGCTTGTCCGCGAATGGAATATCGCGCTGTTGATAGAGGAAATTAAAATAAGATTTACCGCTACCGAGAATATGTACCATTTTTCAGGATGGATTGTAGCAGACAGGCAGGCGGAACTTATAAGGGAACTGTCTAAGATAACCAGCGGCAGAATCGCAGTTCACTCATATTCACCTAATGAGGTTCCGTCTGTAAAAAGCGGGCAGGAGAAAGTCCCGGTCGCAATGAAGCATAACGCGTTTGTAAGGGGATTTGAAGGCGTAGTATTTTCGTACGGCGCTCCTATGTACGGAACAATTGATCCGACTCCGATTGTCGCGATTTTTTTTACGCTGATGTTCGGGATCATGTTCGGCGACGCCGGGCAGGGACTTTTGCTGCTTTTAACCGGGCTTTTAATAAAATGGCTTCCTGAAAAACTTTCCAAATTTAATAAATATTCTACTCCTCTTGTCTCTGTAGGCGCGGCTTCCATATTAATGGGATTGTTAGCGGGTTCAGTTTTTACAAACGAACACTTGCTTACAGCTCCTACAAAAGCGGTAACTGCCGCAATTACGGGAAAGCCGATGGATCGGATATTGCACATTCTGCCTATGGCGAGCGAGGGAGGGAGTATTACAAAACTTTTGTATTTCTTCGCGTTTACTGTCGCAATCGGAATAATTATAAATTCATTGGGTCTTATCATTAATATTTTTAACCGCTGTGTGTTTAAAAAATTTCAGGCGGCGTTTTTTTCAAAAACCGGGCTTGCCGGACTTCTTTTTTTCTGGTACGCCCTGTTTATCGCGCTAAGAATTATTTTAGGCGGCCGCTTTGAAGCTTATGATTTCGCGGGATTATTAATTCCTGTTTTCTGCATTTTTTTCGGACAAGTAATCTGGCGGATTATCGCAAGGGAAAAACCTGTTCTGGAAAACGGACTTCTTTCGTTCATTATGGAAGGATTTGTGGAAGTTTTAGATACAGTTTCTACATATTTTTCCAATACCGTAAGCTTTCTTAGAGTGGGAGCGTTCGCTCTCGCTCACGCGGTATTCTCGTTTATTATCTTTTATTTTACAGAACAGCTTGCAAGCTCCGGCATCGCGGGCACTTTATCAGCGGCTTTAATAATGATAGCGGGAAATGCTATAATAATTGTTCTTGAAGGCTTGATTGTAGCTATACAGGTGATTCGCCTGCAGTACTATGAATTTTTTAATAAATTTTTTATTGAAACCGGAGTAGAGTTTGCGCCTTTCAGCTTTAAAGGTAAAAACGCTTCTTTTAGAAATTGAATGCAGGATTAAAATTATAGGAGTTTATATGAAACGGGCTATTTTATTTTTATGTATTTTACTTGCAGGCACAGCAGTCTTTGCGCAGGAACAATCAGAAGATACTGATTCCACAGAATCGATTGGCGGCTCTTTAAGATATATTGCCGCGGCTCTTGCTGTAGGAATTTCCTGTATCGCAGGCGGCATAGCCGTAGGCCGTATAGGATCAGCGGCAATGGGCGCAATGAGCGAAAATCCCGATCTTTTCGGAAAAGCGCTGCCGTACGCAGGACTTGCGGAAGGCATTTGCCTGTGGGGTTTTCTTATCGCTCTTTTAATACTGTTCCTGTAATAAGGAACAGTAATTGGATTATTTTTTTCTTGGTGATGAAGAACTTGTAACAGCTTTCCGTTTTGTCGGAATAAACGGAATGGCAGTAAGAAACTCCGATGAAGCGGCCGCCGCTTTCAGAAAAATAACAGAGGGACTTAACAGCGATAACGCGGATTTACCTGCCTGTGTTCCAAACGCAAACGAATGTAAGGTTTTGCTTCTTACAGAAGAAACATCTGACTGGCTCGGCGATTTAGTAATTGACTGGCAGTTATCAGGCCATTATCCGCTGTTAGTTGAAATACCGGGAATCTCAGGCAGGCTGGAAGGAAGGAAAACTCTTGTGGAAGCTATCAGAGAAGCGATTGGGATACGGGTCTGAGCTTCCGCTCCAGTGTAATTACGACCCTTCCTGCAGTATTTCCATTATAAGGTCTTCCATTGCCTTATCTGTTGTTCTCTGTAAAACTTCTCGTTTTTTAGTTATTAAATCCGCAATATACTGTATTTTAATTTTATAATTATTATCAAGACCTTGTTCTGCTGCTCGATTTTCATCATTAGGAAATATTAATTCCCATGCTTCAATATTTAACGCATTTGCCAGATTTTGTAAGGTTTTATCGCTAACCCATGTCCTACAGCGTTCAATGTCTGCTAAGTATGAAAGAGATATATCCGCAAATTCCGCTAATTTTGCCTGACTGATATGTAATTTTCCCCTAATTGTTTTTATATTACTGGAAAGAATTTTTCGTAGTTCTTTCGAATTACTCACATCTTAAAGGTATGATATTATCACAACTTTTTAAAACATGATATTGACATTGTTTTCAAAAAACGTTAATATCACGGGTAGCTTTAAATGATTGTAATATAAGGAGGAATTATTACATGAAAAAATCAATTTGGGTTTTAGGAATACTGACTTTGGTATTCGTACTGGCTTTTACTGGATGCCCGGAACCGTCAGGTCCTGACGGCCCTATAAACACTAATACGCCATCAAATTCCGGCAGTCTGCCGGATTCTGAAAGTCTAAATGTGGTATACAGCGCTACTACGCGGTATCATACAGTACCGTATGATGGTGCTAATGCCAGAAGCGCCGCCGGGTTAGATAATCTGTTATATACAGCGCAAGATAACAGCCATTATTATTATGTTTTTCTGCTTGGGCATATTGATCTTGTTCCTGTCGCTTACCGTGAACCTGTTATTTATAATGGAGTAACTAACGCTATAGTTAAATATGAAAAATCCAATGCAACACAGGATTCTTTTTCACAATCCGTTTCAAACGCTTATCAGCATAGTGTTTCCAATAAAACAACAACCAATTTTGGCATAGTAGCAAAAGCCGGTGTTGATCTTGGTCCGTTTTCTGCCAGTGTTAAAACCAGCTACAGCAATCAAGTAATTGATGAAGAATCCAGTACGCGTTCATTTGAAAGCACATGGGGAACCGCGTCATCAAAAATCTCCTCATATACAGATACGCTGGAAATGATCATTGGAAACAATAACGAACCGGCCGGTAAATATCGTTATTCGCTGTTTTGTACAACTGATGTATATTTTGTAGTTAAAACAAATAAAGCTAAAACACAGGTAGTAGATTCATATACATCATTCTGCGCGCGGGCTGACTCATTTGCGTGGGGAATTGATTATGAACCTGATCTTGGCGGTAATTTTGGAAGAACAGCTGAAGGAAATTTATTACAAATCCCTCAGTTAACACTTTCCAGTCTTCCTGATCCTGTTGAAACAATTGATTATTTTCCGGATGATCCAAATAAAGTCGCTGCGCCATATGCCGGTACACCTGCAGGGGCATATCCTGTAACACAAAAAATTACTCTTTCAACTCCAACCGAAGGAGCTGTAATACATTACACCACAGACGGTTCTGCGCCAACAACAAGCAGCGAATATTATATACCCAATGTAACAGAGATAATTGTTTCTGTTGACACAACAATAAAAGCAATTGCTGTAAAGCCCGGAATGACAAACAGTAATGTATTTACAGCTGAATATGTTATATTGCCATATGTAACGGAATATACCAGAACGATACGGCCTGGTATAGGACTTTCAGGTTCTAGTAATCAAACCGGCAGTGTAAAGATATGGGATCCTAACTTTGATCACTTTACCTATGATTTTAACATAGAAAGATTAAAATCTGAAGGATACAAATCGTTTGACATATTCGTAAGCTTCCGTATTTATATTAAATATGGCACATTAATTTATGGCATTATTCCTGGTCATGTTACAACTGGTCATGTTATATCTAATAATGGAGCATGGGGAACTAAGAAAGAAGAAGGCGTATACGGTGGTTGGAGTATAAGTTTATCTCCTGTTCGTATTTTTTCATGGATATCAAGATCGTATACTCTAAATGTGCCTATTGATAAATTTAATAATCAATTCACTTTTGGTAGTGATGTAAATGATGAGGGCGGCAGTTCAAATGCAGCTTATATTGGTGAAACAACAATTCGGGTAACAGCCAAGAAATAACAGCAATGACATTCAGGTAGTATCAGACATGAAAAATCATGACTGATACTGCCTACAATCAAAACATGCAACATCGTTATGTGCCATGTAATTACCTTCCCTCTGTGTTACTCTGTGCCCTCTGTGGTTAAAAATCTTCCTTCAATCTGCTCAGTGGTAAAATAAATGAACCTCCCACGATTTCAATAATAAGTTTTATTATATATTGACAATAGTACTGTATTTCAGTACTATATATTATAGTGAATTCAAAACATAAAAGGACTTTAGATTTAATCTTTAAAAGTCCTGTGCAGACTAATATTTTGTGGACTGACATAGAAGGACTTTTTATTACTTTAGGTGGAGAGATAACTGAAGGTTCAGGATCGAGGGTACGGATTAAACTTAATGGGAGAAGAGCAGTTTTTCACCGTCCGCATCCGCAAAAAATAACTGACAAAGGAGCGGTAAACTCAGTCAGTAGATTTCTTGAAAATACAGGAGTGCAATTATGATGGAATATAAAGGATATTTAGGTGCTGTAGAATATGATGCACAGACGAAAATCTTTCATGGAGATATTATCAATACAAGAGATGTAATAACATTTCAAGGAACATCGGTGAAAGAGATTGAGCAGGCTTTTAAAGATTCAATTAATGACTATATCAATTGGTGCAGAGAAGAAGGCGTCGAGCCAGAGAAACCATATTCCGGAAAATTTAACATTCGCCTGTCTCCAGAATTGCACAGGCAGGCAGCAATAATTGCAAAGAAAAAGCATTTGTCGCTTAATAGTTTTGTAGAGAAAGCCTTAATAAACGAAATCACAACAATGCGTGAAAACATATGAATAATTCAGGAAACGATCATACAGATTGATAACAATATAGAATTATTTTATAATTTTTTTACATGCTAAATATCTTTTTCCTTGGTCTTGTCAGCTTCTTTACAGATTTAAGTACAGAGATGGTATACCCGTTAATTCCGCTGTATCTTGTCGGCGCGTTCGGCGCTACTCATGTTCTTGTTGGAATTATTGAAGGAATTGCGGAAAGCCTTGCGAGTCTTTTAAAAGTTTATTCAGGTTATCTTACAGACAGGTTTCAAAAAAAGAAATTACTGGCTTTTTCCGGTTACGCCGCGGGTCTTGTTTACAAGATAGGGTTATTGTTCGCTTCTTCATGGATTGGAATTCTGGGAGCGCGCGTGATTGACAGACTCGGAAAAGGAATACGCACATCTCCCCGCGATGTTCTGGTTAGTGAAAGCGCGGGTTCTCATAACATGGGCAAGGCATTCGGCCTTCATAAAGCGCTTGATATGGCGGGAGCGGGAATCGGCATATTGATTATATATCTGTTAATTAAAAACTCAGACGGTAATTATGATTATAAAAATCTTTTCGCGCTTTCCATGATCCCCGCAGTCATTGGGCTTATCATGTTTGTTTTTGTTAAGGAAAAAAAACGAACCTTAAGCGAAGCATCCGTTAGTTCAGATGACGTTAATACAGTTTCCAATAAACCGCAGAAGCAGCCGTTTTGGAAAAATATAAAAAAAATAGATAATCAGTTAAAACTGTATCTTGCTGTCGTTTTTATTTTTACATTGGGAAACTCATCAAAAGCTTTTATGATTCTAAAGGCAAGCGACGCGGGTTTTAACGAAGTAAACGTCATTTTGCTTTTCTTTATTTACCACGCTGTTGCCGCCGCCTTTTCAATTCCGCTTGGAAAATTATCGGATAAAATAGGCCGTAAAAACCTGCTGGTTCCAGGTTATATAACATTTTCGGTTTGTTATTTTGGATTTGCTTTTGCCGCGTCACAGGCTGCGCTTGTTTTAACGTTTATTCTTTACGGACTTTATACAGCGATGATTACAGGCGTGGAACGAGCCTTTGTCGCGGAAATCGCACCCGGCGAATTAAAAGGAACAATGCTGGGTCTTCATTCGACAGTAGCGGGAATCGCTCTTCTTCCCGCAAGCGTGATAGCGGGAGTTTTGTGGACAAATTTCGGCGCAAAAGTTCCTTTTATATTCGGCGCGTGTTTATCATTGTTAGCTGCAATTTTATTGATTATTTTTCTGAAAGGAAAGAAAGGTAATCAAAATGATAAGAATGCGCAGGTTATAACAGATTAATAATGCAGGAGCGTCTTAATATCTGCCTTAAAAATCATTTTTACAATCTCGCAAAATTCCTGCGGAAGAGGAGCTTCTAAAGAATACATTAAAAACTCAAGCTCCCACGCGTGTAGAAAAAAGACGGCTTTCTTTTCACTTGGCTCTCTGTTCTTTGCTGTCTGCTCTTTATCTCTTTCTCTTTTCTCACTCCTCATTTCTAATTCAACATTCCTGATAATTCTTCTCCCTCCGTATTTAACATCACCCGCAAGGGGATGTCCGTGAAAAGCGGCTTGAGCGCGTATTTGGTGGGTTCTTCCCGTTTCAATTTCAGCTTTGATAAGGCTATGATTTTCTGATGCCGCCAATGGCGTAATTTTTGTTATTGCGTTTTTATTATTAAGATTGTTAGTTTTTGTTTCTATAAATGTTTTTTTCTTTTCTTTATCGCGGAAAAGATCATCGCGCCAAAATTCTTTTTTTTCCGCTTTGCCTTCGACAATTGCAAGGTAAGTTTTTTTTACTTTATGTTCCTGCATAAGCGAACTGAAAAGACGCCCTCCTTCAAGGCTTGAGGAGAATACAACTATACCGCTTGAAGGTTTATCAAGACGGTGTAAAGGACCGGGTTTGAATGATAATGACGGCGGAAGTTTGTCTTCCAAAAAAAAGCGAACCATTGTATCAAGACTGTTTTTTCCGTGAACAGAAAGTCCCGCAGGTTTATTCACCGCTAAAAGACCGCAGCCTTCCCATATAACAGATAACGGTTTTAAGTTATGGTCAGCTCTTTTGTTAATATTAAATTGAGGATTGATTTTTTGTTTTACATCATTTAGATCGGGAATAAAAATATTATCGCCGCATTTTAAGCGATCCTGCGCTTTACCGGGTTTTCCGTTTACTAAAATCTGTTTTTGGCGGATAAGTCTGTGTATTAATGGCAGAGGACAGCAGGGCAGGGCTTTGCGTAAAATTCTGTCCAGCCTTCGATCTTTATCATTCTGGCCTGTGATTAACTCCATATTAATATTTTATACCAGATTTATTTAAATTCTTCACTTGTCATTTTAAACTCTACTTGACAAAATACCGGCTTTAATGGAACATTAAAAAATGACAGCGGCAGAAGCCATTAAGTCTTTAATTGAAAATAAATTATTTTTATCTACTGTTTCCAGTTTAATTATTGCCCAGGTTTTAAAAATGGTTTTTTATCTTATTACTTCAAAGAACAGAAAAAAATGGGACGCGATTGAGACAATGATTTGGAGGACAGGGGGGATGCCTTCCAGCCACTCAGCGGTTGTATGCGCTCTTGCGACTTCCGCCGGGTTAAATGAAAATATTGATTCCAATTTTTTTGTTTTGTGTCTTGTTTTCGCTATGGTGGTTCTCCGTGATTCTGTCGGAGTCAGAAGAGCGGCGGGGCTTCAGGCTAAAGCGCTGAATAATCTGGGAAAACAATCAGCTAAGTTAACCGGTCTTGAATTCCGCACAGTAAAGGAAATACAGGGCCACACTCCGCTGGAAGTATTAGCGGGAGCCTTGCTTGGCATCCTGATTGCGGTTTGCTTTAATTTTTTATAGGCATGTGATATGTCTTTATTCCGCTCTGTTTTGCTTGCCAGTCTGATTTCATTAGCGGCGGCGTTTGGGCTTCTCTTTCTTGGTTCGGGAGCAGGCTACGAAGAATTCCGCGGAGGTTACGCTGTTCTCCAGACGGATGCTTCTGTTGATGACAGACTGCTTCGTTCTATTCTTGAAGAAGGCGAAATTTATTTCGGCGGAACTCCCGAAAGCGAATCATCGCAATGGGTTTTTTTGGATGAATTCGATTCAATTCAAATTATACCTCTTGATAAATTTTCAGAAAGAATTTTTCCCTTTGATCCGCGCAATGACGGATACGCGGATCTTCTGCGCAATGTTTTTGTCAGAAATGAAAGACGGTATATTTATATTCCATTACAAGCCGGCAACTGGAATATAAAGCTTTTAGACAGGCAATTCGATCAGCTATTGGAAGATATTCCCTTTTCTGTGGAATATTACGGAGTAGGCAGGCCCTTATACTTTTTCTTTATTTCATATGCAGCAGCCTCTCTTTGTTTATTTATAATTTGCTTAATATTCAGAAAAAAAACTTTTCAAACCGCGGGTATTATTGCTCTTATTCCTGTTTTTTCATCGCTCGCGTTTTTCGGCGCTCCTGGAATCGCCTGCGCCGCGCTTCTTATCGCTTTTTTTATTATTTTAAAAGATCCGCTTAATGAGCTTGCTACGCCGCAAAGGTCATTGGCTATTAAAACTTTATTCAGAAAGATTGTTTATCCATACAGGTTTCATCTGATTAGCATTCCGGTATTTGCGGCAGCCCTGTTCATTTTAATTTATTACTCCCAGTTAAAACTTTTATTTTTAACCGCTGTTTTTACCGCGGCGTTAGTAGTTTTTATTTTAACATTAAGAATAATGTCTCTTTCGCGCAGCGAACACAAGAAGTTTAATCCAATACTGATTTTAAAAAGCAGCTCTCCCGAATTAATTTTTTCTGTTTATATGATGCCGTTCACTGTCGCCGCTTTTATTGTAATGCTGTTTGCGCCGCATATGTCGGCTTCTTATAATACAAACAGACAGTTTAATAATTTTGTTGATGAACATGATTATTATGCGCATTTGAATTATCAGGCAGCTTTTTCAACGCGCCAAATTAACACCTCCTCCATGTTTTTTCCAAGTTTTTTCATTGATACAGACGGACTGCCTTCCATGGCGGATAATAACGGATATGCCGCGGATATCAATGATTTCCCTTCTTTTCCGCTTCAGAATTTAATGGATTTTTTTCATACTGTTAATTCAAATCAAAGAGTAAATTCAGGCAATATAAACGGAATATTCGCGGACTTCACTTTAAGTACCGAGGGCTTTGCCTCAGGAATCGGAGAAAACCTGTCGTTATTGGTTCTTCTGCTTTTTATAATACCCGGCATGTTTCTAAGAAGAGAAAAATTTTTCAATACGGATTCGGACAGTGTTAACCGAAAAAACACAAACAATTTTTTACACGGAAAATTGCGTTTGGCAGGTATTAACCGTAATTCAAAGTCAGTGTATAATACCAGAAATCCTTCGCACAGCCAGAGTGATACTGTTTCTCTCGGGTCTGGCTGGAGGTCCCAAAAGGACGCTTAAATGATGAAAATATATTCGTTTCCAAGGGGAGGAATTCCCTATGATGACCCTACAGCGCCGGAAAAATCCTCTGTTGTAAACGCGTTCCTGCCTTCGCTTTCTATAATAACGCTAGGAAATAAAATTAATAAAGTATATCCTGTTGTTTCTGTCGGCGAACAGGTTAGAGAAGGCATGCTGATAGGCAAAGCTTCAGGAACAGGAGCTGTTAATGTTCACGCGACAGTTCCCGGCAGAATCGTTCGGAAAGTTACATGGAAAGACAAGGAAAATAATGACAACGACGCATTAATTATAAAGATGGAAGGCGCTTTTGAAAAATTAGGTAAAAAAGACGAGACGGTGCTGTGGACCGGAATGAATGGATACGATATTCAAAGAATGATTTCCGATTATGGAATTGTGGAAATGGAAAATACCGAAAGACCTCTGGCGGAAATGATTTCTACAAACAGAAGAGAAAATGAAAAATTGACGCTAGTTGTACGGTGCGTTTTTGATGATCCGTGGCTTGTCGCGGATTACGCGTTGTGTATGGACAGGATGAACGCTGTTATCGAAGGGGCCGCGATTGTTTCAAAAGCGTGTTTTAAAGTATCGCAGATAATCTTCGCTGTTTCCCATCGCGAAAAAGAACTTGCGGGAAAGCTTGAAATTGCGGCGGGTAAGATGCTGTCAGGAGGCCACTTTGATATTCCGTTTTCAATTGTAATAACCGGCTCCCGTTATCCGCAGCGGAAAAACAGGGAACTGGAAATAACATTGCGGGCGTATGAAAAAAAAGAAGGGGCGGATTTAGGCGCTCTTTTAATTTTAGGTCCGGCTGTTCTTGCCGCTGTTTATGACGCAGTTATTCATAAAAAACCGATTCTGGACCGGTATGTGGCTGTCGGCGGATCCGCTGTAAGAAAACCGCAGATAATGAAAGTCAGAATCGGAACCAGAATAGGCGAGGTAATTGAACAATGCGGAGGTTTTATTTCACCGCCTGAAAGAATCGTTACAGGTTCGCCGCTTTCAGGAAGGCAGGTAGTATATCTTGATGAGCCAGTCGGAAAAACCTGTTTTGCGATTGCCGCAATGTCTAAATCTCAGGCAGTTATTCACAGCCAGCAAAATTGCATTAATTGCGGCGAATGCAGGGCAGTATGCCCTGTAGGTCTCGATCCGCAGAATATTTACAAGCGGATTAAAACACATGATAATATAAACGCACGGACAACGGGATGCCATGGGTGCGGATGCTGCAAGATTGTCTGCCCGTCAGCGCTTCCGTTATTTGAAACTATCCTGGAAAAAATCAGGGAAGAAAATCCCGATATTCAGGAGGTTCACGGTGTCTGACAGGATAACGATGTTTTTACATAAACCTCAGATTAATATTTCATGTCCAAGCACAGGCAGAATGTGGCTGGTTTTTTGCTGCGCTCTTGCGTGTGTTCTTCAGTCATCCTTCAGCGACGGCGGAAAATCACTTGCAATCGCCGTTACCGCGGTTATTACCGCTGTTTTAACAGAGCTTTTGTTAACATATAAAAAAAATAAGTTAACAAAAATTAAAGACGGAAGCGCGGCGGCAAGCGCGATGATTCTGGTTCTGCTTTTACCGAATCATATTCACCCTGTTCTTGTTTTTTTCGGAGCGGCTTTTACGATTGCTGTTATTAAATACAGTTTCGGAGGTCTTGGAGCAAACTGGCTTAACCCCGCTCTTGGCGGCTGGCTTTTTATTCGCTTTTCATGGCCTTCCGCATTTACTCAGAATTCTTCTTCTGTCACAGAGATGACGTTTTCCGCAGATATAAGCGCGCTGGATTATTCAATTTCGGATTTTCTTAACGGTTCGATTTTTTCCGCTCCCGGAATACAGCTGCCGCCGGGTTACATAGATCTTTTCTTTTTTAAAGACGCAGGAATTATTACAGACAGAGGAATTCTTGCGCTGTTAATAGGAACTATTGTTATTACAGCCGTAGGAATTAACCGCGGCTGGATACCGCTGGTTTTTCTTGCAGTTTACGGCTTTTTAATACGCATTGCAGGTGATATAAACGGAATACTCTGGAACGGAGATTTATTATACGGAATTTTTTCCGGCGGTACAATAGCGGCGGCTTTTATTCTTGCGGCAGAACCGGCAAGCGGCGCAAAATTAAGGGGAGGAGTTTTATTTACTGTAATACTCAGCGCGGTTCTTTCGTGGTTTTTCCGTTATAAATGCATGGAATACACAGGCTGTTTTATAGCTCTTGCTCTTACTAATTGTTTTACGCCGCTTGTGCGGATAATCGAAGATAAATATTTTCTCTCCCGCGATCAGGGCGCAGACCGGATGCTTAATGATACGGTTAAAACAAGGGAGAATCTGTTATGAGCGGCAGGCAAAAACACCAGAAGTACAATAAAAAAAGCCGTTTTAAAAACAGTAAAATCGCGGTGTTAGCTGAATCTATAGAATTAAAAGATAAGGCGATTTTAACCGCATGGATAGCGGGGCTTTTATTATTAATCTCTTTACTCTGGGCTTTAACTCAGGGGCTGCAGACACATTATCTTTTACGGACTGTAAACAGCGTGCTTATTAACAATAATGATTCAAGAAGAGTTACCGCTTATATTCAAATGAAAAAAGAAAAAGCGGATTTATTAGGGCACTGGTATCAGATGTATAATTCTCAGGATAAAATGTTTGTCTTTACAATCTTTAAAGACGGCATCCTGATTCCGGCGGGCGCAATAGTTTCATCTAACGGCAAGGTGGATGAAATAATCCCGTTAAGCGCTCATGCGGCGCAGGTCTTTAATGATCTGCCTGACAGCATTTTAAAAATGTACGCAAACAGGATAGAAGAGACATCGCAGGGAGAAAGAGAATGAATCTTAGCCGTCAATATTCTTTCTGGGGTTCTCTTTCTCCTCTTGGCGGTTTAACAGGAGCGGGAATTTTAATTATCGCATCCGCGCGCCTGTCATGGTCTATTACTGTCGCAGGATCTTTATTCTGGGTATACGGACTTACAACTCTTACATACGGTTTTTTGTTTAACACTCTTAAAGATAAATTTTTCCCTGTATCGGGAAGATTTTCTCTTTATACATGCCTTGCGGCTTTTTTCGGCAGCGTATATATTTTCCTTTTCTGGCTTCTGTGTCCTTTTGCGGCATTGGAAGTCTTCATGCTTCTTTTACTTGTTCCGCTTTTTTGCGCGGGATCAGATACCGTTCAGCAGCTCTCAGCCGCTTATGAATCAAAACCCGGTTTAAACGCGGCGCCTGATATTTTTGAATATGTTTCAAATGCGGCGTCTCAGGCGGCTTCTTTGTCGCTTCTTCTTATCGCTTTTTCTATAATCAGGGAACCGTTTTCTTACTGTTCTCTGTCTTTTCCCGGGACATATCAGGGAATGGTTACAATAATGTATTTTAAAGAGAATAGTTTTTTCCCTATCGGTATTTTCTCTCATTCAGCCGGAGCTTTAATACTGCTTGGATATATTATTTGCCTTTATCAGTACAGTAAATCAAAAATTTTTCCGGGAGAGCATAAATGAACGGTATGCCTCTGATTTTATTTATTTATTCCGCTTTTACAATCAACCTTGTGCTGCAGTGCGCGCTTGGAATTAAAGGAATTACAGAATCAAAAAGTCATTTCATAATACCAAGCCTTATAAAACTGGGGTTAATTTTTCTCTCTGTCATTTTATTATGGCTTTTCTTTTCAAGAGTTTTCTATTCAATATTGCCTGGTTTTTTATTATATATACTTATATTTCCTGTCAGCTCAATAACTTACAGCGGACTTGAGTATATTGTTTTCCGGTACATAATAAAAAAAGACGCGAAACATGAATCTGTCATTGATTTTCCGGGCGGAATAACAGCCGCGGCTGTTTTTATATGCGTAAACATTGCACGTAATTTTTTTGAAACCGCCGTTTTGTCTTTTGGTTTTTCATTCGGTATTTTTCTTGTAAATATAATTATATGCGAGATTCGTTCAAGAGCCGCTCTCGAAGCTGTTCCTGCTTTTTTGCGCGGAAAACCGCTTCTTCTGATTACTATGGGGCTCCTTTCGCTGGTTTTTTCAACCGCATCAATATTACTTTTCAGGATGATTGGAGCGCAGTGAAAAACGATAAAAAAAATTATTTAATTTTAGGCTCTCACGCTCATGTGCCTTCGGGCGCTTCTGAAAGCGAGTTTGAATTTGTTTATAAAAATAAAATGCGCCCCTTTGTGTCAAATCTGTACCGTTATTCGAATATTCAGGCTGTTTTTCATTATTCCGGCATATTGCTTTATTGGGTAGAAAGGAATCACCCCGAGTTTTTTATGCTCATCGAGGACATGATATCGCGAAAACAGGCGGAAATATTAGGCGGCGGATTTTATGAGCCGTGTTTTCCTTTAATTCCTTTGAATGACAGAATAGGGCAAATTGAGCTTATGACAACCTATATCAGGAAGCACTTCGGAAAAAGACCGCAAGGGTGCTGGCTGCCCGGTTTTGTATGGGAGCAGCATCTTGTAACTGCGCTTTGTTTAAGCGATATGAACTATACTTTTCTTTCGCAGGATCAATTTGCCTGGGCGGGGATAGAGGACGCGCGTCTTTTTTATCCGTGTATAAGCGAAGATCAGGGGAAACTTATTGTTATTTTTCCGGTTTCTTCATCAATAGAAAAAGAATTGGAAAATAAAAGTTTTTATCATGTTTTTAATGAATTAAACAAGAAATTTGAAAATATAATAAGTTCTTTGGATCAAAATAAAAAAGACGAAAACCAGCCGTACAGCGATCCAAATGATTATACTTACAACACCGGAAAAATCATCAGTATTTTTCCCGATAAAATATCTGCGTCTTCTGAAGAAGCAGCCGATACCGCGTGGAACCGTTTTTTTGAAGAAATATCGCTTTCAGAAAATATTATTGAAACAACATTGCCTTCAAAAATATTAAAGAGCCATAAATCATTTAAAAAAAATAATTTTCCGGAATCGACAGCGGCGGGTATAAATCATTCTCCGCGGCGTTTTCTGATAGAACACACAGAAGCAGACAGCATTTACTCAAAAATGATATTCACTAATGTTTTAATTAATCAGCTGAAAGGAGACAAAGCCCGCAAGCAAAACGCAAGGGAAGAGCTGTGGAAAGCGCAGGATTCCTGTTTCTTTTCGCCTTGCAACGGACAGCTTCGAAGCGAACTGAGAAAATCCGCGTATAGTTCGCTTCTTCGCGCAGAGAGGCTGTCAAGAGAAAATGTGAAAGGAGTTTCTTCTCTTTTGCAATATGACTATGACCTGGACGGAATAAAAGAATATTTGTTTCAGAATGAAAAGATAAATTGCTATATTCATAAACGCGGCGCATGTATTTTTGAACTTGATTATTTTCCCGATGAATGGAATTATCTTGACTGCGGCGTGAATGAGTACGGCAGACGCGCCGCTTTCGCTGACATTATAACTTCCGCTGATGAAAAAATTAATAAAAATTTTATTTTTACAGCTGAAAATTCCAGACTTTGTTTCATAAATCAATATGAAGCGCAGGCTCAGGACATAAAAGGAAAATCCTGTTTTACTCTTTCGCCAGTAAGCAATGAGCCGTTCGGCAGCATTGAAATTAATAAATGTTATTTATTAAAAAAAGATTCACTTTTTGTTTCTTATATATTGAAAAACACCGGTAAAATAATTCAGGATTTTCAGTTTGTTCCGGAAATTAATTTTTCATTTGCAGGCGCTGGAGATGAATATGTACGTTTTTTTACAGCAGACTCAGGCGGAAAAGACATTCATATTAAAAATATTCATAATGCTAATAACCTTAAAATCCAGGATATTGTAAATGAAGTGCAGATTATTTTTTCTTCCGATAAGGAATTTTCAGGAAGTCTGTTCCCTGTTTTTAACGGAGATCTTTATCAGGCTACGCGGATAATACCTGTATTTTCCGTATCTCTTGAAAGCGGCGAAATTTGGACAAATGAATTTTCATTGAAATTTTCCCATTGATTGTTAAGAATTTTTTCTGTACCATGTCAATTATGAAAAGACGATTAATTACATCAGCTCTGCCGTATGTCAACAATGTGCCGCATCTTGGAAATCTGATTCAGGTGCTTTCCGCCGACGCTTTCGCACGCTTTTGCAGGCTTTCAGGCTTCGAGACTCTTTATATATGCGGTACGGATGAATACGGAACCGCGACAGAAAATAAAGCCGCTGAGGAAGGAATAAGCCCCAAGGAGCTGTGCGACCGCTACCACGCGATTCACGCGGATATATATAAATGGTTTAATATAGCATTTGATAAATTCGGGCGCACCTCTACCGCGGTTCAAACTGAAGTTACGCAGGATATTTTTCTTAAATTGGATAAAGCCGGGTTTATTTGCGAAAGGACGATAGAACAATTTTACTGCTCAAAGTGCCGGAAATTTCTTGCCGACAGATTTATCCGCGGCGTTTGTCCTAAATGCGGGAGCGAAGACGCCAGAGGCGATCAATGCGAAGCCTGCCAAAAATTGCTTGATCCCACCGATTTAAAAGAGCCGCAGTGTTCCGCCTGCGCAAGCACACCGGCTCTTCAAAAAACAAACCATCTTTATATCGATCTTCCCGGAATCAGGGAAAAGCTTGAAGCATGGATAAAAACCGCGTCTGTTAAAGGTTTCTGGGCGCATAACGCGGTGCAGATGACTTTAAGCTGGATACGGGACGGACTTAAAGAGCGCGCGATAACCAGGGATTTAAAATGGGGAATTCCCGTGCCAAAACAGGGATACGAAGATAAAGTTTTTTATGTTTGGTTTGACGCGCCGATTGGTTATATTTCAATAACCGGATTGTTAGGTGAAGATATCGCCTGTAAAAAAACAAACGAAGGGAGTAAATGGAATAACTGGCGGGATTTCATGAATTACTGGTGGAAAACTCCTGAGGAAACGGAATTATACCAGTTTATCGGGAAAGACAATATACCGTTTCACACGGTTATTTTCCCGTCAAGTCTTTTGGGAAGCGCCGATAAATGGACAATGCTACATCATATGTCAAGCACAGAGTATTTAAATTATGAAGACGGAAAATTTTCCAAATCAAGAGGCGTAGGAGTATTCGGAACGGACGTGATGGAGACAGGAATTCCTGCGGATGTTTGGCGTTTTTATATTTTTTACAACAGGCCGGAAAAATCCGACGCAATGTTTTCCTGGAGCGACTTTAAGGAAAAAGTAAACGGAGAGCTTATTGGAAATTTCGGAAACCTTGTAAACAGAACGCTTTCATTTGTTACGCGCTATTATGACGGGAAGATTCCCGCAAATGCAGGCTGCGCTGATATTTCTTTCTGGACGGAAGTAAAAACAAAAGAAAAGTCAATAACGGAAAAACTTGACAGGGCTGAATTAAGAGACGCTTTCAGGGAAATATTTGAGCTTTCATCTTTCGCGAATAAATATTTCCAGGATAATGAACCCTGGCGGCTTAGAAATGATAATCCTGAAAAAGCGAAAGAAGTGATCCGCGGTTTAACATACATTGTGCGTGATCTCTGCGTATTAATTGAACCTTATATGCCGTTTTCGGCGCAAAGGATCGCGTCTTTTTTCAATTTGAAACACAGGGAAAACCTGAACTGGAGCGATATCGGTAAACCGGAAGGCATTCCTGAGGCGCAGATAAAAAGCGAAGTGCTTTTTTCCAAACTGGAAGATAATCAAATTGAGGAGCTAAAAGAGCGCTACTCAGGAACACAGAAGGAAAGAAAGGAATCAGCGGTAAAAACATTTTCTTCGGTTATGGATTTACGCGCCGCGAAAATCGAGAAAGTTGAGCGCCATCCAAAAGCTGATAAGCTCTATGTAATAAATCTGGAAATAGGGGAGGGCGTTACAGGCATTCGTGAGGAAAGGCAGATCGTTTCCGGTCTTGTGCAGCATTATAAAGAAGAAGAGCTTCTCGGAAAAAAAATTATCGTTGCGTATAACTTAAAACCGGCGAAACTAAGAGGAATCGAATCAAGGGGAATGCTTCTTGCCGCAGGCGATAAAAACGGCGTTGATTCTGCTGAAAGATGCGAAGTGCTTGACGCAGGCGATACTCCGACAGGGACAAGATTTCTTCCCGAAGGAGAAAACGAGAATATAACGCCCGCGGAAATTGATATTGACACTTTTTTTTCAATGCCTATTATGGTTAAAGATTTTATTGTTTTTTCAGGCGGGAAAAAATTATGCCTTAACGGAATACCTGTGCGTACATGCGTTACTCCGGACGGGGAAGTGCATTAAAAAAAGTAAGGAGTTTTTATGGCTTTTGCGTTAAATACATATCCTGTTACCTTTAGATCAAAATTTTCGGATGGAAAATGGAGCGAAGAATTTCTTGAAAAACCGCATAAAACGCCTGAAGAAGAAGAGGCAATGAGCGATAATGATCGCCAAACGCTGGAAAGTTCACGTAACTTTTATGATGACATGCCGCTTGTGAATTATACAAGCCAATACGGGCTTGCGTGTTTTGAAGGGTTAAAAGCGTTTCCGCAGAAAAACGGAAGCCTTGCCATTTTCAGGCCGGATCGCAACGCGGCAAGATTCGCAAAATCAATGAAAGGGCTTTGTATGCCGCCTTTTCCGGAGGAAATGTTTGTAAGCGCGTGTATAGAGACAGTTAAGCGAAATTCCGCTCTTGGCTTTTTAACTCATTATAAAGACGAGTGGGAAAAAAATTCCTTTATGACAGCGGACTCTGTTTATATAAGGCCTTTTACGATTTCAGAAGGCGGCATCGGAGTAAACCTGTCAAGAGAGCCTTATGTCATGGTGATAAATACTCCCGTAAGCGCTTATTTTTCCGCAGACACCTGCGACGCTGTTGTAACGGACAGAATACGCGCGACGCCTAACGGCACTGGCTGGATAAAAGCGTGTTCCAACTATGTAATATCAGCCCTCGCTAAATCTGAAGCGCTTAAAGCCGGATACATGGAATGCGTCTTTCTTGACTCTGCCAGGCGCAGCTTTATAGAGGAAGGATCGTCGTGTAACATTTTCTTTTATTTAAAATCAGGGGAACTTGTAACTCCCGAACTGGGCGATACAATTCTTCCTGGAATTACGCGGGAGAGTATCATAAATCTTGCCAGTGATAAGGGTTTGAAAGTTTCCGAGAGAAAAATTTCGATTGATGAAGCTCTAGAAGAAACAAAGGAATGTTTTGTAAGCGGAACCGCGGCGGGCGCTACGCCTATCAGCTCTCTTACATATCAGGGAAAAAAAACGCAGTTTAACGGCGGCAAAACAGGCGATCTTACATCAGATATCCGTGATACAATCAAAGGCATTCAATACGGCAAGCTGCCCGATACCAAAGGCTGGCTTGTGCCTGTTGTGTGATATTTATTCATTGCTGATATTCAGCTCTTTATCTTTCCATGTTGTTTTTATTCTTAAATAACCCATTATGTTTATCAATGTAAAATAGAAAGGCATAAAAAGAAGGCAAAGGAAATATCCGGGTTTTAAGCGCAATCCGTTATGTGAAAGATTTTTCCCGAATAGAGCGAACGCCGCTGTAGTGTTTATTATCATGCTGACAAAAACGCCGGCTGGCAGCGGCCAAAGACCAGGAATAAAAGGCAGCAGCGGAATGGCAAGGATTCCGGTTCCTATTATTACAGCTAAAACATTAAAATTAAAACAGGTAAGAGCTTCAGGGCTGAAAAGGCCGCCGTTATTCCAGCGCAGTGATTGATTAAAAAAGGTTCTCCATGTTTTTTCCGGCTCTGTTTCTACAGCTGCGCCGCCTGATGTGATTGCGCGGACTGTATACTTGCCGCGTATTTTTGAAATTAACGCAGCGTCTTCTGTCGGCGAAGGCGGGATCGCGTCATATCCGCCGGCTGCGTCAAGGGCTTTTCTGCTGATGATAAGATTATTGCCAAAACCACCTCCGGCAGCCCCCATGCCTGTCGCGCCTGCCAGGTAATTATAGCGCAGTACATGATCGTAACATTGAAAAAGAGATAGAAATCCTTTTACCTGTCTTTTTTTGAATACAGGGCCGATTACAGCGCCCGTCTTCCCATCCTGTATACTGTTTACCATTACGCTAATCCAGCCGGGAGGAACCTCGCAGTCGCCGTCTGTAAAAAGAAGATAATCTCCGTCCGCTTCGGCAATACCCCTTGAAAGCGCGAATTGTTTATAATTAGGCCCCGGATTTTCTGTTAGTGTGATTATCCTGCAGTTAATCCCGCGCGAAGAAGCTTCTTCAGCGAACCGCTCAAGAATTGAAGGGCTTTCATCGCTTGATCGATCATCAACAAAAATTATTTGAGCTTTACATGACTGATTTAAAAGAGTTCTGATTAATCCGCCTATGCGCGCGCTTTCGTTATGCACCGGTATAATAACGGAAACTTTCGCCTCTGTTATTTGAACTGCCTTTTTGTTTCTTCTCCATTCAAGAAAAATCCCGGACATAATCGCAATATGAATAATGATATGAATAATTCCGTGCCCGTAACGAAATATATCGTATAAAAACAATGAACTCTCCATATCATATTATACATCAAATACCACTTGACTAAACGTAAAATATTTTGCTAAATTTTAAAAAGAGGGGATATAGCTCAGTTGGTAGAGCGGTTGGTTCGCAATCAACAGGCCTGGGGTTCGAATCCCCATATCTCCAATGATTCAGGTATTAAAATAATGTTATTTCAATAATTTCTGTTTGAAATACAAAGTACAAGAGGTTATTTTTTCTTTTTCTTCGGTCTTTTTACGCCATTATTGTACATATATTGCTTGTCAAGGCATTTAAGGCATAAAGTTGTTTTTGATTTTTTCCCTACAAATACTCCGCAACGGGGACATAAATTTTTTCTTTTTCGTTCCGCGTAACGATCTCTTCTGGATTCCTGCACAGTATCGGAATTTCGCTTTTGGTAGTTTCTGTAAAATTCTCTGCAATCATCACAGGTTTTGTAAGGGCTGGATTTTTTAACCTTGCCGCCGCATCGGGGGCACAGACCGGTTTTTAAACGTTTATGATAGGTTTTCTTTCTTTCAGGAGGTGTAGACATACAAACAGAATAGCAAATAAAATTAAATTATACAAGCGGATTATTTTAATAAATTCGGCGTTTTTTCAATTGTTGTGTTAAAATAATATTATGAAAAATATAAGATTTTCAAAGATCGAGCTAATAATCCGGTTAAAAGCGAAATAAAAAGACTTTATAGAGGTGCAGTATGACAAATATTTTTTCACAGGACGAAGTAATAAAATTGCTGGACGCGGTGGATGCCGCGTATGCCACAGATAAAGAAGAGTCACAGGAACTTAACGCGGAAATCCGCATGGATAAATTTTCACGGGAACAGATACGCGCAATTTCATTAATTCATGAAAAATTCGCGCATATTGTCAACAACAGCCTTTCAGCCCAGCTTCGCAGCAAAGTAAATATATTAGTCATTTCGATGGATCAGCTTACCATGGGGGATTTTTTCCATACAATTCCGGTTCCGGCCGCGCTGGGAATTATTAATATGGAACCGTTTAACGGAAACGCAATACTGGAAATTGATCCTTCTGTTGCCTTTGCCATTATTGATATTGTCCGAGGCGGCAAAGGAGAATCAATAAAACAACCGCGTGAATTAACAGATAAAGAGAAAATTATCCTAAAAGGCATTTATGTTTGTCTGTCGGAATACCTTAAGGACGCGTGGTCTGATTCTATAGACTTACAGCCGCGGCTTGATAAAATAGAAACTGATCCCAGATTTATCAGAATTGTTCCGCTGACAGAAGGAGCTGTGCTTGTAACATTGGAAGCGAAGATTGGGAACACTGAAGGCATGATAAATTTCTGCATTCCCTATTCTGTTATTGAGCCAATTTCAGAAAAATTATCAGCTTAAACGGATAAGTCTTTTACACCTGACATCGGGTTAAAGCTCTCAAGTTTAACATATATTTCCGCCGCGCCTTTTTTGAATATTATCAATAGGAAAATAATTTAAAGCTATTCTAATGCTTCAGTTTTATAATCACCGCGCGAGACAACCATATGATAACCTGCGGCGTTTACACGGTGTTCAAGGCATATCTTACATTCGGCGGCTTCTTCGCCTGTGCAAATTTTATTATCATAAAGCGCGTATTGTTTTCTAACATGTTTTGGCGACAGATTCGGCATTACCACATTAGCGCCTGCTTTTAAGCCAAGCTCGCGGCCGTCAGGCGATATAGTGCCAAGAGCGGTAGTAGCGGGGATCAGCGCGTGAGGGAACATTAACCGCAATATCGATATAAGACGCAGAGTCAGTTCAAGATTTCCGTTTTTATAATCCTTAAACGGAGTATTGCTGTGAGAAATAAACGGGCCTATGCCAATCATCTCAGGGTTCAGTTCCTGTAAAAATCTGATGTCCTTTATAAGGTGTTCTGTTTCCTGAAACGGCGAGCCGACCATAAATCCGGAGCCGATCTGATAACCGATTTCTTTTAAATTCCACAGACATTTTTTGCGGTTTTGCGGACTTAAATTTTTGGGATGCAGTTTTTTATAATGATCATCATCGGCTGTTTCATGACGTAAAAGATAACGATCCGCGCCTGCTTCAAAATACGCTTTATAACTTTTATACGGTTTCTCACCGATAGAAAGCGTGACAGCGCAGTCGGGATAATTTAATTTTATCTGTGAAATTACAGCGCACAGCATTTCATCTTTATAATAATTATCCTCTCCGCCCTGAAGAACAAATGTGCGAAACCCCAATTTATAACCTGTTTCACAGCAATTGATTATTTCCCCGGGGTTCAGCCTGTAACGCGATACAGCATTATTCTCACATCTGATGCCGCAGTAATAGCAGTTATTTTTACAGCAGTTGGTAAATTCGATAAGCCCGCGGACATATACATCAGTTCCGTATACGCTTTTTCGAATACGGTCTGCCGATTCAAAAAGAGAGACATCAAAAGTATCTGCTTCAAGAAGAGCGGCTAATTCACTATCGGGAAGATTTTTTTCTTTTTCAAGCTGATTAACAATTTTATGTTCACTGTTCATTTTGTTTAAGCTGTTTACAGGAGTTAAATTCCCGCTTATTGATTACTCGCAGAAAAACAGAAACCTGTAAAACTCTATATACATATGAAAGAGCTTAACAAGGTTATTATTGAATATCCTGAAGCGTTACACTTCAGGATATTCTGAATAAATACAGCAGCAAATTGACAACTATGTTATTTAGTTTTCAACTTTAAACCTGTTCACTTCCTTGATTAGTTTATTTATCGCATCCCTGTTCTTGACGCTAATCTCATTAACCTGAGTTACAGCAATATTGATTTGTTCCGCGCCTGTCGCCATTTCACTCATACCGGAAGAAATTTCCTGTGTTACTTTTTCAAGATTCAAACTTTCCTTAATAACTTCCTGCGAACCTTCAAGCATTTCTATTGAACCGCTGCTTACCTGCCTTGAGAGCTGGTTTACGTTGCTTATACCTTCCAGAGTCTGCTTGGAACCTTGACCTTGTTCTTCCATAGCATGAAGTATATTGTCTTCCTGCTGAGCTACAGTTCTTACGTTTGAATCAATCGCTTCAAACTTGTTAAGAACATTCTCTGTAGACCTGGAGATTTTATCGATGGATTCCTTTATCTTTTTAAGAACCGTGCTGATTGTCTTGGACTGTTTACTGGAATTTTCCGCAAGCTTTCGGATTTCGTCAGCGACAACAGCAAAGCCCCTTCCTGCTTCACCCGCGTGCGCCGCTTCGATAGCTGCGTTCATTGAAAGAAGATTTGTCTGCGCCGCGATATTATTCATTACAGAGTTGATTTCCAAAAGTCCTTCTGATTCACGGGAAATTTCCTGAATGTCAGAGGCGACTTCCTGCAGACCTGAGCGTCCGTCTTCTGAAGCATTTGTCAGGTTCTTTACATTAGAGCTGTTTTTCTCCAGCGTGCCTGTTACAGAAGAAATATTTGCTACCATTTCTTCGATAGCGGCTGATGCCTTCGTTACGTGCGTATTCTGCTCTTCAACATTTGTGTTTAATTTTTTAATATTCAGCGTAACCTGTTCCATTGTAGCGTTCGTTTCGGTTACACTCGCGCTCTGGTTTATAACCCTGCCCTTGATGCTTTGAATATTCGCGGTTATTTCGTTCACAGCGGCGGCGGTTTCATTCATGTTGCTTGCGAGTTCGTTTCCGATACCGGACAAAATATCGGCTTCCTTTTTGATTATTAAAATCAACGCCCTTATCTTTTCTATTGTCTGGTTGAAGTAACGGGAAAGATCCGTAATTTCGTCTTTCCCTTTCTCCGCGATCTTAACCGTAAGGTCGCCTTCGCCCTGCGCTATATCCTTTAATGTCGCCGCTACGTTTACAACCGGCATCATTGTAAATTGAAGGACAAAGTAAATTACTACCGCTACAGCCGCGGCGACTATAACCGCAATTATTATGGTCAGCCTTGTCATATCGTTTACTTCAGATAAAATATAGTCTTCCCTTGCAGCGACCATGACAGACCAGAATGTGTCTGAATTGCCGATACGGGCGGGCGAAAAGAAAGTTTCCAAAGTTGTATGCATTGCAGGGGAATACGAAGAGCTGTGAAGAGTGCTTCCTTCAGCAACAGCTTTAATTGCGCCCGGCAGGTCATCGCTTAAAAATCCTTCCGTATCTTTCATATTCTGACCGATACGGTCCTTGAATGTATGCGCCAGTACGGTTCCGTCGTTCGCGTAAATAGCCATCAGTGATATTTCAACGTTCTCTTTAACGGTTTCCTCCAATACATCCTGCATTTGCTCGATATTCACAAGATATCCGACAGCTCCTACAATCTGCCTTGTAGAATCATTAACAATAGGTCTCATCATTCTAACCACATGCCCTTCCTTCCCGAGAATTTGTCTCGCGATGGGAGGTTCTACCCTGTCTTTTATATTGTTGATGCTGAGACTGTTCAGGTATGCATATGTGGCGTCTATATCAGTATTTACTCTTACTTGTATATTGCCGGTTTCCCTTGTATAACTCATCGCGTATTGCCCTGTGGGACCGGAACCCGTCCTGCCGATCATCTGCGCGTCCATGCCGTCAAGGGCGTTGGGTCTCCAAACCGTATAAATCTGCAGATACTCGGGGTAGGCTTCCATGACCGCTAATATCATTTCGTCAAAACGGTCCCGCCGTTCTTCCGCCACGAATCTTTCGTACTGAGAAAATATACTCTCAAGGGTACCAAGCATCGTAAAACGGGCATTTTGCCGGCCTTCCCAGAACGCAGCCTCTTTGTCTGCTATTAAATGAATAACCTCTCTGTTCAGGTTAATTGCGATTTCTGACGAACTGTTAAGCAGGATAATGGAGATTAGCGCCACGACCGCTATCAGTATGGCAATAACCATAATACTCAATCTAATTTTAAGTTTCATTCTTCACCCCTATATTAATTTTGTACATATTATAATTGTAATACCAAAATGCTAAAATTTATATATTTTTTTTCCATATTTTTTACATTATATTATCACTAACTTGCAAAAATTCCTCATGTGTAATATAATAAAATAAAGAACAAGGGCGTTCGCTTGATTGCAGGATTGTTTTACGGGTTTATCTTGTAAATGGTAATCTTATGCTCTCCGGTGAACGCCTTTTTAGAGTATTTTTTGGAGGTTGATATGAAAATCGGAATAAAACTAATCCTTATTATTTCCATTGTAAATCTGGTCGGTATCGGCGGTTTAACAGTAGCCGCCACTTTATTTTCGTCAAGTCAGATTAAAAATTTAGCGGATGAAAACGCAGGAAATATCACAAATATAACTTCAAAAGAGGTTAAGACATTTCTGGAAGTCCCTTTGGATGAAATGAGGTCTTTAGTAAATCTAATGATTTATATTGACGAAATTACAACTGTTGAGAATAGACGTGATCAAATCAACTTTATGCTTAGAAGCTTGATGGTGAAAAATCCGGATTTTGTAGGAGCATGGACGGTCTATGAACCTAACGCTCTTGACGGCAGGGATGCCGATTTCAGGAATACTCCGGGCAGCGACTCTACAGGAAGATTCGCAAGTTACTGGACTAATGATAGAGGGAAAATAGAACTGGAGGTACTTGAAGATTATGCTACCGCTGAATATTATACTACCTCATTAAGAACCGGCAGAGAATATCTTGTTGAGCCTTACTATGAAAATATCGGCGGCAGACAGGTCCTAATTACAAGCGTTACTATTCCAATCATAAAGGACGGAAAAACCATCGGCGTAGCGGGAGTAGACCTTGAACTGGCAGCAATACAGGAAATGATAATTGAGATAAAACCGTTTGGAGACGGATATGCCGCCATTTACTCAAGCGGCGGTATGATTGTTTCCCATCCTCACGAAGATCGTCTTGGGAAAAAGATAGAAGATATGGCAAGCGGATTGTTCACGAATCGAA
>Ga0209755_10000245_pt1 | contig 106748 bp, 96 predicted proteins | sample TergutCo191P1_FD_187301 | JGI IMG/M metagenome (GOLD analysis project Ga0209755, IMG submission 187301) | Cornitermes sp. P1 segment gut microbial communities from Petit-Saut dam, French Guiana - Co191P1 (SPAdes) (version 2) | ecosystem: Host-associated > Arthropoda: Insects > Digestive system... | reverse complement strand
CTTCCGGTAGTCTTAAACTATTTCCTTACTACATAAGGATTTATCTCATAGCAAGGACAGGACTCGAACCTGCGACCTCCGGGTTATGAGCCCGACGAGCTGCCAACTGCTCTACCTTGCGTCGTGTGTATCAGCCTACTAAATTTCCCTCATCTTTGTCAAGCCTTAGGCTTGGCTCTCTTATGGAAGTGATCTACTGTTCGCTAACGCGAACGATCGGGTCAAGCCTTCGGCTTGGCTCTCTTATGGAAGCGATCTACTGTTCGCTAACGCGAACGATCGGGTCAAGCCTTCGGCTTGGCTCTTCTCAAGCGCTGATTTGAGGATTTTCTTCACTACCCCAGCCATTGCGGATTGCTACAACAGATGAGATCAGGGCGGAAAAAGCGATTAAGACTGCAGCTATCGACGGAACGCCTGGAATGACAATCATTATATTATAAATACCGTGAATGACTGTGGCGGTAAAAAGCCGCATGAACGATTGAACAGGATTGGTGCGAAACATTACTGCAGCCATCCCAACGCGGGAACCGCAGGCGGCATGAAGAGGAGCGGCAGTAACGGCGCGTAACAACAGTACTCCGGTATCTGTGTAAACAGCGCTTTCCAGAATTGCGAATCCAAGTCCTGCAACAAGCCCTGTTGCCGCTCCTTTGCTTACTGCATACATGGAAATGATTCCATCGGAAGAAAAACCTGATTTCTGCGCAATACGGCGGCTAATAAGAATAAAAATAAATAACATTAACAAGCGGCTCAATTCCTCTGTAAATGCGATACGGATAAAAACATGATAAAAAAGCTGAAGCCTTGCGCTGGAAGCAATCGGAAAATTCAAAAAATCCTGCAGAACAAGAGCCGGAAAAAATGCTGCGGCTCCTGTTAGCAGTGAAAGCAGAAACCAGACAGGTGAAAATTTATATTTTGCAAGACGAAACCAAATATACACTATAATTACAGGGATCGAGGAAAGCGCTAAAATCAATAATATAACCCATGAACCGTACATGGAGATCATTTTATCAAATTATAATATAGGTTAATACCCGTCATAAAGATATTATTCTGACAGATGTGCTTTTTAAATTTAAATATTTCGTTTTGCCGCTTTTTTTATAATATCTATAAAATAACGGCCTTCGCGTTCTGTAAGTCCGGCGCGGGAAATAAAATCATGAAAAAAACGTTCCTGTATATCCCTGCCCGGGTATTTGTAAAATCCCAGATTTGCGAAAATATCCGTAATTGATTCTACAACTGAGGAAATTTCCTTTTGATTCATGGCTTGCCATTCTCCTTTTACCGGGTTCCGGTTTCCCAGAGCCAGAAAAAATTCATAGGCGTATAGCTGCACTGCATGAGATAAATTCAAAGAAGGGTGAGCTTCACAAACAGGAATATGGGAAGCAAAATTGCAAAGTTGCAATTCATGGTCTTCAAGACCGGTTCTTTCATTGCCGAAAACAACAGCGGCAGGACCTGGGTTATCCGCAAGCCAGGCTGCAAGGGTTCTGGGTGTCATTGATATGCTTTTGCGTTTATGACCTCTGCGGCGTGTAGTTCCAATCACAACGGGGCAATCGGCAACCGCTTCGGTCAGATTATTGTAGACCCTTGCATTCTCCCAAATGTCAAACGCGTGAACTGCTCTTGCCATGATTTTTTCAGTATCAAACGATTCCGGTATGATTGAGTTATGAAACACAAGCCGCAATTCTGAAAGTCCCATGTTTTTCATGCTTCGGCATACCGCTCCTGCATTGCCTGGTTCTGAAACCTTGCATAAAATGATCCTTACGTCTTTTAGAAACATCACGAATTATATCACGGTAATTCTTTAAAATACTGAGGCGTTTTCGAAACTAACCGGGTTTTGAAAAGCTCTGTTAATATTGACAAATACTAGATGAGTTCGTATCATAAAATGACGGTATTTTCTTTTTTTCATCATTTTGAAGGTGTTTTTCCGTTAAAATTGACTATTTTGAAAGGCGTTTGAGGATTTAAGGATGTATAATGGCTAACAATAATATCGTTCCCGGATTCGACGATGAAAAAGATGACAGCCTGAAAATAAAAATTGAAAAAATAGATGAAGCGCCCGGATGTTTAATGTTGTCGTTAACCGGGTATATAGACACATATAATTCCAATTTTTTTCAGAAAAAAGTGCAGAGTGCGATTGAATCAGGTTTTGTAAGGTTAATCTTCCAATGCGGCGGTTTAAACTATGTTTCATCTACCGGCATCGGTTCATTTACTGCATTTCTTAAAATTGTAAAGCCGCAGGGAGGGGATATTGTTCTCCTTGAAATACAGCCGAAAGTGTATGAGGTTTTTCAACTTTTGGGTTTTTCTCAATTTTTCAATATAAAGGATACTCTTGATGACTCCATTGCTTTTTTTAACTCGGATCAAGAGCTGGAAAAACAGGTCATTTTTCCAAAGGTGGTTTCCTGTCCCCTTTGCGGGAAAAAACTTAAATCGCTCAAACCCGGGCGTTTTCGCTGCGCGGAATGTAAAAGTGTTCTTGCAATTGACGAAGCAGGTCAAGTATTGTTAGGATAGGAGATAAATATGGCAGACAGCAAAATAGAACAATATTTAATCGATCTCATGCTTACATATCAGCAGATCGATTCAAATCTTTATTTATTGGATGATGAGAAACACTCGCTGCAGGGAGTGGCAATCATGCAGGCGGAACCCCTTGTTATAATCAGGGCGGAGATTATGAATATTCCCAGTAATAATCTTTTGGAGCTGTATAAAAAGCTGCTTGAACTTAATGCTTCCGACGTTATTCACGGCGCGTATGCATTGGAAAAAGACAAGATTGTTTTGGTGGATTCTCTGGAATACGGCACTATGGATTTTGAAGACTTCAGGGCTTCTCTTGATTCATTCAGCTTAGCGCTTACTCAGCATTATCCGATTCTTTCAGTATATAGAGACAAGCCGGCAGTCAGAGCCGGACAGAACAAATAAAAAGGGAGTCTTAGATGGGTATCTTTTCACGACTTAAAACCCTTATTTCCGCAAATGTAAACGCATTAATCGGCAAAGCTGAAAAACCGGAAAAAATGCTGAATCAGCTCATTATTGAGATGAATGAGCAGTTAATTGAATCCAAAAAAGCGGTAGCTATGGCTATTGCAGATGAAAAAAAACTGGAAAGGGAAAAAGATAATCAATTTGCGCAAGCCAAAGACTGGGAACGTAAAGCTATGCTTGCTGTCACCAACGGCAAGGACGATCTTGCCAAAGAAGCCTTACTGCGCAAACAGGAATACGATAATGCCGCCGCTGAATACCAAAAGCAATGGGAAGCTCAAAAAACCTCTGTAGATCACCTTAAAGAAAGCCTTAAGGAACTGCAAAATAAAATCGAAGAAGCTCAGCGAAAGAAAAACCTGCTTATTGCCAGAGCAAAAAGAGCTGAGGCGCAGCAGAAGATACAGAACACTATTTCCAATGTTTCCGGCAACCGCAGCGCCTTTGACGCATTTGACCGTATGGCTACAAAAGTTGATGAAATGGAAGCAATGGCGGACGCGACCAAGGAACTGCAGGATCTCAGCAATAATACCAGTTTGGATAAACGTTTTAAGGAACTGGAGAAATCTGATTCTTCCGCCGATGCTATGCTGCTGGAATTAAAGGAAAAAATGAAGGCTTTGCCGGATAAAACTTAAATCTTTCAATCCTGTGGAAAACCTGTGGGTATTGTCTGAATAAGTTCTATGGTGTATAAATTTTCATACAATCCGGTGATTAAATGAGGAATTTCAACTAACACATTGAGCTAATTCCTTACTACATAAGGAATTAAATGTTATAATTATCGGATTTACTTTAATATCTTTCCAGTTGGATTTGAATTACCTGTTTTACTCATTGTGGAAAACCGGTGAATAAATCCGGACAAGCGTTTTTGCTTTTATACCGTAATACCTTGAATATAATAGAAAATCCTGCTATATTCTGACATATACAAGCATTTTTTGTAATTATCTGCATTTCAGTAAAAAGTGCGTATTGAAATTAAGGAGTATTTTTAACATGAGTATCGACACCAACAGGATGCGTAATATCGGAATCAGCGCGCATATCGATTCAGGGAAAACGACCCTTTCAGAACGTATTCTGTTTTACAGTAAAAAAATTCATGCCATTCATGAAGTCCGGGGGAAAGACGGCGTCGGCGCTACAATGGATCACATGGAACTTGAACGGGAGCGCGGCATCACGATTCAATCCGCCGCCACCCAAGTAACGTGGAAAGATTACACTATAAACGTAATTGATACGCCGGGACATGTTGACTTTACGATTGAAGTTGAACGCTCCCTGAGGGTACTTGACGGCGCGGTACTCGTACTTTGCGCGGTCGGCGGGGTACAGTCCCAATCCATCACTGTTGACCGTCAGCTTAAACGCTACAATGTGCCGCGTATTGCTTTTGTAAACAAGTGCGACCGTACCGGAGCGAACCCGTTCAAAGTACGGATGCAGCTGCGGGAAAAACTGGGGTTAAACGCTGTGATGATTCAAATTCCCATCGGTCTTGAAGACAAACTTGAAGGCGTTGTGGACCTTATTGCAATGAAAGCAATTTATTTTGACGGTCCTCAGGGAGAGACTCTCCGTTTGGCGGAAATCCCCGCGCATCTGAAAGCTGATGCCGAGACACACCGTGAAGAGCTTCTGGATTCAGTTTCCATGTTCTCTGACGAACTTGCGGAAAAATTTCTTGGCGGCGAAGAAATCAGCGAAGACATGATACATGCCGCAATTCGCAAAGGAACTCTTGCCGAACAGTTTGTTCCCGTTATGCTGGGATCGGCTTATAAATTCAAGGGGATTCAGCCTCTGCTGGACGGAGTGACTCATTACCTTCCAAATCCGACTGAAGTAAAAAATTATGCGCTCGATCTCGATAAAAACGAGGAAAAGATACAGCTTAACTCCGATGAAAAAAACCCGACAGTAGCGCTTGGTTTCAAACTGGAAGACGGACAGTACGGGCAGCTTACATACGTGAGGGTTTATCAGGGCAGAATTAAAAAGGGTGAAGAGCTTGTAAACACCCGCTCCAGAAAAAAATTTAAAGTCGGACGCCTTGTGCGTATGCATGCGGACAGCATGGAGGATATCAATGAGGGATCTCCAGGCGATATTGTCGCCCTGTTCGGAATTGAATGCGCAAGCGGAGATACATTCTGCGGCGGGAACCTGAACTATGCAATGACATCAATGTTTGTTCCTTCGCCTGTCATTTCGCTTGCCGTTAATCCCAAAGACAAAAAAAGCGCGGATCAAATGGCTAAAGCATTAAACCGCTTTACAAAAGAAGATCCGACTTTTCAAACCTATGTCGATCCTGAATCAAATCAAACGATTATCAGAGGAATGGGAGAGCTTCACCTTGAAGTATATATCGAGCGGATGCGCCGGGAATACAAGTGCGAGGTGGAAACCGGTATGCCTCAGGTTGCCTACCGTGAAACAATTACGCAAAAGGCGGAATACAACTACACACATAAAAAACAGACAGGAGGCGCAGGTCAATTCGGAAAGGTTGCAGGTTACATGGAACCTTACGCGGACGGCGATTATGAATTTGTGGATATGATAAAGGGCGGCACAATTCCCACTGAATATGTGCCAAGCTGCGATAAAGGTTTTAAAGAGGCTGTTAAAAGAGGCAGTCTGATTGGATTCCCGATTGTAAATATCCGCTGCGTCATCAATGACGGGCAGAGCCATGCGGTAGACTCATCGGATATTGCTTTCCAGCTGGCGGCAATCGGAGCTTTCCGCGAAGCGTACAGCAAGGCGAAACCTGTCATCCTTGAACCAATCATGAAAGTGGCTGTGGAAGGTCCGACCGAGTTCCAGGGAAATATTTTTGGCTCAATTAACCAAAGACGTGGTATAATTGTTTCTTCCGTTGAAGACGGACATTTTTCCCGTGTGGAAGCCGAAGTTCCTTTAAGCGAAATGTTCGGCTATTCTACAGTTTTGCGTTCTCTTACTCAGGGTAAAGCGGAATTTACAATGGAGTTTGAGAAATATGCGAAAGTTCCCCAAAGCGTATCCGAGGCTTTAATTAAAGAAGCCGAAGAAAAGCGGAAAAAGGACGCCAAATAAAGCACCGCATCAAGCGGTGCGGATAAAAAAATCTGCATGGCGTGGCGCACAATAAAATAAATTAAGATGAAAAATGCGCAGAAGCTTTAGCTTGAGCAGCGCGTCTTTTTTACAGGAGGTATTTAAAATGGTTTTAAATGAATTAATACAACGCAGCCCGATTCGTATTTTTGAACAGTCCATTCACGGCGGATTAAAGGCAGGAGAAGTCGGAATAATCGCTTCTCCTAACGGAGTGGGAAAAACATCGGTTCTTGTTCAGCTTGCCATGGATAAGCTTCTTCAGGGGAAAAAAGTTATTCACGTTTCTTTTACCCAGCACAACCAATATGTGCCTTTGTGGTATGAAGATATCTTTTCGGAATTTACAAGCAAAAAAAATCTTGAGAACGTTTCTGATATTAAAAATGATCTTGTTAAAAACCGCGTATTGATGAATTTCAATCAGGATGGAGTGACAATTGATCAGATTATAAAAAGCCTGCGCGCAATGATTATCGAAGGAGGATTCAAAGCCGATTCAGTTATTATAGACGGTTTTGATTTTACGCGCGCTGACAAAGAAAACAGCTTGAAATCAAGCCTTGAAAACGTAAAAATATTCGCTACAGAGATGGGCGTCAGCGTCTGGTACAGCTGCTCCGTTAAAGAAGAAAGCCAGCAATACAATAAGGAAAACATTCCTGTCTTACTAAGCGGCAGTTCCGGTTCTCTTGATGTGATAATTATTCTTCAGCCTAAGTCCGATCATGTTGAACTTTCAATTTCCAAAGACAGGGATTCTGTCATTTCCAAGTCGATGGCGATGAAACTGGACCCAAAAACACTGTTAATTTTAGAAAAATAAAAGACACGCTGTTATTTATTGAAAATAAATTCAAGGCGTTAGATTCTCTTTAATCCTTGAAATTTCATCTCTGATTGCAGCCGCCTGTTCAAATTCAAGGTTTTTTGCATGTTCAAGCATTTCGTTTTCAAGAGCCTTTATCAGTTGTTTGCGCTGAGCGGGAATCAGAGCATTGTAGGATTTTTTAAGCACTTCTATTGTGCCTGCCGCCGCATTGTCCGCTTCTTCTGTATGGCGGATCAGTATATCTGCAATTGCTTTTTTTACTGTTTCAGGGGTTATGCCGTGTTTTTTATTATAGGCAATCTGCACTTCGCGGCGGCGGCTGGTTTCGGCAATTGCCTGTTCCATTGCATCGCTCATGCGGTCGGCGTACATGATTACCTTTCCCGCCGCATTCCGCGCAGCCCTTCCTATTATCTGAACAAGGCTTGTAAGCGAACGCAAAAAGCCGATCTTGTCAGCATCAAGAATCGCAATAAATGATACTTCAGGAAGGTCGATTCCTTCGCGCAGCAGATTGATGCCTACAAGTATGTCAAATTCACCATGACGAAGCTGGGTTAAAATTTCCACGCGCTCAATAGTTTCAACTTCGCTGTGGATATAGCGGACTTTCAGCCCAAGCCCTGAAAGGTAATCAGTAAGGTCTTCCGCCATTTTTTTCGTCAGGGTAAGGATTAAAGATCTCTCTCCTGCCTTGATTCGTTTTTTCACTTCACCGTAAATGTCTTCCATCTGTCCATCACTGGGACGAACTTCAATTTCAGGATCAAGAAGTCCTGTAGGACGAATCAACTGCTGAACTACACGCGCAGATTGTTCAACTTCGGTCTTGCCGGGTGTAGCTGAAACAAAGATTGTTTTATCAAGGCTTTCTGCAAATTCATCGTAACGAAGGGGACGGTTATCAAGGGCACACGGCAGACGAAAGCCGTAATCGACGAGGCTCTGCTTGCGGCTGCGATCTCCTGCGTACATGGCGCCCAATTGCGGCAGTGTAACATGGCTTTCGTCTATAAATGTAAGATGTTCTTTCGGCAGATAATCGACAAGGGTATCAGGCGATTCTCCTGGTTTTCGTCCTGCCAGAATGGCGGAATAATTTTCTATACCAGGGCAGTACCCCATCTCTGTGAGCATTTCTATGTCGTACTCAACGCGGGTTTTAAGCCTTTCGGCTTCCATTATCTTTCCGTTGTTTTGAAAATACTCAAGACGGTCTTTTAGTTCCTGCCTGATTTTATCCATTGCATTTTGAATCGATTCAATAGGCATAACAAACTGTTTGGCAGGATAAATTAACGCGGCGTCGAGTTCTTCAAATATTTCTCCCGATACGGGATTAAAACGGCGGATGCGTTCAACACGATCCCAGTCAAGGTCGATGCGGTAGGCTTCTTCCATGTAAGCTGGAAAAATTTCAAGCGTATCGCCGCGCCTGCGGAAACGCCCGCGCTCAAGAACGGCGTCATTACGTTCGTACTGCAGTTCCACAAAACGGCGGATTACCGCGTCAACATTAACCGTTTCGCCTTTTGCTAAAGTCGCGTTCATTTTTTTGTAAATATCAGGGGTTACCATACCATAGATGCAGGATACAGTCGCCACGATAATTACATCTTCACGTTCCATCATGCTTCGCGCAGCGGAGAGCCTCATCCGCTCAATCTCATCATTTATGGATGCGTCTTTTTCGATATATAAATCGCGGCTTGCGACATAAGCCTCCGGCTGGTAGTAATCGTAATAAGAAACAAAATATTCAACCGCATTGTTGGGGAAAAAACCCTTAAATTCACGGAATAGCTGCGCAGCCAGCGTTTTATTATGGCTGACAATCAATGTAGGCATCTGCACTTCTTCGATAATCTTCGCCATTGTGAAGGTTTTACCGGAGCCTGTAACGCCCTTTAGAGTCTGAAACTGGTCTCCCTCTCTGATTCCTTTCGCAAGAGAGGCAACCGCTTCGCCCTGATCGCCTGCGGGTTTAAACGGGGATACAACTTCGAACTTTCGCATATTTTACTACCCAAAGATATAGTATTTTTTATTTATTTACAAGGGAAGGTTTAAACAGATTTCCAGAAAAAAACCCGGCATTTAAAATTTAAATGCCGGGTTTCAGTTAAACTAACACGTTAAATCAGAAGGGTCTTTCCGCAAGATACTTGTACTCTTTCCAGACTCTTTCAGCCTGCTTCTTGGCTTTTGCAAGCAGCATGTCTGCGCGTGCAGGGTCTGCGGCTTTGAGGCTCTTGAAGCGGACTTCTTTGTACATGAAGTCTTCGATTGCCGTTGTCGGGTCTCTGGAGTCAAGCTGGAAGGGATTTTTACCCTGATCTTTCAATCTCGGGTCGTAGCGGTACAATGGCCACAAGCCGCTTGTAACAATGGCTTTACCCTGTTCAAGACCCTTGCTCATATCAATGCCGTGATTTATACAGTGCGAGTAGGCGATGATGATCGAAGGACCGTCGTAGGATTCAGCTTCGCGGAAAGCCTTGATTGTCTGCGCCATATTTGCGCCTAACGAAATCTTGGCGACATAAACATAACCGTAGCTCATCGCGATTGCGCCGAGGTCTTTCTTGGTAATCTCTTTTCCGGCTGCGGCGAATTTCGCAATCGCGCCAACTGGTGTCGCTTTTGACATCTGTCCGCCTGTATTTGAATAAACTTCGGTGTCCATACAGAGCAGGTTGACGTTTTTGCCGGAAGCAAGAACATGATCCAGTCCGCCGAAGCCAATGTCGTACGCCCAGCCGTCGCCGCCGAAGCCCCAAATGGATCTCTTGATAAAGTGGTCGGCAAGCGAGAGCAGCAGTTTCGCTGTAGGTTTGTTTTCTTTCTTTAAAGCGGCTTTAAGCTCGTCAACATTTTTGCGCTGTTCGTTAATGTCGGCTTCGGTTTTCTGCTTGTTGGCAAGCAGCTTGTCGATAATTCCCGCCGCAATTCCTTCGCTTTTTGCCTTTTCTCCCATTTCGCGGGCATGAACGGCGAGTTTGTTGCTAGTAAGCCTGAAACCAAGCGCGAATTCCGCTGTGTCTTCAAAGAGCGAGTTCGACCAGACAGGTCCTCTTCCTTGCGCGTTCTGGCAGTAAGGCGTTGTCGGCAGGTTTCCGCCGTAGATTGAAGAACAGCCTGTGGCGTTTGCTATTAACGCTCTGTCGCCGAAAAGCTGCGACATCAATTTGATATAAGGTGTTTCACCGCAACCTCCGCAGGCACCTGAGAATTCAAACAACGGACGTTTGTAAGCGAGAGCTTTTGGATTACTGAGCTCTCCTTCCGCAGGAGTTTCGGGAAGGCTTAAGAAATAATCCCAAACCGCGACCTGTTCTTCCTGGAAAGCCGGGTCATTGGAATATGGCTTATAGGTAAGAGCCTGTACGCTTCCGTCTGATTTACATTGCGGACAAGCTGTAAAACAGGCGCCGCATTCATAGCAGTCCTGGCACGCAATAGCCATTGTGACTTTAAGACCGTCAACCGCTTTGGGTTTAATTTCGACAGCCTGGAAACCTTTAGGCGCTTTACTAACCTGATCCACCATAATGTTTTTCATGCGGATACACGCGTGAGGGCAGACAACTGTACAGATACCGCACTGTGTACAAACATCGGGATTCCAAACCGGAACGCGCTCCGCGACAGAGCGTTTTTCGTACTGGCTTGTAGCTGTCGGGAATGTTCCGTCTTCCGGGATTTTGCTGACAGGCAGAGAATCGCCGTTCTGGAAAGAGACTGTTCCCAACACTTCCTGAATCCACTTCGCATCAGGACGCGGATCGTTTTTAGCAGTGGCAAAAGGCACTTTCATGTGGTGACTGCCATTGGCTGATGAAGGATATTTCACTTCTTCTACAGCGCCAAGAGCGGCGTCTACCGTTTTGAAGTTCTTTTCTACAACATCTCTGCCTTTTTTGCCATAAGAGTGCTCAATGTGCTCTTTCATCAATTTGACAGCTTCGGCTTCCTGCAATACGCCTGAAATCTTGAAGTAGGCAGCCTGCATAACTGTGTTAATACGGTTGCCCATTCCGGTGTTACGCGCAATTTCTGCAGCGTCGATAACGTAGAATTTCAGCTTTTTATCGATAATCTTTTGCTGGACTTCTACGGCGAGATCATTCCAGACATCCGCCGCTTTGTAGGGACTGTTAAGCAGGAAAGTTCCGCCCGGTTTAAGTTTTGAGAGCATGTCATACATTTCCATATACGCGAATTTATGACAGGCGAGGAAGTCCGCGGCGTTGATAAGATACGGCCGGCGAATCTTGTCTTTGCCGAAACGCAGATGCGAAACTGTAAAGCCGCCGGATTTTTTAGAGTCATAGGAGAAATATGCCTGACAATTAAGTTCCGGTCTTGCTTCGCTTATAATTTTAATTGAATTCTTGTTCGCGCCGACTGTTCCGTCCGAACCAAGCCCGTAGAACAGCGCTTCATTCATGCCCTCTTCGGCGATGAAGAAATTATGATCATAATCAAGACTCTTTCCAAGAACATCGTCTTTAATACCTACGATAAAGCTGGCGATTTTTTTGCCGGAAAGATTGTCAAATACCGCTTTTGCCATACTCGGAGTAAATTCCTTTGAACCAAGTCCGTAACGTCCGCCGAGTACAAGAGGATTTCCCTTAAAATCGCCTGAAGCCTGCATTTCGGCAAGCGCGGTGCGAACATCTTCGTAAAGAGGCTCGCCGAGTGAACCAGGCTCTTTTGTGCGATCCAGGACTGCGATTGATTTTACGGTTGACGGCAGGGCTTTTACAAACAGCTTTGCGTCAAACGGGCGGAACAGGCGCACTTTTACCATACCGGTTTTTTCGCCCTTGCTGTTCAGGTAATCGACAGTTTCTTCTACTGTGTCTGCGCCTGAACCCATAATGATGATTACTTTTTCAGCGTCTTTCGCGCCGTAATAATCAAAAATGTGATATGAGCGTCCGGCTACTTTGGCGAATTTATCCATTTCCGCCTGAACAATTGCGGGAACTTTCTCATAATATTTATTTACGCCTTCGCGTCCCTGGAAATATGTGTCCGGGTTTTGCGCCGTTCCGCGGATTTGCGGGCTTTCAGGGGTTAGACCTCTCTTTCTGTGTTCCGCGACAAGGTCGTCTTCGATCATCTGATGCATCTGATCGTAGGATAATTCTTCTATCTTTTGAAGTTCATGGCTTGTGCGGAAACCGTCAAAGAAATGAAGGAAAGGCACTCTTGAACGCAGTGTCGAAGCGTGGGCGATAAGAGCCAAATCCATTACTTCCTGAACATTGTTGGAAGCGAGCATTGCCCATCCGGTCTGGCGGCAAGCCATTACGTCCTGATGATCGCCGAAAATCGAAAGGCTCGATGTCGCCAAAGCGCGTGCTGAGATATGAAATACCGTGGAGGTAAGCTCGCCTGCGATTTTGTACATATTGGGAATCATGAGCAATAAGCCCTGAGAAGCGGTAAAGGTGGTAGACATTGCGCCTGTTGTCAGCGCTCCGTGTACCGCCGCAGCTGCGCCCGCTTCGGACTGTAATTCTACGACATCAGGGATGGCTCCCCAGATATTTTTGCGCCCCTGGGCGGAAAACTCATCCGAGAGCTCTCCCATCGGGCTGGAGGGGGTAATCGGATAAATCGCGATTACTTCGCTAAGCGCGTGGGCAACATGCGCCGCCGCGTTATTACCGTCAATCATTGCAATGTTTTTTTCAGCCATTTTATTCCTCTTAAATATATAGAAGGTAGGATAGAGAGATTATACTTATATTTTTGGAAAAAATCAAGAATAAACGAGGGAAAAACGCTCCAAGCAGTGTTTGTCCGCAAAGCGCGTTTATTTAGCTGACAAGGTCACATACATTTGCGGACAGACAAGAATTAAGCTAACTGAGACTGATTTTCTTCCATTGCCGTCTCTATTTTCAATAATAATTCGTTTTCCTTGAACGGTTTTGATATTAAATCTGACACTCCAATGCTGGACGCATACATTTTTTCGAGAAATCCATCCAGCGGCGATGAAAAAACGATGGGGATATCCTGTAAAAGACATATCCCTTTAATGTTTTTAAAAATTCCCCAGCCGTCATTTTTTGGTACGGATATATCCAATAACATAACATCGGGAATATCCCCTTTAATTAATAAATTAAGCGCGTCTTTTCCGGAATCTACGGCGATAGTTTCATACCTTTTATTTAAAATGCTCCGTGCAGTTAACTGCTGAATTTTATTGCTGTCTACAATAAGGATTTTCTTTTTTTCGTTATTTATTGACACAGGAAGCCTCCAAAATTCGTATAAAGCGAGGCACTTCAGAACTTTCAATCCGAACGTTTTGATAATGCTGCTAATAAAATATAAAAAAAAGAGAAAAAACGGCAATGTATCTATATTGGGATTTTATGATTTTTATATTTTTTTAATGCTGAATCTTTCCCAAAAATCTTATTGGTTTCGGAAAACGCTTTGCTGACAAGATTTTTGGAATATTTTCATCTATCCTAAATAATCAAAAACGGATATACTTTTACAATGAAAAATACAATAATTTTAACAGTTTTAATTGCCGCTATAACCTTTGGTGGTTGTAATAAAAGCAATTCCGGTTCTTCAGCAGAAGCAAATTTTGACAAAGACGCATCGTATGCTATCGGCATGAATATTGGCTCAAGCTTAAAAGAAAGCCTTGATGCCGATGGTATTATTCCGGATTATGATGAGTTTATGAAAGGTTTCAGAGACGGCATAACCGGCGGAAATATGCGCTTTGACTCGTTTGAAGCCATGACGCTGATAGAAACAGCGTTTAATGCATTGTCGGAAAGAAAAAATGCCGATGCAATGGAGCAGGAAAACGCATTTCTTGCAGAAAACGCAAGAAAACCCGGCATCAGGATAACGTCAAGCGGTCTTCAATATGAAGTAATTACAGAAACAACAGGACGCAAACCTTCAGATACAGACACTGTACTGGTGCATTATGAAGGGAAGCTGACGGATGGTACAGTTTTTGACAATTCGCATGACCGAGGATCCCCAATGGATTTTCCTGTAAACGCGGTAATTCCCGGCTGGACAGAAGGACTTCAATTGATGGGCATCGGAAGCAAATACATATTATACATTCCGTCAAACCTGGGTTACGGACCAACCGGCGTAGGACCAATTCCTCCGTTTGCTACATTAATTTTTACAGTTGAACTGATTGATATACTGTAGGAGTTAATTAATGAAGAAGTCAGCTATTTTCATATTTTTATTGTTATTTGTGCCGGCTCTGTACGCAAGACCAATTCAGGAAGACATAAAAAGAATGGAAGAAAAAGCGCAGGTGAGCTATGCGTTCGGAATGTTGTTCGGTTCCAACCTGCGTTCAACGCCGCTTGAATTTGATTATGAAGCCTTTACCGAAGGTTTCAGAACAATGTTTGAAGGCAGTGAACCTCAGCTTACCGAACAGGAAGCGATAGAAATTGTGGAAACCGCCATGCATAATGCCATGGAAGGGCTAACGGAAGAAAACAGGCGGAGAGAAGAAGAATTCCTTGCCGCAAACAGCCAGCGGTCTGAAATTAACGTAACATCAAGCGGACTTCAGTATGAAATTATTGAAGAGACAGATGGAGACAAACCTGTCCCGGGATCGGTAGTTCATGTAAATTATACCGGAACATTTACCACCGGAGAATTGTTTGACAGATCCGAAGACGAAGGAGCTTATATTCCTTTGGAAGTTGTAATTGAAGGCTGGACAGAAGGATTATCATTGATGAGCCCCGGAAGCATATACCGTCTTTACATACCGTCTCATCTGGCATACGGCAGAAACGGCATTCAGAATATCATACCGCCGTATTCAACTTTAATTTTTACAGTTGAACTGCTGGGAATCATGGATATGGATGGACCGCAGGAATTCTAATCCTGAAAGCCGATCCTTCGCCTGAATGGCTTTCCGCTTCGGCTTTTCCCCTGTGAAGCAGTGCTATATGCCGGACAATGGAAAGCCCAAGTCCGGTGCCTCCGGCTTCGCGGCTTCTTGCGCGATCTACCCGGTAGAATCTTTCAAAGATACGATCCAGATGCTCAGGAGGAATCCCAATCCCTTTGTCACGAACCTGCAATACAAGTTCTTCTTTTTCCATAAACGCGCTGACCCAAATTTTTGATTTTGATGATGAATATTTAATCGCGTTATCAATCAGGTTAATAAGCGCCTGAACAATGGATGAACTATAAACGAAAGCATTTATGTCATCTGCGCAATCTACAATGATCTCGATGTTTTTTCTTTTTGCCTGCGGTTCAAGCGATAAAACAGCTTCGTTAATTAACGTAATAATATTCTGTTCTTCCATTTCCTGAATGCCGAAAGGATTTAGGTTTTTATCATTATTTTCAAGGCTTGCGAGCGTCAAAAGATCGTTTGTAAGATTTTCCATTACACCTGTATTCTTGCGGATTATTTCAATAAAATGCCTGGCGCTGTCATCGGATTCGCCTGCGGCATCATAGAGGGTTTCGGAAAAGCCTTTGATCAGCTGGATTGGAGTGCGCAGTTCATGCGATACATTGGCGACAAAATCCTTGCGTATCCTTTCCAGTTTTACAAGCCGCGTTATATCCTGAAGAACAAGCACAACGCCGCCGGATTTAACATTCATCAGGGGTGAAACATAAACCTGGAATTGCTGCTCTGTACCGGTGTGAAATGAAAGTTCCATCTCCAGAACAGCGCCTGAAACAAGCGCTTTTTTCGCAGCTTCCGTCAGTTCTGCGGAATGTGTCGCTTCAAGCAGAGACAATCCTATTATATCGCGGTTTCCAATGTTAAAAATTTCTCTGGCTTTTGGATTTACAAGATGCAGTTTAAGATTGGAATCCATTGCAAATACAGCTTCCGACATTCCGTTAAGTATTGCTTCCAGGCGGTAACTTTCCGTTTTTGCCTGTTCCAGCCTGAAATTTAACTCGTATGTCATTGCGCGAATCGCTTTCTCAAGACTTAAAAATTCAGGCGCGACAATCCCGGCATCAGGATTTGAAAGCAATGATGCGCCGGTTTTAGTAATGTTAACAAGCCTTCCCAGCGAAACAGAAATAGAACTTGAAAATTTGTAAATTGCAAAAAAAACAAGAACAGCCATTAATACGGAAAAAATCAAAAACGGAAAAAGAACGGAAGAAAGACGAGCCCAAAATCCTGGAATTAAAAAAGAAAGTCTGAATACGCCGGTTACATTTTCTTCACTGTCAAATACCGGCATTGCATAATATATCAGCATCATTCCTGTACTGACGGAATAACGCCGCGCGCTTCCTTCTCTTCCTTCCAGCGCCGCTCTTATCTCCTCACGGTCAATATGATTTACAAGTCTTTCTGTTACATGAGAATCCCACAATACATATCCTGAGGGAAAAATCAGGGTGAGCCTGTAAGCGCCGTTCACGCCTACAGGAAGATCAATTTTTTGTAATTGAATAAAATCACCGTTATTATGCGTATTAACTGAAAATATCTCATTCAAACGATCATTTCCAATCGCTTCCATAAGGGCATTCGCCGTATTTTTCAGGCTTTCAGTATTCAATTCATAGTAAAGTGAATTAAAAAAAACAAGCATCGAAACTATAAAAATGGCGGAAAACCCCAGCGCAGAAAATCCTAATGTCAGAAGAGTTTTTTTGAAAACGCTCATATTTTTTCCTTTTGTTTAATTTGCGGAGTCAGGTATTCTTAAACGGTAGCCGACGCCGCGAATCGTTTCTATCATGTCTCCGGCTTTTCCCAGTTTTTTCCGCAAACCCAGTATTTGCACATCTACAGAACGGTCTGTTACAGGATAATCATGCCCCTTGATTGCCTCAATTATTTGATTACGCGAAAAAACTATTTCAGGATTGGAAAGAAAATGTTTAAGCAAAGCAAATTCTGTAGCGAAAAGGTCAAGCTGTTTATCGCCGTAAAAAGCGGTATGACGCGCCGCGTCAAGCGCAAGTTTACCCTGCTGCCAGACAGTGACAGTCTCGTTCTTGCCTCTTTCTTCCTGCCGCCTGAAGGCAGTTCTTACTCTTGCAATCAATACCTTGGGGCTGTAGGGTTTTACAACATAATCATCGGCGCCAAGTTCAAGTCCCGTAACAATATCCGCTTCTTCTCCCTTTGCAGTGGTCATAATCACCGGAATGCCACGGCAATGATCAATTTCTTTTATTTTTTTTAAAACTTTTAAACCGTCAATTCCCGGCAGCATTATATCCAGCAATATGCAGTTTACTTTTTCATCTTTTAATATTTTTAGTCCATCTTCTCCGGATTTAACCTGAAGCAATTTCCATCCTTCCCCGGACATTGAATGAAACAGTAATTCCTGAATTTCAGGATCATCTTCTATGATAAGAACTACTTCTTTAGTCATTCAATTCCTCATGTTTTCCTTCTATCATGTAAATAACAGCTTCGCAGATATTGGTAATATGATCGCCGAGCCGTTCAAGCTGATTGGAAGCATGAAGTATCTGCAGCGCTCCCTTAACAAGATCAGAATTTTTTTTCATCACCTTTAAAATATTTTCCGTAAGCAGTTCATGTTCATCGTCAATAATGTTGTCCATAGCCGCAGCTTCGCGCGCAGCCTGGGCATCCTGAGCCATAAAGGCAGAAACGGCGGCGCGAATCATTTTCTGCCCTGTCTCCGCCATTTTTTCAAGATGTTCCTGCGCCCTGAAAGAAGAGTCTCCTCTCTTTGCAAGTTTTTTTGCAGTCCGCGCAAGATGAACAGCATGATCTCCCACCCTTTCAATATTGCTTGTTAGTTTAAATATTGTTACCATCTCGCGCAGATCGCGGGCGACAGGCTGCTGGGTAGCGATGACTATGGCAGTATCATCCTCTATTCTAAACTGAAGCGCGTCTACTTCCGAATCATCAGCGCGGACTTCATTCGCAAGTTCTCCGTTGCGGGTACGCAGAGCGGTGAGCGCCTTGCCGAGATTTTCTTCAACCTTTGTTGCCATTGCCAGAATATCCTGCCTTAAACGGCTCAGTTCTTCAGAAAAAAATTTTCGTGATTCCATCGCGGTCTAAACCTCCCTTAACCAAATCTTCCGGAAATATAATCTTCTGTTCTCTTGTCCTGCGGATTGGTAAATACTTCTCTTGTATTATTATATTCAATTAATTCGCCCAAAAGAAAAAAAGCCGTTCTGTTACTGACCCTGGATGCCTGATGCATCGCGTGAGTAACCAGAATAATACTGTATTCCTTTTTCAACTCCACGATAAGTTCCTCTATACGCCCTGTTGCAATCGGATCAAGGGCGCTTGTAGGCTCATCCATCAGAATAATTTCCGGTTCCATCGCAATGCTCCTTGCAATACAAAGCCGCTGCTGCTGTCCGCCGGAAAGCGCCTGAGCCGGTTTTTTCAGCCTGTCTTTCACTTCGTTCCAAAGAGCGGCTTTTACAAGCGATGTTTCCACTATATCCGCAAGCGTTCTTTTGTCCTTTATTCCCTGCATCCGCCTGCCATAGGCTACATTGTCAAACACAGTCATGTTGAACGGATTTGGTTTTTGAAAAACCATCCCAACCCGGGTTCGCAGTTCGGTTACATCCATATCACCGTAAATATCTTTTCCGTCTATCAGCGCTTTACCCGTTATACGGCATGATGGAATCAGATCGTTCATGCGGTTCAGTATCCGAATAAATGTCGATTTACCGCAGCCGGAAGGTCCAATACACGCCGCAACATCTCCCTTTTTAATGGAAAAGTTTACATTTTTAAGAGCCTGAAAATCACCGTAAAATAAATCAAGTTCTTTAACATCTATTTTATTATCACTCATGTTATATATCTCCAAGTCTTTTTCTGAAGCCTAATGTCATTATTTTCGCTGCGGAATTTATTACTACAACCAATATAACAAGCACGGAAGCGGTTGCAAACGCAATGCCGAAATCTTCAGGGCGCACCGCTTCATTAGTCAGATAAAACAGATGAATGGTAAGGGTTCTGCCGGATTCAAAAATGGTGCGCGGCATATTTTTGGAAAGACCGACAGTAAGCAGCACAGGCGCAGACTCCCCTATAACACGGCCTATGGCAAGAATGACCGATGTTAAAATCCCAGGGAGAGCCGACGGTAAAACAACGTGAATAATTGTCTGAAACTTTGTCGCGCCCAGCGCGAGGGAACCTTCCCGAAAAGAATCCGGAATTGCTTTAAGGGATTCTTCTGTTGTTCTGATTATAACAGGCAGTATCATTATACTTAATGTAAAAGAACCTGCAATAATGGACTGTCCGAAATTTAACATACGGCAGAAAATAAGAAGCCCGAAAAGACCGTAAATAATAGACGGTATTCCGGCAAGTGTTTCTATCGCAAGCCGCAGGATTTTTATAAATGATGAATTACCTGAATATTCATTCAGAAAAATTGCGGTTGAAAGCCCTACCGGTAAAGCAACCGCGATTGAAACAATAACAACATAAACCGTTGTTACAATCATTGGAAGTATACCGGCTTCAGCGCTTACGAGGAATCTCCAATTAAGAAAACCCGCCTGCGACCTGAATATATAGATTAAAATAAACAATAGAGCGGCAATAACGCACACCGTTACTGCCGCCATAAGGCAATACAATAAACCATCTGAAAATTTTCTCTTAAATAATTTCTGCGCCGCGGCTCCGCGCAGGATTTCCATTAACAATTTCATGATTCACTTTCCACCCTTCTGCGGAACCGCAGGATAAAGCTGTTAAGAATCAGGATAATCGAAAACAGCGTAACGCCGATAGAAAAAAGCATCTCGCTGTGCCTGCCTGACGCATAACCCATCTCCATCGCGATTGTGGAGGTAAGAGTTCTTACGCTGGAAAGAGGGTTAAATGTAAGATGAGGCGAATTGCCCGCGACCAGAATCACCGCCATAGTTTCTCCGACAGCGCGGGAAATGCCGAGTATGACTCCTGCAATAACCCCGGAATTAGCGTGAGGCAAAACAACATTCCACGCTGTCTGCATTTTGCTGGCTCCAAGCGAAAGGCTCGCTTCCCTCACAGAGAGCGGAACAGCCCGCAAAGAAGTTTCGGCAATTGTGATTACTGTCGGCAGTATCATTAACGCCAGCACGATAATGGCGGAAAGCATAGTATTGCCGGACGGTATATCAAAGGCAGTCCGTACAAAAGGAACTATTACCATAAGACCGAAAAAACCATAAACAACGGAAGGAATCCCCGCCAAAAGCTCAACTCCGGAACGCACTATAGATGCGGATTTTGGCTTTAAAAATTCCGCCATAAAGAGCGCACACAACAGGGCAACCGGAACTCCAAGCAAGACCGCGCCGAAGCTTGCCATCAAAGTTCCTGCAATCATCGGCAGAATACCGAAAACCTTGTTTCTGTCAGGATTCCATTCAAGACCGCCTAAAAATTTTCCAATGCCATAGGGCGGTTCAGGCAGAATTACATGTATCCTTTTTTCAAGCGCGGCAATGCCCCCGGCTTGAGTCCAGCTTACCGTATACACATAACTTTCGGGATATGTAAATTTTACTTCCCCGTTAGAACCAAATTGAAGTTTTTTCTGCTGATCTTTTTCATTGTTATCAATAAAAATATCCAGAGACTGCTCAACTAAAACATCCCGTTTTTCATCATCGCTGTTCTCCGTCAATTCCCATGAAGAAAATTGAATTAAAATATGTTCTGAATTTTTCGGAATATCAATAAAGGTATTATGATTATAATAAATTGTACCGTTAACATTTATCTCATCAATACGCTGCGGAACCAGTCGGATGCCGGAATAGGTGGATTTAAAAAACGGCATACTGCCCTGCGCAAAAACAAACAGCAAAATGGCTCCCAATGCCAGTACGGAAAAGAGAGCCACAATGCTGACAAGATGTTTAAAGAAAACATCCGCATATTTTCGGTACACAATAAATCCTGATTTTAATTAACAGGTATCCAGCTTCTGCGAACGATAGTCTGTCCCGCGGAACCGAGTATCCATTGAACAAAAGCCGAAGCTTCGGGATGTACAGAGCTTCCGGTAAGAAGAATAAAAGGACGCGCAACTCTGTATGTTCCGCGCTGAACGTTTGCGGTTTCCGCAGCGACTCCGCCGACAGAAACGGCTTTAATTGTATTATCTACAGAACCAAGAGAAATATAACCGATAGCGTTGGGATTCTGAACAATACCTGCTTTTATTGCGCCGGTGCTTGTTGATTCATTGGCTCCGGCGAGCAGCCTTCCCTGAAAACCTACTATCTCTTCAAAAGCGCCTCTTGTGCCTGAACCTGCTTCACGGCTTATAACCGCGATTGGAGCGTTACCTCCGCCAACCTGGCTCCAGTTGGTTATTGCGCCTGTGTAAATGCCGCGTATCTGTTCAATTGTAAGATTGGTTACAGGATTGTTTCTGTTCACAATAACGGCAATACCGTCAATAGCGATAATATCGATCTTTAGTCCTCTGCCCTGTTCAGCAGGAGTAAGCTCGCGACTTGACATTCCAATCTGGTATGTTACTCCCGCATTGGTGATCCCATCGCCGGAACCGGTTCCGTTAATATTCACCCTGACATTCGGTTTAACATTATGATATTCAGCGGCTAACATTTCCATTAACGGCGTTACAGATGTTGAACCGCCGATTTCAATTGTGTAGGGCGCAACCGATCCTGCATCCTGATTCCCTCCGGCAAATACGCCTGCAAGAACAAAGATTCCCATTAAAACTGCAATTAGGTTAGTTTTCAAAATACTCTCCTTTAGGTTATTTAAGGAAAATGTATTTTGATATTGTTAAGGCTTCGTGAATGAATTGTTAAAATTCGGTTAAAAAGCCTCCCTGCCGGAAGGCTTTTTAACTTAACGCGCGGTCAATGCCGACAAAGCGTTTCTTGCCCAAGTTTGTTCCGCGTTTGTATACAATGAAGAGTTTTGAATAACAGTCAGAAGCTGTAATACCATCCGCGACTGGGTTCCGGTAGATCCTATTGACGGAATGATTATCTGCATAATATCCCTTTCCGTAATTCCCCATGGACCGCTCCGTCTCCTTGAATGAAGACCTCTAAGGAATTCCGTAAGGAGATCCACAGCTTCCTCGGTTTTTAATGTCGACAAAGTTCTGATGATCAGTGTGATTATTTCAAAATCCGTATTGGGAGTATCGAAAGCTTCCCTGTAAGTTCTTTCAAGAAAGGAGTATACAGAACTATCCTGAACGCCCATTATACGGATTGTGTCAATAGCGCTCATGCGCATAGCTCTTAAAATACTCTGAGACTCGCGGTAAGGAGCAATGAATGTATAACTTGTTTCAAGAGCCACAGCAGCAACTGTTGCTTTTGAATTATTGCCGGCTTTTGTCTTTAGCATTTCCTGCCATGCAGCGCTTTTAACACTTGGACCATTAAAAGGATCTAAAATAATTTCGCTTATAATTTCACCGGGATCGTCTATTATATTGGGTATTGCGGCTGAAGCAATAGCTCTTATATCTGTATCATACCAGCCTATAGAGACATAAAAAACAGGTTTCACGCCCACCGGTTCACGCATGGCTTCCAGCGCGTGAATAATACCCGGCACTACCCGCTGTATTTCAGCTTTAAGCTGCAGATCAGGAGTTGCGCTTTGATTATAATTTTCCAGATGACCGGCAAAATGGGGAGCGTATTCCGTAGCTCCGATTTGCCCCATGGCAACATACGTCTCATACATGAGATATCCATCGTTTTGCTGCTGCACTATATCAAAATATTGAAGCAAAATCCAAATATACGGAGCCGCTTCGCTATGCTTCTCCGCCGCAAGCCCGCGGAGAATTAATCTTGCAGCTTCTTCGACTGCTGTTCTTTCATAATTCGATGAATAGTTAGGGAGCCTCTGAATAAAAACCCTGATGGCATTTAGATAAAAATCACCGATTCCTGTCAGATTTTCTTCTTTGACCGCCAGTAAAACATCAAGGAGTTCAAAAACGGTTGCTCCAGTCTTGTTATATTCTTCGGTATAAAATGAAAGATCAGGAGCATTGGCGAATGCCATCCCGGCTAATAAAAAAACAATAATTACTAAATATGCTTTTTTCATGTTCTAAAATTACTACAATATATCAAAATTTTCAAGTGGCGTAATGCAATTATTTTTTGATTTATTTAAACACAATACGAAGATTACGGTTTAACTTTTCAAGGTCAAATTGACCGGGAACAAAATCAGCGCCCAATTCATGCCGGGCTGATGTTTTTTCAGCATTGCCGCCAGTTTCAAGCGAAAACAGCAATTTTCTGAAATGGCGCACCCCGTCAATATGTTCGGGAGGCGCGGCTCCGTCACCTGCAATAAAACGGCAGAAATCATCTTTTACCGGCTGATACGAAGACATAATTAATATACTTACATTCCATTTTGAACCGTACTCATAAAAAAGTTCTTTTTTTCCGCGAAAATCAATATCACCCAGTTTCATTTTATCATGCAGGTATTCCTTATTATCATGGAAAGAACCTCCGCCGGTGATTTTCTTAGGCGGAGATTCGGCGGATGCTGCCGGAATTTCGCAGAAAAAACGGAAACGCAGCGTATCTTTCCATTCCATACCGGTCTGAATCAATTTATGCAATTCTTCCATTGTACATTCATGCGTTACAATCGCCCTTCTCCAGACATCAAGCCCGAAAATACTGATCTGTATCATTCTCCATAAATGCCCGCTGTTTTTTCCTCCGTGAATCACTGTAAGATTGCTCCTCCTGAAATTATCCATAGCGGTGTTAATCAGCTCTTTAATTTCAGCGTATGTATCAATCATGCTGTCCAGAGAATTGTCCATAGCGGCAATGTCGTTTTCCGCAGGAGAATCGTCAAAAGCAAGATCCTCCAGCAGCGCTGCGGAATGTCCCTGAATCTGCGAAAGGACGATAAAAGTATGCCTTGGCAGCCACGCCAATTCTATCTCTCCTTTTTGCAGCCTTGCGGAAAGATCGATAACAGCTGTGTGAAGCTCCGCTACCCTTTGCCTTAAAGGTCCTGTGTTCTGATCCAGAAAAAGCGAATATCCTTTAGAAAAATCGTCCATAGCGTCATTAATATAATCTGTAATAATATCCCATTCCGATTCATCAAGATGCACTACAGGCGGAATCAGGCGGTTAATCAGATTATCAGCTTCTTTTTCATTGCGGAAAAACGCGTCTTTTATATAGGAAAGAATTACAAATTCAGATATGGGAATATTTTTCCCAAACAGCATATCTTCAATAAACGTCCTGTCAGGCGGAACAGAGTAATTTTGAAGATACTTGCTGTCCGGGATTTCTTTTCCTGCAAACCAAAACCGCGTCTCTATGCCGTAAGGCACAGTTTCTATACGATTGGTTTTTTCGTAAAGATATTCTTCAAGCGAAAAAGCAGGAACCGTTCTCATCCGGCTGCCGCCGAACCAATAGGCGTAGGCTATCTGTTCCTCCGTACTGGCTCCTGGACCAAGCAAGGCGAAACTGTCTTCAAAACCGTTATCTGCAACTTCCAGCCATTTTTCAAGTTCCGCCCTTTCCCATTCATCCTTCCCGGCTTTTTCAAGTTCAAAACGGCATTCTTTCCAGTCCAGCGTGCGTACAATAAAACGGTCTCCGGGAATAAAGGAACATTCCCGGTATATGCCGCGCATATCAAGGGTATGTATCGAAACCTCAGGAGGATCTTCATAAGGGTCGCAGTTAAAAGCTTCTTCGTTTTTGGGATTTTCTCTTGCAATGTATTGAGGAGCGAATTCTTCCCCGAAAATACAGTAAAAAGGGTACAAATCCTCAGGCGGCGCTTCGGTTGTTGTTACCGGAACCGCTTTGCCCTTCCATACAAATTTATAACGATGGGGCATAACAAGCGGATTGGAAAAAGGAACGCACCTGTGACCGGGAATAAGTATTCCGTTAAGCAATTCCAGCCTTGTCGGGGATATCGCGAATACTGCCGGCTCAAAACAGCCCCTTCGGGAAATCCAGTGACGGTTATCCTTCTTAAAAGCGATTTTCCGCATATCCAGATATGCGTTAATCTCCATTGCCAGTTTTTTATCGCGTTTTTGACCGGAATCATGAACATAATGGGTAATTTCTTCCAAAGTAAACGGCTCTTTAGCGTTTTCGAGGAATTCATAGAGAGCTTCTTCCTGATCCAGTTCCATTGGCTAAATAATAACAGAAAATTCTTCATAAAAACAGCACTTTATCCGCTTCAGCGTCAATCATTTGAGTTTAAAGACCGTTTTGATGCTTTTACAAACGTCACGACGGTCTTTTTTCTGCAATATAAACTATGAAGTAAATACCGCAATCATATAGTGTTTATTGCATAAATATGATAAATTAAATAAAGAGGGTGTTATGAAAATTGGATTAAAGTTAATAACTATCATTTCTTTGGTAAACTTGGTTGGTATCGGCGGTTTAACCATTGCCGCTTCCATGATTGCTTCCAGCTCAATTACAGAAATATCGGATGACAACGCGAAAAATATCACGGCTGTTACAGCAGGCGAGATCAAAGCGTATCTGGAAGTCCCTTTTGATGAAATCAGGGCTTTTGCTCTGTTTATGGCTCATATTGACGAAGTTGTCGCCCCTGAAGGAAGGCGCGATTTGGCCAATTTTATGCTGTATACCTTGATTAAGGAAAACCCGGGGTACGTCGGCGCGTGGGCGGTATTTGAACCTAACGAGCTTGACGGTCTTGACGCGCGTTATGTCGATACTCTGGGAACCGATCATACGGGAAGGTTCTTGAGTTTTTATACCAACGATAACGGCAATATCGAGCTTCAATTTGCCAACGATTATGATGACCCGGGTGATGCGGGCGAATGGTATCATTCTTCTTTTAGATCGGGAAAGGAACAGGTTATAGAGCCGTATCTTGACTGGTACGGAGATGAACAGCTTCTTGTAACAAGCGTTACTGTTCCGATTATTCGCAACAGGAAGATAATCGGCGTAGCCGGAATAGACCTTCAACTGACTGAAATTCAGGAAACGATAGGCGCAATAAAACCTTTTGGAACAGGATTTGCCGGATTGTACAGTCCTCAAGGAATGGTGCTTGCTTCTTTTAATCCCGATAAGGTCGGAAAAAACCTGCGGGAGGTTTCGGCTGAAATGTATGGAGATCGGATTGATGTCTTGCTGCGTTCATTAAGCAATGGGACAGTTTTTAATGAAACAATTTTTTCCAAAGAACAAGATGCCAGAATAATTACAGTAACTTTTCCGTTTTATATAGGGAACTGCGAAGTGCCGTGGAGCGCTGTTACCATTGTGCCGGAAGCCACTGTAATGGCAGGGGTTTACCGCATGATGACAGTTTTAATAATTCTTGGTGTGGTGATCCTTGCCGTTATTACGGTAATAATAATTTTTGTATCAAGATCGATAACAGCTCCTTTAAAATCCATGGAGGAAGTTTTTGCGTTTATCGGCGACGGTGATTTTACCAAAACCGTAGAGGCGAAAAGCAAAGACGAAATCGGAAATATAAGCCGCGCTCTTAATGCTACCGTGGAAAAAATTAAGGGGCTTATAAACGTAATAAAAACACAGGCGGTAGACCTGACAAAAATCGGTACAGACCTTGCGTCTAACATGAACGAGACTGCAGCCGCGGTAAACGAAATAACCGCCAATATTCAAAGCATCAAGGGACGCGCTATAAACCAGAGCGCGAGCGTTACAGAAACAAACGCGACTATGGAGCAGATAACTGTTAATATCAGCAGGTTGAACGAGCAGGTTGACAGGCAAACAACGTCTGTTTCACAGTCATCATCGGCTATAGAAGAAATGCTTGCCAATGTCCAGTCTGTAACTCAAACCCTGAAGAAAAATATGGAAAATGTTAACCATCTTGAAAACGCTTCCGAAGTCGGACGTTCGGGCTTGCAGGAAGTAGTGGAGGACATTCAGGAAATTGCCCGTGAATCGGAAGGTCTTCTGGAAATCAACTCGGTCATGGAAAATATCGCAAGCCAGACCAATCTGCTTTCGATGAATGCCGCAATTGAAGCCGCTCATGCCGGAGAAGCCGGAAAAGGTTTCGCGGTTGTAGCTGACGAAATACGAAAGTTAGCCGAAAATTCATCCGAACAGTCAAAGACAATCAGCTCCGTATTAAAGAAGATAAAAGAGTCAATCGACAAGATTACAGCGTCGACAGATAACGTTTTACAGAAATTTGAGCTGATCGACGGTCATATTAAAACTGTTTCCGAGCAGGAAGAAAATATCCGTAACGCGATGGAAGAGCAGGGGCAGGGAAGCAAGCAAATCCTTGAAGCCATTGGAAATCTTAACGAAATTACAAGGCAGGTAAAAAGCGGCTCGCATGAAATGCAGGAAGGTTCCGGTGAAGTAATAAGAGAAGGTAAAAACCTTGAAGTTATAACCCAGGAAATCACAGGCGGCATGAACGAGATGGCAACAGGCGCGGATCAAATCAATATCGCCGTAAACCAGGTCAATGACATTACCGTAAAAAATCACGAAAAAGTTGACACGCTGATGAAAGAAGTCTCGCGGTTCAAGGTGGAATAGCTGGTTATGTGATTGTCAAGACATGATCTGACCTTGAATCAATTCCTCCTTAGTTCATCGGCTCTTCTTTGAGCTGCAGCCAAAACTGCCTGCGCCTGGGTTTCGGCTTCTTCTTCCAGTTTTCTGGCGGCAGTTTCACCTTCCCTGCGAGTTGTATTTGCTGCTTCCTGAGCCGCAATTTGGGCAGCTGTTCTTGCAATGGGGTTTGTTACTCGTGCGGCTTCACTTATAAGTCCGTCTGCTTTGGCGTTGGCTTCGTTTCGCACTCTGTCGGCTGCCTGTTTTGCGTTGCTGCGGATAATATCCGCCTGTCTTTGAGCTTCCGCCATTATTTGATCTATCTGATGATTTATCTCTTCATTAACCTGGGTTCTGACTTCTTCCACTCTCTGGGTAACAGTCTCCGTTATCTGTTCTCTAGCTGCCGCAGTGACAGAGCTTGTCATCTCGGCTGCGCTCAAACTGATGTCAGGATCGCTTGCTGTTCCCCTGATCAACCCAGCCACTTTGATCTCGTTTAGACTGGAAAGACCGGGTATACTTCTCATAATACTCGCTGCGCCGGAACCAATTATTGAAACAGGAACAATTGTATCCATTCTGTAATTTAACGTCGCATCAAGCCCCATGTCTCCTGTAATTTCCAGCCTTGATTGAGGCATATTCATCACTATCGGATTTTCTAACCGTAAACGCCCGTCTTTAATAATATAATCAATATTAATATTACCTGGAGAAGGAGTGCGCCATCTTTCATTTCTCAAGAGATCCGCCATGCTTCCAAAAATTTTCGAATTGCGTATTTCGAGATTCTGTGTCTGTAGCCTTCCTTTTGAATTTACCAAATCCAAAACAGGCGAAAGATGTTCATCAAGTACGCTGCTTAAAGTAAGCGCGGCAGATACTTTTCCGGCATAATTCTGCGGTTCCGGCAGTATTGCTTCCAGCATTGAAAATGACGAAAGCGCGGAACTTATATCGAATTGTCTTATGTCTACATCGAAATCTACAAACGGAACCGCCATATTCTGGGTATTATATTCACCGTTAAGCGTCATATTTCCTTCAAGCAGATGCATTGCAAGGTTCTGCATTACCACTCTTCCGTCCTTCACCAATAACGTTCCGGCTGTATCTGCTATCGTAAGCTTGTCAAAAAGAATTCTGCCGATATCAACAGTCATTGCGAAGTCGATGTTTTTCGGAACTTCAATTACACTCATCTGCCCTGTTTCTTCTTCGGATGAGGGAGTCTCTTCCGCTTGCTGCGCCGGCATACCGCTCATAATTTCGTTTAGATCAATTGTATTCGATTTGAGCGCAAGCGTTCCTTTCACGGTATCGCCTTTTAAAACAAAAGGAATAAAATTTTCAAGGGAACCGCTCATTGAAACATCCGTTCCGCCTGTCACGGCATTGAGATTAACAAGCTCAACCCATCGCGGCGTAAAATTAAGCTGTGTACTTGTAATTTTCACTCCTTGGGGAAAATCCGGACTCTCAAAATCAAACCCGCTTAATTTTAAACTTCCCGCCGCCTGGAAATCTTCATATCGCTCATTTTCAAGGGTGGACAGTCTTCCCGCAAGCGAAACATCGCATTCCAGCAAACCGTTCAAAGTCACATCGTCCAAAGGAATGATATCAGCCATTGAATCAAAATCAATTTTACCCGCAAATCTTGCGGAAACCTGCATATCGCTTTCCGGTGTTTTCACATGAAGTTCCGCGTTAAAAGGATTGCCTGCCATCTCAAAACTAAACCTGTCCACATCCAGCGTAGTGCGATCAAACACTTCTCCATCATAGTATGCCTTTGCCGCAATATTGATTTTATCAACTGATTTTGGAAGATCGGGATAACTGAACGCGGCATTAATGACAGACAAATTTATGTTTGCGCACGGCATCATCTTTTCGTTGTATGTCCCTTTTATATTTCCGTTTAAAGCAAGGCTTCCTGTTGTTCTAACATCTTTAAAGTCATTCATATAAATAGCCGGAACAAGGGAGAGCAGGCTTTTAAAATCCGTTCTTTCAGACGCAAATGTAATATCTACATTGATATCGTTCTCATGAATTCCTGCCGTACCGTCAAATTTGAGTACAATATCATTCAAATTGAATCTGTTGTCTTTAAGCGTAAAGACCATATTTTTTAGATCAGCCGCTACCTCTGAAATAAATCCCGCGCTCACTTTATTCGCAAGACGTACGCCGCCCATCCAGAAATCTATTCCGTCAATCCCAAGTTCCATTTTCAAATCCGCGTTATCCTGCGTCATATCGCCGCTCAGAACAAAATTAAGGTTCTGTACTTCCGCAATCATCTTATTTACATCATCACGAAAAGCGATTTGCATACCGCGAATTTCAAATTTCCTTAATCCCACTTTGAACGCAAACGGAGAAGACTCCTCCGTCTCCGCTTCAACTGTTTCCGCCTTTTCTCCGGCAGGTTTTATAATTTCCCAATTTGCCCTTCCGTCCTCCAAAATATGTCCGTTAAGACGCGCTTTATCGAGCAACACGGATTTAACTTCTATGTTCTCCATCCTGATTACGCTTAATATGTCCGCCGTCACGCTGAACCTGTCAAAAGATACCAGCAGTTCACCTTCAAAATCATCTATTCCGGTTATTTCCAAACCCTCCAGAGCTACATAGGCATTCGGAAAATTACGGATAAACGACAGTTTTAAATCTTTAAAATCGATCCTTGCCGATAAAATCTTGTTCAATTCTGTTTTGGCAAGCTCCATAATTTTATCCTTGAAAAGGATCGGGGCGGTCAGCAAGACCAAAAAAATCACCAATAGAACGCTAAAAGATATTATTAGAATTTTTTTTAACATATTACATCTCCATGATGCCGCTTATTTTTTATTACATTATACATAATTTTATTAAAAACTCTATTACATCAATTTTCAGAACGTTTAAGCTTTATTTTTAAAACTAGCAATTCATCTGATTATATGATAAGATGCTTTAATATTTTTATTTTCAGGAGGATTTATCATGGAATATGGTTATTTTGATCCCAAACAAAGGGAATATGTCATAAACAAGCCGGATACGCCGGCTCCCTGGGCGAATTATCTTGGTTCTCCGGCTTACGGCGCGATTATATCCAATAATGCCGGCGGTTACAGCTTTGTAAAAAGCGGAGCTGCGGGAAGGCTGATCCGTTACCGCTTTAACGAACAGGATCGCCCTGGACGCTACATCTACCTTCGTGACGATGAATCCGGAGATTACTGGTCAGCTTCATGGCAGCCCGTCGGCAAGCCGCTGGATCAATACAAGTCAGTTTGCAGGCATGGTACAGGTTATACGCAGATTGAGGCGGATTACAGCGATATACATTCAGAAGCAAGTTACTATGTGCCGCAGGACGCGGATTATGAAGTATGGCGGGTAAAAATCACCAATAAAGGAAGCAAAACACGGAAGATTTCATGCTTTGGCTTTGTTGAACTAACCTGCGAGAGTTTCTACGAGCAGGATCAGGTTAATCTTCAATACACTCAATTTATAACCCGCACCTACTTTAAAGAAAAATTCATACTGCAAACCATTAACGAAAATTGCCTGAACGCAGTAAACGAAAGCCGGGTTGAAACTCGGTTTTTCGGTCTTGCAGGCGCCAAAACGGCAAGTTACTGCGGCGACCGCGCAGCTTTCCTCGGCAGATACCGCGATTACGGGAATCCTGTCTCCGTAGAAAAAGGCAAGCTGGACGGGACGCTCAACTACAACATGAATCCATGCGGCGCTCTGCATACGTCGTTTGAGCTTGCCGCGGGAAAAACAGCCGAATTTGTATTTCTCCTTGGGCAAAAAAGGGAGAAACAGGCAAACGAACTCATTTCGCGTTACGAAGATGCAGGTCTTCCTGACAGGGAAATCGCCGCGTTAAAAACCTTCTGGCACGGAAAACTATCCAACCTGAAAATTGAAACTCCAAATGACAATTTCAACAACATGATCAATACATGGAACGCATATCAATGTTTTATTACATTCGTCTGGTCACGCGCAGCTTCGCTTATTTATTGCGGGCAGCGAAACGGTTACGGGTACCGCGATACTGTACAGGACATTCAGGGTATCATTCACCTTGATCCGGAAATGGCTCTTGAAAAAATCAAATTCATGATTTCGGCGCAGGTAAGTCATGGAGGAGCTCTTCCTCTTGTAAAGTACAATCACAATCCGGGCAATGAAGACAAACCTGAAGATGAATCCTACCGCAAAAATACAGGGCATCCGTCCTACCGCGCCGATGACGCGCTTTGGCTTTTCCCGACAGTATGGAAATATGTAGCAGAAACAGGCAACACGGCAATTCTTGATGAAGTAATTCCTTATGCTGATACAGGCAGCGACTCCTTGTTTGGACATCTTTTAAAAGCGATTGACTTTTCCCTGAACCATTTGGGGATTCACGGACTGCCAGCAGGTCTTCATGCCGACTGGAACGACTGTCTGCGTCTTGGGGCAAAAGGCGTTTCAGTTTTCGTGGCTCTGCAATTGTACTATGCCTTTGAAATCATGATTCGTTTTGCAAAGTACAAAAAAGATTCCGCAGCAGAGAAAAAGATGAACGAATTAAAAGAGCGTTTCGGAAAAATCATCGAAGAACGCTGCTGGAATACGGATCGTTTTGTACGCGGCATCACTGAAGACGACATGGTGGTCGGCAAACCCGGCGATCCTGAAGCCAACATCTGGCTTAATCCGCAAACATGGGCGGTAATATCAGGTTACGCGGATGGAAACCGCAGCAAGGCGATTCTTGACCTTGTACACAAGGAACTGAACACAAAATACGGCGCGCGTCTAATGTCGCCCTCTTACCGCAAGCATGCGTTTGAGGGAGCGCTGGCGCTTCTGTTTAATCCGTCTACAAAAGAAAACGGCGGCATCTTTTTACAATCGCAGGGCTGGCTGATTCTTGCCGAAGCGCTGCTTGGACGCGGAGGACGCGCTTTTGAATACTATCTGGAAAGTTGCCCCGCCGCGCAGAACGGCATCGCTGACACGCGCCTTGTGGAGCCGTATGTTTACTCCCAGTTTACGGAAAGTACAGACAGCCCCTTCGAAGGACGCAGCCATGTCCATTGGCTGACAGGGACTGCAAGCACAGTCATGGTCGGCAGCGTAGAGGGAATATTGGGTCTAAGACCAGATATCGAAGGGCTTCGCCTTGCGCCGTCAATTCCTGCGGACTGGAAATCCTTTACCATGGAAAAAACTTTTCGCGGCTGCAAACTTAACATAAAAGTTAATAATTCAGGCGGAAATGAAAGCGGCTGCAAAAAACTTACAGTAAACGGAACGGCAATGGAAGGCAATTACATTCCCGCATCGATCCTGAAAGCGGAAAACGAAGTAGTACTGGAATTATAAACGAAACAGGAACTAAAGAGAGGCATCATGATTTATAAGGAATTCGGCAAGACCGGAAAAAATGTTTCAGCCCTTGGGTTCGGCGCGATGCGGCTGCCCATGAAAGAAGCTGACGGTAAAAAAATAGTTGATGAAGACCTTGCGGTTCCGCTGATGCAGCAGGCGTTTGACATGGGAATAAATTATGTTGATACAGCTCCGCTCTACTGCGAGAAACTAAGCGAGAACGCAGTCGGCAAAGCGCTGAAAGGTTACCGTGACAAAGTATATCTTTCGACAAAAAACCCAATCGAGGATAATGACGGCGATCATTGGATGGCGCGGCTGGAAAATTCCTTAAAAAAACTGGACACAGATTACATCGACTTTTACCATTTCTGGGGCATTAGCCTGAAAAGTTTTAAAGGATGGCAGGGCTTAAAATACGGTCCGATGGAAGCGGCGCTTAAAGCAAAAGAACAGGGACTTATAAAGCATATATCTTTTTCGTATCATGATTCGCCTGAAAATTACAAACCGATAATAGATTCAGGCTTTTTTGAATCAACATTGATTCAATACAATCTGCTTGATCGTTCCAACGAAGAAAATATCGCATACGCCAAATCAAAAGGGCTGGGCGTTATTGTAATGGGACCTGTCGGCGGCGGTCGTCTTGGCGCTCCCAGCGAAAAAATTCAAGGGCTGCTTAAAAACAAACTTTCAAGTTCTGCGGAAATGGCTCTCCGCTTTGTTCTTTCAAACGAGAATGTAGACATGGCTCTTTCAGGCATGAGCGACATGAAAATGGTTATGGAAAATTTTGCCGTAGCGTCGCTTACAGGACATTTAACAGAAAAAGAAATAAAGAATGTCAAAGCAATGATGGAAGAAAACAAAGAACTCGCGAAACTGTACTGTACAAGCTGTAATTACTGTAAGCCATGTCCGCAGGGAATAGATATTGCCTACCTTTTTGAAATCATGAACCGTTACCGCGTTTATGATTTAAAAGAACACGCAAAAAGCGCATATTATGAAATGATGAACGGATGGAGCTGGGTGAAAAGCGCGGACGCATCAAAGTGTACGGAATGCGGTCAATGCGAAGGCAAATGCCCGCAGAAACTGCCCATTATCAGGCAGCTAAAGGAAACCCATGCAACACTTGCACCTAACGCATAAAAATCCTTTTTATTAATCCGCCCAGGGACAGGAGATAAGCGGAATGATTGACTGGATTGGTTATACGGCCTCTGTATTGATAGCGGTATCATTAACAATAAAGGGAGGCTTTTATTTTCGTATACTTAATATGACAGGTTCTATTTGCTTTTTCATATACGGTATATTAATCGGAAGCATGCCTGTTGTTTTAATTAATATATACTGCGTATTTATAAATATTTTTTATTTGGTAAGAAAAGAGAAAAAACCTCAAGCCCTGCCGCAAGAAGACGGAGATAAATGAAAAATTAAGAACGCAATAGTCCCTTCACGTATAACTTTTAACTAAAGAAGTCTTTTTCATCTTCTAATTGATCACAATTCCCACAAAGTAATTTTCCATCAACGAGTTCATCTCCGTCATAGATTTCTCTACAATATTGTTCATTTATAGGGTATTCACCTCCACAGTTTTCACATAAAAATGTGCCATTATTTAAGATTTCTTCAAATATTCTAGTTAAATTTAGCATAATAGTTAGCTACGAGTATTTGTTATACGTGAGGGTACTATTGCGATTAAGAATATTATGGAAATGAAATAACTTTCTCTGAAGATTTATTGGAAATAAGACAAATTTTCTGCTTGTCATTGAACAGTAGACTATATCGTCTATATGTTGTGGCAGCGCATCTAGAGTGATGTGAGGATATACAAAATCGTCGTGATCCTCGGACATCAAATAATCACAGCAGTTCGCTGTAAAGCATAGTTCGTGCTTCTGTCTGTCTTTTCAGCAAACAGACAGGAAACCAGAAGTACGGTGCTAATAATCACCTAATCGATCTCAAAGCGGTCATCAATTACCGTTACTGTTTATTAAATATAGAACTTGCAACACTTAAATTTAAAGTGTTATTTCCGTTATAAGTTCCGGTATACAGTGGTATTCCAGAATTGTTTAATAAGCTTATAACACTACCTGTAACTTTATAAGTTCCATTTGAATTTAGTAAATACGGACTGGAATTAAAAATTATAGAAGCAGAACTTATCCAATAGATTTGACATGAATCTTTCAGAGTAAAAGTAGAATTTGAATTTAAAATTAAAGTGTACGTTAAATAATTAATCTGGTCACTAAAATATTCATTTTTATTAGCTACCCATGTTCCTTCAACAATTGCATCCCATCTGGCATAAAGAGTAACATCACTATTTACTGTATAAACAGAACCACCAGTATAATTTATGCCCGAAGCAGCAGCATTTGTATTCCAACCGTTAAATATATATCCGTTTCTGGCAAGACCTATACCAGTAGGCAAGAATATATCTGTACCTGTCATTACAGTCTGCAAAGAAGGAATTTCCCCAGTTCCATTATTTATATCAAGGGTGATTTTACGGGCTATAACCCAATCGGCATAAAAAATAACATTACCAGTAACGATATAGGATGAACCAATGGTGTAATCTGTTCTTGTACCTGCATTATTTGTGTACCATCCTTTTAAAATATAACCGGTTATTGAAAAACCGCTATCATCACGTATAATTATGGTTGTTCCTGCTACAACAGTTGATGCCCCTGGAGGTGTACCAACTGCCCCCATTGAATTATAAGTGACAGTATATGTAATGCCTGTATTGCTGTTATCACTATTATTGTTATCATTATTGCTTCCATTGATATTACCATTACCGCTGTGGTCGTCTCCGGAACCCCCGCAAGCGGTAAATAAAAATCCGCTTATTGAAATCATGGCAATAATCCCTACTATCTTGAATAATTTTTGTTTTATTTTAGTTCTCATATTAAACTCCCTTTAATATTGTATAAAAATAATGCTCAAAATAGAACATTTATCTATTGTATCGCGAATAGCATGATATTGTCAATTACTTTTAACCCTCTTATGGCTAGTTGTATTAAAGAAATGATAGCTATTAGCATAAAAAGTGACCTTAAAACAGATTTTTGTCAGTAATATGAAGGAATTCCGAAAAAGAGAAGGAATATCACAAATGAAACTGGCAGAATATTGTAATACCTCCCCTTCTTATATTGGAGAAATAGAAGTCGGGAAAAAGTTCCCCTCTATGGAAATGATTGAAAAAATTTCCGCTATCCTAAGGATAAAGCCTTACTTTTTTTTTATAGACCATACAGAACAAAATACCGATATAAATATAAAAACCTATCCAAAACTCCCAAAATCTATGATAAATGAAATCAGAAGTGAATTGAATTTTACGATGAATGAATTAATTAGAGAAACTCTTGAAAAATATTAATTTTTATACAAAATTATTTCTTTACCTTATATTATTTATAATTTTTTAATTCTTCTTACCAATTCTGTTCTGCGCCGTTTAATTATTATTCTTCTAAATTAATATTCCATTCAAATCTCGTCCAATATCCCTGCTCGCCAAGTAAATTTCTGTATAATCTGTCTGTTTGGATTAAATAATTTATATCATCTCCAAACCCGGACGCCCAAAAAACACGTCCCATATAATAATCATAGCCAAAATCATCCCATGATTGATACATCGGCTGAATTTTTTTTGCATAATTCATTATTTTTTCCCATGCTTCTTCCTCTGTCAAAAAACCAACGCTGTAACCCCATCTGCATAATGCAATTATTCTGCCTAAATCCCATCCAAGAATCGTACGATTCCTGTAGATATTCCAGTTTGCAGCAACAAATTTTAAGTAGTTATAGTTCCTTGAATTCAAATTGTATTCATAATAGATTGAATTTATAGAAAAATCTCCTCCGGTATCCATCCGTTTCTGAATAATATTCTTAATATTTCTCAAAGCGGCTGCATGACCGTTATTTTCAGTATTCCGGATAGTATTTAATAATTCCTCTCTATTATTAACCCCCCAATCCCTTCTTAACAATTCAAGATAAATACGTCTATTGTTTTCGTTAACATCATTAAACCCCAGCAGATCATGCTGATCGCTGTTATTAATTGTAAGGAAACCTGTTAATGCTAAAGCCCATAATTTTTCACGCGGCAGAATATTTTTAGACGGCGAGTATCTTTGCAAAGCCTCTATGGCTGAATCAAAAAAATCATTATTAAAATCTAAAGTTATAACACCGGATTCTATCAGGAATTGCCTTGAATATCTTGTTTCGGATTTTGTCTCATCATCTTTATCAACGATAACCAGTATTATTAAATACCTTATTTCTCTCTGTATCTTGTCAAGAGTAAAAAAAGAACCGTCTTTATATCTTAATACTCCTGAAAAAATATTTCCAAATATTCTGTGCTCAATAATTAGTGCTTCTCCTTCTGGAATCTGCAAAGCCGCTAACCCATATCCTCCTTCAAATATTGATGGAATATTTAAAATTTCCAGAGCGATTGAGACACTACTCACTGCCGGAATTACAAAAGTATTATCCTCCGCTGACAAACTTACAGTATTACTATAAAAAAAGAGTCCTGTAAGAACTATTGCAGTGATAATTACTTTAATGATTTTACTTTTAGCAATTGCTTTTGTAACATTTTTTGGCGCTTCTTTAAAAATTTTATTTTTTTCGTTCATATTCAACTCTCATCCCTCCAATACCCTGCTCTATTTATGCGGATATTTTTTTACTGTTTTAAACACCATCAAACGCGGAAATATCGATTCCAATTTATCTTCTTCTGTTATTATTTCCTTTTCCGGCTTCAATTGATAAAATTTTTCAACATATAAATTATTCTCGCTTAAACAATTTATATATTCATAAATAGGTCTTCTGTATGTAATAAATTCAAAGTCATCGTTTTCATTCCACTTCCATTTTTCAGGTCCTGAATAAAAGTAACTTTGCTGAATTTCCGGCTCATTCCATAAATATTTTGCCGCCGCAGAATAAAAAACAGGATCATTTAAGCTAAAAATAAATAAGCCGTCATTTTTCAGACTTTTGTAAACATTTTTAAAAACTTTGCCGATGTCTTTGATATACTGTAATGCTGCCATCGAGATTATTACATCAAATTCATTGTTATATTCTATATTTTCCATCGGCGAAACAATAAATTGAATATCCGCATTTTCTCTTTTGGCATTATTTTTCGCAAATGAAATTTGTTCTATTGATATGTCAGAACAGGTTACATCTGCGCCCTGTTTTGCAAGTGAAATACCGCAATTTGCTCCTCCGCAGCCAATTTCAAGAATTTTTTTATTTTTTACATCGCCAATAAGGTTCAAGTCATTTTCTGTCGGCAAATCCCTGTCACCATAATCTACATCATTAAACAGAAAATGCGCATTTGACTGGTACCTTGCCGCTTGTTTATTCCATGAATTTTTATTAATTTCATTAATATTCATATTTTTAATGTATATTAATGATTCTTTTTTGTCTATTTATTTGTTTTCACGCATTTCTTCCTGTTTTTCCTTATCTTCTTCTTCCCAGTCAGCTTCAGGCAATAAAGTTTTTATTGCGTTTATTCTTTTTTCTGCAATATTAATATATTGAGATTCTTTTTCAATACCAAAAAAATTACGTCCCAGTTTTTTTGCTGCGGCTCCGGTTGTACCCGTACCAAAAAAAGGGTCAAGTACAATGTCGCCTTTTTTTGATGCTGATAAAATTACTCTTTTTAATAATTCTTCAGGCTTCTGCGTGGAATGAGCCTTCTTGCCGTCTTCTCCTTTCAAACGCTCCTCTCCAATACATAAACCAATCTGCCAAACAGATGTCATTTGTTTGCCGCCATTATATTTTTTCATCATTTTATGATTAAATGTGTACTTTTTATGATGTTCACCCTTTGAACACCATAAAAGCGTCTCTGTAGCATTGGTAAATCTGGTTCCCATAAAATTTGGCATTGGATTTGTCTTATACCAGGTTACATCGTTTAAAATCCAAAACCCTAAATTTAACATAATATTTCCAACACGAAAGATATTATGATAACTGCCGATGACCCAAATTGTACCAGTATCTTTTAGTATACGCTTACATTCTTTTAACCATGATATACAGAAATCGTCATACTCCGAAAATGAGGAAAATTTATCCCATAGATCATCTACTCCATCAACTTTTGTATTATTTGGCCTGTATAACGCATTTTTAAGCTGCATATTGTATGGAGGATCTGCGAAAATCAAATCTATAGAATTTTCAGGAATTTTTTTTAATTCCTCAATGCAATCTCCGCGGATTATAGTATTTATTTTCATGTATTTTTCAGTACAACGCAGGAAGTTTATCAAGCGTTACGCCGTATCCGCAGTTGTACGCGGAACGCAGCATTTCATGGCTTGTAACGTTCTCCGTACACCTGCCTTTGCTCCATGTCATAAACCATGTCCAGGGAATGCGCGTTTGCGACAGTTTCTCAATATCAGGAACCGGTCCCGACTCTCCAAGCGCGGAGATTTTCTCCGCTGAGGTAATTTTTACAAGCTCATTATATGCTTCCCTGTAATCGCTGTGCGTATTATTTTCCAGATACACATCGCGTGAGATCACATCACAAAAACTGTCTCCCACATAACCTTCCGGCAGCGGCGAATTCCACACCCAGATTAGATTATCAAGACCGTGAACGCCGGTGTAATGCCTGTACATATCCAGATACAAAGCGCGCGCTGTTTCAGGTCCGCGGCTGCCCCACCAAAACCATGTTCCCTCAGATTCATGAAAAGGTCTCCACAGAATCGGCACCTTTTTTTCTTTAAACGGCTTAAGCAGCCGCGCCATGGCATCCATGTCGCTGAAAAAGGCTTTCCGTTCAGGCGTACCCTCTTTCAGGGCAAGACGCGCGTCAAACGGAGTGTTTTTCTGGTAAAAAGCCTTGTCCGCGCCGTACAAAGGAGAAAACCAATGCCATGTAAAAGTGATTAACCCTTTGCGTTCCGCCCATTCCCATGCATTATTAAGCGTATCCTTGTTTTCTTCCACTTCTGTAAGACACTCTTCTCCGCTCTCCCTGTAATTGATGTTAGGTGAATAAGCCAAAAGCTCAAAACCGCACAGCGCAGGCTCTTTTCCGGTTATGTTCCTGATATATAAAAGCTCTTCCTGCGCCCTTGTCTGCGTATGCTGCCCCAGCGCAATTCCGTTCCCGCGCAATCCTGCAAGATATTCAAGAACATTCCGCGCTTCACGAGAGGCATTGGGGCTGCACGGCGTATACTTCACCGTTTCTCCTCAATCCTGAATGTCGCATAACGACCAGGCATTACCAGCACTTCAAATACGCTCTCATTTTCACCGGATGGCAATTCCGACATAAAACGCATTTTTCCGACTTTACGGGATTCTGTAAGCGGGAGGATTGAAACGCCGGGTCTGTTAACGCTTACACGGACACGTTCCGGTCTGTCCAGAAATGACTGAATAATGAAAGTGTTATTGTCATAAAGGAACAAACCTACGCGCCCCGGACATTCCAGCGTTACGGGCAAATTCAGTTCCTTGCGCAAAAGCGTAAGGGTTTCGGAAGGAAGTTTGTAAAGATCGGCGGGAGCATCAGGAACTGTCAGTATATACATGCTGCCTTTGCCGTATGTGCCGCACAGCAATAAAGGATGGCTGAAATAAGGCGTTAGCGCCGAAGAAAGCACCCATATATCATTCTCATTGTACACAACATGAGGTATTGTTACAGAACCTACCGATTTAACATAACCCGTATTGCCAAAGCCGAAATTGCTGTTTGTAAATGTATCTGTGGTTATCTTTCTGCCTGTTACTTCTACAGGATAAATATCCTCAATTCCCTTGCCTGACAGCTTTTCATATAAACCGCTTGTAATGAAAACCTTGCTTCCGTTCTCAAGGCTTTTTTTGATTTTACCGACAATTTCATTATCCCACGCGGCGTCCGCTGTAAGAAATATCTCTTTTGCTTCTTCAGGATAAAACGGATATGGTTCAAGGGGAATGCCAATCATGCCCAGGAACTCATAAAGACGCCGGTCTCCGTGCGAATTATACGGTTTGTAACACGCAATTCCCATTGGTCCGCCTGTATTCCCGATGAATAAATCCGCCTGATCATAAAACGCGCCGACAGCGGCTGTGTAGGAAGGCAAATTAACCAGCAAGGGGAAACAGAACAGCATCTGTTCACGGCATTTCGCAAAAAGCGTTAAATACGCCTGCTGCACATAATCTTCAAGGCTGCTCTCAAAAAGGTCATACCAGCCGCCTCCGTTTTTTCCGGGCTTGATGTTTTCGAATAACCGCGGCAGGAAATAGCTTAAATACCGCGGCAGATTTTGATGCGTGTAATGAGGATCACGCGCTTCAGTCCCTGTGTATATCATGTCAAACATTTTGGATTCATCTTTCAGGTTATAACCGTTAGCCTGAAAACTGTCGTACCAGTTCGGATATTTGATGATAAGGTTTACTTTTGGATTGGCGGCTTTTGCGTTTTTGATAATCACATTTTCGGAAATATCATTCATCAGGGCAAGCCTGAATGCCGCCCAGTCACGATCTCCTTTTGCCTTAATGCACGATTCGCAGCGGCAGTTTGTGAAATAAAAATCGTCAAGTATTACTTCATCAAACAATTCCGCAGTGTAAGCGGCGATTTCGCCGAGTCTTTTGCGGTTTTCCGGATCCGTAAAACACATGCTGCCCATCAATGTGCGTTTTACTGTTGTGGTAATTCCGCCTGAAACCTCAAAACCCTTTTCGATAAACAGCGCTTTTATGGCATTCATCCTTTCCCGATCTATAAGCACTTCCGAACGATAGGTTTCTAGATAGATTTTATCCAGCTTGATATACCTGCATACTTTTTCTATATCAATTTTCAGTTCTTCCAGAGAGTTTTCGTCCAGATAAGGCGCCGGCGCATAAGTAACTGTCTTAAAATTTTTGTAATACATAAATCATTCTCCTTTTATAAGTTTTACATTTTGATGATAATGTTATGGATTTTACCATCATTAAAAACGGGCAGTACCCTTCCTTCAAAATTATTGCCGTCCACCATTATGGACTTAACGCCCTTTTCCGCGCCTGAGCTGTTGTCAACCGTGATGTGATAATCCGCGCCCCGGAAATGGCGAGTAACGGTGAACTTCTTCATGCTTGAAGGAATGCATGGATCGATAAGCAGTCCGTCAAACACAGGGCGCACTCCAAGTATGTACTGAGAGATGCTTACAAATGTCCACGCCGCAGTGCCTGTAAGCCAGGAATTTTTCGCTTCTCCGTGACGGACTGCGTCTTTACCGGCAACCATCTGCGCGTACACATACGGTTCCATGCGGCGCAGATCGCTGTCGTCTTCACGGTAGGCAGGGCATATTTTTGAATATGTTTCAAATGCGCGCGTACCGCGTCCGAGCATTGTTTCCGCAATAGTAACCCACGGATTGTTATGGCAGAAAATACCCGCATTTTCCTTGTAACCCGGCGGATAGGAAGAAACTTCACCTAACTCAAGATGATACTCCTTGTAGGCAGGCTGCAATAAAACGATACCGTAAGGAGTGTCAAGATGTTCTTTTACAGAGTCAAGCGCTTTTTGCGCCCTCCCGTCTTCAAGCCCGATGCCTGCCATTACGGCAAAACCGTTTGATTCGATAAATATCTTCCCGTCATCGCATTCCCGGCTGCCGATTTTTTTACCGTGCGCGTCATAAGCGCGAAGGAACCAGTGCCCGTCCCATCCGTGTTTATTGATCGCATCAACCATTACGGCTATCTCTTTTTCCGCATACGCAGCTTCGTCAGTCCGCCCTGTACGGCGGCATATCTCTGCATAATCAGGACCGGTAAACGCGAAAATCGCCGCGATTAGAACAGATTCCGCAATTCCGCTTTCAAAGTTAGCTGTAGTCTGAAAAGATTCGCCTGGCGTTTTGGAGAAACAGTTAAGGTTTAAACAGTCGTTCCAGTCCGCGCGACCAATCAGCGGCAGTCCATGAGGTCCTTTGTTGGTTACGGTGAAATCGAAGGAACGCTTTAAGTGAATAAAGAGGGTGTCAGCCAACGCCTGGTTATTGTCAAAAGGCACTTTTTCATCAAGGATGCCGTAGTCGCCTGTTTCTTTTATGTAAGCCGCAACGCCGCAGATAAGCCACAGGGGATCATCATTGAAACCTGAGCCGACTTCGTTATTGCCTCTTTTTGTCAACGGCTGATACTGATGATACGCGCTGCCGTCCGGAAACTGAGTTGCCGCGATGTCCAGAATGCGTGCCCTGGCGCGTTGCGGCACAAGATGCACAAAACCCAGCAAGTCCTGATTTGAATCACGGAAACCCATGCCGCGCCCGATGCCCGATTCAAAATAAGACGCGCTGCGCGACATATTAAATGTCACCATACACTGATACTGGTTCCAGATACCCGCCATACGCGCCATTTTTTCATCTTCAGCTTCTACCGTAAAACGTCCAAGAAGATTTTTCCAGTAGTCATTAAGCGCGGCAAGAGCCTTGTCAGCGGCTTCCGGCGTACTGTATTTTTCAAGCAGAATATTCGCAGGTTTCTTGTTAATTACGCCTGTTTTTTCCCATTTTTGATCCTCGGGATTTTCACAGTAACCAAGAACAAAAACATAAGTTCTGGATTCGCCGGGAGCAAGACGCACCTTGATATGGTGAGAGCCAACCGGAGCCCAGCCGGAAGCAATCGAATTTTTCGATTCTCCTCTAAAAACCGCTTCAGGATGATCAAAACCATTATAAAGACCCAAAAAAGTCTGCCTGTCTGTATCAAAACCATCAACAGGGACATTTACAGCCCAAACCGCGTAATGATTTCGGCGCTCCCGGTATTCGGTTTTATGATAAATGCGCGAGCTGCCGGCAGGCAGACATTCAACTTCAACTTCGCCGATACTGAAATTGCGCTGAAAATTGGTCATGTCGTCATTCGCATTCCACAAACAAAATTCAACAAAAGAGAACATATCAATATATTTGTCTACGTTTGATTCATTGGTCAGCGTAATTTTATGAATCTCGCAGGTGTCACGCAGAGGGACAAATGACACTTGAGTAAACGCAAGACCTTTTCTGGCGGAAGAAATACATGAATAACCCATACCATGACGGCATTCATAGCGATCCAGCTCGGATTTCATCGGCATCCATGAAGGCGTCCATATATCCGCATTGCTTCCGGCGCCGTTATCGCGCAGGTAAAAATAACGGCCGCCTGTGTCGGTTGGAACATTATTGTACCTGTAGCGGATAAGGCGCAGCATACGCGCATCACGGTAAAAACAATAACCTCCGGATGTATTGGAAAAGAGACCGTAAAATTCCTCGCTCCCCAGATAATTAATCCACGGATAAGGGGTATCCGGACAGGTAATTACATACTCTCGCGCTTTATCGTCAAAGTAGCCGTATTGCATGATCTTCCTCCCAAAAATTATTAATATCGAAAAAAACGTACTTATTTTAGGATATCTTATGATATCAGATAATTCAATAAAAATATTAACACAAAAAATTGATATTATACGAAAAATTGTATCAAAATGACACATTTTTTACCAAATTTTTTTTCTTTGTATCAATTTCATACAGTAAAAATAAAAAAAATAATATGAATGCGATTTATAACCAAAAATAAGCAAAAAATAGCTGTTTTCTAATTTTTTAACAAGATTTAACTTGGCACGGTTTTTGCTATTGTATTTATGTCGACGAGGACAAGCGGAATACCCGCCTGAAAAGGGGGACCGGTTCGTTGAACCGCAAATCACGCTACTACCCCGCCGGACAATACGGAGAAAGTTATGAAAACTTTGACCATGTACCGCCCAAACACCATTCAAAATGCTTTAACCAATTTTGACAGGTACTTTGAGTCCTTCTTTGGGGACTCCCTTTTGCCGTCAGCAGCCAGAATTTTTAATCAAATGCCGGCTGTAGATATCCAGGAAAATGAAAACGCCTATGTTCTGGATATGGAACTGCCGGGTTTCGATGAAAAAAACATCAATATTCATGTTGACGGCACAAGCCTTACAATTGCAACCAGGCAGGAAGAAGAAAACAGGACAGATGAAAATCAGGGAACCTATCTTCTTCGTGAACGGAGAATCAATTCATTCAACCGTTCATTCAAACTGCCGGAAAATGCAGACCCGGAAGCGGTAAGCGCAGCATTTAAAAAGGGCATACTTAGCCTGCAAATCAAAAAGCGGGCGGAAGCGCAAAAGAGGGCAATTCAGATTAACGCTTCATAATCACCGAAAACAATGGGCAGGAAGATTTCTTCTTGCCCATCGTTTTTTATGTTTTCTTACGATTTATTCTTTGGACATATATGAAGGTTTAAAAAGAATTCCTTAGTCATACAAATTTATTTATTTAATTCTTCTACTATCAACTCGTTTAATCTATCTCTTTTATCAGGGAATAAATCAAAAAATCTTTTCGATACAAATGTTTCTTTTGCGACATCGCTGTAATTAAGCGTTTTTGTTCTTGTGATGTCTGCAAGCTTCTTGGCGGCTTCATACATTTTATCTTCAGGCAGCATTAATCCTTCAAATAATTGAAAATAGTTTAACGAGTCATCTGCATAACGGAAATGTTCTTTATCAAAAGCTGAAGGGGATGTATCTTGAAGTTCGATAGCTGCAAAATTATCCCAAGGAACTGCATTTTTATTAACCGCATTTCCCATTGATTTTGTGAATTTGTCTTCTATCCTTTGTTTGAATTCCTCTCTGACTCTGGAATCCCGATTACTAGAATACGCTCTTATGATAGCTATTAAATGGCATACTTCATGGCAATAAATTTCCCGTCTTAAACAACATCGATCAAGAGCAGAAATGTCCCCGTTATTATATGCTTTAAGAGAGTCTTCATATTCCTTCCTCATAACTATTACAACAGTAACCTTATTTTTTGGTGAATATATTGAACAGCTAGCCTCATAAGGAAGAGAACTTTCGTATTCAATTGATAGATTAAAAACGTTTTTTACATAGTAAGGCACAGCTAATTTAGAAAAACTAAGATCAATCGACCTTGAAACTGGGTTATTAAAGGGGATTTTATCAAGGATTTGCTGTAAAGATCGAAGAGTGTAACGCACATCCATAAAAACACATCTTTAAGATTCACCCGCATTTTGATCATACCGCTGCTGGTTCTTCTTTATGATCTCTAATGTGCGTTTATAACAGCTAATGTTATCGCTTGTTTGGGGTGAGGATGCGCTGAAATTAATATCCAGCACGCCTAATTTATTAGCATCTTCGCGTATGGATTTAAATTGCGCCTTTACATCTTCGGCTAGATTCTTAGCCATAAAATTAATTCCTCGCCATAAGGCATAATTTTGTTCTACCTATGGTAGATACAATAAATATATCGGTTTTTTCTCTCTGAGTCAATAGTTTAAATCAGATTAACTTAAATACCTCCTCCTTTACACATCCCCCCGTCCCAATAAAAAAAGCGGGCTTACAAGAGCCCGCTTGATTCTCACTTATACAGTGGGTGATTATTCGCCAATCCTTGTATAAACATCATCAATGTTGGGGATCATGTGGGTCATGTAGTTAAAATGAATATCTCTATTCTCAATTGTAAGTATAGGAGTAGTCACAGTACCACTTATTCCAACTGTAATAGTAGCTATGTCCTTACCATCATCACCTCGTTTGAACAAAATATCTGTTGTTGTACCAGTAAGAGCATCAAATTCCCCATAACCAGCAGTCCATTCGATTGAGAAAACAATGTTACCAATTTCACCTGTACCAGCATCCTTAATCAGCGCAGCCTGGGTACCCTGTAAAGTCATCTGAGCTCCAGCAACACTACTATTATAGGCTCCAACTAAAGCAGCGGGAACTGAAGTGTCATCACTAATCAAGACTGTACTTCCGCAACCCATTACTCCCAATGCCAATACAGGCACTAGCATTACTAATAAAAGTTTTTTCATTCTAAAAACTCCTTTGCGGCATTTGCCCGCCGCAGGCATATTAAAAAGCGCCACGCGCCCTTTCACAAGATAAACATACCATGTTTTTAAAGATATGTCAAGTATTAAAACATGACATTTTTTAAGAACATGCTGTATAAATGAACCTCCGTATTAATAATTTGAAATTTCTCCTATAGATACAAATATCACTTTTTTATTAAGATGTCAACATTTTTTGACATTTTTTTAACAAATTTATACAGAAATTTACTTATATTTTGCTTAATATTCTGCCAAAATCTTTATTTTTGTAAGGTAAAAACCGGTTTTTTATGCGTTTTACTGAATTTCCCCTGCATTATCAGTCAAAGTTGACAATTATTTATACCCGTGTTATACTTTCACTATGAAGACAGCTATTTCTATTTCAGATACATTATTTGAAAAAGCGGAAGAAACCGCCCGTTACATGGGAATTCCCCGAAGTAAATTATACGTAATTGCTCTTGAGGAATATATTAAAAAAAATAATGGAGAAATCGTAACACAAAAATTGAATGAAGTATATTCAAAAATAAATAAAAATGAATTTGAAAAAGATCTGGCTGTAGGGCTTGAATCGTTAAGGAATTTAACAAAAGATGACACGTGGTGAATTATGGTGGGCTGATTTTGGAGTGCCGTTCGGGAGTGAGCCTGGATACAAACGTCCTGTGATAATTATTCAAAATGATTATTTCAATAGAAGTAATATAAATACCGCAATCGTATTTCCGCTAACTACAAACATGGTATATGCTGATGCTCCTGGAAATATAGTTTTTAATAAAAATGAATCGAAATTAAAAAAAGATTCTGTTATAACAATATCCCAAATAGAAGTAATAGATCGCCAAAGGCTTATTGAGATAATAAATAAAATTGATAAAATTATAATGAATCAAATAGAAAATAATATAATGTTTGTTTTGGGAATAAAAAAAATATAAAAGAAGATTATAAACGCTTTATAGGTGACCGTCGTCAATGATTATTACATCAACGCGGCGGTTATTGGCGCGGCCTTCTTCTGTCTCGTTTGACGAGACTGGAACGGTAGCGGCAAAACCCGCAATTTGAAATCTGTTTTCGTCAACGCCGATTGCCGCAAGATAGCGAAGTACAGCCCTCGAACGCTCCACTGATAATTGCCAGTTGTCTTCCCAGGGACCTGCGGGGTCTACGTCAACAGCGTCCGTATGTCCTTCTATCCTGAACTTTCTGCCGCGCAGATCACTCGAAGAAAGATAAGTTCCCAGCCGCAGAAGAATATCCCTTGTCGCGTCGACATTAATACGCGCACTTGCGGGATTAAAAAAAGCGTCTCCTGCCAATGTTATGACAAGTCCCCGTTCATCATGGGTTATTTTTACCTTATTTGAACGAATTTCGGGGGAAAAAACGGAAACAGCCCTGCGCAGAGCAGTTCCCATAAGCCTTCCCCGTTCCATTGAAGGCAGGGAATTAATTGTATTGCCCAAATCGGCGGCGCGGCCTGCGGAAAGGGTAAAGCCTCCCGGCATGGAGCCGACACCGCCCTGCCTCATTGATTCGGAGATCGCATCCAATTGAGCCTGCGTAATGTCATCAGGATTAAACATGATTACGAAGAAGCATAGACACAGCGTAATCATATCTGAATACGTTGTAAGCCAATCAGGCGGTTTTAGTTCATCACCTTTTTTCTTGCGCGCCATGCTTTTCTCCTAACTTAATCCTTGAGCAGTTCGGCTTCCAGTGATTTGCGAACAGACGGTTCCAGATAAGCCATCAGTTTCATAGCCAGAATACGCGTATTGTCACCAGCCTGGATAGAGAGAACTCCTTCGATGACCATTTCCTTTACAGAAGCCTCTGTGGTGGAATGCGCTTTTAATTTTGTACTCCATGGCGCGACAGTTACGTTCGCGATTAATGAACCGTAAAGAGTTGTGATAAGAGCCATCGCCATATTAGGACCGATAGAAGATTTATCTTCAAGGTTACTTAACATATTTACAAGACCGACAACCGTTCCCATCATTCCGAAGGCAGGAGCGGCGCCCGCCCATGTCATTAACATAGCCTGAAGAATAGTATGACGAGCCTGCATTTGAGTTAATTCCAGTTCCAGAAGATCGCGGATAATTGCCGCATCGGTACCGTCAACAACAAGGCGCAAGCCCTTTTTCATAAATTCATCTTCCAGGTCTTCAAGCTCATCTTCAAGCGCAAGCAAGCCCTCACGGCGGGCTTTTTCGGAGAAAGCGACAAGTTTTTGGATAATTGCCGATTCGTTAAAGGTCGGCACGCTGAATGTGCGTTTAATTCCGCTGAAAACGCTGAGAGAGGTTGACCATTTATTGGCAACCATAACCGCAAAGTAAGATCCAAGTACAACAAGAGCGAATGACGGCAGGTTCAAAAGACGAATTAAACCTATCATGCCTCCGGCTGTTGATATTGCGGTAAAAATAACCATGCCGAAAGCGCCGACTAAACCAACAATGCTTGCTAGATCCATACTATCTCTCCTGTACCACAGGCGGGTTGCTTGCAAACAAGCTTAAACGCCTGCGGTATGCGACAATTTCTTCCAGAACATCATCTGCTTCTTCGCGGACAATATAGGTCTTTCCTGTCTGCATTACAAGCGTTGTATCTGGGTTAATCTCGATACATTCAATTTGATGAGGGTTAACATAATATTCTTTACCGTCAAGTCTAGTAACTTTTATCATATCATTTTTAGGGATAAAAGAGCAGGGGGCAGGAAGCAGGTGATTAAATCACACCCTGCTTCCTACTCCCCGCTCTTTATTCCCTGCTCCCTCTTGCTTACCGTTTAAGCGTTAATAGTTCCTGCAGCAGCTGATCCGCTGTTTGAATTGTTCTTGAATTTGCCTGGAAACCGCGCTGGGTAACGATCATGTCCACAAACTGATCCGCCATATCAACGTTTGACATTTCCAAAGCTCCGGCGACAATCTTTCCTTTCCCCGCAATACCGGAAGGTCCGATATTCGCAAGCCCTGAGTTATTCGACATCCTGAAAGTATTATCGCCTGCTTTTTCAAGACCCCCCTGGTTTGTAAAAGTCGCAATGGCAACCTGCGCAATATCTCTTGTAGAACCGTTTGAATAAACTCCGGTTACAACCCCTGTAGAATCAATCCTGAAATTTTCAAGATAACCCATTGTGCGTCCGTCCTGCTCTACCGCTTTGGAAGAACTGGATTCCGCATACTGGGTGATGGAATTGGTAAAGCCGCCTACTGTGCCGAGATTAAGAAGAAATTCCTGCCTGACAAAAACGCCGTCTTCATCAGGCGTTGCCGTCTGCACATCATAAGCGACATTCATCAGCACCTGCCCAGAAGCGCCGGACAAGTTGCCGTCGCCGTCTTCAGCGGAAAGCAGGGTTCCGTTATTGGAAAAATTTACTGTAAAAGTTGAAGTTCCGCCGACAGCCGGAGGTTCTTCGCCGAACCCGATAGTTGTGTTGGTCGGGTTTTCATTCTGCGGATCGACATTTACAGTCGCGTTCCAGCTGTTTGCAGTGCCAGGAACCCTGGTAAATTCAACCTGCATATCGCGTTCCTGACCGAATGAATCATATATTTTAATTGTTGTTGACCATGTAGATCTAATTACATCAAGACCAGTGGGATTTTCCGGCAGTTCCGGCAGTCTCTTGTCAAGGTTACACGCAAAATTAACCACTGTGGTTGCTCTTGCGGGATCTTTGCCGCCGATAGGGATAACAAGTTCCTCAACCGGACTTGAAACATCAAGCATGCTGAAACCTTCAACTTCTCTTGCCATCCAGCCCTGAACTCTCATGCCGTTTGCAGGATTAACCATAACGCCTTCAGAATCGATGGAGAACGCGCCCGCTCTTGTGAAGAGCTGTTTACCCATGTCATCAAGCACAAAAAAGCCCTGCCCTACAATTGCGAGGTCTGTCTGAACTCCGGTTGTCTGCAGCGAACCCTGAATGTGGATGGTATCAATTGAAGCTACGGACATCCCAAGACCGACTTCTTTTGGATTTACGCCGCCAAGATCTTCTGTGGGGCGGGCGGCTCCCTGGAGCTGCTGGTAAATAATATCCTGAAAATTAACACGGTTCCGTTTAAAACCTGTTGTGTTAATATTTGAAATATTATTACCTATAACATCCATTCTTGTTTGATGATTTTGAAGCCCTGAAACGCCTGAAAACAATGATCGCATCATATATTTTTTTCTCCTTTATATAATCTATTAATTAAGCAAAAGCCTTTTAGGCAAATTTTTCAAACTAAGCCTTACAGTCTTTCGCTGTTATCTGCAAAAACTTTGGCTACCTGATCCCAGTTATAAAAGCTGCCGTTTACAAGCACCTGGGGAGATTCTCCTCTTGTTACCGCCTGAACCAAACCCTGGACAGTGCGTTCGCCTTCAATGAGCTCGACATTTTTTCCCAACGCAGACGATGCTTCATTTCCCATCAGCATGGATGTCAGCTTGTTAAAATCTTTCGCCATTCCGGTCATTTGCTCCAATGTCGAAAACTGCGCCATCTGCGCGATAAATTCCTTGTCCTGCATCGGAGCCGTAGGATCCTGATACGATAACTGCGTAATAAGAATTTTAAGAAAATCATCCCTGCCCAAATTCTGCTGAGGCTGTTTTCCCGGATTTAGAGAAAGATTATAATCCCTTACAAATTGATCCAGCTGAACTCTTTCCTGTGAACTTAACATTAAAGGCTGTGAAACATCCATCCATTACTCTCCTTTATTTTCATAAACATTTTTATCTTAAGCGAGCATATTTACAGAACCCTGATTCCGCCCGGTTAAAACTTCAACTAACAGCGCGCCGTCATCCCTGAAAGAAGACGATTCATCATAACGCAGCGCAGATGTCCTGGAAGCAAACGAATCCCATTCTTTCCGCTCCTGCGGATTCTGCCCGTTCTGGGTCAGTGACAAATCCAAATCCGCATTTGCAAAACCGGAATCCCTGAAAGCCTGCTCCAAAGAAGCTATTTCTTTCCTGAAAGCTCTTAAAGCTTCTTCGCTTTCAACAAAGATCAACCCCGTAATCTTGTTTTCGGTCATTTCAAGCTGTATCTTAACATTTCCGAGGCTTTCAGGATGAAGGGCAATTTTTATGGTTCCGGCTCCTCCGTCGCGAAGCGCTATGGAAGCATGGCGGACAATATCTCCGTTAAAATTCTGATGCAGTTCTCTTGCAAGCATGTTTTCAAGAGAAGCGCCGGCTTTGGTTTCCCATGTTGTTTGAGCCTGTGAACTTTGCCCCATAGAGCCGCTATGATCAGGCAGCCGCAGATCAAGGGTTATTTCGCGTCCCGCGGCAGTTTCGCCGTGAACCCTGCCCGAAGATATTTCTGCGGCTGAAAAGGAACGCGTCTGGGTATTATTTACATCCGTTCGCATATCGCGGACTTCAAAAGCAATTCTGTCACGGCGTGAACGACCTCTTTCTTCCAGCCTGCCCGGTTTTTCACTTTCAGGTCTGTTATTTAAAGCGGCAATATCCTCTCTTTGAACATTCTTTAAAGAGAGCGTTTCAGTATTTTCGCTTTTAGCCGATGTCTGCGGCGTTTGCTGCCGGTTGTCGGTTTTTTCAAACGCCGTTTTTTTATCCGCCATAAATTTTTCGGCATTAATTGATACTTCCGCCGTTTCTTCGGCAGATGCGGTCTGCGAAGCGGCTGTTTCTGCTGCATAAACCGCTGAAGAAACGGTTTTCTGTTTTAGACCTGCATGCTGAAAAATATTAATGTTTTCAATCTGCTGAACATCCGCGTCAAAATTCATCGTTTCCGTTTCAGTCAGCGAAGCGGACAAAAGACCGGTCTCATGCATACTGTTCAGAATTTCATGAAATTCATTACCGGAAAAATCATGTTCTGAGAAATTAATTACTTCATTGGAAAGAGACAGAAAATCGCTGTCAGAATTTTCTCCAATTAATGCGTCAAGGCTGATTTCGGTATCAGGAGAATCAAAAGACAGGTTTTGGATCTGATTTTCATCGGCGTTTTTGAGCATTCCTTCAAGAAGTTTTGCGAATGCTCCAATTTCTTCATTTTCTTCGCGTTCTGCTGATTGCTGCGGCTCGTTGACAGCGGCGTTAACAGGTACTGGTTCTGTATAGACGGATGCGGTACTTCCGACTGCTATCATCACCCGGCCTCCTAAAATTAAGTTCCGGAAGATGATAACCTTTACAGGTTAAAAACCTGGAGGCCTTCCTGCCATTTTTCTTTGCAGTTCAGCCGCCCTGACCGGGTTCATCAAAGAGAACCAGAAGGAAACAATTGAAACTGTCCCTTCGGCTTGAGCGATTTCCTCGGTCTTCCGGAGAACGTCAATGGCATCCTGATCGTCCAGAGCGGCAATAATGCCGACCGCATTTTGCGGCGGCATACCGGTCAGATAACGGGCATTCTGCTCGACATTCCTGTCTTTATTTTCGGCATCTGCAACCCGGGCTTTTAGCGTATTTTCCCATTCTTCAAGAGATATTTGCCGTAATTCCAGTTCCTGCGCCATCCTGAAAATTTCTCCGCGCTGAGATTCCAGATCGCTCTGGCGTATATCCATTTCCATGTTCCGCAGTTCCAGCGCTTCAAGCCTTATGGCAAGCCGCTCAGCGTCAAGGTTGAGAAAATCATCGGGAACTGCTCTGGGTTGAGTTCTGCCTTCTCCGGGTAAAAACGGAATATATTTGTAAATAGGGGCAAGTACGCTTTTAGCGTCAATAATATTTAAAAAATCAAACCATATAATGCCGCCCAAAGACATAATGGCAATGAGCAGTATTAAAACAATAGACCTGCCTATCATTAATCCCCCAAATCATAAAATCTCATGATCGAAAGGCTTTAGCCTTTAAACCGAAGATTCCCCTCTTGATTATACCTTAATTTTCGGAAAAATGAAAAGGTTTCTGAAGTCCGAAGATTTATGATATAATACCTTTGTGCCAAGGGAACAGATAGCGCCGACAAAAAGCAACCTCTTAAAAGTCAGAGAAAGGCTGAATTTTGCCAAAGAAGGCTATGATCTTCTGGAGCAGAAGAGGGAAATTCTTGTCTCTGAGCTGATGAGGAAGGTAGAACAGGTAAAACTGCTGGAACGCGAACTTGAAAAAAGAACAGAAACAGCTTATCCATGCGCGAAAAGGATGCTTATCAAAGCGGGAAGGGAACGCGCACAAAGACTGTCACAGCATATTTCATACCGTTTTGAAATGAAGGAAAAACAGGTCGTTTCCGCCGGAATGAAAATTCCGGGCATTGAAGCGGAGCTTCCTTCCATTGAGCTGAAATATTCTCACGTAAATTCATTTGCAGAATGTGATGAAACCGTGATAGAATTTTTTGAACTGCTGAAAATTTGTACCGAACTGGCGGCAACAAGAACTGTTGCGTGGCGGCTGGCAAGGGAATTAAGACGAACTCAGCGGAGGGTTAACGCGCTTGAAAAAATGGTTATTCCCGCCGCCAGCGAAACAAAAGTATATATTGAATCGGTTTTGGAAGAGCGGGAAAGAGACGCATTTTTTACCACTAAATTACTAAAAAAGAAAAAAGGAGTATCAGGAAAACTGCATGAAGCCTCTCATTAACAACATTGTAATTGCAGTAACAGGTACAGACGCCTCGGTTTTAGCGGCAAAATACGCCATTGTTATGGCAAAGCAGTATAACTGCAAGCTGACTGCGGTTTATGTAGTAGACACAGCAACAATCAAAATGCTTACATTAAGCAAGATATTTATTCAGGAAGAAGGCGCCGAATACGAAAAAAATCTGGAAAATAACGGCGAGCGTTACCTTGCTTACGTGGAAGAACTTGCCCGCGCAAAAGGCGTAAAAGCGGAGAGAGTTATCCGCAAAGGCGCAATTTTTACTGAAATCCTCAAGGCAGCGGATGAAAAAAAGGCGGAGCTGATCCTTCTCGGAGGATGGGAAAAAGACACAAAAACCAGGGATATAATCGGTCATTCCCACCGGGAAATTATGGCAAACGCAAAATGTTCTGTGATGCTTGTAAAAGAACCTAACATTGATCAAATATATAAAAACGCATAAATTTTTAACACGGAGAAATTATGAGAATAGCAATTGTAAGCGCACCGGCGGAAAAGACGGAGCCGCCTGACTATATACGCTCTCTTGCAAAGGGAATGGAATCCATGGGGCACCGTGTTGATATAATTGATATATGGAAAGAAGACGGCATGAAACTCCCGGGATATGAATATATTGCGGTAACGGCGGAACCTGTTTCCTTTTTCTCCGGGAAAATAAACGATAAAATCCCAAAAATTCTTGCCGCAGGCAGTTCTTTGTCCGGCAAAAAGAGCGCCGCGTTTATTAAAAAAACAGGTTTATTCAGCAGCCGCGCTCTTTCCAATCTTATGAGATCCATGGAAAAAGAAGGGATGGTTGTTAACTGGAGCGATTTATTACTAAACAACCCTCACGCCGAGGCGATGGGGAAACATATTGGCGCATAATTGAACAATTATTACGATCTGCTTGGCATAAGTCAGGGAGCATCCGGTACAGAAATCAAAAAGGCGTTCCGGGAAAAAGCAAAACAAATACATCCTGACATCGCAGGTTCTTCACAGTCAGGACAAATGCGCAAACTTATAAGCGCGTATGAAGTATTATCAAGCCCTGAACGGCGTTTTGAATACGACAAGGCATATTCACGCTTTATAAAAAAATGCGGGTTTAATTACCGCGTATGGCTGAATGAACAGGATGATCCAGAAAGCCAGGCAAAACTTATATTTTATGAACTGCTTCATCTTGAAGAAGAAAGCGCGATTGATATCTGGAGGAAAAACGGCGGACTTGATTTCCGCATGGAAAAATTCATGGATCGCGAAGACTGGATGGACTGTCAGTATATCCTCGCGGAAGAGCTGGACAAAAAGGGGTTTTCTTTTGAAGCGTTCAAACTGTTAGCTGCCATTCTTTCCGAGGAGCGGCGCCGCACGTATTTTAAATTATTTACAGCGGAAATAGAAAATTATCTTAAAACACTTGTTAAAAACAGGCTAAGACATCAGGTAGAAGATGAGATATGGCTCGACTGCCTTGAAACAATGATGCAGCTTGGCTTCTCCGCAAAGGATGAAAAATTTTTTATGCGTTCAATGGCGGATACAATAAAAAAATTGAGAGTAAAACAATGATTCGGTTAAAAAATGAAAAACAAATTGACGGCATAAGAAAATCCTGCAAGATGCTTTCCGCCATGTACCGTGATCTCATTCCGCTTGTAAAACCCGGCGTTCAAACAGCCGAGATTGATCAATGGGTAAGAGACTGGATAAAAAAAGCTGGAGGCAGACCCGTTTTTCTCGGCTACTGCCTCAAGAAAGAGCCGTATCCTGCCGCAATCTGCATTTCCATTAATGAAGAAGTAATCCACGGTATTCCTTCAAAAAGGCGTATTCGCGAGGGCGATTTGGTTTCTATGGATTGCGGGATAGACCTGAACGGTTTTATAAGCGATCAGGCTGTAAGTATAGAAGCGGGCAAGGTAAGCAAGGCTGTAAATGATTTAAACAAGGCTACTCTGGAATGCCTGCATAAAGGCATCTCGGCTGTAAAAGCGGGAAACAGGCTTTTGCAAATTTCACGCGCTGTGGAAACCCACGCAAAGTCTTTCGGATACGGAATAGTGCAGGAATACTGCGGACATGGAACAGGACTTGCTCTGCATGAAGATCCGCAGGTTCCGAATTATCCTCACGGTGCAAACCCCAGGATGAGCAACGGTATGGTTTTTGCCATTGAACCGATGATCAATATGGGTACGCATAATGTGGATGTTCTGCAAGACGGATGGACTGTAGTTACTGCCGATAAAAAAGTGTCTGCGCACTGGGAACACACTGTTGCGATTTTCAACGGAATAACCGAGGTGCTTACAGACCCGCTGGAACAGTTTATTCTGATTTAAACCTTGACAGACTTTTCAAGCAATAATATATTGTGTATTATAGTCTTTAAGAGAGGGGAAAAATGAATTTGGAAAAACTTAAAGAAAAAATTGATTCTGTTGAAGTTGTTGAGGAATTAATCATTTTATCGGAAAAAGTTCTCGGCAAAAGCAATGATGAAGTCAAAAAAGTGATAGAACTGTTTATAACAAAATCGTATTTAATGGGCAAGAAAAACATGACAAAAGTAATTGATGAATGATTTAAAGCCTTCTTAAAACATCGGTTATCTCAGGAAATAATATCCGCAATTTATCAATAATTATCCTCGTTAAACCTGTAACTATCAAAGAACTCAGCTTTTTGTTATTATGTATAAATATTAATTTCAGGAGTCTTTATGAATATAATGCAAAAACTGTCATCAAAAAACCTGTTTATCTTCAATCTGGTTTTAATAGGCGCTATTTTTGGTTTTTCCATGGCTTTTTTTTCATTTTCCTGCTCTGCGCCCAAAGCGCGGGCGCAAGCTCAGGAAAGTCCTGTAATTATTCCGGAAAACGCCCTTGCTGTTGCTGATGATCTTCAGACTGTTTTCCGTTCAGTATCGGAAAAACTGCTTCCATCAGTTGTGGAATTGAAAACTGTATCTGTCAGGCGCCAGCAAACGCCGAATTTCAACGGAATTCCGTGGGAATTTTTCTTTGGTCCCCGTGACCGCGATCAAGAAGGTCAGGAGCGGGAATTCCGTTCTCAGGGTCTGGGTTCAGGAATAATTGTCAGAGTTAAAGACGGCACATATTATGCTCTGACAAACAATCATGTCGTTGACGGAGCAAGTGAGATCAGGGTTGCAACAAAGGAAGGAAGAGAATATCCGGCTGAACTTGTAGGCACCGATTCGCGAAAAGATCTTGCAATGGTCTCATTCAAAACAAATGATTATTATCCGCTTGCAGCTCTTGGCGATTCTGACCGCGTTGCGGTGGGAGACTGGGCTATAGCGATAGGAAATCCGCTCGGAGAACAATTCTCATTTTCCGTAACGATGGGAATTGTCAGCGCGGTCGGACGCACCGGCGGACCCGGCGGAAACATAAATGATTTTATACAGACTGACGCTCCCATCAATCAGGGGAATTCCGGCGGTCCTCTTGTAAATATCCGCGGGGAAGTAGTCGGTATAAACACATGGATTGCCAGTAATGTCTCAGGCGGCGGCAATGTCGGGCTTGGTTTTGCCATCCCCATCAACAATGCAAAACGCTCAATTGACGAGTTTATTGAGACAGGAACTACAAGTTACGGATGGCTCGGAGTTTCATTGCTGGAACCCAACAGGGAAACAGCCGCAGGTCTTGGCATTGAAGGAAAAAGAGGCGCATTGGCTACCCATGTATTCCTTGGTTCTCCCGCCGATATAGGCGGCATCAGAGCAGGTGATTTTATTACCCATGTGAACGGCAGGGAAATAAGAGGCGTAAATCAATTACAGATGATTGTCGGCGATTTAAGACCCGGAAACAGGGCTGTATTTTCAATTATCAGGGACAGAGTATCCAGAGAAGTTAATGTACGAATTGAAGCGCGGACAGATCAGCTGGCGGCGGACAACAGAAAACTCTGGCCGGGCGTCACAGTAATCCCTCTTACAGACCAGATGAAGCAGAGTCTCCAGCTGAGTGAAGACGCAGCAGGGCTTTTGGCAGCGCAGGTTATATCAGGAAGTCCTGCGGACATTGTAGGACTCAGGCAGGGTGACAGAATCACATCGGTAAACGGCGAAAATGTCAGCGATATCGCCTCCTTCTTCAAAGTGTTACGTGAAAAAACTGACAGCGAACTATGGTTCGGTATTATACGCGCAGAAGCTTCGGTTGAGTCGTTAAGATTTAAAAGATAATGAATTGAATTTAAAAAAACTAAAATAAGGCTTTTGCGAAACTAACCTTGGTTCCGGAAAAGGCTCAAATATCTACCTTATAAGCAGGGCGTTTGGTGCGGTTTTCTTCATAACGAAGAATATCCGCATTAAAACGCCTTTCTGCATCAAGCGTAGACGGCGGTCCGTGTCCGGGCAGCACAATATAATCGCCGGGAAGCGAAAGAAGACGGCTTCTAAGTTTGTTCATCTGAGTTTTGGTTCCGTAAGCGCTGGCAGTGCTGCCTACAAGACCTGCTGTAAGCACATCCCCTGTAAAAAGCATATTATCAATCCTATAAACAACAGAATCGGATGAATGACCTGGAATGGATATAACCTCTACATAAAAACCCGCTATGCCTATTTTGTCGCCGTCTTTAACCATGTTGGTTCTGTGATCCATGATGTGCTGGTTTACCGCAAAAATTTCCGCATTGTATATGCGTTTCAGCGTACTAAGACCGCGCACATGCCCCAGATGCTCATGGGTTATCAATACAGCTTTCAGATCAAAATTATTATTTTCTATTGTCTGCAGCGTAACGCTTTCTATACTTCCTGGATCAACCAGTATGGCTGTATTCTGCCGGTCATTGCCGGCATTTTCAGTTCCAAGAATATAGCAATTACTGAAACCAAATGAACAATAGTGAAAAAACAATTTCATTTTTCTTCCGTTTCAAATACAGCTTCCGCCGTATTTGATGATTTAAAAATTAAATCTTCGTGTTTTGCGTTCACAAAATACACCTGTTTTAAATTACAGTTAATAAAAGAAGTTTTTAAGAAATCCGCTTTAATAAACCTGCTGTTATATAAATTGGAATTATAAAAAGAGGTATTAAAAACCGACGCGCCTTCAAAATTTACATGTACAATTTCAGAATCTGTCAGTTTACAGCTGTGAAAACTCGCTCCCGCAAATGACAGAAACTGAATATCCAATCCGGAAAAACCGCAGTCTATAAAACCGGAAAAATCAAAAAAACACATTCTCATTTTCACATCCGAGAAACTGCAATTAAAAAATGAAGCGTCTTTAAAATTGCAGCCGTAAAAATGATGTTTGGAAAAATCAACATTATCAAACCGCATACCTGCTACAGTCAGGTCTTTTATGGAAATATTCTGCTCAATATAATTACATATACGCGTATATTCCTGCTCCGGATTCGCCTGATGAATAAAACACAGATTATAACCTGTTATGGCAGGTCTTCCGCATCCGGCAGCGCAGGGATTAATCTTAAACATACACTTATGATGGTATCACATTTTTATCTTTACAGCCAGTCCTGTAGACAGTACAATGAAGGCATGTGCATGTTTTGCGGATCGCCTGTTACCGACGCAGAACCAATCGGACGTTCTGCGCGCTGCCCAAACTGCGGAAAAGATCTGCGTTCATGCAAACATTGCCGTTTTTTTCTGCCGGGTTCACGGGGCGATTGCCGCGAAGCCAATGCGGAACATCAGGCTGATAAAGAACGAGCCAATTTCTGCGACTGGTTTTCACTTGACGTAAAATACCGTTCTCAGTCAAACGGTCAGACAGGAGAAAAGGAAAAAGCGGATTCTTCAAGAGCTGCTTTCAATAATCTGTTCAAGTAGCTATGGATAATAGACCGGTTTTATTTATCGATTCAGGAATTGGAGGACTTCCCTACTGCATGGATTTTTTAAAAAAAAATCCTCATGAAACAGCCTGTTATACGGCTGATCATGAAAATTATCCTTACGGACCGCGCGGAAAGGAAGAAATATCGTCTCTTCTTATATCCTTAATGAATAAAATATTAATAAAAACAGAGCCAAAAATTACTGTCCTTGCCTGCAATACTGCTACAATAACATCTCTTTCATCGCTGCGTCAGAACTTTCCGCAAATGCCTTTTGTCGGCACAGTACCGGCTGTAAAACCTGCGGCTATTGCCTGCAATAACGGAAAGGTAGGGGTTCTTGGGACAGCTCGAACCATAGAAGAAGTAAACTGCCTGAACCTTGCGGATAAAACCTGCGAAATTTACGGAATAGCCGCGCCTGAACTTGTGGATTTTATAGAACTGCGTTTTGATAATTCAAGTGAAAAAGAAAAAACAGATATTGTAAGAAAATATATTAAACTTTTCCGCACATCAAATGTCGATACACTTGTGCTTGGCTGCACCCATTTTCTGTTTCTTCTGGAAGAATTCCGGCGTGAGGCGAAACCATATTTTGAAGTTTTTGATTCATTGGCAGGAATTACAAAACGCATTGAATATCTGCTTGATGAAAACGGCTGTCTCCTCCGCGCAGAAAAAAATTCTTCTCCTTCGCATCAATTTTTTCTGACAGGCGCTGATACATCAACTGCCTTTTGCGAAAAACAGGCTCTGGCGGCAGGATTTAATCTTGTTCATCTGAATGAATCATGAACAGCAAAATAAAAATATACAGAGGTCTGATTTTCTGCAGTTCGCGCAATATTCTGACAGTCAGGGCGGATACTGAAGAAGGCATAAAGGAATTTGAATGCAGAATAAAAGGAAAAGTATTAAAAGACTGCGGAAATTACTATAACCCGTTTGCGCCTGGAGACTGGGTCACATTTGAAGCCATGGAAAATACAGAGGCTGCGCAGATTCTGTCTGTTGAAAAAAGACAGAATCATTTCAGCCGTTTTAATCAAAAAGAGTCTTCAAGCCAGCTTTTGGCGGCAAACATTGATCTTGTTCTTTGCCTCTGCACTCCTGTTTCTCCGCCTTTCAGACCGCGCTTTCTTGATCGCGTTCTCCTTCAGGCGGACTCAAGCAGAATTGAAACTGTAATTGTTTGCAACAAAATCGATCTTGAATATAATGATATTGATATTGACGAACGTCTTGAAGATTTCAGGCGTATCGGTTATAAGTTAATTTTCGTATCCTCAAAAACAGGAGAGGGTCTTGAAGAAATTCAAAGCGAAATAGAGGGAAAAACATCCGTTCTGACAGGGCAGTCAGGAGTTGGAAAGTCCAGCCTTTTAAACGCCCTAAAACCCGGGCTTAATATAAGAGAAGGCAGCCTTAATGAAAAATATGACAGAGGCGTTCACACAACAACAATGTCATTTATGGTTGAATTAAATCCGCAAACCAGGGTAATAGACACTCCCGGGGTGAGACTTTTTATTCCGGACGGAATAAGGGCGGATGAATTGATTTTCCGCATGAGAGAATTCGCGCCTCTTGCGGGAAAATGCAGTTTTGGGCTTTCCTGTTCGCACAAAACGGAAATCGGCTGCAAAATAATGGAAGCGGTAGCAGCGGGTATCATACATGAAGACCGTTATGAAAGTTTTCTGCGTATAAGGGATGATATTGAGGGCAACATAAATGATTACTGAAGAAAATATTCAGGCGGAAAAGACACTGCTTGAAAAAACACAGAACCTTCTTGAATATCCGCAAATTATGGAAAAAGCCGCATCATACGCAATGAGCGAAGAAGCCGCTGCAATAATAAAAAATTTAAAACCGGACTTTCACAACGATATAGAAAAAGTAAAAGCAAAAGTAAGCGCCATCCACTCATTGATAAAGTCAGGAGATGATGAGCCGCGCTCATGGCTGCCTGCAATCGGTTTTCTTCTCCCAAAAATTGAAGTCTCAGGCGCTGTTTTGGATATTGATGAGGTACAGGCTATCGGACTTTTCATTGAACGCTCTGCAGAATTAAGGAATTGGATAGTAAAGGAACGAAGCGGCGGCAAAGAAACAGAACACTCAGGCAGACAGGCGTTATCTGCAATGCTGGGACATGATCAGACTCAGTCGGATAGTGATACATTTCCGGATTGCAGCCCTGTCGCTGACGGAATTTTCAGAATAATCGACAGGGAAGGAAATCTTCGCGATCTTCCGGCATTACGCGCCATAAGAAGACGGATTGAAAGCCTGGAAAAGGATTTAAAATCGACAGTTTCCCGTTATTCAAATGAGGATGAATATAAACGGATGCTGCAATCTCATCTTCCTTCACAGCGGGACGGAAGAGCGGTAATTGCGGTAAAAGCGAATTTCCGCGGACGAATCCGCGGGATTGTGCATGAAGTATCTTCCAGCGGACAGACAGTATTTGTAGAACCCCTTGATGTTGTCGAAAAAAATAATGAAATTTTACTGGAAAAGCGCAACCTTGACGCGGAAATTCAAAAGATTCTGAGGGAACTGACGGAAAAAATTTCCTTTTATTCCGAAGATTTAAAAAAACTTCATGTAATAATAATTGAACTTGAATGCTTAAGGACAAGAGCAAAATATTCAGCGGCGACAAAGGGTCACTTTGCAAAAACGCCTTATGAAATCAACGACGGTAAAAACAAACAAAGTATAATTTTAAAAAAAGCGCGCCATCCAATGCTGAAAAAAGCGGTTCCCGTAAATATCGAAATGAACAGCGATACCCGCACCCTTATTATAACAGGTCCCAACACAGGCGGAAAAACAGTCGCCCTGAAAACTCTCGGGCTTCTTGCGATGATGAATCAAAGCGGTCTTGCTCTGTCGCTTGATGAAGGAAGCGTTCTTCCTGTTTTTGACGGAATTTACGCGGATATAGGAGACGAACAATCAATCAATCAGTCTCTGTCAACATTCTCCGCGCACATCACAAATATATCCGCAATTACTTCTCATGCGACAGAAAAATCACTTGTCCTTCTTGATGAACTTGGTTCCGGAACTGATCCTGAAGAAGGCGGAGCAATCGCAATGGCAATACTTGATTACTTAATCGAAAAAAAATCAAGGATGATAATTACTACGCATCACGGAATCCTGAAACATTACGGCTATACAAGACCCGGTGTGGAAAACGCTTCTGTGGAATTTGACGCGCATACTCTTTCACCCACATATAAAATTATTAACGGGCTTCCCGGAGAAAGCAGAGCGCTTGATATAGCTTTGGCAAACGGTCTTGACAGCGGAATTGTTAAAAAAGCAAGAAGTTACATTGACGAAGAAAAGTCGGATGTTTCCGCAATGATTAAAGGTCTTGAGCAAAAGCAAAGAGAGCTTGCAAACGCTGAAGAAAAAAGCGCGATGGAACAAAACAGACTCAGGGAAGAAAAGCGAAAAGCGGATTTAAAAGAACTGCATCTTCGGCAGAAAGAAGCTGAATTAAAACGCGAATATGCAGGAAAACTGCAGCTTCTGTTAAGAGAGAGCCGGAAAACTTTGGAAAATCTTGTTCGCGAACTTAAAGAAGGAGAAGTTACCCGTGAAAAAACATTAAAAGTCAAGGAATTTCTCAATGAACTTGCGCGTAACGTAGAAAATGAAAGCTCATCTCTTGATCAGGAAGAGCTTGCCATCAGGGAACAAATTTTAAAAAACGAAGAAAATTTTTCTTCGTCAGGCGCTGCCTTAATTCCCGGCATGGAAGTTTTTGCGGGTTCTGCAAGACAGCGCGGCGTTATTGTCCGAGAAGACAAAAAAAGTTCGCGGGCAAAGACCGGCGGCAATTCATGGATAGTTAAAATAGGTTCAATAAAAATGAGTTTTCCGGAAAATGATTTAATTCCCGCAGAACCTGCAAAAAAAAGCTCTTCGCCTTCATGGGCTGCGGAATACGGAACATCTGAAACCGCAGTCTTTGAATTAAAATTACTGGGAATGCGCCTTGAAGAAGCCACAGAAGCTCTCCGCCGCCAAATAGAAGCGGCTGTTCTTTCAGGATTAAAAACATTTGCCGTTATCCACGGCAAGGGAAGCGGCATTCTTCAAAAGGGGATCCATGATTACCTAAAAAAAGATCCTGCGGTGGAAGATTATTTTTTTGCCCGTCCTGAACTTGGAGGCTTTGGAAGAACTGAAGTTGTGCTAAGATAATTCAGCTTGTACTGTCAGATATTTATTATTTTTTCGGGTTTTTTTTCTCATTCGCTTGTTTTCATACATTCTACTGTCGGCAATACTTAAAATATCACCCGCTGACTGATTGTTAGCTGCATCAACTTCAACAATACCGAAACTTAAACTGTAAAAGTAAGTTTTATCGCTGAGATAATCATCATTGCTGCAATTCTCGTATATTTTATCCATAACTGACTGAGCCTCATCATGGCTTATATCCGGCACAAGCAGCATAAATTCATCGCCTCCAATGCGGCAAACCACAGCGCTGGGAGAAAATGTTTTTAAATGTTTGGCGGAGTTCATAATATAAATATCGCCTTCGCCGTGCCCGAACTCGTCATTTATGTATTTTAAACCGTCCAAATCAGCAAAAATCAAAGAAAAACATTTTCTTTCATACAGCCATCTGTCCAGGGTAAGCATACCGAAAGTCCTGTTATATAACTGCGTAATACTGTCACGGTATGCGTGTTTTTCCAGCTCTTTAATTTTTCTTTTAGCGGATGTTATATCAGTTACAGTATATACTGCGGCATTATAATTATGCCATTCCATATAATATGTTTTTACGGAAAAGTAACGTTCAATTTCTCCATGCGTGTAAAGAATTTCTTTTTCACAGCTGTTTTCCTGAACATTACTGCCGGAAAAAAGATGCAGGATTTTTTTCATGTACTCAGCATCATTATCCACTTCAATTCTGGCAATATCATTCATGAGTATAATCTCATTGGTATCTATGTCAATAACAAAGATTTGCTGCTGAACATGCTGCATCAGTTTAGAAAGAAGCAGGTTATTTTTTTCCAGAGATAATTCATTTATCTGCATTTGATTTATTTTACATTCAAGAATTTTTTGACGTTCCGCCAATTGATCAACCATCAAGTTAAAGGCTTCTGAAAATTCTCCCATAAACGCGACACGCTGCGTATAATCTCCTTTTGCAACCTGCTGTATCTGCCATGTCAGATGCCTGAGTGAAGCATGAAGCGCCTTCAGCGGAGCGGCTATTTCATTGCCTCGGGAAGGAATTTTTACGTTCAAATCGCCGTTTGCGAGGGATTGAGCTAAGATTTTCGTTTCCATTACACAATCTACAAAGTACTGAAAGCCTGTACAAAAAACCTTTAAATTATCAGGAAGTTTTTGAATATCCAAAAACGCCGCATGAGGATTATACATCACGTCATATAAATATTTATACAGATCCTCAATTGCAGTCTCAAGCTGAAAAAAATTCTTGTCGTTAAGCTCGGTATTGGAAAAACCTGTCATACAGATACCTCTCCGATAAAACGGCAAATTCTGCCGCCGTTAGCCCAGCAGTCCACTTCGCGGACTATATATTTTTTTCCGAAATATGTTTCAAGAATTCCTGTAATAAATCCCTCGTCATAACTGCATACATTTTCTTCTGTAAAGGGAAATCCGCTGCAGTCCAAGTCCTGTCCGATTGTAAGCACAATATTGCCTGTATCAGGATCATAAGCTTCCATGCGCAAAATACCGATTTTTAATTCTTCCAGAATTCTCTGAAGACTGGAAATAAACACATTAAATTCAACTTTTAAATCAAAAGAATTTTTTGTAAATTCCGACCCTGCCAAAAATCCGGCTTTGCGGAAATAATCATTTGCCTGTTCAAGACCGTGCGCTTTACTGAGAATATCAAGCAATGTGTACTGCATCAGCCTGTATAAAAGTACAGGCATTTCTTCACCTAGATCTCCGCGGCCTTCGCTGATATCGCCTAACTTATCCCAGCAAAATTTTTCATGTTTTTTGTTTTTTGGGAAAATATTCATGTCTTTCAAAAAAACTCCTTATATTTTCACCGGCAGAACAATCAGGATACTTTCATTTTTTGCGGAGCGTTTGGTTTTCTGTTACTGACAACAGCCTGCACATCAGCTAAAGTAATACTCAGCTTTCCGTTATCCTTCCGCGTTGCAATTCTCCTTAAATACTCAAAATAATGCTTGTCCATTACCGCAATATGCGAAAAAACCCAGTTTTTTAGGAATTTTGTAAAAGTAAAAAGCGATAAACGTTTCCCTGAAATAAACCCATTAAACGCTTCAGCAACAGCATGAATAAAGCCTTCGTGAACTTTTTTATGTTCGGCATAACCTGAATATTTCGCCGCCATCATGATTTTTTCTTCTGTAGCAAAGTGAATTTTAATATAACTGACTATTTTATTAATTACTTTTGAAAGATAATCATATTCTTCTTTTTCAGAACCGGTGACATGCTTGAACATTTCATTGACCATATCTACCAATTCCTTGTGCTGATCATCAATAATCTTAATTCCGCAGGAAAATGTATTGGACCATGTAATCAGTTCTGAATTGTTGTTATGCATTTTTCTCCCTCATAATAATTTAATTAAAAGATAAGAATTTTGCAGGAAGGAGACAATGAAATTCGGAAAAAATGATATGAAAAGCGGTTTTTTAAACTACAAGCGGTTCATTATCATCCATGAGATCGGGGATTGTATAAACAAGCGTGCCGGATTGACGAACCCGCAGTTCCGCAAAACCTTTGGAAACCATGGCATCAAGATCCTTTTTCGCTTCTTCAACCGAAATATTTGCAGATAACGCAAGTTCGCTTGCTGTCAGTATCCCTTTATTGGCTTTTGCAATTTTTAGAATGACTCTTTCAACAGGTTCTTTATCGCGGACAATACGGGCTTCTCCGTCATTGACATTACGCCAGCATTTGCCGCCATTATTAACATTATTTCTTAATGCGCCGTCCAAAATTGCTTTGCGTATATTGGCTTCCCTGACCTGACCCGGCAGAGTAAGAAAATCGTAAATATTGCCAACCATGAACAGACCGCCTGTGAACATCCAAAGTAATCCCGTTGGAATTTTACCAAGATAAAAACGGTGGAATCCAAAACATCCAAAACCGGAAAGGATCCATAAAAGATACGCTATTACTACACTATACATAAATAGAGATTACATCCAATTATTATTTACCGTCAACCCTACCCTTTTCCCTTATCATAAGGCTGACCTGCAGCCCTCGGCGCGTAATCTTTACCGCTGAAAACGACAAGTGTAAGCAAAGTAATAAAATACGGCATTATATTAAAAACTTCCGAAGGCAGAAACTGAAGGCTTTTTATATTTACTATATTTACCGCCATGCTTGAAGATACGCCAAAGAGGAAGCTGGAACCGAGAATGCCAAGCGGCAGCCAGCGGCCGAAAGAAACCGCGGCAAGGGCGATAAAACCTTTTCCATTAATTGTGTTTACGGTAAATTGAATATCCTGCGTAAGAACAATGCAGCCTCCGGCAAGACCTGCAAGCAAACCGGAAATCAGAACCGCCGCATAACGAATGCCGATCACATTAGCCCCTGAGGAAGCCGCCGCCTGCGGATATTCGCCTGAAGCGCGCAGGCGCAGACCCCATGGACGTTTGTACATCATAAACCAGACAACAATCAAAATAAAAAGAGCAATCCATATAGTAGGATAAATTCCAAAAAATCCTGAACGCATCCCCATTCTGTAATTCATGCTTCTGTCCATGCGGAAAATAAGCTGACAGACAAACACTGTTATTCCGTTGGAAAGAAGATTTATTCCGGTACCGGATACAACCTGATCCGCTCTCAGTGTGATGCTTGCGAAGGCGTGAATGAGCGAGAAAAGGCAGCCGGTCATTGCCGCAAAAAGCAGAGCCATTGGGATTGAAAAACCGGTTTTTGTTTCCAGAAGAACATGGGTAATAGCGGCAGTCATTGCGCCTATAGCCATAAGTCCCTCAAGCGCGATATTTACCACCCCTGAACGTTCGCATATCATACCGCCTGTAGCGGCGATAAGAATTGGAGCGACAATCATTAAAGTAGAGGGAAGCATTCCGGCAGCGCTTAAAAAAAAATCCATTATTGATTTTCCCTGCGTGCCTTCTCTTTCAGCCGCCATTCAATAAATAATTGTATTCCTGCGCGCAAAGCGATAAAGACAACAACAAGACCCATTATGATCGAAGCAATTTCTCTTGGAATTTGACGGGACTGCATCAGCGGCTGCGCGGATTTTAACATCCCAAAAAGAAGCCCGACAACTGCAATTCCCGCAGCCGAACAGTTCCCTCCAAGCGCAACCGCAATACCGTCAAAACCATGACCGTCAAAAAAAGTAAGCACTCTGCCGTAGGTAAACACTCCAAGTGACACAGAGGCTCCCGCAAGCCCTGCGAATGCGCCTGCAATTGTCATTGCCGATGTAATATTTAAATTAACGCGCATTCCTGAATAAAAAGCGGCATCCTTGTTTAAACCGGCAGCTCTCAATGAAAAACCAAAAGTAGTTTTTTGCATAATGACCCAGTAAATAATTACAGCCATAATTGTAAACCAAAGACCGTAATTAAGCCTTGAACCGTTTGTAAGATTTGAAAGCATCGAACTTGAAATTGACGCTGTTACCGGAAAATCAGGAGTTCTGAAACTGTTGCTGCCGGGAATCCTCATAGTAATAATACGGTGGGTATAGAGGGCGATATAGTTCATCATTATGGTAGCGACAACTTCGGAAACCTTGAAACGCGCCTTAAAAAAACCGACAATGCCGCCCCAGACAGCTCCAGCCAGCATTGCGCAGCATACGGCGGCAACTATGTGCAGAACAGGAACCGGCGGAAAAAAAATCGCAATCAGCTGAGCCGCAGTAAGTCCTGCGATATACTGCCCTTCCGCGCCTATGTTAAAAAGACCGGAACGCGCGGCAAATCCCATGCTTAAAGCGCATAAAATGAGGGGAATAGAACTTACAAGCCATTCGCCGACATAACGCATATTCCATGTTCCGCGCCGCGAATCAAAACCGCTTACAACCTGCAGGATAGCCTTAAACATATCTGACGGATTTCTTCCAATCGCGGCAAGGAGAAGGGTTGCTGTAAGAAAACCAAACACAACAGCGGCAGCGGAAGTTAATCCGCTCCCTGAAAACGCTTCGAGAATTCTGTTTTCTATCTTTTCAATTTTAATCGTCAATTGCTCTTAGGTTCTGGGGAAAACCGGGCAAGCGCATCGCGCCAGCAAGAGTAGACGCAATAACAATTTCACCGTTTATAATTTTTCCTTTTACAAGTTCAAGCTGTTCAACAATAGCCCTGCTCATCGCAGGATTGGTGCTGGAATAACCAACGCCGTCAGCTTTCAGATCAAATGTAATAATTCTTCCTGAAAAAGTATTATTTTTAACGGAATTAAGAGCGTAAATTACGCTGCTCTCTACTCTCTTAAGCATGGAAGTAAGAACAGCGGAATCTCCTGAATTATTGTAAATACCTTCTTCATGCTGATCGGAATCCACGCCTATAGCCCAGACATTTCTTCCAGAATCGCGGTATTCCTTAGCCTGTGCAATTGTTCCATTGCCGCTTCCGCCTGCCGCAGAATAAATTGCATATACGCCTGAGTCATACCAGTTTTTTGCCTGGGTTTTTGCAAGAGCTGGTTCGCCCCAGCTGTTTACATAGTAATCAACAATTTGGGCATTCGGAATAACAGAAAGAATACCCTGAACATAACCTACCTGAAACTTTGTAATAACTGCTCCTGCTACGCCGCCAATAAAACCGAAACGCGGATTTACAATACCGTCTTCCAGAGCTTTTAACGCCGCCGCAACGCCGACAAGATAAGACCCCTCATGTTCGGCATAAACAGCCTGCATTACATTTTTTGATTCAAGCCAGTCTACATCAACTATAATATATTTTTGCTGCGGATTACCGGCAGCCACCGTATCAACTGCATTATCCCAGGTAAAACCTGTAGCGATTATCAGATCATACCCCTCGTCTGTAGCCTGTCTGAGGTTGGGGATATACATATCCTGGGTTTGAGCGGTTACCCAGTCATAAGCCCTTCCCCTCTGTCTGGGATTTTCCCATGTATCGCCGTAGAATTCCAGAATACCCCGCCAGGCTGCCGCATTGAAAGATTTGTCGTCAACGCCGGTAGCATCGGTAAGCAAGCGGACTGTAACACCCATATCCGATACAGGCTCATGAGCTGCGTTCCTTCTTTGGCAAGCAACAAAAACAACGGATAAAAAAATCAAACATAAAAAAAACAGCTTTTTCAAAATTATCCTCCACAATTAATATGGGCATACCCGGATTCGAACCAGGGACATCTTGCGTGTAAAGCAAGCGCTCTAACCAGCTGAGCTATACGCCCTTTTTTATTTTTTTACAAGGAACAATCAAAAATATTCCTGTTAAGCGGCTGATGGGAGTCGAACCCACGTCTCCAGCTTGGAAGGCTGGGGTAATAGCCGTTATACGACAGCCGCATAACTTCATGTCAATATTCCCAAAAATAAAAAGATTTGTCAAGAAGCCTTTCCCTCCGCCTTCATTACAAAGACAAGGATTTTGGCGGCAGCTTCCCAGCACCAGGGCGGAATAAAGTCTCCCGGTTTCGCGCTGGAATCAAGCAGAGCGGCAAAAGATGCGTCTTCAATAACCGTAATCCCGGCTTGTTCCGCAACAGCGATTATCTGCTCCGCTTCCCTGCCCCTTCCTGAAGCCAGCAATACCGGCGCCGGATCGCCTGAGGAGTATCCTATAGCCGAAGCGATTTTCTTCTTTTTCATATTAAACAGCCTCATCAATTGACAGAAAATGTTCTTCCCCAAAACCCGCCTCGAATGGAAACGGCTCATCTGTTTCCGAAAAATTCCGCCCCTTTAAAAAAATGTGTTCAGAGGGTATTCCCAAAAGACTGGACAATTCACTCTTTAATAATTCTTGAGCCTTTGCAGGCAGTTCTCTTTCAGAATAAACTGAAAGCCTCACCGGTTTTTCATTGACGGATTCCATGACAAAAAGCTGCCTGTCTTTCTCCGGCGGCTGCTCTTTGCTCATAACAATATCCAGAGCCATATAACAAGAGCGGTTTTGCATTTTCTTCGCATCCACTAAAATTCTCATGGAAACATTAAATTGCAAATTTCCTTTGGAAAATGTCAAAGGTATTACAATCCAATGCTTACTGTTTTTACCGGGCAGGCGGTTTAAGATGCAAAGCGGGGTATTCTCTTCGATTGATTCAAAAGCCATTTCCTTTAACGATGAGGCGCTGATTGAACCGGTTTTTAAAAACGCATTTTCCTCTTTTTGTTCAGCCTGATTTTCATTATGCCTCCTGTTGTTCCGTCTCTCAGAATCCTGCCGCCTTTGCCAATCCGGATCAACAGCCTGCGCAAACAAATCAAGTCCTTTCGGCTGAAGATCCGCTCCCTTGCATTCAGCGGCGGCGGCGGCAAGAGAAAGCGCTGTGAGGTTTTTAAAAACATCAGAAACAGACGTTTTATCCGCTTGATGCGGTTCTGGCGCGCCCTGCGAAAAAGCCTGACGGCGAATTGCCGCCAGAGAATCAGGCTTTAAAGCCAGAGAGAAAAAACGCGCATATAAAATAATGGAAGAAGAAAGCCTATCGAGAGGCAGCCCTGCGGCAGAAGCGAGTGAAGCAGGAGAACGAATGCCGGAAGAAGGTTTTATAACAGACTGTTTAATTGTTTGCAGGGGAGGCTGATTTGCCTTTTGGATATTTTGTTCTGTTTTAGAAAAAAATTTTTGCGGATTTATATCCTTAATCACTCCCTGCTCCAGGCGGTTTTTGCTTTGTATGCTATTAAATCCACAATTTCCTCCGGCGTAAAATTACCGGTATCAATAATTAAATCAGCAAATTCATAATCGTCTGTATCAATATTATAAATGCGCAAATAACGTTCATGATCCTTCCTGTCCCGTTCCGCCGTAAAAGCGGCTGTTTCTTCAAGATCGCCGCCTTCCCTTTTTATGATGCGCTGCGCTCTTATTTGCGGACTTGCGTCAAGGTATACTTTCAAATCAGCTTCTTCAAGCATCCATATAGCAAGACGCGAACCTAACACACAGCCGCTATCACAATCAGCATCTCCTTCACGGGCAAGCATTATCTGCCTTGTATCAACTTCCCTGTCCCATGAGTCATCCGCAGACGCAAGCTCCAGGATTTTTTTAAAATCAAGTCCTCTCTCATTCGCAAGAGAGCGGAAAGTAAAATTTATAAAACGCAAACCCAGTTTTTCCGCAAGAATTTTGCTGATTGTAGTATTTCCGCAGCCGCTTCTTCCGGAAACTGCGATTTTTATTTTTTTATTCATCCGCGCCCTCCAAAATTCCAAACATGGCTTATAACGTTACTCTACATTTCTTAGCTGTTCTCTTATGTTTTCAAGAGCTTCTTTCATATTTACGACTTCTCCGCTTACTTCAATGACCGCGCTCTTGGAACCGATAGTATTTATTTCCCTGTTAATCTCCTGGCTTAAAAAATCCAGTTTTTTACCCGGCTTATGGTTCTTTTCCGTTTCTATTCTGAATTCCTTTAAATGCGATTTAAGACGCGATATTTCTTCGGATATCGTATATTTCAGCAAAAACGAGGCTGTTTCCGCAAAAACCCTGTTTTCATCTATATTGCTGCCCAACAGTTCAGAAAAACGCGCCTTTATATTTTCTTTTATGTTATTTTCAATTACAGGAACAAAGGTTGTTATTTTTTCCAGGGATGATTCGATCTTTTTCAGATTTTCAAGTATATCATCTTCCGTATGTTTTCCTTCCCTCTCGCGTTCAATGCAGAAGGCGTTAAATGCTTCCTGCATAACGGGTTCTATTTCCTGCCAGTAATATTCTTCGTCATGGTTTTTTTCTGTTTCAAGAACGCCTTCCATTCCCAGCAGTACGGCAAGACCTGGTTTTTCGTCAAGACAAAGATCATCTGCGAGAATATTAATCGCGTCATAATAAGCCTTTGCCGCGTTTTTATTGATACTTATATTCACAGGCGCATTGAATTCGCGTAAACGTATATGAATTTCAATTTTACCCCTGGCGCAGACAGAAGTAATAATATTTTTTATTCTTTTTTCCAGCATGGAAAGCCGAGGAGGAAGATTCACGAATATATCCAGATAGCGGTTGTTAAAACTTTTTATTTCCGCAGAAACCGATAAATTCTGCTCATTTTTTTCACGGTATGCGTAACCCGTCATGCTAATCATGATGAACCTCCGCATTATTAACAGAACTGAAATAATTAAAAAGTTTTACGCCAAGAGACCAGTTACTTCCCGCGCCGAGAGTGAGAAAAACATCACCGCTCTTTAAAATACCGCATAACGGCGCGAAAGCATCGTCAGGCTCTTCCGTATAATACGTTTTACCGCTCCTTGCAGACGCGGTTTTTTCAAAAAGAGCTTTTCCGTCAATTGCGCCGTTGTAATTTTCGCGGGCGGATGAATAAATTTTGTGCAGGAAAAGAATATCCGCGTCTGCGAACGCGGATGCAAATTCATCAAAAAGAGCGGCTGTCCTTGTGTAGGTATGCGACATAAAACTGACAACCAGCCTGCCTGAAGGATAAAAACTTTTAATGCCTGCAAGAGTGGTTTTAATCGCAGTAGGATGGTGACCGTAATCATCGATAAAAACAATTCCGCTCCTTTCGCCTAGAACCTCATATCTGCGCTTTGTGCTTTTAAAATTACAAAGTGCGTTTTTAATGGAAAGAATTTTATCTTCGTTAAGGAGGCTTCCTTCCGCCGTTCCGAATTCATCTTTTGCCAATGATACTGTAAGAGCCATTGCCGCTGCGGCATTCAATGCTTCATGAGACCCCGGAACAGGTATTTTAAATTTATCCTTAAATCCGGAAAGGGTAAAAACAGCCGTTTTATCTTCAACATCATAGGAAGTAATCCTGTAATCCCCTGAAGAAGTAAAACCATAGGGAATAAATTCAATCCCGTTGCTCTCGCTTTTGATGATATGCGCAACTTCGCTTGCTCCAGGATTATCGGCGCAGTAAATAAGCCTGCCTCCCTCCGGCAGAAGGCGGCAGTATTTGACAAACGCATCGCGTATTGATTCATAGGTCGGAAAATAATCCTGATGATCGCTTTCAACAGATGTAAGAATTATGCGTTTTGGACGGAAATGCAGAAATTTTTCACGGTATTCGCATGTTTCCGCGATAAAATATTTGCTGCCCAGCGTAAGAGTTGATCTGAGACCAAAATCAAGAGCCGCGCTTCCCGCAAGAATTTGAGCCGGTAATCCCGCCGCGCGCATCAATACCCCGCAAATGGCTGTTGTGGTAGTTTTTCCGTGAACGCCGCAAATACCGGTAGAATCAAATTCGGCTGACCATGCTCCAAGAGCCTGAGGATAATTCATAACAGGGATGCCAATCTCTTCAGCGCGGGCAAGTTCCGGATTGGAAGAAGCGCTGTAAGCCAGCGAGTGAATAACGATATCAATATTTTTATTAATTCGCTCTGCGTTAAAATTTTCATAATAAGGGATTTCAAGTTCTTTCAGGATTGCATCTGTGTAAAAAATTTCATGCGTATCGCTGCCCGAAACCTTAAACCCCACATTACGCATCAGCTCTGCAAGAGCGCAAACGCCTGTCCCTTTAATCCCGACAAAGTAAACAATCCCGCCGGATGCAGGGAGAATTCCGGTTTGAAGCGTTTTATTTATATCCATAATTTTATCTTACTCTAATTAATTACAGTTGACAATTATAATTAATATAGATACCTTTAGCTTTACAATAGTCTAAAAATTCATGTAAGGAAACCTGAAAATGATAAGAATTAAAATCCCGTATATATTAACGATTCTGATTTCATTTCTGCTTCTCTATGTCGGACATAAAATGGCGGTAGACGGCATGATAAAATTTCAAAATCCCGCACAGATAACAGTGAGAGCAAAAGTAGAAAAAATTATTAACCGGGTTGAACTTGACATGGATTTCACTGATGACTTTGATTATTATTACGATGATTTTTCATCTATTATGCCCGGCGATAAAATTATATTTGAATCTAAAATAACAGAAGGAAAACTAAAAGGCGAGCTTATAACAGCCGAACAGACATTCAGTCCTCTTTTGATGGACAGATCAAAAGAAGTTGAAAAAGGCGATTATATTATTTTGGTAAATAATGATATCGGCTGGTTTTTCGGCGGATATGTGCGCACCGACAGATTGCTGGGGTTAGGGCTTACATTTGTAATATGCCTCCTTCTTTTCGGCGGCAAAAAAGGCTTTAATACAATTCTCTCGCTTGGATTAACCTGCGCGGCTGTTTTCGTATTTTTTATTCCGGCTATCCTTTCAGGAAAAAATATTTATTTAATGTCTCTGCTTGTGTGCGCGTATACAATCGCAATGACTCTTTTAATCGTGATTGGGTTTAATAAAAAGTCGCTTGCTTCTGTAGCCGGATGTATAAGCGGCGTCATTGTTGCAGGCATTATCGCAGTTATCATGGACAAGTTATTGTATTTAACCGGAATTGTAGACGAGCATTCACGGTATCTTGTCAATCTTCCCGGTGATATTGATCTTGATTTAAGGGCGATAATATTTGCAGGAATAATTATCGGCGCGATGGGCGCAATTATGGACGTCGCGATATCAATATCATCTTCGTTATGGGAAGTAAAAGAGAAAGCAAATATAATCAAGTTTAAGGAATTGTTCCGTTCAGGACTTAATATCGGGCGCGATATAATGGGCAGCATGGCAAATACGCTTATACTTGCGTACATAGGCAGCTCATTGACAATTGTTTTGCTTTTAAGCATATATTCAGGTTCTTTTTTATCTTTATTTAACAGTGAAATGATTGCCGTTGAAATACTGCAGGCTCTTGCAGGCAGCCTTGGCATTTTATTCGCAATGCCGCTGACAGCCTTTTATTGTTCGGTAATATATTTAAGAAGAAAAAAATAGAGATGTCCAACTACAGCTTTTTAAGTTTTTTGACCTCTATAAAAAACTAATTATGAGGAACTTTTTTTATGCTGTTTGCCTCTATCTCAACCCTGTTAAAGTCACGATCAACTTCGCCGCTGATTTCAATTAAATCATTCTCGCTGACAAAAATACCTCTCCAAAGCCGGTCATCAATTTCAACAATTATGGAGCCTGAATCGTCAGCAAACATATACTTTTCATCTCCCAGATACCTTAAGATATTGCCTCTTAAAAGCACAGGAGTATCGTCTCTGAAACTTTTTGCCTCCTGAACCGATACCGTCTGTAGTCCGGGTCCTGTAAAACCGCCGGTTTGCTGTGCGCTCAGCATTATCCCGCATCCCAATAATAAAACAGTAATGATTGACAACTTCCTGAACATATAAATCCTCCGATAAAATAATTATTAAACAAGAAAAGAATAATAGCAACTTGCCGGCTTCGGCGGAATTGCGTAATTTAATGCAATTCTTTTATTAAGCGAAATAAAAACTTAAGAATCCTGGGGCTTTAAAATTTCCGGTATCCTGTATTCGCGTTTTCTTCCTGCAAGATCGGAAAAAATAATCGCGTGAGAGCGAAGGGCAAGTTCGCATACCGGCGTAAATTCCGGCGGTATAACCTCAGGCTCAGAATACAAAGGATCATTTAAAACGGGAAAACCTGCCCAGGCAAGATGACAGCGTATCTGATGACGAAAACCGCGTTTTAAACGCAGTGAAAAAACATTGCCGTTAATAGAAAAAATTTCAGTACGGTAATAACCTCCCTTGTCTTTCGCGACTTCACGGTATTTTTTTCCGTCTGCAATAACAGGACGGACAAGTTTTCTCCCGGGACCAAAAGGACGGAAAAAGCTCTCAATTGCATATTCAGCTTTTTTTTCACTAAGCTGCACAGGACACGGAGGAAAACCGGATGAGGATTGCAGCGCAGAGACAGAAGGATTATTGGCTTCAGGATCATTTATAGAGCGCGAAACTAAAGCCGTGTATTCTTTTATAAATTCACCCCTGTCCTGCAGCTCCTTAAAAAAAATAAAACTGGTTTCGTTTTTTGCAAATAAAACTAGACCGTTTGTTTCATAATCCAGCCTGTGCATGATGTCAAAAACTGACGGCGTACGGTTTTTATACCACTCAAGCAATGTCTGCTGTTCCCTCTTTTCATCTTTACGCTTTATGCGTCCTGACGAAGTACAATGCATTTTCGGCGGTTTAAAAACTACAGCGAAATCATCTGTTTCTTCAATTATTTCAGGAACATTATCCATACAATATCATCCTGTCCAGTTTTTCAATAATCCTTTTAAAACGTTCCGGCAGCGGGGATGAAAAAACACGCGCATTTGTTTCTCCCGGCAGCGTAATTTCCAGACTTTTTGAATGAAGCATAAGGCTTGCGTCAGGAAATTGTTTGTCAGGGCAGCCGTAGACAGAATCTCCAAGAATGGGAAAATTAAGATAACGCATATGTACACGGAGCTGGTGGGTTCGTCCTGTCTTTGGCCGGAGAAGAACAAGCGAATGATTTTTCCAGATTTTTATAACTTTGTAAAATGTGACAGCCGTTTTCCCAGAGGAAGAAACTGAAAAACGTTTGCGGTTTTTTTGCTCCCTTGCAATGAAAGTTTCTACTCTGCCGTTAATTTCCCCGGGAACGCCGCATATAACCGCTATATATGTTTTTTTTACGCTGCGGGATTTAAACTGCTGCGCAAGAAAAGCGCAAGTATCATCGTCATAGGCGGCAATGATGATTCCTGACGTATCTTTATCAAGACGATGAACAATGCCGGGACGCAAACCCGGCAAGAGGCTGCTTTTTTTTCTGAAACAAAGAGCGTTTGCCATTGTTCCCTGCCTGTTTCCCGCTCCGGGATGCACAACCATCCCCTGCGCCTTGTTTATTACAACGCATCTGTCATCCTCGTAAATTATATCAAGCGGAATATTCTGCGGAATAATATTCTCATTTGCTTTTTCATCCCAAAACAGTTCAAGTTTATCTCCTTGTTTTACAATGCGTGAAATTTTAACATCTTTTCCGTTAATTTTTGCTTTTAAGTTTCTGGTCTTGATTTGAGAACGGGAAAGCAGGGCTAAAACCCCGGAAATATAATGATCCAGGCGAAGGCGAGGAGAAACCGGTTCTTCTATGACAACGGAAAGACAGGGCATTATTCCAAAAAAGGTTCCTTCGGAGTTTCCGCGCCTCCAGACGGCGCTGTTTCCGGGATGAGCAATTCATCAGCATTTGAATAGCGCATATTATCCGTATCTGACGCATCATCATTTGCGTCAGGATTTAACGGTATTCTGCTTATTGTATAAGTTCCGGACGGACTGCTTTCCGCCATACTTGCTTTAGTCCTCTTTCTCCTTACAACCAGATAATCGGCAATTCCAATTGCAGCCGAAACGCCGGCAGCAAGAAAGAGAGATGTTTTGAATTCCGCATTTGTTTTTTCAACAGCGCCCGCCGATCTGAAAGGCCATGGCGCATAACGGCGTCCCTCGCTTGTGAATTCCATGCCGTTGGCATTATTCCAGCGGTACATGTCATAAAAAAAATTGACAAAAAACATGGAAAAAGGATAAGAGCCGAAAGAAACAATGTTCCAGCGGCGCAGATCTTTCGCCCATTGGGGAAAACCTGTAGTGTCAAAAACAGCAGTTGATTCTGAACTGTGCGGGGTTTGAGCTTCCGCCAGAAAAAAGGGAATAAAAAAAAGGATAAATAAAAATGCGGTAAAAATAAAATTTTTCATTATTCTTTAAAAATCAGACTGCCTATTCTCAGCATAGTGGAGCCTTCTTCAACTGCAATTTCAAAATCATTGGACATTCCCATCGAAAGACATCTCCAGTTCTCAGCAGGAGGAAAACGTTTTTCAAGTTCTTTCTGCGCCTTAACGAGCTTTCTGAAAGAAGAACGAATCAATTTTTCATCCTGTGTAAACGGCGCCATGGTCATAAGCCCGGCGGGAATTAAATTCCCTGCGTTTATTGCAAGCTCAGCTGCCCTGAACAATCCGTCAAAATCCGCAAATCCGCTTTTTGTTTCTTCTCCGGTATGCAGTTCAAGAAGAAGTTCGAGAGGTTTATCTCTCTGGCAGGAATTTTTTGCAAGTTCTGTTATAAGCTGCTCCCTGTCCGCTGACTGGATGCAATCAAAAAAAAGAGCTGCTGTTTTTGCCTTGTTACGCTGCAGTGAACCGATAAAATGAAGCTGAATTTCAGGATGTTCTTTCCTGAAAGAAACAAATTTATCTATCCCTTCTTTCACTCTGCTCTCGCCGAAACATTTAATTCCCGCTCCGGCTGCTTCTTCAACAAGAAGGAGAGGAACAAATTTTGAAACCCCCATGAGGGTTATTTCACCGCGTTTTCTTCCGGCGGAGATACAGGCATTTTGAATACGCTCCTCAATTCCGGCAATATTTTCAGCTATCGGCATTCTTATTGTAATTTTCGCATATTCTCAATGGATTTGGCAAGGGACAGAAAAACTTCAATTTCAAGATCTTCGGCGCGTTCATTTCCCGTAAGTCCTGATTCGCTTAAAACCTTGCCGCAAAGGTCAGGAGAATCTTTTAAAAATGAAGAGGTGAAATTAACAAGATTGTTTTTTACCGTTTTTCGCCGTGACGCAAAAAGCGAGCGCACAAGAGAATAAAAAATTGCCGGAACAGGCGGAAAATCAGAAGAGCGCTTCTCCAGAAGAATTCCCATGCTGTCAACATTCGGCTGCGGATAAAAAGATGAAGGACGGATCAGCATTAAAGGTTCCGCCCTGTAAGCGGATGCGCACAATACCGATAAGGATGAGTAATCAGATGAACCTGCAGATGCCGCCATGCGCAGGGCGACTTCTTTCTGAACTGTTACAACAATACGCTTAAACAAACATCCTTTAACAATCAAATCAGCCAATAATGCTGCTGCGATATTATACGGCAGATTCCCCAAAAGAAAATCCGCGCGCTTTTGTTCTGTCCATGTTTTCATAACATCGCCTTCAACCAGACTGAAGTTTTTTTTATCTCCGAAAAATTGTTTCAATACCCTTATAAATCCCTTGTCAATTTCAAAAACCCGGACATTTAATCCCCTGTCAAGAAGCAGATTTGTCATCGCCCCAAGCCCGGGACCGATTTCCCAAACATCATCCCCTTCACAGGCGCCAAGCGCGTCAGCAAGAGCCTGTCTTGACGCGGGATTTACAAGGAAGTTCTGCCCGAATTTTTTTCTCATTCCCAGCCCTTCCTGTTCAAGAAAAACCTTTAAAGCGGAAGCAGAATTATAATTAAGGGTATTTTTCATGTTAATCAAACGGGCGAAGATGCAGTAATATTCTACGGCGCCTGTATTCAAAAACAACAATCAAAAAAGAAAGGGCAATGGAGGAGATGAGAACAAAAAAAGGATTATTGGAAATGCCGGGAATAAAACCTGTAATTGATGCGGTTTTCTCCATAAGCAGGTAAAGCAGAGACAAAGGCAGATTAAGAATGCCGGAAAGCGAAACCATATCCAATACCAGCCAGATTATTGAACCTATCATGAATATTGATGTGGCAGGAACAATTATGAGCCCTGCTAAAATTCCTGCAGGAGCAATATATCCAAACACATAAATGCAGACGCCCGCAGTCGCCAAAAACGCTCCGCAGGAAATTGAAAGCGGCTGCAGCAGAAAATCAGGGATTTTTCCCGAGAATAACGAGACAAGAGCTTTTGCTACAACCAAAATGCCAAGCATCGCCAAATATGAAAGAATGAAAGAAATGGTATTTCCTGCCTGCGGAGTAACCGCAATCTGAACAAGAAAAGACAGAGCCAAAACCGACATTGACTCTTTGGGCAAAGCTCCAAGGACAGCAAGGACTCCAAGAAGGTACATAAGAGCGGCGCGGTTAAGGCTTGGCATTGGTCCTACAATAAAACAATAAAGAATAATTATAACGGCTCCTGTAATCGCGGCAGGTTTCAGCCCAAACGGCTTTTTCAGGAGAAATGCGATCAGTGCAGCTAACACGGCAAGGTGCATTCCTGACAACGCAAGAATATAGGAAAGACCTGCGTTCCTGTACATCATGGTAAGATCTGAATCCAGATTGTCTCTTATGCCGACAAGCATTGCAAGAGCAAGTCCTCCCCAGTTCTTTCCGCTGAAACGCTGTATCAGATTCAACCTTATATTTGTCCGCATATGCTCAATTGACGAAGCGCGCTTTACAACATGCATTGACTGCGCGGAAAATGTCCATCCTGTCTGCGAAGAACGAAGGCTTCCTTCCGTAAAGACTTCCGTACCTCTTCCAAATTCCCTGACCCGTAACGCGCTGTCTTCAGGAAAAAAAACAGTCACTTCTCCGCTGCTGCCTGCCTTTACCCCTCCGGTTCCCGAAACCTGACGCAATGACATAACAGCCATCGCTCTGCCGCCTGAAATAATGCGGGGGTCTTCAAGCAGCGTTCCATTAAGTGCGATAATATTTTTTTCAGGGATTCCAAAATTAATTTTTTTAACGGATGCGCTCTGTGCGCTCAGCCCGATACAAAGCCCTGCGGTAAAAAAAACGCTGTAAACTGCCATGAGGCGGAACCGGCGCGATTCTGAATCAAAAAAAGAGAGAACCCGGAAAAAACAAAGCGCCGCAAGCGCGATAAATAAAACTGTAGTAATTACTGAAGGGATTAAAGAACCCAGAAAATAAAAAGATAAACACGCGCCTATAGCGGCGCATAATACGGGCGTTATATGCAAACGATTTACCATTTAAGACGGTCCATCGCTTCCTTTGCCGCAGCTCTTATGTTTTCATTGGAAGAAAAATTACCTGCGTAAATCAAATGCTCAAAAACAGAATTGGCGCCGATAAGCCCCAGAGCCTGAATAATCGCAAGAGTAACATCAGTGTCAAAAACACTTGCGCTGTTCGCTCCTGAATTTATAAGAGCAAGCTGCAAACCAAGCGCAAGCGCGGCATCCGAATTCCCTACTGCGCCGAGACACGCAATAGCTTCAATCAGGCGCGCTTTAGAAACAGATCCCTTAAGATAATCCGCAAGTACGCGGTAATAATGCCTTATAGCCAATGGGCTTGCCCTTGTCCAGCTCAGAGATGTGAGCGCCCAGACAGCGGAATACCGCATTGCGCTTAAACCGGCGTCTTCTTCAAAAGATGAAAGAGACAGATCGAGGGCAAGTTCCGAAAGCTCTCCACGTTCGTTTATTTTCAGCCGCTCACTGTTGATTCCTGCCCTAAAAGCCAAAAATTTTTCTTCAGGCGGATTTTTTTCGATGATATTAAAAAGAAATTCCTTTAGATTACCGTCAATTAAATCCAGCGCTCCGGACGCTTCAGATGCAATCACTTCCGGAAAACCAGCGCGCAGAACATTAAAAAGAACCGGATAGGAAGAACTGTCTCCCAGTTCCATAAGCGCTGTAATACCAGCAGAAACAAGCGAATAATCAACATTGTACCCGGACATGAAAAGAAAGCTTAACTCATTAAGATAATTATTAACGCTTCTTATAATATTTTGATTTCCTTTTCCCAAAATACCCATTGTAACAAGTATTTCCGCTTTTGCTTCAGGAACAGGATAATCAAAAAAAAGCTGCCAAAGAGTCTCAAGGCTTCTGCCTGAACCCTTATCGCGCAAACCCTTAAGGGTTATGCCTATAACATTATTCATTTCGGAAAGATCATCATAAGACGAATAATTATTTAAAAAATAAAGCAGCGCATAATCATATAACTGATCGATGGAATCGTTTAATCTGCTGTCTGTCGCGGCGCTTCCTAGAAGATCCGCTTTAGCTGTAATGCCGCTTCTTGAAAAACTTTGCAGATATGCCTGCAAAACGGCTGTGTCTCCGGCAATACAGGGCGATAAAAAAACAAGAAGGATAAAGACGTATGCGCATTTACGCATTCATAACCTCCTGGAAATTTTCGGAAGCGTTTTCGCTTTGTTTTTGAGATACAACCCCGTCCGCTTCTTCTTCAATCACACGGAACGGCAATTCATCATCATCTTCTTCCAGCACTTTATATACTTCACATAATATTTGGTTTCGTGTTCCAATGGGCAGCGCATCCGCTTCCATACGTACGAGAGAAATATCATTATCTTCTTTATATTCAACAGCACGGACTGTACCGGGCATACAGATTGGATACCTGTCAATCGAAAATTGCACTTTAAGGCGCAGCCCCTGCGATGCATGCCCTTTAACCTTGAAAGAACAGCCTGTATCTGAAATATCATCAAGCATACACCTTAAGCCGGCTGTTTTTTCAAGCATATGAGGGCTGTCAGTGTCTCTGACCAGATAGAGAAAAGCCATCTTGCAGAATTTTATCCGCGTCGATTTTCGTTTCTGCGTCCTGAAAAGCGAATCGTTATGTTCAACTTTAAGAGATGAGATTCCTTTCGAAAAAACTTCATCAATTACTTCTGTATCAAAAACATAACCTGCATCGGATTCCCTCCAAAAATAAACAGAAATTTTCAAACCATTCCACTGCATTGCTGATGTTTGTTTGGAGTTTATGGGGCGTGAAATAGTAAGATTATTGCCTAAATTTTTTATAACTTCGGATTTATAAACGCCGGTTCCCGGCACTAAAATCCGTAATATCTGACCTTCGCTGATTTGACGTGAATTGGAAATACGGACTTTGTTTTCCGTCGCTGCCATTTCAATCTTTTTACAGTAATCGAAAAGCTTGGAGAGAAATTCCTGCACCGGCTGATCATTAATTTCCCCTGATAAACGCGCGGTATTGATCATGGAGCGTATTACTACCTGAAACTGGGAATGGGACGAGAATATTGAAACGGGATCGGGAATTTTGCAGTCAGATACAAGCCGTCTGAGCTTCTCCATATCTCTCATGGAAAAACCCGCTTCCTTGCCTTTTGCGAAAAATTGAATCCAGTTCCCGGATTTTTCTTTTCTTTTTTGCAGCATTAAGAAACCCAGAAGAACCGCTACAGCCGCAATAATGAAAAATGTCACCAGTTTTTACCCCGTATTACCATGATCTATTTCTTAAATACAATTATAATTGATTATAATATAGAAATAAAATTCAGAAAAGTACAAGGATAAAAATTTTGCGAATATACATAGAAGCGCTGATTTTATATATTGTCTTGTTTCTGTCAGGATCTATTTTTTCAACTGTAAACAACGCAGGGGAAGCTGTTTATTTTTCATCAACTGCGGAACTTACAAGAATTTTTATCTACAATATTCCGTCCCTTGTCTTAATCTGGTACCTGCTTACAAGAATAAAACCTTTAAAAAGCTGGGGTATAGTACCTGGGAAAAAGGATATAGTTTCAGGATTTGTCGCGTTTTCATGTCTTTTTATTACAGGCATAATGATTGCTTTTATTTCTTCATATATCAGCGGTACATACGCTCAAACCACCCTCCGCTCTCCTTCCACTGTTCATGGATGGATCATTTTATGCTTTTCATGCATAAGCGCCGCGTATCTGGAAGAAAGTTATTTCCGGTTTTTTTTGCTGTCACGAAGAGACGAGCTGAAACTCAGCGATACTCAGGCGCTTGCGGTTTCTGCGGCTTTATTTTCAATATGCCATATATACGGAGGACCGTGGGCGTTTTTGAACGCTGCGCTGTCAGGTGCATTTCTGGGCATTATTTTTTTACGGTATCAGGCTATTCACGGAATCGCGGTTGCCCACGGAATTTATAACATTATGGTTTATCTTATAAACAGCATATTGATGCAGTCATCAGTTAATCCGTTTTAACTGTTTATACGCCTGCTCCGCAAGACCGAAATTGGCGCTTCTTGTAAATTCCTTGGCATATTCGTCGTAAAGCATGTCTTCGTACATCTTTCCCGCAAAACTGTCATCAACAAACCCGGATTTCTGCACTGTATTTCTCATTCCGCTTATCATATTTTTTACAATAAATGTTTCAAGATCAAGGCAGAGCTGATAAAGTTTATCGCTTTTATCAATGCCGGCGCCCGGAGAAGCATTTCTGTCTGCATTATCCGCCGCCTGCTCATGCGTCTGTGATGAACGAATCCTCTCCAGTACGCTTGCGAAATTTTGATTATGGGAGCCGTGAATTGCAGAAGGAGAGGAAAGACGGTAATCGTCCATGTTAATCATGCCAAAGCCGCTTATTTCCATTTATTGTCTCCTGTTACTCTATCTTTTTAATGTGGTTGCGGTTCCAAGCATACTGTCGCTTGTCTGAATTGTACGGGAATTAAATTCATACGCGCGCTGCGCGACGATTAAATTAACCATCTCCTGCACTATCTGAACATTTGACATTTCAAGGAATTTATGCTGCAAAGTTCCCATGCCTTCATAACCGGGAATGCCTGCAATAGCATCACCTGAAGCCTGACTGACCCTGAACAGATTCTCGCCCAGCGCGGTAAGACCTACAGGATTCGGAAAACGGTAAAGTTCGATCCTTCCGACATCAACTTCCTGCACATCATTGTCAAACGGAACTCTTACGCTGACCCTTCCGTCCTTTGTAACATTTATAGAATCGGGCAGAAAACCTTCGGGCATAATTATATCGGGAATAAGCCAGTAACCGTTGCTTGTTACCATGCGACCGTCTGAATCTACCTGAAAATTTCCGTTACGCGAATATGCCATGCTGCCGTCATACATTTGAATTTTAAAAAAACCTTCGCCGGTAATCGCAATGTCCGTACCCACTCCCGTATTCTGCAATGCTCCCTGCGTAAAAACCCGCTTTGTATCAGCCAGCTTGACGCCGTGTCCCATTTGAATTCCGACAGGAACGACAGTATCTTCAGTAGCAGGGGTTCCCGCAACCTTTACAGTCTGATAGATAAGGTCTTCAAAATCCGCTCTTTGCTGTTTATATCCGTGGGTATTTACGTTGGCAAGGTTATTTGAAATTGTATCAATATTTGCCTGCTGACCTATCATGCCTGATGCGCCTGTCCATAAACTTCTAACCATAAATTAATTCCTTTTTGATGTTATTGGCCGAATTTAGCCGCTTGATTTATTAAAGTACCCAGCATTGCTTCCTCTGTCTGAATTACTTTCTGATTTGCTTCATAAGCCCGGTTTACTTCGATCATCTGAACCATTTCAACTACAGGATCAACATTTGAAGCTTCAATAAAACCCTGAAAAACTCTTGGACGTCCGCCTTCGGGCATAATCATTGCAGGACCGGATGTCTGACTTTCCCGGTAAAGGCTGGAGCCCTGTTTTTCGAGATAACGGTCAAGTTCGAATTCAACAATTTTTAACACATCCAGAAGAACAGGATTTTCCCAAAGGTTAGATTCCCTGCCTACCATTACTTCCGGATCATCAGGATAAGCCGCGTTAATCCACACTCCGCCGTCTTTGTCAATTTGAAAATTATTGGCTTTTACTCTTATAGGTCCATTTTCGCCGAGTACAGGGTAGCCTTCTTTTGTCAGAAGAAAACCTTCCATACCAAGTATAAAGGAGCCGTTTCTTGTATAACGCTCGCCGTAAGGAGTAGCTACAGAAAAAAACCCTTTGCCGTCAAGAGCGACATCAAAATCGTTTGTGGTTTCCTTAAAAGCGCCCTGTTCAAAACTTGTATATAATTCGTTTAATTCAACGCCCATTCCCAGTTTTCCGATAATGGGCGCGGCGTCCGAAGAGCCGAAGGGGTGCAGATATACCCCGTCATCGTCCTGTCGCCTTAGCAAAAGTTCCGGAAAAGCCTTAAAAGACGCTACATCACGTTTATAGCCGTCTGTATCCACATTTGACAAATTATTGGCTACAGTATCAAGCCGCCATTGCTGCGCCCTCATACCGCTTGCGCCGGTATACCATCCTCTAATCAAAAGCCAACCCCCCTTCTTTACATATAGTGTAACTATCGGCATTTATCAGACGAGGATTTAGCGGACTGTTTAGCGTTTCAAATCGAAGATTCGCGGTTAATGTTCAAGAATAAAACTATTCGCTTGAAATTACCTTGTTTCTTCCGGCAGCTTTTGCGGCGTAAAGGGCTTTATCGGCATTTGAAATAAAAGCGTTAATATTATCATCCCTTGCAGGTATCATTGTTTTAACACCGATGCTGACAGTTATTTTAATTACAGAATCTCCGTTATAGGGTATCTCTGTTTCTTCGACTGTAGCGCGGATTTTTTCGGCAATTCCCATTGCTCCCTCAAACGGCGTATTTAATAAGAGAATAACAAATTCCTCTCCGCCCCAGCGCGCGGCAATATCACAGGGACGCCTGATTAAAGACGGCAGAATTTTGGCGATTGATTTTAAGACTACATCGCCCTGCTGATGACCGTATGTATCGTTGACATTCTTGAATTTATCAATATCAATCATTAATAAACTTATCGGCCATTGTTCCCTGACCGAGTTTCTCCACTCCATTTGAAGCCGTTCATCAAAACTGCGTCTGTTTGGTATACCTGTCAGCTGATCCATCATACTCAGGCGTTCTATCGTACGCATTTGATTTATAATCTGAATTTGATTGCGTACTCTTAACTTTACAATTGTGGAACTGAATGGTTTGGTAATATAGTCTACTGCATCCATGGCAAGACCTTTTTCTTCGTCTTCAGTGGTGCTAAGACCGGTAACGAAAATAACCGGTATATTTTTAATTTCATCGCATTTCTTGATTTCGGAAAAAGTCTGAAAACCGTCCATTTCGGGCATAATAATATCCAGGAGAATAAGATCAGGCTTATATTCTTTGGCTTTTTCAATGGCATTTTTACCGTTTGACGCAGTAAAAATCGTATATTCAGATATCAAAATGTTTGTCAGAACTTTTAAGTTCATTTTTTCATCATCAACTACCAGCAGTGTGTTTTTATTGCCGCCTTCTGCCATTTTTACCCTATCCTTCCTTAATCACACTTAAGAGTATGAAAATTCATTAAGCACCATATCCAGCTCTGTTTCCAGAATTTTTAAATATTCCTCTGTAACACGGTTTTTTCCGTCTTTGAGACGACTCTCAACACTTGAAGCTGCGCGCTGAAGGAGCGTTTTTCCGACCTGACCCGCGCTGGCTTTCAAAGAATGAGCAATCCTGTGCGCCAGTTTTATATCGCCTTTCTCCAGAGCTTTAATAATGTCAGAATACACTGTTTTATTATTTTTAACAAATATAGATTGAAGTTTTTTCTGAAATTCCAATTCAGCTTCAAGCAGCGCATTTTTCTGCCCATTGCTCATTGTTAACGGCGTAAAGTATTTCATAAGGCATCGCCACAGTTCCTGGGATGTAAACGGTTTGCCTACACAGTCATATATGCCGCTCATTCTGTAAATTTCCCTGTCATTTACCATTATATTGGCTGTTATGGCAACTATAGGTATATTTGAGTCCAGTTCCAGGATTTTCTCGGACGCTTCCAGCCCGTCCATTACAGGCATATGTATATCCATAAAAATTAAATCAAACTGCTTTTCGCCGAGTTTTATTCTGTTCCTGACTGCATCAAGACCCGCTTTTCCGTTATCGGCAACAATGGTTTTAAGTCCTACTCTGGTCAAGTGTTCGATTATAACCTGCTGATTCATGGGGTTATCCTCGCACAATAAGACTTCCCCTTCAAAAGCAGGTCTTTTATTTTCATCAAAAGCAATTTTATTTTCGTGTATTTCATCGCTGACATATTCAATTGAATCAAAAACAAGCTCAAAACTGAACCTGCTGCCAAGCCCCGGAGAACTTTCTACAGCAAGTTTTCCGCCCATCAATTCCACAATAGTCTTGGAAATTGGAAGACCCAGCCCGGTTCCTCCGTACTTGCGCGATGTGGCTTTTTCCGCCTGCGTGAACGGATCAAAAATATTTTCTATCTGTTCGGGAGTCATACCGATACCGCTGTCTTTAACTTCAAAATACATTGTAATTTTATCGCCGCAGACCTCTTTTAAAACGGCATTAAGTTTTACCATTCCCACATTTGTAAATTTTACGGCATTGGAAAGCAGATTTATAAGCACCTGCCGCAGTTTTGTAGGATCGCCCAATGGTCTTTTCCCAAGGCTTGGTTCAACATAAAAATACAGCGAAATGCCCTTTTCCATCGCTTTAGGCATGATTAACGTTCTGCAGCTTGAAAATAATTCATGCAGGTCAAAGGGGATACTTTCCAGTTCCATCCTGCCGGATTCCACTTTCGAGATATCCAGAATATCATTTATAATCTGCAGCATCCAATCGGCGTTGGTATGAATTTTTCCAAGATAATCCCTGGTTTTCAGTGAAATTTCACCGTCCAGAGCCAGTTCGGCAAAACCCATAATGCTGTTCATCGGAGTGCGTATTTCATGGCTCATATTTGCAAGAAAAGCGGATTTTGATACCGACATGGCTTCAGCTTCCTTTCGCAGACTGTCAGCTTCATCATACGGACGTTTTATCAAAACCGCCGCAATGAAAGCGGCTATTACGCTGAGAAACAGCGTTGTAACTCCCATAATCAAAATGCTGCCGGGAATTTTCCTTAATACGCTTTCACCTAATGGCGCGATTATTCCTATAAACCAGCCCTCATTCGGACTTGATACCGGACGAAAAGCGCATATCCTGGATGTGCCGTCTGTTTTAAATCTGCTTGTACCGCGTTCTCCTGCAATTACGCGTTTTACCATTTCCGCTATACCTTCATACCCGCTGTCGGTTTTTGCCAGTTCCAAAAAATTAAACCTCTGCTGAACCCATTCCATGCGGTAGTTTGATATAATATAACCGTCAGCGTCATCAATAAACAAATGCCCCGACTTCCAAAACATAAATTGAGACACTGTATTGCTGAAGTATAAACCGGGAAGAACGGCGGCAAGAACAAGATTATCGCTGACCGGCGCTGATACATACATAACAAATAAGCCGTCCGGATTAAACATTGTTGTTGAAACAGCCTGCCCGCCGTTCATGGCAATTTGCATGAATGGTTTTTGAATTATATCCTGAGACACAGCCGCGCCCCAGGAATCCAGCAAGGCAGCCTCGTTAAAAACAGCGATACCGATAAACCACGGGTTTTCTTCATGTACAAGTTCCAGTACGCCGTCACGTTCTCCCGCATTGATTAATTTACCGATACTTCTGGCGGTTTCCGCAGTTTTTAACTTTATTAATTCAATTTCCTTTGTTACATATCTGTCGGCAATGTCAACTGCAACAAGCATATCTTCTTCAACAGCGCTGTTTAAATTGCGCGTAAGAAACACAGCGCCCGCGGCAAGCCCGCATATATTTATAATAAGGGCGGCGGAAATAATTATTATGAAAATTCTTATATGAACTGCTGTAATTCCGCTTGTGACCTTTATCTGCGGCTGAAATGTATTTTTTTTATCGGGCATCTGACTTAACTCCATCCATACGAAGCTTTTCAAAACTCCAGTTATTAGAACAGCTACCTTAAGTTAAATTATAACAAAAAACAGGTATTTTGACTACTTATAAGAGACTTTGCATTTTATTTATAAAAAAAAATCCAGCATCTTAACGCTTATATCAAGCGCCGGAAGATGCCGGATTTTCCTAAAACTTTTTTTTAAATCCGAACCCAGTTTTACACTGTTTTCACAGCTTTTTTAACCGCTGGCTTTTTTGCTGCCGCTGTCTTTTTCACAGCTTTCTTAACCGCTGGCTTTTTTGCTGCCGCTGTCTTTTTCACAGCTTTCTTAACCGCTGGCTTTTTTGCTGCCGCTGTCTTTTTCACAGCTTTCTTAACCGCTGGCTTTTTTGCTGCCGCTGTCTTCTTTACAGCTTTCTTAACCGCTGGCTTTTTTGCCGCTGCTGTCTTCTTTACAGCTTTCTTCGCAGCAGGTTTTTTAGCCGCCGGTTTTTTGACCGCAGGTTTTTTCGCAGATGTTACTGCCATCTTTTTGTCCCCCTTACCAAGTTTTTTACTGCCTTTCACCTTGGCAGTGGCGGGTTTTCCAGGCTTAGCTGATTCCCCTCCCGTTATCTTCTTTCCGGTGTTTTTAATTACCGCCTGCGCACCTGCAAGACGCGCTAACGGTACCCGGAATGGTGAACATGATACATAGCTGAACCCTGCTCTATAGAAAAAATCAATAGAGGCAGCATCGCCGCCGTGTTCTCCGCAGACCCCTATTTTGAGATCCGGTTTCGTCAATCTTCCTTCATTAACTGCATATTTGATCAAGCCGCCGACTCCGTTTTGATCAACCGTTTGGAATGGCTCGTCATCAAGAATATTTTTCTGTAGATAAATCGGCAGAAATGAAGCCACATCGTCGCGGCTGAAGCCAAAAGTCATTTGCGTAAGATCGTTTGTTCCAAAACTGAAGAAGTCCGCATAATCCGCAATGGTACCTGCGCGTATTGCAGCGCGGGGCACTTCGATCATTGTTCCGATAGTGTAAGGAATTTTTACACCGGCTGTATTGAACACTTTTTCAAGAATTTTTTCTGCACTGGGACGAAGAAGCTCAAGTTCTCTCGGCGTTACAACGAGAGGAATCATAATTTCCGGTTTTACAGGGATTTTTTGTTTTATACATTCTACAGCCGCATGAGCGATTGCTTCAACCTGCATATCGTAAATTTCAGGGAAAGTAACAGCCAAACGGCAGCCACGATGACCAAGCATCGGATTGCTCTCTACAAGCGTTCCGATTTTTGCTGTAAGTTTTACCAGATCAGTTTTTAAATGCGCCGCAAGCTCTGCAATTTCTTCTTTTGTATGAGGAACAAATTCGTGAAGAGGCGGATCCAAAAGCCTGATTGTAACAGGACAGCCGTTCATCGCTTTGAAAATACCGAAAAAATCCTTTTGCTGTAATGGCAGAATCTTTTTAAGCTGAACTTTTCTGTCTTCTTCCGTCTCCGCAACAATCATGGCGCGGAAATGAATGAGCTTGTCTTTATCAAAGAACATATGCTCTGTCCGGCAAAGACCTACGCCCTGGGCACCGAAATCAAACGCTCTTTTTACATCTTCCGGCTGATCGGCATTGGTTCTAACATCAAAACCTTTAACATTTCCGCGGACTGCTCCGGCGCGCACATCATCGCACCACTTAAGGAATGTGTTCATGTCTTTTGAAACAGCAGACGCTACCAGAGGCATTTTCCCTTCATATATTTCTCCGGAAGATCCGTCAATAGTAATCCAGTCGCCTTCCTTAAACGCTTTGCCGCCGATATCGACACTGGCGCCGTCAATTAAAACATTTTTAGCGCCGGCAATACACGGAGTTCCCATTCCGCGGGCGACAACCGCAGCATGGCTTGTCATACCGCCTGTTGAAGTAAGAATCCCTTGAGAAACTACCATTCCTCCGATATCTTCAGGACTGGTTTCCTTACGCACCAGCAATACTTTTTCGCCTCTTGCATGCCAGTTCTCGGCTTCTTTTGCATTGAAAACAATTCTGCCCGAAGCGGCGCCCGGAGAAGCGTTCAATCCCTTGGTAAGGGCTTTTGCCTGTTTCCTTGCCTGAGTATCAATCATTGGGTGCAGTAATTGATCAAGATGACCGGGAGTTACGCGCAAGATAGCGGTATTTTTATCAATCAAGCCTTCCGCTACCATATCAACCGCGCATTTTACCGCCGCGGTTCCGGCGCGCTTGCCGTTGCGTGTCTGCAGAATGTAAAGGATACCCTGCTGTACGGTAAATTCCATATCCTGCATATCTTTAAAATGTTTTTCAAGCCGGTTCTTAATTCCGATAAGCTGTTTATAAATAACAGGATTCTTTTTTTCAAGCGAAGCGATTCTTTCAGGCGTCCTGATGCCCGCAACAACATCTTCTCCCTGGGCATTCATCAGATATTCGCCGTAGAATTCATTAACACCCGTACTCGGATCGCGGCTGAAACATACGCCGGTGCCGGAATCATCTCCGAAATTGCCGAAAACCATTGATTGAATATTTACCGCAGTTCCTCTTAAGCCTTTAATATCTTCTATCTGACGGTATTTGATCGCTCTTTCGCACATCCATGAACCAAAAACCGCGTTTGTGGCTCCCCATAATTGATCGAGCGGATTCTGCGGAAAATCTTTTCCTGTATCTCTCTTTACGATTTTTTTATATTCTTCTACAAGTTTTTCCAAATCCGCTGCTGTAAGACCGGTATCAAGTTCTACTTTTTTTGCTTTTTTTGCGGCGTGAAGAGCTTCTTCAAAGTGATCGTGGTTAACACCCATTACAACATCGCCGTACATCTGAATAAAACGCCTGTAGGCATCCCATGCAAAACGGGGGTTTCCTGTTTTTTTAGACAACCCTATAACCGCTTTGTCGCTCATTCCAAGATTCAAAATTGTATCCATCATACCGGGCATGGATACCGCTGCTCCGGAGCGAACAGAAACCAAAAGCGGATCATTAGGATCGCCGAGTTTCTTTTTCATTACCGTTTCAAGTTTTTTTAATCCTGCTTCAACTTCCTGTTTAACGTCTGCAGAATATTTTCCTTTGTTTTCATAATAAGCTGCGCATACATCAGTAGAAATTGTAAAACCGGGCGGAACAGGTATTCCCAGGTTTGTCATCTCGGCAAGGTTCGCTCCTTTGCCTCCCAAAACATCTTTCATTTTCGCATCTCCTTCAGCCTTACCTTGACCGAAGAAGTAAACGTTTTTCTGTTTAGCCATTATCTTCCTCCATAATTTCTCACAATAACAACTTGGTTTTTTTTAATCAAGTCATTATGATAAATATTATGAACTATCTTGACCTTCCTGTCTATAGAAATAAAAAAATAATTTTATCAGCTTTGGAAAATAATCAAGCGCTTGTTGTGGAGAGTCCGACAGGCTCCGGCAAAACAACGCAGCTTCCTGTGATACTTTATGAAGCGGGATACGCAGAAAAAGGAATCATCGGAGTGACTCAGCCAAGACGAATCGCGGCAGTTTCCGTAAGCGAATTCATTGCGCGTCAGACAGAAACGCGCATTCCGGGGCTAATCGGTTACAAAATGCGTTTCGCAGATTGCACAAATCATGAAACAAAAATAAAAATAATGACTGATGGAATCCTTTTACAGGAGATGAAATTGGATCCGTGGCTGTCAAAATACAGCCTTCTTGTAGTTGATGAAGCTCATGAACGCAGTTTAAACATAGATTTTATACTTGGTTTGCTTAAAAGAGTGCTGGAAAGCAGGCGCGATTTTAAAGTTATTATATCTTCCGCTACAATAAATGCGGAAGTTTTTTCCGAATACTTCGGCGAATGTCCGGTTGTAAAGATAGACGCTATGCGTTTTCCTGTTACACTGATATATGATCCTGCTGTAATTAAATCTGAAAAGCAGAGAGCAGGCGGTGAACAAGGAAAAGAAAACACTGAATACAGAACAGTAAGCCGTGAAAGAGGAACAAGAAACAGGGATAAATCCAATGAATTTGACGGATATAACAATATTTCCGAAGCAATTTTAACAAAAATTGAATTAATTACTACACGTTTCATAAGTGAAAAACGCGAAGGAGATATTTTGATTTTTCTTTCCGGCGAAAAAATGATTAAAGACTGCATGAATCGGCTTGCGCTCAGTTCTGCGGGAAAATATCTGCATTTACTTCCCCTGTACGGCAGACTCGGCAAGGAAGAACAGGAAAAAGTTTTTATAGATACTCCGAAAGGTAAAACAAAAGTAGTTATTTCAACAAATATTGCCGAAACATCAGTCACAATTGACGGAATTACTGCGGTAATTGATTCAGGACTGGCAAAACTTAACTGGTATAATCCGCGCACATTCACTTCCAGCCTGATAGAAGCGCCGGTATCGAAAGCGTCAGCAAATCAGCGCAAAGGACGCGCGGGAAGAACCCGCGAAGGAACATGTTACAGACTCTACACGCGCAAAGATTTTGAAAACCGTCCGCTTTACACCGCAGAAGAAATTTTCCGCACCGATTTATCGGAAGTAATTCTGCAAATGGCGGATCTTGGAATAACAAATTTCGAAGATTTTGATTTTATCGCGTCTCCTGAAAAAGAGGGATTAATCGGCGGAATTGAAACGCTGAATCTGCTTGAAGCTCTTGAACCTGATCGAAGTCTGTCCAACATCGGCAGATTAATGTCTGGATTTCCACTTGCGCCGCGCCAATCAAGAATAATTGTTGAAGCGATAATGCGATATCCCGGCGTTATAAGAGAAACAATTATTGCAGCCGCGTTTTTATCAACGCAAAGTCCGTATATTCTTCCGCCTGGCGAAGAAACAGACGCGCGGCAGGCTCATCACCGCTTCCGTGATGATTCAGGCGACTTTGTTTCATATCTAAAACTGTTTCAATCCTACAATGATTCAACAAACAAGCTGAAATTCTGCGAAAAAAGTTATCTTGATGAACGCGCGATGGCGGAAATTGTAAATGTAACCATGCAGCTTGAAGAAATACTTGCCAATATGAAAATTCCCGTTCATACAAGAACGCAGCCTCTTTCCGGCAGTGAAATTGACGATTATTTATGCTGTATAGGGCGCGGAATGATTCAATTTGTATGTATACGCGAAGGATTCGGACGAAACAGTTCGTACCGCAGTTTAACAGCGGATAAAATAATAATTCATCCGGGATCTGTAATGTTCCGCGTTGATCCTGCATTCATTGTAGCCGGAGAAATCGTACGCACATCCAGAATGTACGCAATGTCAGTCTCTCCTCTTTCACGTGCAGTGCTGGAACGAATAAAACCGGGGCTTTTCGCGGAATACGGCGCATCTGATACCGGAAAAACCGGAAGAGAACACAGAGAAAAACCAAAAAGAGCGAGAGATTTTACAAACAATATCAAAATCGCGGGCGAAGTGTATGAAATAATAACAATTAAAGGGAAAAAAACCGTTCTGCTTCCGTGGGAGAAGCTCACTCATGCCGGAGAAGGCTGCGCAGAAACAGTATACAAAGGGTTAAAAGGAAAAATAATAATAAAAAAAGGCGGATCAAATGCCGAATACAGCCTGCTTGCGGGAGAAAAACTGGAACTTATCCTCTCTCTTGCGCCGACTCTGGATGTAGAAGGCGCATTTTCACGCACATGGCCGCGCAAAGAAACTTTTAGTTCGCGAAAAAAACAGGCTGAGACAGAAAAATCAAATATTAAAGACCGTGACGCGCTTTTGGAACATCTCGATGACATAGTAAAACCTGTTGTTTGGAAAAAAGGTTCAAAAGACATGGGTTTTCTCGGTCTTTTTACAGACGGAGATGGAAATTACTGGTTTAGATCCTCCCGCGGTTTTCACTCAAGCCTGAATGAAAGTTTATCAAGTCTTGAATCGTTGATAGATGAGCTTGGCGAAGAAACTGCCACCGGACAAAAAAATATTTTAAATCAATGTTACCGCAGGCTGTCGGATTATCTTGGCTGAAAAAATTTAATAGCTTCTAGCAAGCGTTTTTTGTTTAAGCGCTGTAACCGCTTCCCCTCAGCAGATCTCTGGGTTTGCTTCCGTTGGCCGGACCGACGACACCGTGATGTTCCATCTCGTCAACAAGCCTTGCAGCGCGGTTAAAACCAATTTTCAGGCGGCGCTGGATATAACTTGCGCTTGCTTTACCCTGCTGATAGACAATTTCAAGGGCTTTTTCGTAAAGGGGATCATCACCGTCAGAAAAAAGCGACATACCGGTATCTTCATCTTCTTCCTCAAAGAAAATTTCATCGTCAATGTAATCAGGCTCGCCAAGGGTTTTGATATGATCAACTACGGCTTCAACTTCTTCTTCGGAAATAAAAGCGCCCTGCATACGGATTGGAAACGGATCTACAACGCCGGCATAAAGCATATCGCCCTTGCCCAAAAGCTTTTCCGCGCCGACCATATCAATAATGATGCGGCTGTCTGTTTTACTCGCTACCATAAACGCGATGCGGCTGGGAATATTCGCCTTGATAAGACCTGTAATAACATCAATAGAAGGACGCTGGGTGGCAAGCACAAGATGAATGCCTACAGCGCGGCTCATTGCAGCTAACCGCGCAACTGTAGACTCAAGCTCCTTGCCTGTAGTTGTCATCAGATCTGCGAATTCATCTATTACTACAACAATGTAAGGCATGTGCTCCTGAGCGATGTTTTTCTCTTTAATGCGCCTGTTGTAACTTCTGATGTCACGCACTCCTACAGAATCAAGACAGGCGTAACGCCGTTCCATTTCGTAGATACAATATTGAAGAGCCTGAAACGCCTTTTTAGGTTCGGTAATAACCGGTGTCAGCAGATGAGGAATATCGTTATAAAGTTTTAATTCTACAATCTTGGGATCGATAAGCATGAGCCTGCAGTCCGCAGGATGAAGCTGATACAGTATTGACAGAATAATTGCGTTAACGCAGACAGATTTACCCGAACCTGTGGCTCCGGCAATCAGTAAATGCGGCATCTGAACCAGGTCAACCGTCTGAGCTTCTCCCGTGATATCTTTTCCCATAACAACGGGAATTTCCATGCGCTTACCGGGATTCTGCAGTTCTCCTTCGATAATTTCCCTGAAAGAAACTATATTCCGTTTTGCATTCGGCACTTCGATGCCTACAGCATGTTTTCCCGGAATTGGAGCGACAATTCTTACAGAAGAAGCTGCGAGGCGCAGGGCAATATTATCCTGCAAACCCACTATCCTTGAAAGTTTTACTCCGGGCGCGGGAAGAATCTCAAACATGGTAATAACAGGTCCTTTTCTGATACCGGTAACTTCCGCCTGTATTCTGAATTCTTCAAGTGTTTCTTTAAGCGCTATAGCCGCATCCCGTGTAGCCTGATCTATAACCCAGTATTCTCCGTCAGGGTAATTATTCAATATTTCAATCGGGATTTTGTATTTTTTATAACTTAAACTGTTATGCTTTGAGGCTTTTTTGCGAATCTGTTCGCCGTGCGCTACTGCCGCAGCTTCAGCTTCTTCAAGAACGCGGATAACAGTATCAGAGTCATCAGAAATCACGTTAACCGGAGAAATATCTTCCGTAATTAATTCTTCAATCTCAGGTTCCGCAATTTCATAATTTTCAGTTTCCGGTTCTTCATTTGATATTCCCGGAAACAGCATTATGTTATTTTTTTCATTAACAATTTTACTTCTGTCAGTTAATAAAAACGGCTTATTAATACGCGGTTCTGCGGCAGAAACCGCAGATTCATTATGTTTATTATTTACAGGCGGCAGAAGCAGTCTTTTGGGTTTTCCGCCGTGTACATTTCCGGTTTCTCCAAAGAAGAGCATGTTTTTAATAATTTGCAATGCAAGAACTTCAATTACAGTAATGAAAATAATCAACAGATTAAAACCCGTTTTTCCGGTGAAATTCAGCAGCGCAGACTGCGCGGAACGGAATTCAAAATCACGCGCAAATGAAAATCCGATAGCAAGAGTTAGAAAAGGAAAAATACAAGCGCTTAAGATAAAAATACGATCCGGTCTCCACTTGGGATCCGCGAGAATATAAGACGCATAAGCCAAATGTGCGGGAATTAAAAGTGAAAGAAGCCCAAAAGAGCGGGTAAAAATGATTCCCGGAACAGGCGGAAAAAAATTAATCCCAAACAGGGCGGAAAAAATGGAAAATCCCATCAGTATACTGCAAAGTCCCAAAAAAACCGCAAGCCCGACAGTGACAGCGCGGAATTTGTAATAAATATCTGAAGTAAATTTCAAAGAAAAACTTGATAGAAAATCAATTATGCTTTGCAAAGCAGTATCCTCCGCTTCATTATCGGCAGTTTTAACGCAAAAATGTATGCATAGTTAACTTGAAGATGAACGGAAGCTTGTATATATTTTACTTATTATGGATGATAAGTTTTCCGCTGAGATAAAACCTCCGTCAAAACCGCCAAATTGCCTGAAATGCGCTTTTTTCAAGGTTACCTGGGATCTTACATTTCCAAGAGCGTGTGATATTTTTTCCATTAAGTGCGTTAATCTGCCTTCTGCCGAGGTTTTCCGCGCTACAGGCTCAAACTGCCCCTCCTTCCGTTTGAAAGAGGGGCTGAAAAGTTAATAGAAATGTTCGGAAATTTTCACGTTTCTGAACAAATTTCCGTTAAAAAATTTATTCTTTGACGCCGCCTACATTCAAACCAATCACAAAGTAACGCTGCATAAAGGGATACACAAACAAAATCGGCGCTGCGGCGACTACAGTAATGGCTGCGCGTATACTCATGGGCGTTACCATAGATGATGCCGCTCCTGCCGAAGCAGCAAGTCCCATAGCGCCGGCGTCTCCGGCGCCTCTGCCCTGAGCCTGACTTGACTGAAGATATTCCATCAGTTTGTATTGAAGAGTATGTAAATTCACATTGCCGGAATTGTATATCATAGTGTCAAACCAGGCATTCCATGAGCCTACAGAAACAAACAGCCCGATTGTCGCCAAAACAGGAAGACAAAGCGGCAGGATGATACGGACAAATATATAAAAATCGCCGTATCCGTCTATGCGGGCGGATTCAATAATGCTTTCAGGAATGGATCTCATATAAGTTCGCATAACGACAAAGTTAAACGCGTTGACAATTCCCGGAACAACATATACCCAGAACGAATTGACCATACCAAGGCTGCGAATCAAAAAATATGTGGGGATAAGCCCTGCATTGATATACATGGAAAGCACAATAATAAATGTAAAAGGTTTCCGTAAAATAAATTCTTGTCTTGAAAGAGCGAATGCTACCATGGCTGTAAAAAACACGTTTGTAACCAGATTGATTAATGTTCGCGCCACAGAAACAAAAAAGGCGCGGGGAATGGCTCCGGTTTGAAAAATAACCTGATAATTAAACATGCTGAATCTTCTTGGCCAGAAAGTAACCCCCCCTCTGAGGGAATCTGTTGCATCGTTTAATGATATAATTATGGTATTCCAAAACGGGTACAATGTAATAAACGCAATCAGAAGCAAAAAGGACGTGTTAACAGCGTGAAATATAATATGCTCCATTTTGGATAAAGTATAATATTTAAACTTCATATTAAACGCTCCTCGCCCGCTCTTTTGGCGATTTCATTGGCAATAAAGATCAGCGTGATATTAACAATATTCTTAAACATTCCGGCAGCCGTAGCAAGCGAGAAATTAGATCTGCTAAGACCGAATATAAGAACATATACGTCTATGGTGTCAGACACATCAGCGACAAGTCCGTTTCGCAGCAGGTATTGCATTTCGAAACCGGCGTCAAGAATGCGTCCTATACTCATTATTAACAAAATTATAATTGTCGGTTTTATACAAGGAAGAGTGATAAGCCACATCTTCTGATACCTGTTACAGCCGTCAATTTCAGCAGCTTCATACAGATTTGGATCTACGCCTGCCATTGCAGCAAGGTAAATAATGGTATTCCAGCCGACGTCCTTCCAAACGTATGTCGCGCCGATTATTCCCCAGAAGTAATTGGGTTCGGCAAGCCATAACACAGGTTCCTTAATAAAACCCAAAGCCATAAGCACATTGTTTACAGCTCCTGAGTCTGTAGAAAGCATGGAAGAAACAAGCCCGGTTACTATAACCATGGAAAGAAAGTGAGGAAGATAAGAAATTGTCTGTATTACACGTTTAAATAAAATAACTTTGACTTCGTTAAGCAATAATGCAAGCCCGATTGCTGTAATAAATCCAAGGCTTGTATTGATAAAGCTCATGGCAAGAGTATTACGTATGGTTCTTAAAAACACCTGATCTTCAAACAGGAATTTAAACCAATAAATCCCAACCCATTCCTGATTTTGAAATGTCCTTGCGGGTCTGAAATTCTGAAACGCCATTGTCCAGCCCCAGAGAGGAACATACGTAAAAAGTATTATATAAAGAACAACAGGCAGGCTCATAAACAAAAGCTGCCTTTGTCTGCTTAATTTATAAACAAAATCTTTTCTCCTATGAAAAAGTAAAAGAGAAAACCCCATTGTAAGCACCATGATGGAAAAAATAAAAAAAGTGCTAGTGGTATTCATGTCCGCCTGCCTGTTTTAAAAATAAAAAAACGGAGGCGGATAAACCGCCTCCGCAAAAATGCTAAATTTTAGCGGCTCCATTCTCTGATGCGCTGATTAAGCGACTGCTGCATAAAGGCTTCATAATCGGCAAGACGATTGGTAACAGTCATTTCATTAACATACGCAGCCCACAGTCTTTCAAAATCTGAAGGCGGTGCGAGAATAATCTGAGGCAGACGCTGTTTCATGGTTTGCTCACAGCGGGTAAGCGCGATTTGGGCAGGTGATCCGTCCGGAGGAGGCGGCATACTCCATGTGGGGAACCAAACGTTATTGGGGCGGGGATTCGGATCCATTAACTGGTTTGTACCTCCAACGCCGTAAGCTTCAAGAAGCTCTCTGTCTTCGGGGAGAAGAGTGGCCTGGCGTTCCGGGAAGAAATCGTTAAGATCACTGGGATAACCGTCAGAGAAAGAACCCTGAACTTTCGGGAAAATATCATCCAGGAGCCTTGCGCGGTTAAGTGTCTGCCAGTTGTCATTTTGCCAGTTGTCCCTCTGAGCCTGGGTACGATACGGAATACCTTCATTATTATACTGCCAATGCTGTCCTTCGAAGCCCCAGTACAGGGTGCGCTGTACATCTTCCGAAAGCATTTCGTTAATCATGCGGATTATTCTTACAGGATCTTTTGCGGTGACGCTGATTCCCATTCCCCTAAGAAGGTTTGGAATCGTCCTGTTGCGGTACCATGGACGGATACTTTCATCAAATACAACTGCAAGCGGAGCCATTGTGCGGTGATTTTCACCTCTGTCACGGTTCGCCATATCCGCAGAATACATAAACTGCCAGCCCTGAACACTCTGCCCCAGCACGCGACCGGCGGCTATTTTCGCCTGATACTGATCGTAGTTGTCGGTAAATCCTGCTCTGTCTATCAAACCACGGGCATTAAGTCCGTTCAGATACTGAAACCAGCGTTTGGAAATATCCATGGTAAAAAATGCTTTATACTCCCGGGTGGAAGGGTTAACAACACCGTTTCCGTCATTGGGATTGCCTGCAAGGAAGTTCGGGGGATTCCAGAGTTCAAACGCACGCCAGTCGTGGGTAAGAACTGTAAAGGGAATAGTCGGCTGACCGTTAATGGTCGGGTTTCTTCTGTAATAGCTCTCAATTAAGTTGAAATATTGATCCAATGAAACTACTTTGGGGTAACCGGCTTGCCTTAAAATGTCCTTCTGAATCCAGAAAGCGGCTCCGTCATAATTGGGTCTGTGATCAAGACCTTGAATTACACCGAAGTTGATAAGGTAGTAAATGTGACCGTCTGCAGATCTCATTTTATCCCATACTTCGTTATAATGAGCTCTGATTCTGGGTCCGTGCTGTTCAATCAGATCTTCCAAAGGTATTAAAGCCCCGGCATCAATCCATTCATTTCCCCTTAATTCCATGATATCAGGATAAGTACCGCCTGCGATCATGGTGCCTCGTCTTTGGGCAATATCACCAACCAGAATATCCCATGTAAAGGTTGCATTTAACCTGTTTTTCAGATATTCATACATCGGATGATTAGCAGCAGGCTGCGGGTGATTTCCTGTTTCATGGAAAATAGTAACGTTGATAGGATAATTAGGATCACTGCTGCGCGCGCCCCCTCCTCTGTTACAGCCTGTAATAAAGACCGTAACCATACATAAAACTGCTAGTGCAAGAACAAATTTACTCTTGTTCTTCATGTTTTCCTCCTAAAGAAATTAATTTACACCTGTAAATGATATACCGCCTTTCACGGTCTGTCAAATATTTTTTATAATGATTAAACTTACTTCGCAGTGCTTTACTCCGCGCCAAAACATGTTCCGACAGCTTTGGCAGTATCCAGCAGATAGTGATCTGCGGGAACATGCCGAACCTTGCCCTCCGGGACACTGAGATCAACGGAACCGATATTATCTCCAATAAAGGTAACCATTCTCCCGTACTCGCCTTTGGCAAGAAGTTCTGCGGCGGCTGTACCGAGGCAGGTAGCAAGAATACGGTCAGAAGCGCTTGGGATTCCGCCGCGCTGTACATAACCCAGAACAGTGGCTCTTGTTTCCATGCCGGTTTCTTCTTGAATTTCACGGGCGATACGATAAGCTGCTGAAGGACCGTTCTCCAGCCGGTACTTCTTACGCTCTTTTTTATCCATTTTGGCTTCTTTTATTGACAGCGCTCCTTCCGCTGCTACTACAATGGAAAAAGTCCTGCCTGATCTTGCGCGTTTTTCCAGATGATGAGAAATTTCCTGAACATTGTATGGAATTTCCGGAATAAGTATAACATCACCGCCGCCTGCAACCCCGGCGTATAGGGCAAGCCAGCCGGCTTTATGTCCCATAAGCTCAATTACAATTACGCGGCTGTGGCTTTGAGCGGTGGAATGCAGACGGTCAATTGCCTCTGTCCCGATATGAAGAGCGGAATCAAAACCAAAACTTTTATCTGTGCCTTCAATGTCATTATCAATGGTTTTAGGAAGACCGATAATATTGAGACCTTCACGCGCAAGTTTACTGCCTGTGGTATTTGTTCCGTTTCCTCCAAGCAAAACAAGACAGTCAAGCCCAAGCGAATCATATGTTTCCATGATAGCCGATACTTTATCACTGGCAACCTCATCCTTGTCGGCGACGCCGAATGGTTTTTCCCTGCTTGAACCAAGAATGGTTCCGCCCCTCGTTAAAATACCGTAAAAATCCTTGGGTTTCAGTACGCTTGTATCTTCATAGATAAGCCCCCGAAAGCCGTTTGCAATTCCGATAATTTCCATGCCGTAACGATCATGCGCTGCCCGGCATACACCCCGTATAGCGGCATTCAAGCCAGGGCAGTCGCCGCCTGCCGTCAGAATTCCAAATTTTTTTGTAACGCTTTTAGCTGCCATTTTTTACCTCCTTTGCCTCGTTCCAATATGCGTCCATTGTATTTAAATTTTCTTTCTTCATTTCCTGTCCGGTTTCTTTCATCCTCTTTTCCACATATCTAAAACGCCCGGTAAACTTACTGTTGGTACGGCGCAGGGCTATAGAAGGCTCCACTTTTAAAAAACGGCAAAGATTGATCACAGAGAAAAGCAGATCGCCCAACTCTTCTTCGATATGCGCTCTTCCGGCTTCAGGAGCGTTACCCTCATCATCGCTGCAAGCAGTGCTGCTGTTTGCAGCGCCATTGCTTGCAATGCCGTTGCTTGCAACGATAACTTCCTCAAGTTCTTCCCTGATTTTATCCATTATACCCTTCATATCCGGCCAGTCAAAGCCAAATTTTGCCGCTTTTTTCTGAAGTACATAGGAACGCTCAACCGGAGGCAGGGCGGAACTAACGCCGTCAAGTATAGAATCCTTTGGTTTGCGGCCTTCCTGTTCAATTTTTATTTTTTCCCAATTATTTAAGATATCCGCTGTATCTTTTACCTTAACATCGCCGAACACATGAGGATGGCGCCTTATAAGCTTTTCATTTACCCCTGCAAGGACATCGGTAACGGAAAATTTACCTTCTTCTTCATGGATATAACTAATCATTGCCGCAAGAAGAAATAAATCTCCCAGCTCTTCTGCAATATGAGCAGGATCATTATTGTCGATTGCTTCAAGACACTCGTATGTTTCCTCGATTAATGCGCCTCTTAATGTAGACGGAGTTTGTTCCCTGTCCCATTTACATCCGTCAGGGGCTCTAAGCCTTGCGATAGTTTCGTATAATGCCTTAAACGCTTCATCTGTCGTCATTTATTGTCCTCCGCTTCGTTTGAGATAATTATTTTCTTTTTTGCCCAATCTTTAAGCAGATTTTCCGGTTCACAGGACATGGTTTGCAGCAAACAATCCGCGCCGGCATTCAGCGCCGGAACAAGTATTTCATGTTCCTCCATTAAAAAATCCGAAAGCACCCAGTCAATAATCCCCTCTCCGCTCCCTTCGCTTCCGCCCTCACCCGGCAGACGCGAATCCGGGCGGCCAATTCCAACTCTGAGACGCCAAAAATCCGCATTTCCGAAAGATTTTTTCATGGAACGAAGCCCATTATGCCCTCCGAGCCCGCCAGAAAATTTTAATGAAACGGTACCAAGAGGAAGTTCCAGTTCATCATGAACAACCATAATTTCTTCAATTTTTATTTTAAAAAACGACGCTGCGGCATAGACAGATTCCCCTGAAAGATTCATATAGGTTTCCGGCATAAGAAAATGAACGCCGTTATTGACAGCATACAGACCCTTGAATTTTTTCTGCCATGAAAGGGATGAATAAAACGGCAAAACCTGCGCCAGCATACGTCCCGCATTGTGCCTGTTTCGCGCATATCCCGGTCCTGGATTCCCCAGAAAAGCAGCAAGTAGAATCATAAATATTCCTGACAGGATTTTATAATAATTCCCTGAAACTTGCTATCATATAAAGCCCTGATTTTTAAACAAGACCAGTATTTACAAGCCAGTCAAGAGCGTTTCCATATTTGGCAAGCTGTTTTGTACAATATTGATACTTTTAACAGATTTGTGAAAGATTGGGGAAAACATATTGAAAGTAATCAACATTAAGCTAAGACAGCAATATAAAAATGATATAGAATAAAACATGATTCTGAAACTCGAACAAGATACTTCTCAAAAGGATATTGAAGTAAAAATAACATATCCTGAAAAAAATAAAATTATTAATCGTTTAGTCTCTTTAATAAAATCGGTTAATAAACAAATTGAATGCTATTCAGATGATAGTATAATATATGTAAATGTTTCTGATATTTATTATATTGAAAGTATTGACAAAAGAACAATGATTTTTTGCGAAAATGATAATTTTATTGCAAAAGGCCGTTTATATCAAGTTTTTGATAAATTGGAAAGCGAGGATTTTGTTCAAATTAGTAAATATTGTATTCTAAATA
>Ga0209755_10000244_pt1 | contig 106870 bp, 105 predicted proteins | sample TergutCo191P1_FD_187301 | JGI IMG/M metagenome (GOLD analysis project Ga0209755, IMG submission 187301) | Cornitermes sp. P1 segment gut microbial communities from Petit-Saut dam, French Guiana - Co191P1 (SPAdes) (version 2) | ecosystem: Host-associated > Arthropoda: Insects > Digestive... | reverse complement strand
TCATCAACATGAGATTTGATGCGTCTTTGTTGATTGCTATAATCCCATATACAATAGGAGCAATGATAGGAGCGGTTATTGGTGCGGTGTTAACAACTAATCGTGCGCCGTTGGATTTGTTGCAGGTTAAGGAGTGAGCTATGAAGAACAGCCCATAAAGGTCGGTTCGAGACTATTTCAACTTCAACTTCAAGAAATATCACAACAATCATTAACTCTGTAGAGATAAGGGGGTAGTATTTTGACAGTGATACTGCTAAAATACTACCCCCGCTTTTTCTCTTTTCGTAAGTTTGGTGTTATCTGCGGTTCTGCTCTAACAGCCATTCCTCGAAGGGTTTGTTGGGGTTTGTTTTGCTGTAGGTGTGTTCCATATTGCGTTTTGTTATTTGAGTGTTTGGGTGGTCGATGCCTAGTTTAACGAGAGCTATTGCGTAGGATTTTAGATATAATTTCAACGCCTTAGGATAGTCCCCTTGGTTGTTGTATACAAAAGCAATATTATTATAAGTCATTGCAGTATCTGGATGCTCAAGCCCTAGGACTTTTTCATAAATGACCAAAGCTTTATTGTACAACTCCAATGCTTTGGTATAGTTTCCTTGGTTGTCGTATACTCCTGCAATATTATTATAAGTCGTTGCAGTATCTGGATGCTCAAGACCCAGGATTTTTTCTCTGATAGCCAAAGCTTTATTGTACAACCCCAATGCTTTGGGGTGGTTTCCTTGGTTGTTATATACTCCTGCAATATTATGGTAAATTGTTGCAGTATCTGGATGCTCAAGACCTAGGGCTTTTTCATTGATAGCCAAAGCTTTATTGTACAACCCCAATGCTTTGGGGTGGTTTCCTTGGTTGTCGTATAATGCTGCAATATTATTATAAGTCGTTGCAGTATCTGGATGCTCAAGACCCAGGATTTTTTCTCTGATAGCCAAAGCTTTATTATGCAACACTAATGCTTTGGGGTACTCTCCTTCATGGGACATTCCAAAGCCAACCGCATTATAAATCCACGCTATCCTCTCTTGCCACTCCTCATCGCCAACAAACGCTATCGACCCATAATCTGCAATCTGCGCAAAGTGGAGGACGCTATGCCTAAACTTGACCATAGAAACCATATCTCCATAACCATATCTAAATGTATCGCAAATTATTTTCAGACAACAAGCCAACCACCTATTATCCCCAGCATGAACATCCCGCAAAACCTCCTGCACCAACCTATGAACAGACAAAAACCCGTACTGGCTATCCCTTTCCTTAAAAGTCATCAACCCATATCTGCAAAGCTCATCCACAATATGGTTAATTTCTGGTTCAAGCTCTTCTTTTAAGGGGCTTGGTAAATATTCCGCACCATCAATAAACATTTCAAGGGGTATGTGGTCGGGGGCGCAGTAGGCACATAGGTTAATTAGCTGTTTGGCGGCTTCCGAATCCAGCTCGTCCATGGGTTTTTGCAACACGAAGGTGATGACTTTTTTATAATCAAAAACCTTTTGCCTTCGCTCAGGCAAAACTAAAAACTCAACACCCTTCTTTTCCAGCTCATTTATAAGCTCTGCACAAGTGGCTCTTTTCGACTTTGAAATATAAAAGGCGGCAAGATTTAAGGCAAGGGGATGGTGACCCAGCCTTTCGGATATTTGAGTTGCTTCCTCATCTGTTATTGTTTTTCCTTCGTTTGTAATGGTGTTTTTCAAAAAGTCGGATGCTTCAGCTTCCGTAAAAACTTCAACATGGTATTTGTCTATGCCGTAGCCATATTCGGTTTCCCATGTGCAAATGATGATGTGTCCTTTGGTTGTGCTGCTGGGCAGATATTTTTGCAATTCATCCTCGCCTATACCCTCGGCATTGTCATAAATAAATAACCAGCCATCATTGGCTGCCAGCCAGCCCTTAGCCCACCGCACAATTTCATCAGGCTCCATATCCCCAGCCCCAGTTATACCGATGTGCATGGCAAATTCTCTGTAAGAGCTTACTAGCAAACCTTCATCATCGGCATTAACCAGCCAAATGTAATTATAGCTATCCAAATTTTCATAAGCGTATTTAACTGCAATCTGGGTTTTGCCAAAACCGCCAGAACCTACAAGGGCAAATTTGTTTTTGGTTTCAAAAGTGACTTTGAGCTTATCTAGGGCTTCTTTGCGGCCTGTGAAGTTGGGGTTTTCGGGTGGGAAATCAGGAGCTGGTGCGGCTGGGGATGTGACTGAATTAGTTGGCGGCATTTTTTTGAGTATCTCGTCGGTCTTGTTACTTATTTCATCCAAACTCCGCTCCAACCAAGCATTAAAATTTATCTGGAAAAATTTAAAAGAAATTGCCAACCCCAGCTCTAATCGCTCCAATAATTGTTCTTGAATACGGTCTGGAATGTCATGTTGTACCTTGTCCAGTTCGGCTTTAATACTTTCCTTACTTAAATGCTCCCTCCTGTCAAAAAGCCCGATAACTGCTTCGTTTATTACTTTAGTCATGGGTTCAGTAATTATTTCTTCATAATTTTTAGTTTCGCCAGTTGTGTTATGTTCTCTATTAACTTCGCTGTAAATGCTTTCCAGATGATTAATAATCTGTTTTTTAATTATCGTTTCATCCTTTGTTAATTTGCCAGACAAAAAGTCGTAAATACCAAGGGCAGAACCAGCTGCTCCTAAAGCAGCTCCAGTAACACCTAACATAGCCATACCTCCTTATTTGCGTAAGTCCCTTTTCCGTTAGTGACGGCATCGCCCAAAAACTTCTAAAACCTTACGAATTCATAACCATAATTATACAATAAATTCCAATAACCGTCAAGTCCAAAGTCAAACCAAAAAGCAGGCGTTTCTCGAAATAAAACCAATTTAAAAAATATTTATCTTCATGCCGTAACGATATTTGTGAAAAAATCAGCTTAATAACCAACGCCAAATAACCCCCTAAATCCTATGAATTAAGAATTTAAGGGGAATTATCTATTTCCTGCTAAAACTAACACTTCAGACGACTTGAAGCAGCAAACAAAAATACAAAATGCTATATTTCGCCTATTTTACACTATTTATTAACCTCTATAACGATTTGTCAAGGGGTAAATTGGATTTTTTGAAAAAACGCCTAGAAAATGGTGTCGTGCTTATCAGTGAATACGTAAGCGTTTTACGCCAAGGCAAGTTCAAGATAGCGTAAAAAAGTGGAGCATTCTCGGTAAAAACAAAAACAAATAAATCGATAGCAAAGGTTTTGTACGCCGAAAGCGTAATCGATTTATTGAAAGTAAACATGACAAGCGTATACGAACCATTTGTTTCGAGTATACACGATTGGGTATTGCAATCGAAACAAAATCATGTTATAATCATCATTAAAGCTCCTATTTTGAAGAAAGAACTAAAGCGAGATGAGGAGAACGCTATGCTAAAGGTGAGTTATAAGAAATTATGGAAATTATTGATAGATTTAGAAATCAACAAGAAAACGCTTGCAGAAAGAGCTGGTGTAAGTGCATCTACCTTAACCAAGCTAACCAAAGGCGAATGCGTCCATATGGATATGCTTGTGAAAATCTGTACCGCCCTAGAGTGTGACCTGAGCGACATCGTTGAGTTGGTGCCGGATAATCCACCGAATGAAAAGTGGCGAAAATAAATAAAATCGTGGAGGATTTATGAATAAACAGCAGCTGGCATCAAAAATATGGCAATCTGCCAACAAGATGCGCTCCAAAATTGAAGCCAACGAGTATAAAGACTATATCTTAGGCTTTATTTTCTATAAGTTTCTGTCTGACAAAGAATTGAAACTGCTAAAAGACGAGGGTATGTCGCAAGAAGAAATCTCAGCTTTGTCTGAAAGCGATGAAGATGCCGTTGACTTTATACAGAGCAAGATAGGCTACTTCATAGCTTATGATGACCTGTTTTCCACCTGGCTCTCCAATGGCTCAAATTTCGATGTCGGTAATGTGCGTACTGCTCTATCAGCTTTTAGCCGCCACATAAGCACAGCTCACAAAAAAGTATTTGACGGCATATTTGACACCTTGCAAACAGGACTCAGTAAACTTGGTGATACATCAGCTTCCCAAACGAAAGCAATAAGTGACTTGTTAAGTCTAATTAAAGATATACCTATGGACGGCAAACAAGACTACGATGTGTTGGGGTTTGTGTATGAATATCTTATTGGCAATTTTGCAGCAAACGCGGGCAAAAAAGCCGGTGAGTTCTACACACCCCACGAAGTGTCTTTATTGATGTCTGAAATAGTAGCAAACCACTTAAAAAACAACAAGTCGATAAAAATTTATGACCCTACAAGCGGCTCTGGCTCGCTGCTAATAAATATTGGTCGTTGTGTAGCAAAGCACATCGACAACGAAAACAACATTAAATATTACGCCCAAGAGCTTAAAAAGAACACGTTTGACCTAACTCGGATGAATTTGGTTATGCGTGGCATCTTGCCACACAATATCGAGGTTCGTAACGCAGATACCCTTGAAGATGACTGGCCTTACTTTGATGAAAATGACCCTGTAGGTACATACGACCCATTGTATGTTGATGCGGTTGTTTCAAACCCGCCCTACTCACAGCCTTGGGATCCTGCCAACAAAGAATCTGACCCACGGTATGCCGGCTTTGGTTTAGCTCCTAAAACCAAGGCTGATTTTGCGTTTTTATTACATGACCTATACCATGTAAAACCAAATGGGATAATGACAATCGTCCTTCCTCATGGTGTGCTTTTCCGTGGAGATGCGGAAGGCAATGACGGCGAGGGTAAAATTCGCAAAAGCCTTGTCGAAAAGAACAACATCGATGCCATAATAGGGCTACCCTCTAACGTCTTTTTCGGCACAGGAATAGCAACTATTGTTATGGTGCTAAAACAACCTCACGGAAGGAGTGACAGAGATGATGTATTGTTTATTGATGCCTCCAAGGGCTTTGATAAGATTGGCAAAAACAACAAGCTTCGTGCATCTGATATAAAGAAAATTGCCGATACCATAGCAAGCCGTGAGGATATACCTAAATTTTCAAGAAAAGTATCTCGTGATGAAATTCGCAAAAATGGATGGAACTTGAACATCCCTCGCTATGTGGATTCTTCTGACGAGCCAGAAACTTGGGATTTGTATTCTACTATGTTTGGCGGTATACCAAAATCAGAGTTAAGAGGGTTAAAACCTTACTGGGATGCATTCCAAGAGTTGTGGAATTGCCTGTTCATAGATGATGGCACACCTTTTGTGAAATTAACTACCGATGATGTGTGTCAAACCATACTTAACAATACAAATATAAAGGGTTATTTTGCTGATTTTACAAATGCCTTTAGTGGATTTGATGGATACCTAAACCAAAGCCTAATCGGCAATATGCTGGCCTTAAACATTTCACGCCAAGAGGTGGTTATTAGCGAGGAGATATTTAATCGCCTTTTACAGATACCATTGGTCGATAAGTACAAAGCCTATCAAGTTTTTAATGATGAGTGGGTGAAAATTGTAACGGACTTAGAGATTATACAAACCGAGGGTTTTGAAGCGATAAAAGCTTGCGACCCCAATATGGTTATTAAGAAAAAGGGCGATAAGGAGGTTGAAGTTCAAGAAGGTTGGGTCGGACGCATCATTCCTTTTGACCTTGTGCAAGTAACATTACTAAAAAGAGAAACAGATGAACTGCGCACTAAAGAAAACCGCATCAAAGAAATATCTACCGAGCTTGAAGAACTGCTAGAGTCCATAACCGAAGAGGAAAAGGAAGAGCAAAAAAGTGCCTTTAACGAAAATGGTGACTTTGTGAAAAGCCATGTCATAGCTATCGCTAAAAGTTTAAGGTACGAAAAGTCAGAGGAAAATTCCCTAAATGGCAAAATAGTTAGAGCGAGAAAGCTATTTGACGAAGATAAAGAACTCAAGAAAAAGGTTAAAGAGGATGCGGCTTCTTTGCATATGCAGACCAAAAGAACTATAGAGGGTCTAAGTGACGAGCAAGCCTTAACCTTACTTGACCTAAAATGGATAAAGCCGATAACTGCCGCCATAGATGAACTACCTCATAAAGTGATAGCCAATTTGGTAACGAAAATAGCTGCCTTAGCTGATAAATATGCCACCACATATGTAGACGTGAGAGAAAAAACTGATAGTGCGAAAAACAAGGTCGCATCCCTTATTGAGGGGCTAAAAGGCAATGATTTCGACATGAAAGGGCTTGGCGAGTTTCAATCACTCCTAAGAGCGGGTGGCAAAAATGAGTGAGTTGCAAAGTAGAGCCTACTTTGAGGAAATATCCAGCATTATCGTTACCTCCAGAAACAAGGCAGAGATTGCTGTTAATAGTGCCCTCGTCATGCTTTATTGGGCTGTGGGAAAGGTCATCAAAGAGCAGATTTTGGAAGGCAATAAGCCGGAGTATGGAAAAAGCGTTATAGAAAACCTAAGCAAAGAGCTGGTTGGGCAGTTTGGGCGAAGTTATAGCACACGGAATCTCCTTCATATGGTTAAATTTTACGAGGTTTTTAACGACGAGCAAATTTTGAACACACTGTGTACAAAATTAAGCTGGTCTCATTTTCGCAAGCTGATTACAATTAAAGAACCTCTTAAAATCGAGTTTTATTCCACTTTGGCTTTGAATGAGCGTTGGAGTGTGCGGGAGCTAAATAATCGAGTTGACAGTATGCTGTACGAAAGCACAGCACTCTCGAAAAAACCAGAGTTGACAATAGCAAATGACTTGGAGAAATTGCGAGATGAAAAAGCGATGTCAATGGATTTAGCTTTGCGTGACCCCTATGTCCTTGATTTTTTAGAACTAAAGGACAGCTTTAGCGAAAAAGACTTGGAAAGTGCTATTTTAGCTGAGTTGCAACATTTCATATTAGAAATGGGTCGAGATTTTACTTTTGCAGGTAGGCAAATACGACTAACCTTTGATAGCCGAGATTTTTATATTGATTTGCTTCTGTATCACAGAAAACTAAAATGTTTAGTTGTGATAGAACTAAAGCTGGGAGGGTTTAAGCCAGAATATAAAGGGCAGATGGAGCTATATCTCAATTATTTGGAAAAGCACGAAACAAATGAGGGCGAAAATCCCCCAATCGGCATTATACTGTGCGAATCGAAGGAAACGGAAATTGTAGAGCTTATGAAACTTGACGAGGCAAGAATCCATGTAGCGCAGTTTTTGACAGAAAAGCTGGAAAAGAAGTTGCCGCAGGCAGTTGAAAATGCCAAGATTTTACTTGAGCAGCGTAAGGGGGTGCGAGTTGATGAAGAAGAATAATGTGCCTTTGCTTAGGTTTGATGGATTTTCGGGCGATTGGGAGCGGGTAAAACTAAGTGATAACGCTAACTTTGCAAAGGGTAATGGATACTCCAAAGCTGACTTGGTTGATTTGGGAACGCCTATAATTTTATACGGCAGGCTTTATACGAACTATCAGACCGCCATAAATGAAATAGATACATTTGCGGATATAAGGAAAAATGCCGTGTTAAGCAAAGGTGGCGAAGTGATTGTTCCAGCATCTGGTGAAACTGCTGAAGATATTGCTAGAGCATCAGTTGTCGTAGATTCAGGGGTTATCCTTGGCGGTGACCTGAATATAGTTACTGCTGACAAAGCTATAGCACCAGAGTTTTTGGCTTTGTCGCTTTCAAATGGCACGCCACATAAGGAACTTAGCAAACGAGCGCAGGGCAAATCCGTTGTACACATCCGTAATAGTGATTTGCGAGAAGTGATTTTGCATCTGCCAGAGTTGGATGAGCAATCTGCGATAGCCGAATTATTTCAGAATATTGACGACACCATCGACCTAAAAAGGCAAGAGCATGAAAAAACACTGAATATCAAAAAGGCTATGCTTGATAAGATGTTCCCTAAAGGTGGTGCAGATGCGCCAGAAATCAGGTTTACTGGCTTTACAAAGCCGTGGGTTCGACGAAAATTAGACGAAATTTGTGATTTATACTCTGGCTTGACATACTCTCCCGCTGACGTTACTGAATCGGATGGGACATTTGTGCTGCGGTCATCAAATGTTAAGGGCGGCGAAATTGTCGATGCTGATAATGTATATGTAAATTCTACTGCCGTTAATTGCATTAATGTGGCTGTTGGCGATGTGATTGTAGTAGTGAGGAACGGCTCTCGCAACCTAATTGGAAAGCATGGTCAAATAAAGAGACCAATGCCGAACACTGTAATAGGTGCTTTTATGTCGGGTCTCCGCCCTATCCAACCTGAATTTACCAATGCTCTGCTAGACACATCACATTTTGATTTTGAGATAGCTCAGAATTTAGGAGCAACAATAAATCAGATAACAAACGGAATGTTTAAGCAAATGGTATTTTCCGTGCCAACTGATGATGATGAGCAATCTAAAATTGGAAACTTCTTTTGCAACCTCGACACATTGCTCAAGGCTCAGCATGAAGAACTAGAAAAACTACAAAGCATCAAGAAAGCCTGTCTTTCTAAAATGTTCGTATAGGAGGATGCCCCGTGTTTGATAAAGAAGTAAAGTTTGAAGAAACCTTGGTGCAGTTATTGCTCAATGAAAAGGGTTGGGACGAGGTACTAAACAACCCAACAGAGCAGGATTTAATCCAAAACTGGGCAAAAATCCTCTTTGAAAATAATCGTGGCATCGATAGGCTAAACAATCACCCTCTAACCGAGGGAGAAATGCAGCAGATAATGGAACAGATAGCCACGCTAAAAACACCGCTAAAGCTAAATGGCTTTATAAATGGAAAATCCGTATCTATCACCCGTGATAACCCTGCAGACACGCTGCACTTCGGCAAAGAAGTGAGCCTAAATATATACGACCGCATGGAAATAGCCGCTGGCAAAAGCAGATACCAAATTGCCCGCCAGCCCAAATTTCCAACAAAGTCGAAAATAGCCAGCAACCGCAGGGGCGACCTTATGCTTTTGATAAATGGTATGCCTGTTTTTCATATAGAGTTAAAGAAAAGCGGCATACCTGTGAGCCAGGCCACGAATCAAATCGAAACATACGCCAGAAACGGCATTTTTACAGGGCTGTTTTCTTTGGTGCAGATTTTTGTTGCCATGAATCCAGAGGATTGCGTATATTTTGCAAACCCTGGCCCTGATGGTAAATTTAACCCTGATTATTTCTTCCGCTGGGCTGATTTTAACAATGAACCAATAACCGACTGGAAAAGCATAGCCTCGGATCTGCTTTCCATCCCAATGGCTCACCAGCTAATTGGTTTTTATACCGTAGCAGATAATGCTGACGGCGTACTTAAAGTTATGCGGAGCTATCAATACTATGCTGCAAGCAAAATATCTGACCGTGTAACCAACACAAAATGGGACGGTAACAACTTGCTTGGTGGATATGTATGGCACACAACAGGCTCAGGAAAAACCTTAACCAGCTTCAAATCGGCACAACTTATCACAAATTCTAATGATGCTGATAAAGTTGTGTTTTTAATGGATAGAATTGAGCTTGGCACACAATCCCTAGAAGAGTATAGCTCTTTTGCCGAGGAAAGCGAAGCGGTGCAGGCAACAGAGAACACTGCTGTGCTTATATCCAAGCTGAAAAGCTCTTCCCTAGCTGATAGGCTGATAGTTACGTCAATCCAAAAAATGAGCAATATCAAAGATGAATACGATGGCTTAAATGCCAAAGACCTTGAAATTATGCACTCTAAACGAATTGTTTTTATTGTGGATGAAGCTCACCGTTCTGTTTTTGGTGAAATGCTACTTACCATCAAAGATACATTTAACCGTGCTATTTTCTTTGGATTCACCGGAACACCAATACATGATGAGAATAGCAAGAAGGACAGCACAACATCGGATGTGTTTGGTGACGAACTGCACCGTTATAGCATAGCTGATGGAATAAGAGATAAAAATGTACTCGGCTTTGACCCTGTTCGTGTAACGACATATAACCCCACAGAAGTACGCAAGGTTGTGGCATTAGAGCAAGCAAAGGCCGCAAGTGAAGCAGAGGTCTTTGATGATGAAAAGAAAACTAAGGTTTATAACAAATTTATGAACGAAGTTAATATGGCGGGGCATAAAGAAAAGGATAACAAGTATGTAAAGGGTATTGAGGACTATTTGACTCCTGTGGACTACGGTTTTGATGGCAACCATCCCGAAAAAGTTGTAGAAGATATTTTGGATAGTTGGGTACGACTTAGCCAAAATAGCAAGTTTCACGCCATTTTTGCAACAGACAGCATACCTGAGGCCATTGAATATTACAGGCTTATAAAACACAAAGCCCCGCAGTTAAAAATTACTGCGCTTTTTGACTCCACAATAGATAACTTGGGCGGAGCAGCTTTCAAAGAAGAAGGTCTTGTTGAAATTATTGAAGATTATAACACACGCTATGGGCAGAATTTTAAGATTTCTACTCATGGAAAATTTAAGAAAGATATTGCCAATAGGCTTGCTCACAAAAAGCCTTATGAAGCTATTGCGCGCACCCCAGAAAAACAGCTTGACTTACTTATAGTTGTTGACCAAATGCTAACCGGGTTTGATTCCAAGTGGGTAAACACCTTGTATATGGACAAGGTGATGAAACACGCCAATATTATACAGGCATTTTCTAGGACAAATAGGTTGTTTGGCCACGACAAGCCATTTGGCTCAATTCGATATTACCGTATGCCTTTTACAATGGAGAGAAATATAAATGATGCTCTAAAGATGTACTCAGGGGACAAGCCCTTTAGTTTGTTTGTTCAAAAGTTAGGTGATAACATTGACCGTATGAATTTCTATTTTTCAGAAATTCAAAATATTTTCACATCGGCACAGATACTGGATTTTAGCAAGCTTCCAGAGGATACATCTGCCTGCGGAAAGTTCGCCTCACTGTTTAAAGGCTTATCTGATTGCCTAGAGTCTGCGAAGATACAAGGTTTAAGATGGGAGCAACTTGAGTATAGAGTTGACGATAAGGATTACAGCTTAGACTTTGATGAGCAGACATATTTAGTGTTAGCCCTTAGATATAAAGAATTATTTGGCTCGTCCGGCGGGGCTGGTGGTAGTGGGTCTGAGAACACACCTTACGATCTAGCAGGTCATTTGATGTTTACTGATACAGGGCGTATTGATACAGATTGGATGAACTCGAGATTTGATAAATATCTCAAATTGTTAGACTCTGCTGACAGTGATATGGCAGAAGAGGCACTTAATGACTTGCACAAAAGATTTGCAACACTCTCCCAAGATGAGCAAAAGTTTGCAAATATATTCTTGCGTGATATACGGCGTGGGGATGTGACAATCGAAGATGGCAAATCATTAAGAGATTATATTACCGAGTACCAAACTGGTGCAAAAAATAGCCAAATTGCCCATGTTTCCAGCGTTTTTGGGCTAGATGAGAAGTTGCTCAGGCAGCTAATGGCTATGCGACTAACAAAAGCAAATATAAACGAATTCGGCAGATTTGACAGCTTGACTAAAACCGTTGACAAGACTCTGGCGAAAGCATACTTTGAGAAAAGAGAGGGTGTGACTGTATCGCTCTTTGCTGTTAATGCCAAAGTTTCTAAGCTGTTGCAAGAGTTTGTGCTTGATGGTGGGTTTGATTTGGATATAGAAAGCTAACATAACCGAGCCAAGAGCGACAAGTGCCCCGAGGTCTAGTCATATGAAGGAGTAGATGGTCTATGAAATTTACAGAAAAAATAGAGAGGTTTCGCAAGGAAGCCAGTGAAGCTAAGTCGGCTAACAATATCAATCCCCAAGCCATGTGAACTTCGACCTAGCAAGCCCAAGAGATATAACAATAACTTTCAACCGAGGGGACTTTGCCTTCCAAAACGCCATATGGTTAGGCAACCTAAATACAGGCACTCAGCTTGTGCGGGATAGAGATTTTACAGTAGAAAACACCGCAAGCTGGCAAAGCAGCAACAGAGTAACACTTTCAGCAGATTTCCTAACCTCTTTGGAAGTGGGCACAAGAACGCTGAGATTTGTAATGAGCGGCAATCGTACTCTTAGCCTTACTGTTAGGGTAACGGACACAAGACCAACCGCAACACCCACGCCAGAACCCAACACCAGACGAAACCCCAGCATTGCCGACTGTGTATGTGGATTTATCTCCAATACTGCAAGCAGAACTGATGGAGCTTTTGGGCGATAGGTTTAATGACCTCAACATTAGCGTAAACACCAGCAGGTCAAGCGATATAAACGGTGGTATTTTGCTAGTAGATGTGGCTTTTAGCATAGACAGCGACACAGCAAATGCAGAAGCATTGACCTACACCCTAAACAACCAACTGCCGCAGATATTCCAAAACCCCAATGCTTACTACAGCATCAGGGTAGACTTGCATGGGCTTGTGGCAGCGGGTATGAATTATCATAGGATAACGGCGTTTGCTGTTATGGAAGTTGATGCGGATGCGGATGTTGAGGAAGATGAGCAGCAGAGCCAAGAAGCACAACAAGAGCAAGACGATCAATCAGCACAAGCCCCGCCTTTAGCCCAGCCTTATGAAATAGGTACGCTAATAGGAGGCGGCATTAGCAGACAGGGCATAAACCAACCAAGTATGCCATTTGCTGTAAATGCAAACGCAACAGGCGAGTTTGTAATCGCCCATGTGGGAAGCCTTAACCGCCTTATGTTAAGGAGTACAAAGAGCAGGTCATGCTTCCGGAAACTGCTGTAAAAACAAAACAGGGGCAAGGCAGAGGACACCGTACTGAAAATGATACTGCCGTAATTGCTTATCTGGATTGCAGACTTGCACCTGATGGGCTGTACTTGCCTCACTTTGCGAGTGAAGTATTTCCGGCAGGCTGTGTTGTTACTCATGATATTGACGATGTAACAGAGTTTTATATAGCCAAAAAACCTGCGGAATATTTTGAACAGCATAAGCAACATGAACATCAGCAACATACACAGCAGGCTGTTTCATAAATGAATATCGGCAGACCAAAACCCCGCAATCCAAAACATGATACGGGGTTTTGTATTTGCCAATCACAACAGCAAATCCCAACTTGGGACTACCCCGTTATCAAAACCTAATCCAATTATGGGATTACCCTGCATTAAGACAAACTGTAAGCACATAAACATTATAAACGAATGAAGCAAGTACATAGCCGCAAATGGGTTTTGCTGATTATTAAACCCTGCGGCGATTTTTCTAATCGAAGGGAGAGCCGATTATGCCAGTTTACGAACCGTCTAAAATCGACATCAACGACCTTGTTGACATACAGAGCATTAAGATTGATGAAACATTACCTGTTGAGGAAAAGAAAAAAGAGTACCGCAGGCAGATTAAAAACCCGGAGTGCTTTAGATACGGCGATACCATTGTCCGTATCTCATACGCAAAATCCGGGCCGTCTATGAAGGACTTATTACAGCAGTATTTGTTATCGGGACAACATATGCAACTTGTACCCCAAGACACATCTGCAACATCAGCACCAACAGCTAAATCAACTGCAACAGCCGCAGTAACAGGCTGACAGAGTGGACTTCTAAGCGTAAGCGGGTTATTCTAAAATTGGACTAACGTGGCTAACTCCTATGATTTCCACAGGTTTATCGGAAAAACATTAGGAGGATTCCACTATGCAAAATGTAATAAGTAATCAATATATTGCTGATAGAATAGATGCTGTAGATAGCACAAATTCTATAGGCGGTATGGCAAGCTGGTACTAAACTCTATTCAAAGCCAAGTACAGCAGTTTGAAAACCCTGATGAAGTGGTAAACGGGCTTACTGCAACTGCTCTGCGTGGACGCAAGCAAGCGTCAATCGAGAGCATGATAGAGCGGAATATCCAAACCGTCAAGGAAAACAACGATTATCTGGTAAAGTCCTATCTGCATTTTGATAGTGGCGTTATCTCTGAAGCTGAATATCAAATGTTCAAGAAAAGTTTTAATCTCCAGATTGAAACTGCCGAGGGCAATATAGTTGCTCTTAGAAATGAACTTAGCCGCTTAGAGGACGATACAACCGCTAAACTGCTGATTGATAGGTTTTTGGAACATGGTAATGTTGCAGAACTTAACCGCCGTGTTGTTGCTGGGCTTGTGAAGTCTGTTGTTGTTTATGGCAATAATGATGTATCTGTAAATTTCCGTTATGCTAACTTTGGCTTGCCGCATGGTGCTTACTCTGAATTTTCAGATAAATCATCCATCTCACCTACACAATCTCTTATTTCAGAAGGTATGGTGGTGTAAATGGCAAGAAAAAGCAGAAAGCCCGAAGCCTTAGAAGCAATGGCAATCACAGCACCGCTATCTACCCCTGCATTTTGCGCATGGATTTACGCACGTATTTCTAATGACAGCGAAAAGGCTGACGATTCTATAGGCAATCAAATAGCCCTCTGCAAGCAGTTTATCTGTACTCACAACAACGGCAATGAGTTTACATTCAGCGGCATATTTTCGGATTTAGGATATAGCGGAACTGATTTTGAAAGACCGGGTTATACAGAAATGTTAGCTGGCATCTTATCAGGTGAAATAAAGTGCATTATCGTCAAAGAATTCAGCCGTCCATAGCGATACCAATTTTACCTCAAAAAATAAACCAGTTATCCTGGATAAATCTGAAATTTATAACCACTTCCTGTTCTCTGTCCAGCCTTTTGCCAGTAGCCTGATGTATCACCACGCTGTCGATAAAGGCGTGTAGCACATAAGCCGCTCCCTCCAAGTATTTTTGCAATTCATCCAGCGTGTAAATGGGCTTATAAGACATAAGCATACCTCCCATGCTGAAGATTGGCGTAGTTACAGCCTTATGAAATGATATGCTTGGCTTGTTTGTGAAAAATCTTGTCCATGAAAACTCGTTGAAAGATTGGTGCAAAAAGATAGGATGCATCCACAAAATCGTGTTGATTTTTTGCTAATTTTGCTGTATAATGGTAAAGTGGTGGTAGGTGTCTGGATGCGCTTTGTAAGGTATCTTCTACTTGTCAAAAATTGGATTGAGGAAAGGGGATGGTGTCTTGTTTGCCAAGCTGTTTAGCGGTGATAAACTTTTCAATGTCGATCGTAAATTTTCAAAATTACGGAAGACGATTGGAAAACATCTAAATAAAAAATCTCTTGACAAAGATTTTCGTAGCTTTTTAAAGCTTGCTGACGAGCGGCTAGGGATATTATCTTCGATGGATGATATATCGGGAGATATACTGCCTAGCTTAATCGCTGTTGCCGAAACTCTGACTGCTGAAGTTGCGGGATATAACAAAATGGGTTTTCAAGAAAAAGTTGATGTTTTTTCGAAGAGCAGTCCAGAAAAGGTTGGCGGATACATCAAGATGCGGCTTTCGTACATAACACGCTTGGAAAAGATTGTTAGCAATCTTGATGATGCTATTTTTATATTGGATAAGGCGATGCACGATAAGACAGAGGTGAGCGAAGATGTGATGAAGTGGGTTATGCATGTCATCAAAGAACAAGCCAACGCTTTTGTCGATGCAGAAAAACAAAGCACGGGAATTGTAACTGGCACCTTGATTGAAATCGGACTTAAGGAACTTGAGGAAAAATACAGCAAAATTAATGAAGAACCCACCGAAGAACGAACATCCGAAGCACCTATTAAACCAATAGGTGCTGTTGACATGCATGACACATATGTTACAAGCGAAGTCCTCACCATTAGTACGAAGGTCACTTCAGCATGTATCTTGTGCGGGTTGCCTGCAGAGAAACACAGATGCTGTTTTTGCGGACATGTCGACATTGACAACCTGACTGCAACTGAAGAGGAAAAAAGAGAACTCAGAACCTTAAATCTGCTTGCAGAAAAAACAATTGTATTGTCGAGTGATGTTAATAATTTCATTGTAGATGATTTTACGTTGGTGAAATATGTAGGCATGTCTGATATTGTTGTTGTGCCAAGCGGCATACGTATTATTGCAGGAAATTGCTTTAAGGACACGAATATAACCAAAGTGAAGATTCCAGTAGAAGTAGAGTATATTGGCAACGCTGAAATGGATAATGATGGCGCATTTGAGTTTTGTAGAGAGCTAACCGAGGTTTACTTTGACGAAGGATCTCGGCTAAAAGCCATAGGTCAATATTCGTTTAGTGGTTGCGTAAATCTAAGGGCAATAAAAGGACTACCCCAGAGTCATTTTTCGATTGGCTTACACGCATTTAAAGGTTGCCCGATAGATTCGGACTTAGCGAGTCATGTGCGGCGTTTTGCTAGTGCTGTTCCAAATTGGAATAATTAGCAATAAATAGCTATGCAAAAGACGGAAGGGGGTATTTTTGATGAAAACAGCTTTGGATATATACCATGATCTAAGCAAACAAAATAATGCGAAACAATCGCCTGAGAGAAACAAGATTGTCATAAGAGGATATTGTAATTTACGAGAAGCGATGTACAATGAACTGATGGATGGGCAATGTAGCTTGGTAGACTTTATCGTTGATAAAAAAGAAGTGCGCATATTTTCTATTGTTGCGTTGTATGAAGTACACAGACGTATATTAGGGACAGGAGAATTTGTGTCTGCCGAGAGGTTGTCTGATGGCATGCCTATGCATTATGTAAATGCAGATGTTAGGAAAAAGAATAAAGACAATGTATGGAGTTCTGCATTTGCCACCTTTGCTTTTGACGCTACAAATGATGTTTTTATTGTTGCAAAATCGGTAGGCAGTTTAGCAATGCAAAAGCTAATAAGTAAATTCGAAACCGCAAGAGAAGAGCTGATAAAGTTGGAAAAAGAATTTGATGGTGTAGATGCTAAAATTCAGACGGCAAGAGGAACGGTAGGTACTTTGGAGCAGGAGATTGCTCGTTTGGAAAGAGATAAGGGCAGGCTTGAAAGAGAAGTAGCTGAATATGGGGAGACTGCGAAAAAGAATAGGGATACTATAGCCGATCGCAATAGCTTGATAACTGCAAAAAGCACAGCGGAAAAAGATTTGGAAGGCGTGTTAGATAATTATGACAAACTAAAAGCTCAGTACGATATCTTAGCCGAGAGTCAGGAAAATCATGAGATGTTGCTTGATGAAAAAAATAAGCAATTAGAAGTAAAGAACGCCACAATTCAACGGCTAGAGTTAAGCTACGAGGGGCTCAAATCAGACTTGTTGAAGGCTCAGACCGACATCGGTGAAGATGCAAAAATTGTATCGGAGGTTTTGGGGTTCTGTTTGGAAGCCATTCAAATTGTTTCTGGTGAATTGGAATTGGATGACCTAGATACGCATAAGATTCGCATTTGCCTAAAATCATTTTTAAGGTCTTGCGAAAGAATGCTAAATGCCTTTGATACATACCAACCACAAAAGGGTGAAATGTGGATATCAAGTGAGCATGAGCTTTCGAATGCTCCGCCAAATGGTGCAGATACCAACGATCTATGCATTTCGGACACGATAGAGATTGGGTATAGGTATAAAGGTAAAGTTATAAAAAAAGCAATCGTCAGCGTATATGTTGATCTGTAGAAGGGAGTTTGAAAATGAAACTTGGAATTGATTTCGGTACGTGCTTTTCATTCGTTGCGGCATGCATCGGCGATAATGTCAATAATGCTGAGCCTTTAATTGGCAAGGATGACAAAATTCATAATGACCTCAATGGCATCCCTACTGTTTTTTATCATGATTCCAATCCAGACCATTGCGAATTAGTGGGTCAAAAAGCATACGACTTATTGCTGGAAAAGGGTCTAGACAAAAATGGAGTCCAGCATATAAAATCGCTTCTTAGGAAAAAGTCTCCCGATGACGTTGTTCTCAGGTCTGGAGGCAAGACATTTACAGTTAAGCAAATCGTTGTCAAGATACTAGCGTTTTTGATTAAAAATGCTGCTTATGCATTAGATAGACAGCATTCTGGTCAAAATCTTAAGCTGGATTATCTTGTCATTACCGTTCCTGCATCAGCAGGTGCAGACTCCTACAGAGGTCTTTTGAGGGATTTTGCATTCGAGGCTGTTAGGCAAATAGCTATAGAAGCAGAGCAAACTGTAAGCGACACTGCATCCAATGATGATAAATTACGAAATCTGGTTTTGAAAGCTCTAAGGGCATCTGAATTTTCCTTGGATTCAATATCGCTTATTGATGAACCTGTAGCGGTAGCACTCAGCTACTACATTAATAGCGATAGAAACGTTGCCGACGGGGAACGAATTTTAACTTACGATCTTGGTGGGGGGACTTTTGACGTTGCTATTGTGGAATATACTCCATCAAACTCCAGCCAGAAATTTAGTGTCTTAGCTCAAGGCGGAGCAGAAGTTGGTGGAAATGACTGGGATAGTAGACTTTTGCAATTAGCTCTAAAAAACAACGAGCCTCCTATAGCAATAACAAATCCAGCTATTATTGAGTACGATAAAAGACTGATGAAAAATGTGATCAGCGCAAAGTTGGAATTGTCAAGACATGATGACACACCTTTTGCAAGTCTGTTTAACGGCAAACTGGTAGCCTCAGAGATAGAGCGCACTGCTTTCGAAGATGAAACAAGCGATCTTCTTGAGAAAACGGTTTCTGTGCTTAATAACACTATTGAGGATTTTGAAAACAGGCTTGATGGAAGGGACAAAACTATACATGCCGTAGTTTTTTCGGGCGGAGCGAGCTTGATGCCTATGGTAAAAAACCGAATAAAGCCTCTCATGGAAGAGAGGTATCCAAATATAGATGTGTACTTTGCAAGCCCCGATCGCACAATTGCTTTCGGTGCGGCTATTTATGCTTGTCAACCCGACCAAACTGTATTAGTTTCTCCCCATACATATGGTATCGAGTGCTTATACAAGCCAGAAAATGATACTGGACTGGGGTCTTTTGTTACTATGGGTGCTGGAAATATTCTGCGCCCCGTGAAGCCAATTGAAGCGGCTTCTGGTGAGAGTTATTGCAGGATTCACAATATACTCCTCAAGGGTACTCCAATCGATCCCCATGAAGGGTATATATCGGGTGAAGAAAATTACTGCCCTATCTTGCCAGATCAACAGGAAATGTCGATACGTGTTTTTGAAATTAAGGAGTCGCTAAATAACCAAAAGTGGATCGACATAGATGAGCGTAAAGATATGTTTAGAATTGTGTTCCCTATAACACAAATCAAAAGTAAAAGCATTTTAGAGCGGTCGTATTCTGTAAAAATTAGATTGCTTCAGGGAGGTATTTTGGAATTATTTGTATATGACAATGACAGAAATCGACAATTAGTTAAGTATGCGATGGCTAGGCTTTAGGCATACAAAAGACGGGCTTCGAGCCAAAAGTGACTTGAAGCCCGTTGGTAATACTGATAAAACTTAATCGTAAAGGGGATGGAATTAAGTGTCCACACTTGTTTTTGCCGAACGAAGAGCCTTTCTCCATTCTAGTTCATCAATGACAGATGCATCGGCATCAAGGCGAGAATACTTACTCTCTAGGGCAGATGCGGCATCTATAGGTTTGGAGTCCAGTCCAGCCCGTGCATACGCTCTGTCTAACCGATCCTGCGATTTAGCTTTCATGCGCCCAATTGCGGTGGTAGTGTCATCGGTATTTCCTATTGAGCTACCGATTTTGTTGAGGGTTTCTTGTGCTTTCGCCGCCGCCTCTGTTGCCTTGATTTTTTCCATTTCACGTCTAGCTTGCGCTATGTCCTTAATGATTTTATCGTGGAGCTTGCGCATTCTAACTGCATTGTCATTGGCTACTGCATGTGCCTTTTTAAGATCAGCCCCAATTTCTTCCAGATGCTTGACTTTCTCAAGGAAAACGACTGCATCCTCATCATTCTGCGCATCTATAGCTTTATCTGCGAGGGCTGAGTATTTAGCGACCTCTTTTTCGTTTTCCTCAACGACACGTGCAGAGCGACTCTCCTCTGCCAAAATGCCAGAAATTTCATTTTTTACCTCGTCAAGTTGTGTAAACAACTTTCTTTGGTATAGCTCTACCATCTTTGCAGGGTCTTCAGCCTTTTCTAAGATGGCGTTAATATTGGCAGACATAATCTCACCAAATCGTTTAAGAATACCCATGTTTCTTCCTCCTTCCATTTTTCACCACTTATTTTCTAACTATAATCATTATAAACTGCCAGCCATTAAAAATCAAACCCGTTTGGGTGTAGCTTGAGTGTCATTTGGGTGTCATTATACAAGAAGGGAGTGGAGTACATGAATTTATATCAATTTGCTACAACACTATACAACAGGATTGGCAGAGAGACGTTACATGAATTTGTGATAGAATTATTCGAATCTGCCTCAAATAACGAACTTTACCTAACCATAGATACCGTCAAGGGTTGGTTTCGGTCAGAGAGACCAACCAAGTCCTTTTTAAAGCAATTAAGGGGAGGCTTTAACGAGGCGAGGTTTCATGCCTTTTTGAAATCAAGAACATTGGGTATCTGGAAGGAATTAATGAATGATTTTGTCGAGTTAACTTCAGAGACAGACTATAGCGCGATAGATTTTATATCGTATAACCACGATGTGTTCATCGATAATTTGGAATGGCAGTTTAAAACAATACTGAGACTTCCAATTATTACTGAATATGAGCCTGATTATTTAACAATTTCTGTAAATATTGATGGTGATTTTTTGGGATACCACCCCAGCATGAGGAGCGATTCTTCGATAAGAACTCAATTCTCCCTCCTCATAAACATTGACGAAACATTAAATATTGAAAGGAGTCCAGAATTTACTATCCATGAAAAATGGGTTGTTGCTACAGATTTGTCTGTAGAGCAACTGCTGACCAATCGATTCTTGGATGATGTCCACATGAATCTTCGTAAAGGCATGAGGTTGTGTTATTTCACATACGAAAATGAGCGGCATGATGAAATCCAAGATTTAACAACTAAATTTACAGGATACTTACACAATATAAAAGCAGTAAGCCTGTCCAGAGAGCCATCAAACATAAATTTTTTTCACATACCTAAGCTGGGATACATATTCTATTTTGCTGAAGTACATGGCGAAATTTCAATATTCGGGTATGAATTTCACAAATTTCACGGAACAAGTCACTACAAAGCATTTAGGATGCATGATGATATTGTAGACGAAGTGACATTCGCTCTTCGCAAAATTGAAGCAAAACAGCAATAGTCCTTGAAACAAGGATTATTGCTTATGCGATATTAAGGCAAATTTGTTGACAATAGATCATTTTATTTTGTATCGCTATGGACGGCTAACTGACCTTTCAAGGCTGGGAAGAACGTATATCGAAGTTGGCGAATTACTTTTTGATACATTCGTCCAATACGGTGTACGTTTCGTATCAGTAAACGATAATTACGATAGTTTTGCCGATGATGCCGGCAGAAAGAAACTGCTAATCCTATTCAAAAACCTTGTAAACCATATGTACAGCAGGGATTTAGGCAAGAAAATAAAATCTGCACATGACGCTAAAAAACGTCGTGGTGAACCTGCTGGGCAAGCCCCATATGGTTATCGCATTGACAAGAAATCAAGGCGGTTAGAGATTGTACCCGAATCCGCTGAGATTGTTAAGTTGGTTTTTGATATGCGTTTGAATGGGGATAGCATTTCTTCTATATCACAGCACCTTAACCGTTTGGGTGTACCGTCCCCGCAACAGCGTCGGTATGAACTAGGCGAAATAAGCCATGAAAAGTTTTCTGGGCGTGTGTTATGGGTTGAAACCCTTGTAAGCAAGATGCTTCATAACGAAACCTACACAGGTACATTATTTCAAGGTAAGTACGAGTGCAAGGGTAAAAGCAAGCGATTACTGCCAAGAGAGCAATGGATTGTTCATGAAAATGCCCATGATGCCATTATCACCAAAGAGCAGTTTACAGCAGTAGCGGAGATTATGAAAAAGGCTACTGTTAAGTACAAGCATACAGGTGAAAAGCCAAAAAGCGAAAACCGCTATGCTGGCAAAATTATCTGTGAACGGTGCGGTAAGGTTGCTATCCGCACAGATAACCGAATGAAAGACCCTATCTTGTATTACTACTCCTGCCGTCATTGTTGCCGTGAGTTAAAAGATGCAACTGGAGCAAGCAAAGCCCAGAAATTGCCTTTGAAAAAGCTAGACTCTATCATCATGGCAACAACACGCAAGTGGTCACGACCCATGAGGTCTAGGTTTTTTACAACAACTGCCTTGGCAGAACCCTCGCCCACTTTGGACATAACTTCCTGCCAGCCAGGTCTTTGCCAGCTGGCTCCTGAGAAACCATCATCCACTATGTGAACGAATGGGTGGAGATTGTGTTGTTTTGCGTAGTTTTCAAGGATAGTGCGCTGAGTGGTTATAGAGTTTGATTCTTTGTCGTTGCTGTCCTCGACAGATAGCCTTGAATATAAAATTGTTAGCCTCTGGTCGTTGCTAATGTGATTGCTTCGACTATTGCTGTTGCGTAAACCATAGCCTTGATGACCTGTGAGGTCATGAGTGCCTCGGTGGTCGCGATAAACTTGTTTGTCCTGTTGGTGATTTTTAACAATGCTTTGATTCTGCATATTCGCCTCTTTCTGGCAGTTCAAAACATTTGCGGCATATAAGGCGTTATGCACTATCTTTCACCCCCATTTGAGCAGATTTGGGGGTGGGTGTGGCGATTTGTGTAGATGATTTCCCCTGCACACATGATGGTGACTGTGTAGTAGTTGCAGACTGTATAGATAGCATACACGATCCAACTTTGTGCGAAGATGGCGAAGTAGTTCGCTCGACCTCACCCATGATTAATCGGAGAACCTTATCCTCCAACTTGTCATGGCTCGCCACACCATTATAAACATTAATGATGTAGGTTGTGGAGCCAATCCGTTTTGTCAGTTTTAACGGCTCGGCATTGGCAATATTGCCCTGCGTCCTAGCCGCCACGGAATTAGTGGTCTGCATCGTAATCAGCTCCTTATTTAGTTTTCAAAGTTCATGGTACATGATGTGTGCAATTAAATTTGTAGCGTGTTGCTTACGCAATTATCAGAGTCCTGCGAAGGTCAAAACTCCAATAAAAAAATCACACTCACATCTGATTCTTACACCCGACAGCTCTGGTCTTTTCGCCTTGTTTGGCGAGGGTGCGTTTCACCGTATTATTTTGCATAATCTCACAGGCAAGCGAAGAACGCTTGCAAGCTAAATCGGCATGATGTAACATATAGTTTCTCTAGCACTCATAGCGAGTGAGTGAAAATATGTTATCCATACCGCTGGACACATTGTCCAATATGCACCCGCAGACCTCCAGTCCTAGCTACGTTACCCGCATCCCTTGTGTGAGATGCTCGTCTTATTTTGCTCATTGAACCTAACATCCATAGTGTTCGAGCATTTCAGATTTCAACGCGCTCGTGGTCGGTTTATTCTGCTTGGAATACGGCTACCAAAGCATTGAGGGGTCTTGCGCCACGCCTTCGATGTGGGGAGTGTGTCGCAGTTTCTTGAAAGAAACCGTAAACAATCTCGCTTATACGCAAGCCCTGTACCTTGTATGATTGAGTGTGTTGCTATTTGGTTGTATCTTTAATTTTAGCATGGGATATTATGGGTTTTTGGTAGACGGCAGGGCAAAAGTCGCAAAATGCTACTTTTGAAAACTGAGCCGAGAACAGACGTAGCATACCACCAAAGCTGGTGGAGAGCAAAATATTAAATTGCAACCTTCTGAGCCGATGCCACTCGAACCACCATGCACCTCCAACAAAATCCATAATCAACCCACGCCACCAACAGCAATCACTAACCTATGTAACCACCTCCAATCCAAAAATAAACACCGAGCCAAATATGCCGCAAATGCCCGGAATTGCCTCGTTTATTTGGGGTGGTCTAATTGACCCCTTTATATTTTATAACATCAAAAATGTCGTCACAGCAAAACGACCCGAAAAGATGGATTTACAGCAAGTTTTTCTAAAGTGGTCGGGAATAATCCGAGTTTAACTTTATCAAAGGACGGGATATTTGCTTGTGATTTCTTATTGCAAACTACATGAACACGTGAAATCAATGAAGCATCGAAAGGGAAGTTGCACTTGCATTTCTACACGTTATCGTGTATAATTATTTTCGATACGGAGGTGTTTGATATGCTTGTTTCTTTATCGGACTATGGAAAAATACATGGAAAAAGCGGTGATACTCTTAGGCGTTTGGCTGAAAAAGGTATGCTGAAAACAGCACATAAAATTGGGCGGAATTGGGTTGTGGACAAAAATGAAAAATATCCTTTGCAAAAACGCAGAAGGAATAGAATAGCTGTGGAGAGTCCACATCAAATGCAATCAGGCTTTTACACATCAACAGCTGAGGCTGCGAATAATGAACGAAATATAAGCGTGCGTTATAGCGATGAATCCGTTGAAAAGTCTAATGGAGTGGTTTATACACCTTCTGAATTAGCGGCATATGTAGCAAATCAAATGGTTGCAAGTTACCCTTGTATAAAAAATAAATTCTTCGTCCTAGACCCTGCCATTGGAGATGGCGAACTGATAATTGCATTGCTTAACTCGCTATCAAGTCGATTTGATAACCCCGATATAGTAGTCGTTGGATATGAAATAAACGGTGATATTATCAATCAAACAAAACAACGAATTATCAAATCTTATCCTAATGCTCAGGTTTTGATAGAAAATAAAGACTTCCTAGATTTAGTTAACTGTGAGAATAATCAAGAGTATGATTTCATTATTGCAAACCCTCCATATATTCGCACTCAAATACTTGGGGCAGAAAAAGCTCAGAAAATAGCATCCCTCGTAGGATTGGATGGTCGTGTAGATATTTATTATGCGTTTCTGGTTTTCGCAGAGCAAATGTTAAGCCATAATGGTATCGCTGGGTTCATTACTTCAAATAAATTTATGACCATTAAAGCGGGGAGCGCAGTGCGGAAACACATGGTCTATAGTACCGACATGCTCAGACTGATTGATTTCGGAGATACAAAATTATTTTCAGCCTCTGTATTGCCATGTGTTATCATATTTCGCAAAAAGCAAAATCCCGTAGAAACTATTTATACCTCTATATACGAGTCAAAAGAGTGTCAGCCAGAGCAGTTGTTAGATAACATTTTTGAAGGGCTAGACACCTCAAAGGTTGTAGGTATTCATGATGGCAGAAAATTTGAAATCGTTACTGGAACGCTACAAGCGGATGTGGATGGTTCACCTTGGCGTATAAATACAGCAAGCCGCAATTTATGGCTTGAAAAGGTAGAAAATAATACGATTAAACGCTTTGGCGATTTGGGTAAAATAAGAGTAGGAATAAAGACTACCGCTGATAACGTTTTCATTCGACAATCGTGGGAGCAAGAAGAGCATCCTCCAGAATTGCTAAGGCCACTTATTACTCATAGAAATGCGGGACAAATATCGTCTGATAATCAGTCGTTTTGGGAAGTTCTCTATACACATACGACTATAAATGGGAAAAAAATTGCTTATGATATTGAGCAATACCCTAATGCTTATCGCTATCTGTCAACACACAGAGAGCAATTAGAAGGACGCACGTATGTAAAGAAAGCAAATCGAAATTGGTACGAGATATGGGTTCCTCAAAACCCCGCATCTTGGAACAACCGTAAAATTGTATTCCGCGACATTGCTGATACACCACAGTTTTGGCTGGATGAAACTGGAGCGGTTGTCAACGGTGACTGTTATTGGTTTGATATTTTTGAAAATGTTACGGAAGACGAAATAATGCTTGCTTTGGCCGTTTCTAATAGCGAGTTTATTGAGCGATATTATGATGTTTGCTTCAATAATAAACTCTATTCAGGCAAGAGAAGATTTATGACGCAATATGTCGAACAATTTCCTCTGCCTTCATGTGAATCCAAAGAGGCTCAAGAAGCAATTCATGCAGTAAAAGAAATAATTGATAACAAAATAACGCAAAAGCACAAAAGACTCCTACTTGACAAAATTAATGCTCTGGTTGACACGTTGTTTAGTTAATGAAAAAATTCGAAGGTAGAAGCATTTGCAATTTAGCATTTCTTACATTCCCGCCGAACAACGGAAAGTGTTCGGAAAAATCACGACCATTTACGACGTGGACGTGCCGAATTATTACGTTGCCAGACTCAACAAAGCCATGCACTATTACGTAACGAACATCACTGCTACTAAATTCCTGTCCATCTATTGCAAACAAAGCGGTATTGTCATCGGGTGAATGAAGTCCGAGGTCAATAGTTGGCGATGTTTGCATTTTTATTTCAATTAACTGGTTTAATATATCAGGGTATGTTCCATCATCTTCATATAACTGATACCCTAAAACATCGCAGACTAAACGATGTAACCCAGCAGCACGATTACGTTCTTACAAGAAGTCTAAGTGCGGAATTATTTCGCCCTCCAAACGACGAACGCGCGAAAATACCTCTGAAATTGGTAATATACCCCCATTTGTTGGTGCTGCATTGGGGCGTATCCTGGTTAAATTTACCGAGTCATTACGCCAGTCCATAACCTTCCTTGTATCCTCATCAGAAAGCAATGTGCTTTCTCCAAAATTATGCATAGTTGCCTGATATTTTGTGGTCAATGTTCCTGTTTTATCAAGTTCGGCAAGCTGGTCTCCGTTGATAATCCTCACATTGGTTATTATATCATCTTCGTCTACTTGAATGAAAACATAACGTCTTAGAGGGTCAATATCTTCATTCCAAATTTGAACATTCATCCTTTTTTGAATGTAGATGTCGAAATTTTGCGACAGAAAACGTGGCTGTGTCTTTTTGAATGACTTTGGTATCGGATACCCAAGAATTTCACATATTGCGGTTTTTACGATTTTTGAACGAGTACGCAAAGCAGCACCATATAGATTCATTCCGATTAAGCCATCGGCGAGCATTTGCGTTAATATGTCGCTTGGAATATATAAAGAATCAGGACGTGAAGAAATTTCGTCATATATGGTTTTTCCGCTCTCAGTTATTTGTATTTTATAATCAATCATTTTCATTCTCCTTAAATACTTTATTTCACTTACTGCAAAGAAATTTCAAGCATCAACAATAAAGCCCATGCTCAGTACTGATGGCAGGGATTTATCAAATCAAAGACCATAAAAAAGCTCGGATAATGATACGCCAAGCCCCTCAGCAATTTTTTGAATATTCTGAATAGCCACATTCCTTTTACCTGCTTCGACAGAAGCAAAGTACGTCCTATCCATATTTATATGCAAAGCAAATTTTTCTTGACTTAGTCCCATTTCTTTTCTCAATTCTTGAATTCTCTTGCCAAGCATTTTTTGAATCAATGAACCCCACCACCTCTAATTCAATTATAAAGTAAACGGAGTATATGACAACGGATTATGAGCAACAATTAAATTACTCAACGAAAAAATGCTCAACGAAAAAATTGTTGTGCTACAATACATCGGTAACAAAAAGCAAGACCCCCCAATCTCTCAAGTGATATAATGGAGTTGCCACACTACCATTATCACGAGAGAGGAAGTCTTGCCCATGAACATTATAACACAAAACGTCCACCACAGGCAACGCATGATTAATTATTTCAAGTCACACGGCGCAACCAAAAACATTTCCAAGATACAAAGTTAGCAGAAAAACTGTATACAAATGGGTTAAACGCTATGATGGAAGTTTATTGAGCCTTAAAGACCAAAGCAAAAAGCCCCACACTAGCCCTAAAGCTCACACGCCTGAAGAAATAGCAATGGTCAAAAGGGCGTTAAAGAAAGTTCGTTGGCAGGACTTAATTCTTGCTTACCAATGATTGCAGTCAAGAGGATACACTCGTAGTTATGGCGGATTTAGAAGGCTGGTGTCTAGACTAAGAAAAGGCAAAGTAAAGCCTGCCAAAATAAAAAGAAAGCCCAAACCTTACGCCAAAGCCCTCTACCCAGGACAAAAAGTTCAGATTGATGTGAAGTATGTGCCAAGAGAGTGTGTTGTTGGCAGTGAGCCCTACTACCAGCTCACAGCAGTTGATTAAAATAAACGAGCTAGGAATGGAGAGTTAATGGATTTAACCCTATGCCAGCGTTGCGAGGGGCATTTTAGGGATAGCGACTATCTGGTAGTCAAAAAAAGGCTGGCGGAATATAAAAGAGAATTTATACTGTAAAGGGGAGATGTCCAAATCTCCTACTAAAACGAAGCGACAGCCACTCATCCGTAGCAGAATGAAGCGGCACAGCCGCAAGGGGGCGATACATGACCAATTAGGAAGATGTGACCCACGGAACACATCATTGAGGGTATTCGTTATTACACAGCGATATTTATGTATCCTCGGCTCCGTGGAACACAGGGTATGCGGTTGATGGTATGCCCCGTGGCTCGTACTCAACAGGTACTATGCGAACTTACCCAAGCAACTGCATGGTGACAACTTAAATTAGCGGTCAGGGGCTGCGTAGCCGACCACGCAACTCAGGGGCAATCTGAGCGGGTCTGGGCGGCAGCCCAGCAAGCAGAGCGCGTGTGTACTTTCACGCGCCTTGCTTGCCAAGTTTAGTTCGAACAAGAAAGGGCTTATTTACTGCATTCTAGTTCGCTAAATTCCTGATAAGGCTTTTATAATTCGGGACATAAATTCCTGATAAGTTGCACAATAATTTTTGGTTGTGGTTATAAATTCCTGATAAGTGCAAAAACTTCGAGTATCAAGAAACAGAATCACAAGCCAAAATCCAGCCAAAAAATTAAAAGAAGCTACAAGCCGAGAGCCTAAAAAGAATAAATGTGTAAATCCCAATTAAATATTTTTGAGATAACGTGTAAATCATCCCTTGAAATTCAAGTAAAAATGCGTTAAACTGTATATGGTATGTAGCCACGATTGGCTGGTGCAGAATATTTTATCTGCACCAATCTCTTTACCAATCCTATAAATAACGAGGCGATTCCATGTACAGGACAGCGCTAGACAAGCTCATCACTTGGAAAAATGACCCCCACCGCAAGCCCTTAATCATGAAGGGGGCAAGGCAAGTGGGTAAGACTTGGCTGATGCATGAGTTTGGTAAAAATCATTATGCAGACTATGTTTATTATAACTTCGATGAGGAAGATGAGTTGAAGTCTATTTTTGAAACCAACAAAAACCCTCACAGGATTGTTGAGTTGCTTGGTATGCTTGGTGGTCGCAAGATTATCCCTGGCGAAACTCTGATTATATTTGATGAGATACAGGAATGTCCTTCGGCTCTCAATGCTTTGAAATATTTTAGAGAGAAGGCTAACGAGTATCATGTAATCTCGGCTGGGAGTTTGCTTGGGACATTGTTGGCACAGCCTAAGTCCTTTCCTGTGGGGCAAGTTAATCTGCTTGAACTTTATCCGATGGCGTTTGATGAATTTTTGGCGGCTATAGATGCTCCGTTGTATTCTTTCTATAAGCAAATAAAAAAGGGGCAGCCTATTGAGGGTGTATTTCACAGCAGACTGCTAGAGGTGTATAACTACTACCTCATCATAGGTGGTCTGCCCGAATGTGTTTATGCTTGGGTACACCAAAAAGACCCACAGAGGATACGGCAGATTCAAAACGAGCTAATCACTATCTATGAAAATGACTTCGCCAAGCATAATGGCAAAGTCAACAGCGGAAGGATACTTCTCGTATTCCGTAGCATAGTTTCTCAGCTTGCCAAACCCAATGAAAAGTTTATTTATGGCGCACTTAAAGAAGGTGCTAGGGCTAGAGAGTTTGAAGAAGCCATCGAGTGGCTGGTATCTGCTGATATGCTTAACCGAGTTTATAATGTTTCTAAGCCAGAGCATCCCCTCAAAGCCTTTGACCAACTAAATAATTTCAAGCTATTTCTATTTGACACAGGGCTACTAAAGCATATGGCAGGCATAGACAATTCTGCTATCCTGATAAAAAGCGATTACCAATTCAAAGGGCCGTTGACAGAAAACTTTGTACTCCAACAACTACAAGGGCAGTTTGATGTTGAGCCGCGATTCTATGCCAGTAAGAATGGCGAGATTGATTTTCTCATCCAAAACGGCATGGAGATTATCCCTGTAGAGGTTAAAGGTGGCGAAGAAAAAGGAGCGGCTAGTTTTAAGGCTTATATAAAGCAACGCCAGCCACAGACGGCCATTTGGTTTTCTAAGCGGGGGTATGTGGCGGATGGGGCTATTGCTAATCTGCCATTGTATCTTGTTGGGAAGATGAAAGAGTTAATATAAAGAAAGTGCCAGTTTAATAACATTGTGAATGTTTGCAACAATAAATCCCTATGCGATGGAAGAATTTTGTATTCCCGCATAGGGATTTTCAAATGTAGGTTAGAGGCTGCCGACATCATCTAAGACTGCGAAAATTTTTATATCATGCAACCTTTTTGGAGGCTCAGTGGTATTAGTAGTGAAAGGGGTTGATGAAGATGAGCCAATCGCAGGCGCGCAGCGATTGGGTGGACGAGGTAGTGGATAAATACGCAGACATGGTTTATCGTATAGCGTTCACGCAAATGAAAAACAAGGCTGATGCAGATGATGTTTTTCAAGAAGTATTTTTGAAACTCTGCAAATCAGATAAAATATTTGAAACAGACGAACACATTAAGGCTTGGTTGATACGGGTTACAATCAACACCTGCAAAAAATCTTTTGTATCCCCCTGGAAGCAAAAAATGGCGGAGTTACCAGATGATTTGATACACGAAGATAAGGAATTAGACTTTGATACCATCCCCGCGGTCTTATCCTTGCCCGAAAAATACCGCACCGTTATACATCTTTTCTACTTTGAAGATATGTCGGTGGCCGATATAGCGACAGCGTTAAAATCGACCGCTTCAACTGTAAAATCCCAATTATCACGAGCGAGGGGTATCTTGCGCAATAAACTGGAAGGGAGTGTTGATGATGTTCGAAAGTAAGTATAAAGAAGAAATGGCACAAATTACGCCAAGCAAGGATTTGATTAACCGAACAAAAACGGCTATGAAGGCAGAGCTTGAAACACAGGTCAAAGAGCCAACAACATTACAAACAAAACGACCAAAAATTTTTCAACCAACCACGCCTCCCAAGCGTAACCGTCAGATTTATCGCAGGATAGTGACATTTGCGGCAGCGGCAGCGATTTTGGTGTTTGCTGTATTCGAACCTAATATGTTCAATCGAAATGACAATGTGAGCAACCCCTTTATTATGAGGGTTTACGCAATGGAGCTACAACCCGACGGCACATATGTGCGGCAAGAGATTGATATAACTAGACTCTATGGATGGGGTGAGCATTACGACGGTGAAGTTTTGCATATCGGGCTTGGATTGTGGTTTGCTTTTGAAGGCGAAAACATCAAAACTGTTGAATTCTCGCTAGAAAATGGCTTTTTCTCCACACAATTTATCGGAAACCGAGGTGATGTGCCAAATACTACAAGTTGGCATATCGACATACCTCCAGATTTTACCGTCAGCCGACTGGTCATGTATGGTGATGTTTTTGACAAAGTAGGCAGTGTAATTTCTTTCGGTAGCACAATGCCAAACGACATACTTTTGTTTTGGAGTAGTTACAACATTAGTATTAACGAATGGTTGCAAGGTGACAGAGTTATAGAAATAGATGTAATGGTGACATTTGAAGGCGGCGAAACCCAAACCGAACAAATCATTTTGGATTTTGGTGATGGCTGGGGTGTGGGCTGGTTCGATGCAGGGTTACTGTCAGATGCAGATGATTACGTGTTTTTAGATTGGTTTACGAATGAGCAATTAGAATTTGTAGAAACCGCTCCACTCGAACATTTCACACACTTACCAGACGCATTAAAAGAATTACCTAGAAACCCACTCGATATGATGGATGAGCAATTTCGCTTTGCACACTTATTCAGCATTGAAGGATACAAGTCTTACCAGATTTCAATTGGTATGTGGGTATACGATAACGGTCTTGGCAGGATGCCAATGGGTGTGAGTGGTGATTATGGATTCATCGTCAACATAACAAAAGACGATGACGGCAACTTAAACGCAAGAGCGTATTCAATACGACTAAACTAAAAAGGGCATAGACCCACACAAAAAGGAGATTTTCAAAATGAAAAGACTATTATTAGCGGGATTAATGACAATTGTAGCAAGTGCAGGCGTGGCAACATCCGCCTTTGCCCAGCAAGAAGCAGAGTGGCTACATCTTTCATGGGGCTTACACTACAGCGAGGCAAGTCCGACGGCGATTCCAAAAGAAGAAGCCAGACAAATTGGTGTAAATGCACTGGCAAAGTTCTTTGATGTGGATTTAAGCCAACTTGGGAATTACTCTCTTGAAATGAACTATATGCCTTACGGAAGTACATGGAGTGGTACGATAAGGGTTCCTCACGACAGACAGCCCTGCCCCGATGGCTTGATGCTCCGCGGAAGTGACTTGTTCAGATTTAGACTCGATGCCCAAACAGGCGAATTGCTTGGTCTGCAATTTTTCCCAAGCGAATGTCCGATTGCAAGACCAAATATGCAAAACGATTGCATGGGTACAGTCCTGCAAGTGTTTGAATATCGGGATAATATGACAGCCCAGCACAATATCGAATTTTCCCGCCACGCTATGCAAGTTGCAGAGCAATTAAACATCTTTGAAGGTGACATTCTTCGCGCTGCTATAAGTGCTGGTGGTTGGATGATGGGCAGAGATAATTCGTTTGAGCTTGTTGTGAGCGTTACTGTGGAATCAACACATGGAGAACTCATTGCATTAAGATTCCAAGGCGCAAGCCGCAAAGAGTTGGTAGATGTAGAGTTTTTTGCAAACAGCATCAATGTTACAAACTGGATTAACCGCTAATTTATCAGAATATTAGGTTGCAAAAATTTTTATAAAATTTTTGCAACCTTTTGTCTTGCTGCGGAGTATTAGTAGTGAAAGGCAACGAAGAACAAAAAACTAATTACCCTAAAAGGAGATTTTCAAAATGAAAAGACTAATCAACGGAGCAATGACAGCAGTAACAATGGTAGGGATAACGGCTTATGCGGCAGAGGCAGCACCCGTAACAATTAACGTACAATCACCAGCAATTGTTGCAGAGCAAGCAATGCCCGCACCCAGTTTTTACTTAGAGCGAGTAACGCATATGGCAGATTTTGAACTTGCGCTAGAACTTGGCGAAACTTCTGTTTCAATGGAAGAAGCGGCGCAAATCGGGGTAGATGCTTTAATTAAATATTTTGAAGCTGACCTTGACGGCGTTACAATCCACATGGTTTACTTGCCAGCCTTTGAGGAGTTTGGCGTTGCCGCTACATGGAGAGGAAGCATTATGCCAAAAGGAAGCGAATACACGCTGTATGAGGCACCGTCACGATATAGTTTCGCAGTATACGCAGAAACTGGCGAATTGCATGAAGTTTCTTTTAACCCAGAATCATATAGTGGCGAGAACTTCGATGCTATAAATGAAATTCTGAGCAATAGCTTAGAAATTCCTGCGTATTCCTCTGCAATTCCCCTTAACCAAAGTGAAGATTATGCAAGGCATGGCATGGATATAGCTTACGAATTAGGTATTTTTGAAGGCGGCATTGCTCGCTCTAAAAGACTGCAGCTCTCACACGAGCTACCTACAGCATTTGATATAAACTTGGATTTCGTAACAGTCGCAACTATACTTGTAGAATGCGTAGATGGCAACATTGCCGCAGTACAATTTGAAACTGACACTAAAGAACTAAGACGAGTGATTTTTCACGCAGACCTAGCCGAGTGGGCTACAATATTTGACTGGGTGAATCGCTAGACCATAACTCGTAAGCCGCCTGTGAGGAATACACATCTCCACAGACGGCTTTGGTAAATTTGAAACACAAATTCTAAAATATAACGGAGGCATTTATCAATGAAAAAATGTATGGTATTTATAAGCTTTATAGCGGTTGCTCTGCTTGCACTTACAGCTTGCGGCGGAAATGATGATAATGAGTTGGTTGCGGCAGGACGAGATATATCTGCGACACAGAGCATTCAAGCCAATGAGCAAGCACCGACAGCACCAGCCGATATAACACTTCCCACAGCAGACCCGCTATACAGGATTCGTGAACACAGCGATTGGATAGCTGAAATGATGAGCGAATTTTCATATGGGCTTGGCATGACAATAGATGAAATTTTTGACTATGTACGTGCAGCAACCACCCTTGATTATGGCTTTGACCACGGAATTGAAGGCGGCATGGATGTTAGTGAACTAGCCGCCAAAGTTGGAGAAGATTCAGTCAGCTTTATGAATATTGTTCATATGGCATATAATTATACTAGGTCAGTGGATGTTGCACGTAGATGGGCTGACGAACTCGATATGAATGTTCATGAATTGACAGATTACGTTTTTGGCGGAAACGATTCACACCATCTTGCCGATGCGCTTGGTGTTGAGTGGGGTGAGTTTCAGACTGTACTTGCAGGTGTAAGCAATGCTTTGTGGAATGAAAGAGCCCGTGCCTATATCAGTGAAGAATCAGTGTATACTGCGTCTGGTTGGGCAAATGAACTTGACATGACATTTGATGAGTTTATCGAGTATTATAATAGTTTTGACAGGGATTTAATGTCTATGGTAGAAAGGCTTGGGGTTGAACCCACAAATATTACGCTTGTTGTGGATGGCGCAATACAGTTTTTAGATATTAACGAATAAAACACAGAAAATTAATATTTCACTTGACAAGAGTTGGTCTATTGTGATAAACTAATTTTTGGAGGTGAATATCAAAATTATGGATAATTTATTAAAGCTGTATGATGCGGAATACAAGTTCATGAGCATTGTGTGGTTGCATGAACCTGTTAATTCTACTGTATTGACAAGGATATGTGAAAAAGAGCTTGGTTGGAAAAAGCCAACTACTTACACCATGATTAAAAAGCTCTGCGACCGCGGCATTATGAAAAATGAAAAAGCTACAGTAACTACCCTTATCGCAAGGGAAGATGTTCAGAAATATGAAGCTGACGTATTCATTGATAAGGTGTTTGATGGCTCCGTGCCTTCATTCATAACATCTTTTCTGCAAGACAAAACATTGTCGGAAGATGATGCACGTAAAATAAAAGCAATGATTGACGGGGTAACGAAAAAATGACCGCTTTGTTCGTTGCAGTTTTGAATATGAGCATTACCGCAAGCATTGTGGTTTTGGCGGTTATACTTATGCGCATACCTTTGAAGAAATCCCCTAAAGTTTTTTCGTATGCTCTTTGGGGTGTGGTGATACTTAGGTTGATATTCCCTATTAGCATTGAAAGCATTTTTAGCCTTATGCCCACTCGTGCAAACATTATGCCATATGACATAGTATATACACGGAGCTTTGGTGCACAGATTACCAACATACCAATAGATACGACCACTTACAACCCTCTACCAATTACCCCGCTTGCAAGTGAAGCAAATTTGGCAGTATTGGTCATCCAAATAGCATCTTACATTTGGTTTGTGGGCTTTATCGTTTTGCTGATTTGCGCAGTATCGGGATATATAAGCCTAAAGCGGCGCATCTGTTTTGCAACGCTTGTACAGGATAATGTTTTTGAAACGGATAGAATCAAAACTCCATTTGTGTTTGGTTTTATCCGTCCAAAGATTTATTTTCCAACAACAATTGACCTGAGAAAGCATGACTACATTTTAAGGCATGAGCAGATACATATAAAAAGGCGGGATTATCTTATTAAGCCTTTTGCATATATTGTGTTTGCCCTGCATTGGTTCAATCCGCTTATGTGGATTGCATACTTTCTTATGTCAAAGGACATGGAGATGTCTTGTGACGAAGCCGTTTTGAAAAAAGCAGACGAGGACATTCGCAAAGACTATTCAACGTCTTTGTTAAATCTTGCCGTTAAGAGGGTTAATCTATTAAATCCAATAGCGTTCTCTATCGGAAAGGGCAATGTAATGGATAGAATATCCAATGTACTCAAGTTCAAAAAGGCTGCGAATTGGGTTACTGTGCTATCGGTTATTGCTGTGAGTGCTTTTCTTGTTGGGTTTTCTACGGATAGGGTTTTGGTCATAGATGCTCAATCCAGCATAAACAACAATGTAATTGCGGATTTTTTGACTTTTGACTTTGATACTGCTACTTGGTATCCAGAAGTGCATAGCGCAAACATGAGGAATGCAAGCTCCGAAGAAGCTCATTATATTGGATTGCAAGTGTTGGAAAGATATTTTTCAGCGTTTCGGTATGAGTGGGATGACTGGCAAGCACCTTCGTTCTATTTGAACTCACATGAAAATGGATTTGATATGGATGGAAATCCTCTTACCCCATTGCTGTCCGGCAGAGTTTCTCAAGATATAGAAGGCGAGCGTCTTTCCGCATACCCCTTTACATTTCTTATAAATGCAGACACTGGCATACTGAAGTCTACGAACTATTTTCCGCCTATAACGGAATATATTGAATCACATATCGTTCCATTTTCAATAAACTTTGAAGAAGCCTACAACACCCATGGCTATTGGTGGTTTTGGCAGGATGAATTTCCATTTAATCTAAACGATGAGTATTTGGAAATGCTAACAAGTTTTTCGCTTGAGTTCCTTGACGAAAACGGCTTTCGGGGAGCAGAAATCATAAGCTCTACAAGCTCTGCATCTGTAAATTTTGCTCACGGTTTTGTTAATGCTGGTGTAAATATAGTGTTTTCAAGCGGAAAATCTGCTTCATTTAGCTTTTGGATATTTGATACACATTTCACAATTAGCGCATTATCATTTACTTATTAAACTTTGGAGGTTTTATCAATGAAAAAATTTGTAACCCTTTTAATTCTAGCGACAACTATGTTGTTTGCGCTTTCAGCTTGCAATGGAAATAGCGAGGTTCAAGAGTACGCACTTCCGACAGTTACGACTCCACCAACAATAACACAACAAACCGAACAGCCGCCAGCAGAACCAGAAACCGAAAGCGGCACTAGGCATTATTTCTACAACCTCGGCTTTTCGGTAGAGTTCCCTGCTTTTTGGGAAGGTAAATTCAGCATGAATGAATCTTACGTTGAGATGGACTTCGGCACTCGTCATTTTGTAGAAGTGTATCACACAGCTACAAGAGAAGAAGGCGGCTTTGGCGGCACAATCTTCGTCCTCGGGGTAAGCCCGCGCGACCACTACACATACGGAGATGAACACCCTGTTATGTCGGGAGGCTCGATATTCTTAGCCCAAACAGGCGGCAGAACTTATTTTGTGAATTTTCCAAGCGGTGTTGAGCATAGTGAAAATCCAGACAGCACAGCTGCAGCAGAATACCTTGAGATGGTAGGAAATTTTGAACCTAGCCATTGGGATTTTCTTATAAATAGCTTTAGGATGATTGAACGTGAAGCAAGCCAATAAAATAAATACGAGTAAACGAGGAAATACCCCCGCAATAAGCAATTTACTTGGGGTATTTTTACGTTTATAAAATTTTGTGCCAGAAAAGTAAATTACCTCTTGACATATTCAGTGTTACTGTATATAATAAATATACAGTAACACTATATATTTGAAATGTATGTTAAGGAGGAACGTGATGAGAAGAAATAAAAACCTGCCTTTAACGGAAACGGTTTATTACATCCTATTAGCGCTAACAGAACCGACACATGGATATATCCTTATGCAAAAAGTTGAGGATTTAAGTGACGGGCAAGTTAGATTGGCCGCTGGAACTCTTTACGGAGCAATCGAAAACTTGCTCAAAAAGGGCTTTATCACTTCTGTACCTAGTGATGATGTTAGGCGCAAGGTGTATGCCCTTACACAGGAAGGAGAGCAGATTTTACGAGCCGACTGCAAGCGAATTGAGCATATGCAGAGAATCACAGAGCAAATATTAAATGGGGGTGATAGATAATGAAAAAACTAAAAATCTTTCTAAGCTTTGAGAAAGAGCAAAAATGGCTTGAGAAAATGGCGGCTAAGGGTTGGCAACTAAATAAACAGCGCCTTCTTTACACCTTTGTGTCATCAAAGCCAAGCACCGCAAATATCAAAATCGACTACAGATATTTCAAAAATGAAAATGATTTTTTGGAATATCGTACTCTGTTTGAAGATAGCGGCTGGAAGCATTTGTCGGGAACAAAATTCAGCGGCAACCAATACTTTATGCAAACATCAGATACTGGCGGCACGGATATTTTTTCCGATGAATCATCAAAAGCGGCGAGATACCAACGCTTGGCGTATGGCATGTTATCCATGATATGTATATTTTTTTCTTTCGTTATAATATCCTACAATCAAGGTACATTGGGGCTTGATGCAATTACAAGCCCTGGGGAGCTATATCTAACCCCTGGATTATGGGAGTTAAATGGAGCGGAATTTTGGCGGGCGTTTTTATTTGAAACACCATTTGCACTTATGAGGGGAGTTTCTGCAATTTTTGGGTTGTTAATGTTTTTTGGCTGCGTGTTCCTTACGGCTAAGTCATGGGCGTTGCATAGAAAGGCTGCAAAAGCGAGCGATATTTAATACAAAAAACAATATCTAATACAAACATGACATACTGTTGTCGTGTTACCTATGATATGATACAGTCATAGGAGGTGATGAGAAAGGTTGAATCAAGATGCGGCATACTATGTAGCCAATGCAAATATCTGAAACAGTGTGGCGGCGGTTGCCTCAAAATATCAAAGCACTTTTGGGGGTATTCTTGCCCTGTAAAAGATTGTTGCGAAGGGCGAGGTCATGACCACTGCGGACAATGTTCAGAATTTCCATGCGAATTGCTCAATGAGTTTGCATACGACAAAGAACAGAGCGATGATGGAAAGCGCATCCGCACTTGTGGCAGATGGTTTGCTGAAAACTTTATCCAAGCTGTTGCAAGACAAAATGCTGATGCCCTTAGTGATTATTTTGCGCCATACGCTATCATTTGTTGGCATGACAGCAATGAGCAATTTACTGTAGATGAGTACATCCGTGCAAATTGCGAATACCCCAGCAAGTGTTGAATACTCAACTTTAGCACCAAGTTAATCGAAGCTAGCCTTGATATAACAGGGCGAAGAAGCTAAAAAATAATGAAACATAAAAACGGAGGAATGAACCATGCCAAAGCTAACACCAATCCTATGCTTCAAAGGAAAAGCCGCTAAAGCGATAGAGGCGTATCAAAAAGCCTTTGGTGCAGAGGTCAAGTTTACAATGCCTTTTTCAAAGGCTAATCCAAACGACTTGCAGTATACAGAGGAAGAAAAAGACTACATCTACCATGCACAAATTACAATCGGCGAACAACTAATCTTTATTGCTGATGATTCTGACGGCATTTTGAAAGGCGGAACAGACAATAACGGCTACAACTCATATGCCGTTGACCTTGTTGTTGAGTTCGATACAGATGACGAGTTAAAAACGGCATTTGAAGTCTTGCTTGATGGAGCAGAAATCACCAAACCCATGCACAGCCCCGCATATTGTTCATTGTGTGTTTACTTAACCGACAAATTTGGCACACGTTGGCAGTTTATAAGCAATGAGAAAAAGTAGGCATTTCAAGAATGTGCAAGGCTATATGCTTTAGATTAAACCGCCTTGTCGAGAAACGACAAGGCGGTTGGGCGGTGTGTAAAATAAAATTTTCGGAGGAAATCCAATAATGTTTGATAAAGAAAAACGTAGTATTACAACTCAAAGGCTGATTTTACGGCCTTTCAACATTGAAGATGCGCAGCGTATCAGTGAGATGTGCAATAACTATAATATCTTCAAAAGCACCCTAACCCTGCCATATCCATACCCTATCGAATCGGCATTAGCATGGATTCCGACCCACGAGGAAAATTTCGCAAGCGACAAAATGTATGAGTTTGCTATAACAGATAGAGAAACAGGCGAGTTGTACGGTGCTGTGGGACTTGGCAACAACAAAAACCACAAAAATGGCGAAATTGCCTACTGGATTGGCGAAGAATATTGGGGCAACGGATATGCCACAGAAGCCGTAAAGGCGGTTATTGATTTTGCCTTTAATGAAAAGGGTTATCATAGGGTGTGGGGCAGATTTTTCACCACAAACCCATCTTCGGGCAGAGTTATGGAAAAGGCCGGGATGATTAAAGAGGGTTTATTGATTGACCACGTTATTAAAGAGGGCAAGTTTTTGGACTTGGCAATGTATGGTATTGTAAGTAGGGGTTAGCAAAATTTATACTCATTTCCTGCCAAAACAGTGACAAGAAACGCAGGATTTTTGTTCGATTGCAAGGAACAAGGTTCCGCACATACCCATAGGTATGTGCGGGTTCTTGTGACGCAGTCAATCGGGCAAAAAGACAAGTTTATTGTTGCTGTTTTGGTAGGGAATGAGTATAGTTGCCGAAATATTTCGGCTTAATACTGGAGGCAAAATGGCGGATAATCACATTAAACGAACAATCATTGTCGGTGCAACATCAGGCATAGGAAAGGAAATGGCTTTGTATTTCGCTCGCCAAGGTTGGAGCGTTGTCGCACTTGGCAGAAGAAAACATTAAATGAATTAAGCCAACAACAGGAAGTTTTACGGTGAAACGATTCTGCAAGTTTTGCAGCGTACACAGAACATCGAAACCTAAGTGCTAATTTGATGTTTGTTACTAATTTGTATAGTTCTAAAAAATATCAAAGGAGATTGATAAGTGTGATGAAGATTAAAAAAATGAAAAAATCTGTAGCAGTATTTGCTTTCGCTATGGTAATGTTGGTTATTGGCGGAGGGTTTGCGCTGTCAAACGTATTAGGCTCTGCAATGCCGGTTATCGAATCTGCCAGCGGAGCGGCTGAAAATGATAGTGTTACTGCATTAAATTTTGCCCCAACTGTAATCGCATCAACAACGAATGCAACTGCACAACAGGCAGAAGAAGCGGATAATACCCCTCTTGTGACAATACGCCCTAGACCTGTAATTGACGGAAGCATGCCGCATGATGAAATAGCAGCTTATATCTTACGTGAACGTGATGAATTTATGGCAGAAATAACGGGGTTAATTCCAGCGCATTTACGTGATATGTGGGATGTGGATGATGCAGAGGTACAAAGTCTGCTTGACCAAAATTATATCGGAGGCATATCCCCTGATGATTTTCCTCCATATGCGTTCTGGTTTCGTGCAGAAATGTTGACTGAGATAGCCAGAGTTGCAGACCTTGAAGCATTTCATTTTGAACTAAGCCGTGACGAATTGGCGGCGTGGGTAGGGATTGCTCGCTTTATTGATAGTCTGTCTTGGCGGGGAGATGATGCCAATATAAGCGAACGATTACCCATCGGCTACCTTGAATGGGCGCGTGAAACTTACACGGAATACACTGTATCCATTTATGAAAGGCTTAATGCGCCACAATGGTTGATTGAACAATTACAAGCAACAATTCAAAGTATATAGCTGTTGATGGATATTCTGAAAACCACGTGCTTGCCCCTATCCCAATATATGATGATGGTAGCAGCACTTTTGCACCCATCAGACAAATATGACTCTGTGTACGCAGGTAAAGGCCTCATAAGCCTTAAATGCGACCCTTTGATGGCTGATGTTTTGCGTGAAAGTCATTCTGAAATTTTGCCTGGCTTTTATATCGACAAGCGTAATTGGAACTCGATTGATTTAGGCGGTGATTTGCCCGAAGATATGATTAAGCAAATGATAGATGATAGCTATCAGCTTATTTTTGGGAAGCTAACGAAGAAAATGCAAAAAGAAATATCAAATACTTAAAATTCGAGGAGTAAAATTGATTATGAAACGATTTATTGCGCTTGCACTTGGGCTTATCGGCTTAATTTTGTTAGTGGCTTGCACAAATGACACTAGCGACACAGAAGGCGAATGGTCAAACTTGCTTTCTGAACTTCATACACCATATATTGGCTCTGCACCCTCTGTTTCGAGGATAGTTAGAGCCTTGCCTTTGCCTGGTGAAGGCTGGATGCAAAGGTTCTTTACTATGGGAACAAACGCAGAACCTTATACATTAACAGTTTTTTATGAGCCTGACGGCTTATTAGGTTCTGAAAGAATGCTTGAAGCAGCAGAAAAGCCGATTAAGGCATTTCAAGCAAATGCCCTTGTTCTTTTCGCGCTTATTGACAATCTAAACGAGGTCACTTTTGCTGTAAGATATACACCTAGCCCAGATAGTGTTGACGAAAATGACTATGATTATTTTTGGGCTACATCAAGAAGTGAAATATCCGCAATGTTCGGGGTGAGTGATTGGGGTGAATTGTTGGATGTCTTTACCCATATGCATGATTTGCTCAATATGCAAGTGCTTTTTCCTCTTGCAATCTCTACTGAAATAGAAATGCAGGATACGGATTTTTCATACCAGCATGAAAATTTCAGCATAAACATTGCACCTGCAAGAGATGATTTATTGGTGGCTTTTGGGCATCTCTATGAGTTTGATTATTACGACATCTATGGCACAAGTGGCGGTGATAGCTTTGTTATTTGGGCTGATGCGCCCTTGTCCGACGTTTGGTTAATATCTTTTTATCCTGACTTTGAAACAGATGAACTTGTCCATGTGTTAAACAGAACACATTTTATAACAGAAACATTAATGCAAGGACAGGCCATAGTGATAAGAAATTATATGGGGCGAGGTACATTTCCTTGGAGTGGTGTTACATTCTTTACGCACACAAGCGAACGCCAATATTATTTTGCGCAAGACCACAACCGTTCAGACACACCAAATCGGTTTGCAATCTGGCCGATTGATGTTAGTGTGCAGTTAAGTTCAAATGCCGAGGAGGGCATACCCATTTTCTTCAATAACCTTGGGTTTGGGCTGACATTCCCTGCTTTTTGGGATGGTAAGTTTAGCATAAATGAATCTTACGCTGAGATGGACTTTGGCACTCGTCATTTTGTAGAAGTGTATCACACAGCTACAAGAGAAGAAGGCGGCTTTGGCGGCACAATCTTCGTCCTTGGGGTAAGCCCGCAGATGCACTACAGCCATGATGGAGAGCTTCCCATCATGGCAGGGGGAACAATCATTTTAGCCCAAACAGGCGGCAACACCTATTTTGTGAATTTCCCAAGCGGTGTAGAGCATAGTGAAGCCCCAAACAGCGAAACAGCCGCAGAATATCTTGATATGGTAGGACATTTTGAGCCAAGCCATTGGGATTTTCTTTTGCATAGCTTTAGAACTTATCCCTAATCACTAAGAATCAACATTCATAGTGATTAGAAACTATATATGCTAGGTTCCCCCAATCCAAACACTACTGTAAAGCATATTACAAGAATACCAAACGGTTAATTTGTTAAGTAATCTGAATACAACGGCAATTGTTGCGTACATCCTTGATTGCCGTTAATAATAAAAAACGGAGGGCAATAAATGAAAAAAATTCATTACTATTTTGGTTGGTTTTGTGACGAAATACCCGAACAAGTTTCACAGGCATTAAACAATGACATCCCTTGCAAAAAATCTATTGTTATAATACATACAAAACCATCAGATTATGAAGCGAACGATAAATTAGTTGACTTCACAAAAAACATTTGGTTTGAACCTGCTGGTATTTCGTTTGAAAATTATCATTCTATCGACTATCGCATAAAGAAAGAGGAAGCTCATGAGCTATTAAAAAATGCTTCCGTAATACTTCTACACGGCGGACATGCAATTTTACAAAATAACTTTTTGCAAGAGTACGAACTGTCTGGTGCTATACAAAAAAGCAAAGCCAAAGTTTTAATAGGTGCTAGTGCTGGCGGCATGAACATGAGTGCAAAATGGGTTACATCAAGATATGTTCCTGCTTATAGTAATAGGCACACAAATGATGATGTCAAAGTTTATGAGGGTCTTGGACTTGATAACTTTGCACTCGAATCCCATGCCCATTGTGACAGTGTTGAAAAACTGGCAAACAGCGATAATGCAAAATACAACCTGATACCATTGTCAAATGAAATAGATGTATATGTTGCATGTGAAGAAAGCACCATTCGTATAAAAAATGAAAAATTTGAAGTTATGGGGGATGTTTATTTAATATCTCAATCAAAAATCCAGAAAGTAAAAGAGTGTTTGACATCATAAGTAATACAAGTAATCCTGACCAAAGATTAATAAAGTTTACATCTATTTCGACAAAGGCACTTTGCCTTGGAGCGGCATTACATTTACCACCGCATCAGGAGAACGGCATTTTTTCGCTATTAACCATGTTAAAGCGAAAAATCTTAATTGCCGAGCATAATATAAAACTTAGGAGAGATGAACATGAGTGAAAAAGCAATTGCAAAAGCAACAAAAATCATCAAAAGCAAGACGGCAGAGGTAAACATGGGAGCAGGCGTTACATTATCGCTACTCGACCACGAAGGCTACCCCACAACATCAACACTTTCCATTTCCAAAGCCGATGGAATACGCCAAATTACATTCGGCGCTTCTCTTGACTCCAACAAAGTGAAACGAGCAAAAGAAAATAGCCGTGCATCTATATGTATATTTGATGACGATTTTAAAGGTGAAGCATACTACAATATTACACTTGTAGGCGACATTGAAATAGTAACTGATGCTGAAGCTAAAAAAGAAAACTGGTATCAGGGACTTGAAAAGCATTTTGCGGGTGGAGCAGACGACCCAAATTATTGCGTTTTGAAATTTACCACTAAACGCTATAATTTGTGGGTTGATGTGGAAGCTGATGAGGTGACGGGCAGCTTTTAGCTTGTATCAAAAGTTAGACGGCATCCCAAAGGCGAAAAAACGGCACACAAAACACAGTAACACGACGATTTTCAGCAATAATCCCAGGCGAAGCAACTCGCAAGGGGTTATTTTTTGGTCTTTTATAGATTTTTCACCAAAATGCCTACGCCTTTGCGTGGCAAATTATAAAAGCATTAGCCGCTATGTCATAAACACTACCAGCACCGCCACCCATGCCACTAACAGCCTTATGCTTGAGTGGTAGATAAACCCCGCTCCTTTCGGAAACGGAAAAACTAATCCCAACAATGCGGGCTTTGTGGGCATCAAGTGCCGCTTTATCTTCTGTTCTGTATTTTTCAAGTGGAGCGGTTTTGAAGTCGAATCCGACACAAACTGCCCAAGCTAAATATCCCTTTAGTTCATCCAGCGTGTATATAGGCTTATATATAATGAACAACCTCCTTATGGGCAGAAGAATAGTTGTACTAAAGAAATATGCGGGAGGTTATGTCCAATAAATGTTGTTCGTGAAAAAACTATTGATGCATATTTTGGTTTGCGATTGCAAATATTTCTTGCTTATTACGCTTGATTGTGCTATGCTTGAAGAAGATAGTTTTTGGTTGGAAAGCAAAGGAGCATCAGAAATGAGAGTCAGTTATAAAAAACTGTGGAAAATGATGATTGACATTGAGATGAAGAAAGGTGAGTTGCGTGAAAAAGCACAATTAAGCTCATCTTCAATGGCGAAGCTCGCAAACAATAAAAAGGTCACATTAGATGTGTTGATGAAGGTTTGCGAGGTGCTAAATTGCAATCTAGGCGATATAGCCGAGTTTATTTCTGACGAAAATTCCAGCAACAAGCAATAAACAGATTTTGACTAAGGAACGAGGTATTAAATATGGCGAAGAGCAATGCCGAGAATATGGGCAAATCTCCAGCAAAAAGAAAAGCTAAAAAAGAGGACACCCCGCTCCTTGAGGTTGTTGATACACAGAATTTAGTTTCTGACGAACCAGAATCCAGCGAAGTAGTTGATGAAGTCGAGAAAATACCGACCGTTGACCCAAGAAATGCCCTGAATGACTTAACTGGAAAAGAATGGTTGCCAGAAACAAAGAGCTTCTTCTACCAAAAAGGACTTGGTTCAAAACATCCTCATGCACAAATAGAGAGGCTTCACCCTGCACCATATTCTTTTCAAGACATCGCAAGGCTCATTCTCTTCTTTACAAAAGAAGGGAATAGTGTTTTAGACCCATTTGGAGGGGTTGGCTCGACGGCAAAAGCATGTGCCTTAAATGGCAGAATATGTACCAGCATTGAGTTATCACCAGAATGGCATGATTTGTCTATAAAGCGGTTAGAAACAGAGGTTGAAGAAGGGGCGGCTGCTAATCACACATTCATCAACGCAGATTGCATCCCGACCCTAAAAACTTTCGAGGATGAGACGTTTGACTTCATGGTAACTAGCCCGCCATACTGGGCAATATTGAATAAAAGAGCAGACCATAAAGTGAAAAAAGGGCGCGTAGACAAAAATCTGGCTACTAATTACTCGGATAAAAGCAATGACCTCGGCAATATAGCGAAATATGAAGTTTTTTTGGACACCCTTGCGAATGACGTTTTCAAGGAGTGCGGTCGAGTTTTGAGAGAAAAAAAATATATGTGCATTGTTGTTTCTGATTTCCGCAACAAATCAGAATTTATCAGCTTTCACAGCGATTTAATCCAGAGATTATCGCATATTGATGCTGGCAATGAATGTGAATTAACACTTCAGGGTGTTAAGATACTCGCCCAAAACCATAAAAGTCTGTTACCATATGGCTATCCCTTTGCGTATGTAGAAAATATACACCACCAGTATATTTTAATTTTTCGTAAAACAAAAAAGAAAGGCAAGGGGAAGTAATATGGAATTGAATCGTGTATATAACGCAGATAGCGATATAATGCTTGCTGATATGCGAAATGGGGATGTACGATTTGATTTAATCCTTACAGACCCGCCTTATAACCTTAATAAAGATTTTGGAAATGGGAGCGATTGTCTGCCTTTGCCAGAATTTTTGGAAACCACACAAAGCCGCATTGAGGCTTGCCAACATTTATTAAAACCGAACGGAAGTATCGTTTGGTTTGGCATACATAATTACATAGGGTTTATTCAAGTAATTATGTATAATCTAGGACTTCATTATCGCAGAATGAATATATGGCGGTACGAAAATGGGTTTAGCCGAACCAAAACTACGCCAGCCGCACAATATGAACCCTTTTTATGGTATTCTAAGTCAGCAAAAAATTGGACATACAACGCTGATGATGTTCGTGTCCCATACAAAAGCACAGAGCGTTTGAAAAGCCCTGTCTACTACAAGGGCAAAAACGGAGAACGCAAAGAATGGACACCCAATCCAAACGGTGCTTTGCGAGGTGATATTTGGGAATATCCAACGTTGGCTGGCAGCCTTTATAAAAATGAACGCACAGAGCATCCAACACAAAAACCCATTGCTTTGTTTATGGATTTGATACGGGCTTTTTGTCCAAAGGATGAGGATGGCAAATACAAAGGGGTAATCCTCGACCCATTTCATGGTTCTGGAACTCTTGGCGTTTGTTGCGAAATGCTCAATAGTGAAGGACATGAAATATCATGGGTGGGCATTGAGATAGAAAAAAAATGGTGTGAGGTAGCACAAAACAGGCTTGATGCATTGAAATAAGTAATGGCATAAAATTAACAGAGACCAAACCTCCCTAATTTATCCATTAGGGAGGCTCTCTCTGTTTTACGGAGGTAATAGCATGATTCGCTTTCCAAATCCAGGTTCAAATATCCCAACATTTATAAGGATATTTCAAACTTTGTACACATATCTCAACAACAAGGCATGGTTTACATTGGACGATATGTCATTGACACTCACTAATATGAATTTAGCGGCTTCATCTGGATATGTTGGAGAGCAAGCGTTGGCTCTTTCCACTCGTACAGACAGAAGTCGTGACCCTTTGTACAATCAATCAAAAATGTATGCGGAGCTATTTAGAGCCTTAGGCTGGATAGCATCTAATGACCCCAAAAAAGCGTTGCAATATAGATTTACATTGCTTGGAGACCATATGGCAATGGCAAGTGTAGACCCTAAATCTATTTTCGAAGAAAGCATACTCGGGATAAATCGTCCAAACGATGTGCTTGTGAGTAAATCTGAGGTATCTTCTCGGGTTTTTTCAGCGATTTTACGTACAGCTAATAGGCTTGATGGATATATCTATCGTGATGAGATAATCCTCGCAATATTAAAGCGAGACTTTGTAAATGAAAGTGACATTTTCCATATTATTTCCGAGATAACTAAATTGCGAGGTAGCGCATCTAGGATAAGGGGAGAAATGTCAAAGATGTCTGAGAAAATCAGTGTAAAAGTCAACATTATGCGAAACTACACGAGGTTTATTCTCGCCTCACTACTATATTGCGAATGGTTTACGAGCGAAAATACGAAAAAACACTATCCTGATGGAAGAGCTATGACTGTGTATAAGCTAACCTCATATGGGGTTAATAAGGCAACTTCACTTGAGAGCGCTGTAGACGTAAGGCTTTCTGAGTTCAAAACCAAGGAAACCGAGACACAAAAAGCCCTCATTCGAATGGGGTTTTTCACGATGCTTCAGCGTGCTAACTTTGACATCTCGCCAGTTATGGCACAGATAGCTTCTGACAGCAAAATATTACAATTAGACCCAACCAAAACAGATTTGATATTTTCTCCATATCAAACTGTTCGACCAGAAATTGCCGATGATGTATTAGGGCATAAACGAGAGTGGATTGGTGAGTCGCAGGATATCGAGTTTAAATATGATTCATCTCTAATTCCTAAAAATGCAGTAACCAGTCAACAGACAACCACGATAAAATTAAAACAAGTTGATTTTGCGAACACAAAAACTGTCTCCGCAAAAAATAGTGTCGAAGAACATATCGCAACACTTATTGAAGAAGGAAAAAGCGATGAAGAAATTGCCAATGTGTTTTATAACGAATATAGCTCTGCGGCAAAAGGAACATTCTATCCTTTGATTGCAGATTTATTTACATCAATCGGTTTTGTGTGCCAAGCAACAAGAGATGGAATAAACTATAAGCGTTGGGACGCAATGGCAAACGATGAGAAACAAAGTATCCCGATAGAAATAAAGTCGCCATCTGAAGAGCGTTTTATTTCCATAAAAGCGGTACGGCAAGCATTGGAAAATAAAGTAATACTCTTGTCTCGTAAATCTTACATAACGGATTGGGATACAGCTACTTTGGCAGTTGGGTATAACCCTCCAAACGATAGAGCCGAGGTATCAAGGCTTATTTCGGATATAAAAAATACATTTGGTATTCGTGTAGGAATTATTGACTTCCGTTCGTTGGTTAAATTAGCCAGTGCATCAATGCGTAACGAAGGAAGTAGTTATGTACACGAAATTCGTAATATGGAGGGCCCAATCAATGTCGAAAATATTTAAGCAACAAACAGCCAGAAACACCATCGGGATTCATTCAGCCAATGCCCCCGCCACTATTGTTCATCATTCCCAAAAACCAAGCACTTTTGAGGTCGACGGAAAAAATTATAATGCCTCATGCGCTGGATGCTTGAATCCTGTTTGTATGCGATTTTCTCCAAATGAGTTATTATTGCCAGGCAACTTGTTGAGTGAATTCCCAGCAGATGTCGATGACTCTGTTTGCCCCACGAATGCAATTGTATGGGAGAGAGGGCATGACACGCCTACTATAATTTCGGATTTATGCATAAATTGCGGAATTTGTGCGAGGCGATGCCCATTTGGCGCTATATATTCTGATGGATACACAGGAATTATACACATAAATGAAGAGGACGTTCTTTTTGTCGTGGTAAATTCAGAAAATGCCCGCAATCACGAAAATCAAGTGCGAGATTTTAAAAATGCGAAACACACAGGACAGTATTTGCTACCTCATGCAGATTTTATAGAAAATATATACGCCAAACTTCACTCTTTGCAAACTGGGGCACAGTTTCCAAACTTGGCTGTAAGAAATTTGCTTTTAACACTTGGAAACAAGTGCATAATTCGTAGGCGTGGTGATGTTTACTTTAGGATAGATGCCGCAGTTATAAACGGTAATCTAATAGGAATTGCAGAAATTGAATTTAAAAAGGACTCCCTTGAATCCCCTCGTGCTATACTTGACGATATTGCGGTGCTTTCGTCACGCTATGGGGTCGACAAAGATAAAATTAAGCCATTAATTATCTCCCTTGAGTTTCCCAACACCAGAACCGAATACTGGCGAGTAATTAAGGACATCAAAGATGTTTTAGGCATAGAAATACAATCAATATCATTTGGTGCTATTTGCTTGTTAGCATGGAGCTTTAGGTGCGTTTCGATTGATGAGTTTAATTTTTATGCTGATATTGATTCCCCAAGCATTAAAAACGGTATTGAACAACTATGTGCTTTTGACGTAATTCAAATACCAAAAAACCGCGCTATATTAGAGCCAACGAAATAAAAATCAATAGAAGAAGGATGTTTATGTCAACTTTGAGTCCAGAAAGACATCAAACAATATTCGATGAAGTTTGTAAAAAATACAATATTCCCGAAAACCTCTCTAAATCAGAGAAGGAAAAGAGCGTTTGATGAGTTTTTCCGAACACGCTCAATCCCGGAATCGCTTGAGCAGAATAAGAAAGCTGAGATATATGGTATGCTCGAGCATTTTATACGCCCTTCTTTGTTTCGATACAGAAAAATTGCAGACTTCAACATAGACGCTTTAAAGGGGGCTATATACCTGTGGCAAAGCCAAGTTTGATGGGTGCGGCTAATGACGAAACTGACTCACAGATTATTCTTGACCGTGGAAGGATACAAACAGAATTTTCAATTAGCATGGGTTTTGAAAATAAACGAGCTAGGAATGGAGAGTTAATGGATTTAACCCTATGCAGACGTTGCGAGGGGCATTTTAGGGATAGCGACTATCTGGTAGTCAAAAAGGGTTGGCAGAATATAAAAGAGCGATGTGATTTTTGTCAAAGTAGGTTAGGGCTTCTTTTCGGGGTGTTTGGTAGACCCCAAAGGTGAAGCCCCTTTATTGTTTTAAGCTAACTATCCACGGCTTTTGCGAAGTATGCAAACAAGCCGTGGGTGAATATAGTGATAAAAGATATGTTTGTTTTTCGAGGGGTGTTGATATGAGGGGCGCTAAGATTATTGTTACAGACGTTTTTATGTCAGTTGATGAAACAGAGAGAAACATGAATATAAAAAAAGTTATCATAGGGCATTTGGTGAAAGAGTTTGCCAGCATTATGAGTTTTGCACCAAAAGACCCCTCGCAAAAGCCGCTCGTTGCAAGCGCAAAAAGTCTACAAGCCTAAAGTGAATAAAAATGAGCCTGTACAGAGGTCGCAGACTATGGTATAATACAATTTATCAGTAGTCGGCTACCTCTTTTCATTTATGGAAGGGGGAAGCGACCCTATGCAAAATCAGCAAATTGCGGCCATTTATTGCCGTTTATCGAAGGAGGACACAGACAAAGCACACATTGGAGATGACAGCGAGAGCATCCAAAACCAAAAATTAATGCTTATTGATTATGCAATGTCAAATGGGTTTTTGGTTCATAATGTGTATGTTGATGAAGATTTAAGTGGATTTTCGGACAGACCAGCTTTTAAGCAAATGATAAAAGATGCCGCTGAAGGCAAGTTTAACACTATCATTTGCAAGCACCAATCCCGCTTTACTAGGGATATGGAATTGGTGGAGAAGTATATTCATGGGTATTTTGTTGAATGGGGCATACGTTTTATTAGCCTTACGGACAATGTAGATACAAATGTTAAGGGAAACAAAAAAGCCCGTCAGATATACGGACTTATCAATGAATGGCACAGCGAGGACTTGTCGGAGAACATTCGGGCGGTTTTCAAAAAGAAAATGGAAGCTGGGCAGTATCTCGGCTCATTTGCTTGTTATGGGTATATCAAAGACCCAAAGGATAGGCATAAGTTGGTAATTGACGAGGAAGCGGCACAAATTGTTAGGGAGATATATGCTCTGTACTTGGACGGCAACGGCACTCATGCCATTGGGCATATTTTGACCCAAAGGGGTGTTCCTACCCCTAGTCGGTACAAAAAGCAGCAGGGATTAAACTTTGCAAACCCTACGGCTGGGGTGTATAGCCTTAAATATGGCGTGTGGGCTGCAAATACCATTAATAGGATTTTGCGGAACGAAGCCTATTTGGGAACGCTTATACAAGGCAGAGAGCGGAAGGTTAGTTACAAAAGCAAAAAGGTGGTTATCGCCCCCGAAAGTGAATGGATAGTTATAAAAAATAATCATCCCCCTATAGTTGACGAAAATCAATTTTACAAGGTGCAGACCCTCATCAGCCGAAAACGCACAGGCTATAAAAACGACCCCGCTAACAAACCGCTTGAAAAGTCCAAGCCCCATATTTTGGCAGGAAAGCTCCTTTGTGCCGATTGTGGCTCGACCATGCAGCGAAGTGGGCTATCTCGAAACGGCAAGACGCACTTTTTAAGATGCAGATTGTCTGCCATGTCAAAAAGGCGGGATTGTACGCCTCATTGTATTAGTCAAGACAAAGTAGAAAACGCTATTATTGACAAAATACGAGGGCTAATTCAAAGTGCTACAGGTGGTGGAGATGCAGACGATATTGTAAGTGCTACCCTTGCCCGTATCGAAAAAGAGGGTGATAACCGCCCTAAAATCGAAAAGCAACTCTTTGATATTGATGGCAAAATCGAAGCCATTAAGCGAAATATGACTATGGCTTATGCTGATAAGCTTAACGGCATTATTTCAGAAGATGATTTTGTTACTTTCAAAGAAGTATTTGACAAAGAAAAGCAAGCTCACCTAAGCAGAAAAGAAACTCTTGAAGGTGAACTTAGCTCTATGGAAATGCGTAAAAAAACTTTTGGGAACGTCAACGTCTTGCTGGAAAAGTACAGCCGAGTGGACACCCTAACCCACGAAGTCATAAATGACTTTGTGGATACGATACGCATAGGGGAGAGATGCCCCGAAACGAAGGAGCAAGCTATAGAAATTGGTTGGTTGTTTTAGGTTAAGACAGCCAACGCAAAATCAATGTGAAATGACTAAGAGTATGAAGCCGCTACATGAGTGCCGTGGCCGTTATCGTCGTAGGCGTGGGGGCGGTTTTTTATAAAGTCTGCGCTGGCAAGGATGCGTCCGCGCAAATCGGGGACGGGTGCTACCCCTGTGTCTAAAATTGCGATGGAAATTGGTTGGTGCATCACGTCACCTCCTCCCCTTATTATATGGAAAGACAAAATGTATCGTTACTAGCTTGCAAAATGTTCTGGCTTCTGGTATGATATAGGGGAGGAGAGTTTTATGACTAATAATTTAAAGAGGGTTAATGAAAATATTGCGATGTCAGCGCAGAAATCTGGGAGGTCTGCTTCTGACGTTATTTTGGTTGCTGTTACAAAGTCTGTGGAGCTTGGGGAGTTGCAAAAGATGTCGGGGTTGCAGCATGTGGGCGAAAACCGCGCGCAGGATTTGGTGGCTAAGCAGCCTTATTTGGATGGCTTAACTTGGCATTTTCTTGGGCATTTGCAGCGTAACAAGGTGGGTCATGTGCTGGGCAAAGTGGCGTTGATACACAGTTTGGACAGCCTTCGTTTGGCAGAAGAAATTAGCAGAGTGGCAACCTTGCGGGATTTGGTGGCAGATGTATTGATTGAGGTTAATATTGCAGAGGAAGCCAGCAAGCACGGCATACTGCCTGGGCAGGTGATGGAGTTTGCAGAGCAGGTTGCCCAGTTGCCTGGCATTGCTGTTCACGGGCTAATGACAATGGGCCCTGTGGATGCCACCGACAGCATGCGCCGCGGCTATTTTGAGAAAATGGTAGAATTGCGTGAAGGTTTAAACAAAATAACCCAGGCGCGCTATTTATCTATGGGCATGAGCAACGATTATGAGCTTGCCATTGAATGTGGGGCAAATATTGTCCGCGTTGGGCGAGGCATTTTCGGCAAGTGATTTTGAAAAGAAATTTGGGGGATAAAACGCTATGATGGATGGCTTAAAATTAAAATTTGGAAAAATTGATATGACAGAGGGCAGACCATGGCGCAAGCTGATGATTTTTGCTGTGCCTTTGCTTGTTGGTAATATTTTTCAGCAGTTCTATAATATGGCAGACGCTATGATACTTGGGCAGTTTGTGGGACCTAATGCTTTGGCGGCGGTAGGGGCTTCCATGCCTGTTTTTTTCTTGATAATCGTCTTAATGGCAGGAATTGCCATAGGCGGCGGGGTTATGGTTTCCCAATATTTTGGGGCAAAGTCTCGGGAGGATTTATCCCGCACAATAGGCACAATTATCACAACAACAGCCATCTTAGGCGGGTTTTTGATGATTATTGGTCCCATGTTTTCGCGCCCATTAATGGAGCTGTTAAACACCCCAGCAGAAATTATTGATGACAGTGTGCTGTATATGAATATCCTAATGTGGGGCATTTTGGGGCTTGCCTATTTCAACATATTTTCGGGGATTTTGCGGGGCTTAGGTGACAGCTTTTCCCCGCTGATATATTTGGTTATCGCTTCTTTGTTGAATGTTGCTTTAAATTTTTTGTTTGTTGTGGGTTTTGGCTGGGGGATGCCTGCCGTTGCCATAGGTACAGTTGTTTCTCAAGGTTTGTCCGCCCTTTTGTGCTGGTTTAAGCTCTTAAAAATGCGTCATGTTTTTGATGCTGATAAAAAATACCTAAAGCCCCAAAGAAAATATGTCAGCCAAGTTTTAAAGCTTGGTGTGCCAACAGGGCTTTCCCAAGCGGTTATTGCCGTGGCGGTTATGATGGTGCAGCCTTTGACAAACAGCTTCGGCGCGTCTTATGTGGCAACCATGACGATTATAATGCGTATTGACGCTTTCATCATAATGCCGATTTTTTCTTTCGGTAACGCTATTACGGTTTATGCTGGGCAAAATATGGGGGCAGGCAAAAAGGAGCGCATTAGTCAAGGAGTAAGGGAAGGCGCAATACTTTCTGTTGTGGTATCTGTTGCCATGGGTGCGGCAGTGCTGCTGTTCAGTGAAACCTTTGCCCGAATGTTTACCAATGCAGATTATTGGAACACACCATATGTTATCGACATGACAGTGCGGATGTTGCGCATTTTAGTGCCTGGATTTATAATTTTTAGCGTTTGCCAGGTGCTTTGGGGGGCGATACGCGGGGCAGGGGATGCCATCAGCCCCATGTGGGGTTCGCTAATAAATACAGTGGTAATTCGTGTGCCCACTGCCTATCTTTTTTACCATTTAATGACAACGCCAGATTGGCTTCTGGCTCTGCCAACATATATACCTCATCACGAAACTGGCGAGATGATGCGCCTTATCCATGAAAACGCCTATGGGCGCGCACCAGAAGCCTTAATGTGGTCGCTGGTGGCGGCATGGGTGACAAACACCGTCATATCAATTATTGTGTACCGAATGGGCAAATGGCGTAATAAAAGCATTGTGAAGCAAGATATTAGCGAATAAAACAAAAACAGGACACAGACATAGTGTCCTGTTTTTGTATGCGTTGTAACTTAGAGGGTTTTGGGGGGCTATGCCACCAACAAGCCACTTGCCACACGGTGTCCGCACTAATTTCTATAGCTTTTTTGACATATAATAGCGATTGTGACCTTCTGGACAATTTTCCAAGACACCAAATACCACATATCCAAGTTTCTCATATAGCTCCTTTGCCTGCCAATCAAAGGTATCCAAATGAGAAATGTGACACCCCATTGCTCTTGCTTCGCTCTCTACCGCATCAACCAAAGCTCTGGCAAAACCCTTATTTCTATGCTCATCTTTGACCCATAGAACATCAATATTTAGGATATTCCAACAATAAAGGTAGGATAAAATACCCCCGATAACTTCATCGCCGTCTTTTATGCATTTGTTGAAATATATGGTTGTTGGGTTTTGTGTAAATGGTACTTTTGAGTTATTGTAGCGACCCAAGCAAGAGTCAATATAGTTTTGCTCTTCTTTGGTTGCTTCATAAATTGTAGTTGTTTCTATGATATTCACCCCTTTTACCATAATGTTTTCCCACCTCAGTCTTGCTATTGGTCGCCTTGTTTTTCATAACTCTCTCCGCCCTTGCAAAGCGCGTAGCAGGGTCACGCTGTCCACATGCTCCAAATCCCCGCCAACAGGAACGCCATGGGCAATTCGCGTGGTGCGCACCCCTAAGGGCTTCAGCAATTTTGACAAATACATTGCCGTTGCTTCCCCTTCGATATTGGGGTTTGTCGCCAAAATCACCTCGGTAATTGGCGGGTTATTATCCAGGCGGTGTAATAACTCCTTAATGCGAAGCTCTCCAGGCCCAATGCCGTCCATTGGGGAAATCGCTCCATGTAAAACATGATATAAACCGCTGTATTCTCTGGTTTTCTCGTAAGCTGCCATGTCCTGGGGGGTTTCTACCACCATCACCGTCTGGGGGTCGCGGTTGTGATTGTTGCAAACAAAACAAACTTCCTCATCAGTTAAATTTTGGCAAAATTTACAATATTTAGCTGTGGAGCGTGCAGACAATATGGCAGAGGACAACGCCTCTGCCCGTTCTTGTGGAGATTTAAGAACATAAAAAGCCATGCGCTGAGCGGACTTCGCGCCGACGCCTGGCAATTTTGCAAATTCTTCAATTAGGCGTGATACTTGTGAGCCATAGTAATTTGTCATATTTAAACCATACCTGCATCTTTTAAAATTCCGTTTGCATTAGTCAGCCATTACGCAACCACATCCATGCTGATAGTGCGATGGACTTCTAATTTCAGTTTGATTTCGCCTTTGTACCCTAAATCAATTTCTGCTATGTCATAAAGAGCAACCTTGACCCTTTCTAGCAAAGCATCAAAAGAGCCATGGTCTAATGTCATGGCAAATTTTTCGTTTGACGAGGTTGCAAGCCATATGTTCTCGTCGTCATACCATGTGAATTTTACAATAAATTCCATTAAAACAGCCCTCCAGGCATACCCGCAGGCATTACCTTGCTCATTTCTTTGCTAACCATCTCATCTGCCTGGCGCACAGCCTCGTTAATGGCGGAAATTAGCAGGTCTTGCAACATTTCCACGTCATCAGGGTCAACGGCATCAGGGTCGATTGTAAGCTCTTTAATTTCCTTTTTGCCTGTAATTTTAACCTTTATAACGCCGCCCCCAGCGGATACCTCAAGCTCTCTTTCGTCCAATTCTGACTGGGTTTGTGCCATTTTTTCCTGCATTTTCTGGGCTTGTTTCATCAATTGGTTCATGTTAGGCGGCATCCCGCCGAATCCTTTGCGCATAATATCCTCCAAAATTTGAAAATTTGTTTTTCACAATTATACCATATTACTGGAACAAACGCAAGATGTCATTCCAAGCAACTGCTACAGCCAACGCCATTATCAGGGCAAAGCCAACAAAATGCACAATTCCCTCCCGCTCTGGCGGGATTGGCTTGCGGCGGATTGCTTCCAAAATAAGGAAAACCATTCGTCCGCCGTCTAAGGCTGGCAGGGGTAGCAGGTTAAAAATTCCAAGGCTTGTAGACAGCAAAATCGTAAAATTCATAACTGTCCAAAACACTGCAAGACCAACATTTGCTCCCGATTCTTCTGCGGCAGCGGTGACGTTTTCAACCTGACCACCCACCACATCCACAAAGCCAATAGGCCCCATTAAATCCTGCAAATTAAAGCCCTGGGTAAACAGGCGGGTTATCCCTGTAACTGTAGCCCGCACAAGGAAGGTGACGTTTTGATAGCCCATTCTTATGCTTTCAAAAAAGCCAAGCTCCCGCACGGCAGGGTAGCCCTCTAGCCATTCGGGGATGTCTGCAAATGTTCCTATGGCAAAGCCCCACTGAAAACCAAATAGCCAACGGCTTCGCTCTTCTCCTCCCACTTCATATTCGTGAAGGAAAGGGGTGACGGTAAATTCCAGGGTTTCGCCCCCTCTGTCCACCACAAAACGGACTGGGCTGCCGTCAACATTCATCATCTCCAATTGCATGTCGCCTTGCACACGAATCCGCCTGTCGTTCATGCGGACAATGCGATCGCCTTCCATAAAACCAACCTCTCGCACAGGGGAATTATCACTAAAAGCGCGTATTGTGGCTTCAGATTGGGCGTTAAACATCATCATAATCGTGGACAAAACTATGGCAAGGATGAAATTTAAAACCGCACCCCCAAGAATTACTATCATGCGCGCCCACACGGGTTTTGCGCCAAAAGAACGGGGGTCGGGAGCTTTAACAACGCCCTCTTCCGCTTCCTCTTCGTCAGCATCCCCTAACATGCGGCAAGAGCCGCCAATAGGGAACAATTTCAGCGAGAAAACCGTTTCTCCCCGCTTGAAATGCCACAGGCGAGGACCCATGCCAATGGAAAATTCTACCACATGAATACCCGCTTTTTTTGCCGTCCAGTAATGACCAAGTTCGTGAACAACCACCACCACCGTGAAAACTATCAATGCCAAAATTATCGTTAAAACCAAAACTTTACCCCCTTCTAAGGTTATTTCCTAGGAAATCTTTGTGAAGGCTCTCGCCCATGCGTCTGCTTCTAATATGCTATCTATAGTCAAGCCCTTGCTTTCATCAGTATATGCAGATAGTGCCCTGTCTATAATTGCGGGAATGTCCAAAAAGCTAATTTTTTTAGCGAGAAAGGCGGCAACCGCCTCTTCGTTGGCGGCATTTAGCACAGTTGGATAATGCCCGCCCGCTTCTAAAGCCTGGTATGCCAACGCCAGGCAAGGGAAATTCTCAAAATCGGGCTGTGCAAAAGTTAAATTGTTGTGAACGCTGAAATCTAGCCGTTTAAATGGGTTTGGCAGTCGGTTTGGGTGGGTTATGGCGTGCTGTATAGCCAACCGCATATCAGGCGCACCAAGCTGTGCCATTATCTGCCCATCCTCAAATTCTGCCATAGAATGTATGATGGATTGAGGATGAACCAACACATGAATTTGGTCGGGTCGCAGGTCAAACAGCCATTTTGCTTCAATAACCTCGAGACCCTTATTCATCATGGTTGCCGAATCTATGCTAATTTTCTGCCCCATTGCCCAATTTGGGTGGGCAAGGGCTTGCTCTACAGTAACCCCTGCCATTTCTGCCTTGGTTTTGCCGCGGAATGGCCCGCCAGATGCTGTTAAATAAATCTTCGCGGGAGGTTGGGCAGACCCTGCCAAACATTGGAAAATGGCAGAATGTTCGCTGTCCACAGGCAAAATGTGGACACCTTTAGCCCTAGCCAAGGGCATGATAATTTCCCCTGCTGTCACTAAAACCTCTTTATTGGCGATTGCCACAGGCTTGCCCGCTTCCAGAGCCGACATTGTGGGCAAAAGCCCAACATTGCCCACCACCGAATTTACAACCAAGTCAACAGCGGGCAGGCTTGCCGCTTGTTTCAGCCCTTCCATGCCGTAGGCAACCTCACAAATGCTGCCAACACGCCGTTTTAACTCTAGCGCGTCAGCCTCGCCCCACAGCACTGCCAGGCTAGGTTGGAATTTCTTAACTTGCGCTTCTAACAAATCCACATTGGAATGTGCCGTTAAAGCTTCCACCTGGTAATCATGGGTTAAATTTTCCACAACCTCCAAGGTCTGGCGACCAATTGAACCAGTAGACCCTAAAATACTAATTTTCATTTTGCAATATCAACTCCAACATCTGAATATCTTTCTTTTTAAGGCTTTTATAAGGCAATATAAAAGAATATTAACGCCAATGGCGCAACAAAAAGTATTGAGTCAAAACGGTCTAAAATCCCGCCATGCCCTGGGATAAGCTGCCCAAAGTCCTTAATGCCAACATGGCGTTTAAGGGCAGACGCTGCCAAGTCGCCCCCTTGGGCAAAAACCGCGCCAAGCAAGCCATAAACAGCAAACGGCAGAAGGCTGGTGATGGGGTGGTTAAGCTCCCAAATTCCTGTTGCGTTTAGGATGGAGGCATAGGCTACAGTTAGCACCATGGCCGTGGCAACGCCGCCAACAGCCCCCGCCACCGTTTTGCCAGGGCTTAGCTTAGGCACAAGCTTGCGCTTGCCAAATGCCTTGCCGAAAAAATATGCCCCTGTGTCACTTCCCCAAGCGGCAATAAAAATCAGCCAGGTTAGCCACAGCCCCATCTGTTGCCGCATCACAACCACTGTGGACAGCAACCCAACAACATAGACAAACCCGAAAATAGCCGCATAAAGGGGTTTTTTGCGGGTGAAAAAGAAAGGGGCAACAAAAACCAGCGTGATAAGTATTAAGCCCATGTGCAAACCAACGAACACCTGTTCGGATAGCACCAAAAACAGCATCAAGCCAACACCAGCCACCATAGCGGCGTAGTGGGGGATGCCAAGTTTGCCAAAGGCACGGTAAAATTCAATTTGCCCGATGATGGCAATGGCGGTGACAAATCCTGCCAGCCAAAAGCCCCCAAGCCACATTAGCCCAATAACCACAGGCAAAAGGATAACGCTTACAATTATTCTGGTTTTCACGTTTTGCGCCCTCCAAACCTTCTCTCTCGCCCGCTGTAATGGTTAATAGCTTCATATAAATGCTTAATTTTAAAATCTGGCCACAAAATGTCTGTGGCGTAAAATTCCGAATATGCCGCCTGCCATAATAGGAAATTAGACAAACGCATCTCGCCAGATGTGCGGATTATCAAGTCAGGGTCGGGAAGCCCTGCCGTGTCCAAACGATTTGTTATTGCGGCTTCATCAACATTGCCGGCCTTCACACCCTCAGCTACAAGGCGGCGCACAGCCCGCAAAATCTCATCCCGCCCGCCATAATTCAAAGCGATGTTTAGAAGCATCCCCGTCTTGTTTTTAGTAATTTCTTCCATATGCGCTATTTTATCCTGCAAGCTCTGCTCCAAAGCGGTCATGTCGCCAATACAGCGCAGGCGCACGTTGCTGTTCTGGCTATCGTCAATATACTGCTGTATATATTCATGCAAAAGCCCCATTAAATAGGCAACCTCGTCCTCATCCCGCTTCCAATTTTCAGTGGAAAAAGCGTAAACCGTCAAAATTTCAAAACCTGCCTTGTCCATATCCTCCACAAGCTTGCGCAAAGCCTGCGCCCCAGCCCGATGCCCCGCCGACCGCTTCATAAAAAACTTTTTCGCCCACCGACCGTTGCCGTCCATGATAATGGCAACATGGCGGGGTAAATTTCCTTTATCAATTTGCTTTTTCATTCATTCTCCTAAAAATTGCCAAGTTTGTAATCTAAAATACCATTTTAACATAAAGTGTGTGGGTTTTCAATAGTTAGTTTAAACTTTAGGGTGGTTATGTTGTGGCGTGACATTCCAACCTTATCATCCCGCACACAAACAACGTCCCCGCCCCGAACAACGTCATCCCCAAAGCAACGTCACCCTACCCCCAAACAACGTCATCCCGTGCTTGACACGGGAGCCCATATGTCATTCCTAGCCCCATACCGTAGGGGCTTGTTAGTGCTGATGGGGTCCCGCGTCAAGCGCGGGATGACGTTGTTTGGGGGTGGGGTGACGTTGCTTTGGGGTGGGATGACGTATATTGAGCAGAGGGTGACGGGATTTATGTAAAGCGGTATATGTTTACCGACCTTAATCCGCTTCTGGGTTCATGCGTATGTAGTGGAAAAGGTATTGGTTGGCAAAGGACGCATAATCTCCCCATCTTTCCCCTGCAAATTGGTGAATTTTTGCAACGCTGGTTTTCTCGCCGTTAAAATACAGCCGCTCCATCACCCTTTGCACCCAAACGTCCACAGGAAAGCTGTTATAACGTCCGTAACCCATCAATAAAATGCAATGGGCAACTTTTTCGCCAATGCCCTTAACCGCAAGCAACCTCTCGCGCAAGTCTGCCGTGGAAACACTTTCATCGCGCTGAATTGGCAGGTTTCCCGCTAGAACATGAGCCACCGCATCCACCAAATATTTATCACGAAAGCCAGTTTTAAGCACCCGAAAATCCTCAGCAGTAACATTTTTCAGCTGCTCAGGCGTTGGAAATGAAGAGTTTTCGCCATAGGCTTCACAAATATTTTTAATCACCTGCTTAATTTGCGGTATGCGGTTGTTTGCGCTGATTATAAAGGAAAGCAAAATTTCCCAGGGGTCTTGGTTAAGTAGGCGTATGCCAGGGGCAAATTCCACCGCCCGTTGCATTATGGGGTCATCCTGGGCAATTTTTTGCTGGATTTTTTCATAATCCCTCTCCAAATCAAAATAATCCACCCAAATTTCTTTAAATTCCTCAATATCCAATTTGCGGTTTTCATACCAAAATTCAGCAGCATCTCCCCTTTGTTTTGCGAAAAGCGTGTGGCTAAACGCCACAAGGCTATAAAAATTATTATCAAGTTTTTCAAAACGAAAGCATTGACCACATTCTAAAACCTCACCAATATTAAATTGACGAAGATTTGTAATTTTTATTTTATCGTTAAATGTCGTAATTTCCATGTTTTATGCCCCTTTTTGTAAGTTTTCAACAAATATTATAGCATAATTTGAAAAAAAATGAAAGTTTTTGTTGTCAAAAGATTTTTTATGTGTTATACTTAAAGAAGTTAAATAAAGTTTACATTTGTAAATTTTTGTAGAAATGTGTCGATAGATTTGACGAATTTTATCGACATTTGGTGAATAAAAAAGCTAGAAATTTTGGTAGAAATGTATTATAATAACAATAATGGTAATTATTACCAATTATATTATAACTTTTGGAGGTATTTATTATGAACGTGCAGAAAATTAGGGTTCTCCTGGCGGACGACAACAGAGAGATGAACGACACCATTGCGGGCTACATTAACCGCGAGGACGACATGGTGGTGGCAAGAGCCGTATATGACGGCATGGAAGCCTGCCAGGCCCTTAATGAAGAAGAGTTTGACGTTGCCATTATCGACAACGTGATGCCGCATATTGATGGGCTTGGGGTGCTTGAAAAGGCGCAGGAGCTAAAAATCAAATCCGTTTTTATTATGACGTCAGAGGTGGCGCAGGAGCGCATAACCAGACGGGCAATGGAGCTTGGTGCGGATTATTACATGCTAAAACCCATGGATTTTGATGTTTTAATAAAGCGCATACGCCAACTTTCAGAGCAGGAGGAAGTTGCAAACCAAAGACGTGTAAATGATACTGCGTACCAAGTACATATAGAGCAAAAAGTTACCAGCGTGTTACATGAAATTGGCGTGCCTGCCCACATTCGTGGTTATCATTATATGCGCGAAGCCATAATTATGGCAATAAATAATGCGGAAGTTTTAAATTTTATAACCAAGGAGCTTTACCCAAACATTGGCGAGAAAATGGACACCACATCAAGCAGGGTAGAAAGGGCAATTCGCCACGCTATCGAGGTTGCTTGGTCCCGCGGGAAAATCGAGGTTATCAATGGTCTTTTTGGGTACACAATCAACACCAACAAAGGCAAGCCTACAAATAGCGAGTTTATCGCCCTTATTGCAGATAAGTTGCGCTTAGAGTTAAAATCAGTTTAAATTTTAAAAAGACCGAAAAAAATCGGTCTTTTTTGTTTGACATGTTTTTTTCTTTGTGCTATAATAGACCTGTTCTAAAACCTGCTTTCGTCAGATTTTTGAGGATTTTTGCCTAAATGCAAGGGGGCAGGTTCCCCGCATACCCAAAGGTATGCGGGGGTTCTGACGCTGCGGCATTTAGGCAGAAAGACCAAAAAGATGACGGAATGAGGTTTTAGAACGGGTCTAACTACCAAGCAAGTAGAGGCGACAAGAAAGGATGGATAAATCGGTGATTCCTCCCAAATGGCATGACGATTTTTATAAGAATGCTTATTTGAATATTTTTCCTGACTTTTTTCAGGCCTTTAAGGAGTCGGGTGGGTCTTTTGAGGCGTTGTTGCCTGCTTTGGCATCTGTCTTTTACAAATCCTTGGGGCTTTCTCCTAGCGATTCATATTTTGTCGCCCTTTTAAATGGCAACTTTTCTTTTGAACATGAATTGGAAGCCGCTTATTTTGAATCGGAAGCGGTTGATTTTGGTGATTACCAAGATACAGCAAGACCTATATTCAAATCTTTATCCTCAAACCAATGGTCCACAACCATGGTTGTCGCTTATGATAATGCAAAGGGTCAACCCGGGGGCAATTCTCCCAAAACCGTCATAACCATGCCCATTTCCTGCGGCAGCACGGTTTATGGCTATGTTGCTATGTTTTTGCATAATGATACTGAAATTGATGAAAACAGCCCGCAAATTAAGTTTATAGAGGATTGTGTTCGGTTGGTTGGTATGGCTCGCCAAGGGCAGACCAACGACGCACGCTTTGATTATTATTTAAACAATGACTATTTAACTGGCTTGCCCAATCGTAATTTGATGTACGAAAGCATTGTAAATTCTCTGCAAATGGCTGAAATGTTTTTCAGCAAATTCGCCATTTTAAGCGTTAAAGTAGGCGGCTTAAAGCAAATTAATGACTCTCTTGGTATGCTAACTGGCGACATGGCGTTAAAAGCCATGAGCGGGGTTATTGCTGATGCGGTGGCATCTGTAAATATAGAAGGTTTTGAAGGCGGCAACGTTACTGGGCGCATGTCTGGTGCAGATTTTGTTGTGCTGGTTTCCTTGCCGTCCTGTGTTTATGAGGGCAACCTAATCGTCAGCCAGTATTGCGAGGCAATTGTTACGCAAACCCGCGAACCTATTGAGGTTAACGGACATAAATTGTATTTGTCTACAAATGTTGGGGCTGCCATTCACCCTGTTCACGGGGAAGGGGCAGAGGAGATGCTGCGGAAGGCAGAAATGGCAAGAACCGTCGCCAAAAACGAAGCTCCAGGAACTTATTTAATTTACGAGAACTTTATGGGTGGTGACGCTGACGATGCCCTGTGGCTTAACGGCAATTTGCCGACTGCCATCGAACAAAATCAATTTGAGCTGTTTTATCAAGCGAAACTGGATTTAGAGTATGGCAAAATTATAGGGGCAGAAGCTTTGATAAGGTGGATGCACCCCGAAAAAGGCTTGCTAAACCCAGGAGCATTTGTAGATTTTGCCGAGCGGAATAATTACGGCATCCAAATTGATGAGCTGGTGTTGGATATGGCTTGCAAGCAAATTAACCTCTGGAAAGAGAAAGGTTTTGACTTTATTGTAAGCGTGAACATTTCTCCAAGGCATTTTGCAGGGGGTTTGATTTATGACACGGTGAAAAATGTCTTGGAAAATAACAATGTAAACCCTTCTCAACTTGAAATTGAAATTTTGGAAAGCATTGTGGTTGAGGATTTTGACGGAACTGTAAAGGTTGTTAACGACCTAAGAGAATTAGGCGTGCGGGTTTCTCTGGACGATTTTGGCTCGGGGTACTCTTCCCTTGAATATGTCGCCAAACTGCCAATTGATGTGCTGAAAATTGACCGCACTTTCGCCATGAATATGGAGAAAAGCCCAAGTAACAGATTTGTGCTGGAAGCCATTGTGACCCTAGGTAAGAAAATGGGGGTTAAGACGGTGGTTGAGGGGGTTGAGGCGATGGAGCAGCTTTATTTTCTCCATAGCATAGGCACTGACATTGCCCAGGGCTTTTATATCAACAAACCCTTGCCTGTATCAGAATTTGAGGCGTTTTTGAGCAATAAATCCTACTCTAAGCATCATTAGAATGAGAATTTTAGAAAATTTGATAAATTTTCTATTGACTTACCATAAATTATGTTGTATAATTTGTTTGTGGCGTAATTTCTACGTCGCTTTGGACTTGGAACACGAGGGGAGGGGAAAACATGTCAGAGGTAAGGTTAAAAGACAACGAAACGCTAGACTCTGCTCTTCGTCGTTTTAAAAGGGCCACTCAAAAAGCGGGTATCTTGGGTGAAGTTCGCAAGCGTGAACATTATGATAAGCCTAGCATCAAAAGAAAGAAAAAGATGGAGGCTGCCCGCAAGCGTAAATTTAACTAATAAATTCAACCCCTGCTAGGTTTGGCAGGGGTTTTATATTTGGTAATTGTGTATAATTTTACACGACACCCCGCAGGGGCGCATATTACGCGCCCGCTGTCCGACAAAGGTTATGATGATGTAGAGTACGTTTGTCCAGCAACGGGCGCATAATATGCGCCCCTACGATGGGTGGATATAATCACTGCAACTTTTCTAATGTTTCATCCCGTGACATTTTTGGTAGGTGGCGGTGGTGGGTTTCTGAGGGGTCAAATTTGCAAATTGTGTGGTAATTACAGTGGGAGCAGGGGGTGTTGCCCTTGTGCTTGTAGGGGGATATGTCAATTTTGCCTGCAAGAATGTCATTACCTGCCTGTTTTGCAAGGTTTGTAACATGGCTCATTAGACTTGTAAACGCCGCCGCGGTTATTTTTGTGTTAGATTTTGTCATGTCGTTTTTGCCGCCTGCACCCCTGTCAAGTGCCGTTATTACGGCATCTTCATCTAGCACCAGCCCGCTCATTTTAAATTCTGCAAGTAATTTTTGTTTTAGCACATCTGGGTCTGAAAGCTTCTCGTCAAAGTTTAGCAGGGGATTTTGTAAATTAAAATAAAATGCAGCGGCAGGCAGGGTTTTCGCGGCAACTGCATCCCCCTGCTTTTCTGCCATTTTTTGGATGAACGCACCAAGATAAATTAGCAATTGAATGTCAAGCCCGTGGTACACTTCGTCCAAAGAAAACTGCTTGCGACCTGATTTATAGTCAATTATTTTTATATACTCATCCCCACCGATTTTGCTGATGTCCACACGGTCAATACGACCTTCCAGCAACATTTTGGCATCTTTCGACAGCTCTATTTCGATAGGGGAAAGGGTTACGTCGCCCCCTGTCTGTTGTCCGCCAAAAGCCACTTCATTGTAAGCCAAGTCGAAGTTGCCGCGGCTTAGATGGTTGGCAAGGGCAAGGGTGGAAGCTTTGCTAATTTCCCGCATTTTGGCGGCAAAGTGCATGTATTTACCAGAACTGTGAAATTGATAGTTGACTGGGCTTTCCAAAACGTGGTCAATAGCTTGTTCTACCAATTCAGCCACCTGATTTTCGTTCCTTGCCCCATCAGGTCCAATGCGCTTTAAAATGTCACCAAATCTCGACAGGATGTCGTGGTAGATATTGCCAATGTCCATATTAGCAATGTCGTAAATTTTGCGGGGTTTTGCCCGTAAATTGTACTCTGCAAAATAGGAGAAGGGGCAAGCCGCATAGCGTTGCAATTTGCTGGCAGAAGTGCGTATATTGGGGCGGTACAACGCCTTAACAGATTGTGCAGATAATTTAGCGTCATAAGTAAAGTTTAAACTAGCTCTCATTTGGGCGATTTTGTCTGTAAAGTCTGGATGTTTTACAAAAAAGTTGTATGCTTGCGTGTGCTTTAGGCAGGCAGTTTCGGCAGAGGTGGCAGATTGCCCCAAAGCCAGGGTCATGTCGCTAAAAGCTCCTTGAGGGCTGGAAGCTTCAAGGTCATTTTGGCTTAGGTTGGGGAAAAGGTCGTAAATTCGATTTAAAAGGCGGGAAGGGCTTGCCCCTTGCCCTTCCAGATTGCCAGCGGGGTAACTGATAGCCAAAAATTCGCTTGGCTTGCTAAATCCCGCATAAATCAAGAATTCTTCTTCATAAATTTGGGCGGTGGTGTCCTTTGCCAGGGTCAACCCCCCTTGGGATACCAAAAACTCTCGGTCCTCATCACTGAAAAGCCCTGCGTCGTTGGGTTTGCCTGGCATTGCCCCTTCTTTCGCGCCTAAAATCAGCAGAGCCTTAACCTCGCCAAAGCGAGAGCGGCGCAAATCCCCCAAAACAAGCTGGTCAAGAGAGGGGGGAGCAAGCCCTAAATCCATAATCCCTGCTTCTAAAATTTTAGCAAAATCGGCTATGGTTTCCTTCTGTTTTCCAAGAATTTCCACCATTTTATCTAGGGTGTCCATAAGTTTGTTCCAAATTTGTTCATGCTCTCTAAGGGCTTGATTGTTGCCTGTGGCAAGTGCCGTATCCATCCATTCTTCAAGGATTTCTGGCATGTTATTTGCGACTAAAAACTCATATACGCCTCGCCCAAATTCTTCCAGGGCGAATTTTTTGCGGCTTGTGAACTTTTCGGTAAGGGGGCGCATGATGCCCAACGCCCACTCACGAATTATGTTGATTTTGTGCAGTTCTTCCTCATCACCTCGGGCAAATTCCTCTTGCCATGCTCGCCATTTAATATTATGAGCCAATACATAATTTTCCAATTGGTCTATATCATCACGATTGGCAAACATAGGCAGGCGCAACAGGCGGAAAACCGCCTCATAAGCCCAATTACTGGAAATTACACCGCAGGCGGCAAAAACCATCTCCATTAGCGGGTGGGATAGGGTGCTTTGGCGGGCATCCACAAAAACAGGTATTTCGTGGCGGGAAAAAATTGGCGGCAAAAACTTTTCGTATTCAGATAAATTTGATGCAACCAGGGCTATTTCGCTGTATTTATAGCCCCGTTTGCGGGTTAGGGTGGTGACAAGGCGGGCGGCGTGGTCAATTTCTTCAAAAATGTTTTCCCTGTGGAAAATGTGGATGTTTTCGGGGGTTTGGTCATATATTTTGTTGGATATGCCCAAAAAGTTTTTGCACAAAAAGCCCAAGTCTGGGGCTTTAGCGTGACGGTGATGCTCCCCGCAAACATGGGTTTTCTCGACCTTTTTGCCAAGGCTTACAGCAAGGTCGGTTAGCTTGTTTATGGTGTCAAAAACCTCAAAATAGGCATGGTTTTTAGTTGGCATATATGTGTCCTGGGCATCGCCAGGGGCTGTTAAAGCTATTTTTAGGTTGCCCGCGGTGGAAAGCAGGGCAGACAGCACCCTCTTTTCCTGTATAGTAAAGCTTTTGAAGCCGTCTATCCAAATTTCTGCCCCCTGCAAAAAATCTGCCAAAGGTATTTTTTCTGCCAAAATGTCCAACATTTCGTCACTTGATATAAAATTTTGTTCAAGATGGCTGCGATATGCGGCGTAAATTAAATGCAGGTCGTGGAGCTTCATTGTAAGGGCTTCGTTTTCAGCTTTTTGCTTCTCTAAATCCTCTGGGTATATGTCGTATTGGTAAAATTCGGTAATTGTGGTGGCTAAGGTGTCCAAAAAACCCTTGGTATCTTGTGCTGACTTAAAATATTGCAATTTTCCAGAAAGCTCTGCCACAATTTTGCGCAAAAGCATGTATTTGCCGCTGTTTTCCAAAATGGCGCGGTTAAGCCCGCCAACCTGCCCAAAAACATAATAGGATAGGCGGTTAAAAGACAGCACCCTGGCGCGGGAAATTGCCCCCTGGGCGGCTACCGACAGCAATGCCTTTTCCGTCTGAAAGCTGGACTGCTCTGGCACAATCAAAATTAGGGCGTTGTCCCCGCCCAAAGCTTGCTTTTCCACAATTTGTTGGTGTATTAGGGAGGTTTTGCCCGTCCCTGGCTTGCCTAAAATAAATTGGATTGACATGGTTATCTCCTTAGAAGATGAGTATAGTCCAACAGTTATAGTTTGTCAATATAAAATTAAAAGCTAGTATAATTTTTCTCGGGGTGTAATAAAATGTTGTAAATACCCCAAAATTTAATAAAGGAGGCACTATGGTAAAATCACGCTTTGTTGTTTTACGAATGAAAGATATAGTCCGCACGGGGATTTTTGTACTTATCGGCATAGCCTTGTTAATCGTTTTAATTTGGGCAATTGTGCCAAATCGCGGCGGCGAACAGCATGGTCCAATGGGCAGCTTTAATCCAGGCACATATACATCGTATATTATCCTGCACAACCGCCCTGTTACCGTTTCTGTAACCGTAAGCGAGGACGAAATTTTGGACATTGCCATCTCTGATTTAGAGGAAGCGGTGGAGGTTTTTTACCCTCTTATCCGCCCAACCATGGCAAATTTAAGCCATCAGGTGATTTATAACCAGTCCACAGCGGTGGAAGCACCTTTGGAATCCCTACATACCAGTAGAATTTTACTGGAAGCCATTAACACGGCACTGCATCAGGCTTCTACTGACGTTGAGGAAGAGGCATGAAAATAAATATAAATCCCTGCGGCTAAAATTGCAGGGATTTTGTTCTTGACAACTTGCTAATATATTGGTACAATTAAATAAATACCTACAGTTAGGGGGGATTAGGCATGAACATCTCCACAAAAGGACGGTACGGACTGGAAGCCGTTGTGGATATTGCCCGCCATGGCGGAAGCGACAAGAAAATTGTTGCCCTTAAAAGCGTTTCTGAGCGGCAAGGTGTTTCACAAAACTATTTACAGCAAATTATAACAACCTTACGGAAGGCTGGCATTGTGGATTCTGTCCGCGGTTCGGATGGGGGGTATTTTCTTGCCCGCCCTGCCGAAGAAATTACGGTAGGTTCTGTTTTGCGCCCCCTTGAAGGCACTATGGCTCCTGCCGATTGCGTCGTTAATAATGATGACCCAAGTTGTAATGATGACTCTAATTGCTCATCTTGCTCCACCCGTTCTGTTTGGCACTCTATGTTTAGCACAATTAACCAAGTTGTTGATAATATTACCATAGCTGACCTTTTAAAGGAGCAGGAAAGCCCATCGGGCTGATGACAAACCTCTTTATTCGTCATTGCGGGCTTGACCCGCAATCCCGCCAGTTGTTCCTAGCCCGCTATAGTAGGGGCTGGTTAGTGCTGATGGGGTTCCGCGTCAAGCGCGGGATGACGCACTTTTTATTCGTCATTGCGCAATGATGTGTTTGATTTGTCTATAATCAAAATCCACCTGCATAGCACAGGTGGATTTTATTGTATTGGTCAGTTCCACGGAACTAGCAGCCATCTGGACCTCAGCCATCGACGGTTTTTGGTTCGATGGGCTGAAAGCCAATGTCTGAAATTTCGTTCATAATTTCTTTAAAGCTTACAACATTAGGGTCAAAAGTAACTGTCACTTTCCCTCTGTGGGATTGTGCCGAGGCTTCCTCTGCACCCAAATCTTTTAAGGCGTTCACGACGCTTTGCTCGCAACGGCCTCAAGACATGCCAATAACATCAAAAATGACCTTTTCCATAATAATTCATCCTTTCATTTGTGCTTTTTTATTTAGCTTCATTAGCTTCATTGGTTTCGTCATCAGCGACAATATGCTCTTCGCCAATTTTGGCAAGACCAACTACAGTAACACCTTCATCAAGGTTAATAAGCTTAACGCCGCCAGTGGCGCGCCCGATGGTGCGAATGTCACCGATGCGGATGCGGATTATCACCCCATTAGAGTTAATGAGCATCAGCTCTTCACTGTCCGTCACGCGGGCGATGCCTGTCAGCCCTCCAGTCCTATCCGTACATTTGTAGGCTATGATGCCTTTGCCGCGCCTGCCTTGCACCCTAAATTCGTCTGGGTCGGTGGTTTTGCCATAGCCCTTTTCAGATACAAACAGGAATTTTAAACCCTCGCAGGTGCTTTCTGCGCCAACGATATAATCATCATCATCAAGAACCATGGACAAACGCCCTGTGGAGGTTCGTTTGCCTTCCCGCACAGACTGCTCTGGGAAGCGCAAGCCCTTGCCTTTGTTGCTTGCCATAAAAATGTCTGCATCACCTTCCGTTTGGATGACGGACACAATTGTGTCATCTTCCCTAAGGTTAAAGGCGATAACACCATTTTTATTAAATTTTTCAAAAGCAGACAGAGGTGTGCGTTTTATGACGGCAGAGCGGGTGACCATTGTTAAATAACCCTTGCTGTAGTCGCTGATGGGCAGGGCGGCGGCTATGCTTTCCCCTTCGTTAAGCTTTAACAGGTTGACGATTGCTGTGCCTTTGGCAGAACGCCCCGCCTCCGCAATTTGGTAGGCACGAAGCTTATACGCCCTCCCCAAGGTTGTGATAAACAAAATGTCATCATGGGTGCTGGAGATGAAAATTTTCTTAATCAAATCTTCATCACGGGTGGTTAGCCCTAGCACGCCTTTTCCGCCTCTGCTCTGGGTTTTGTAGGTGTCTAAGGTTGTCCGTTTTACATAGTCCAGATGGGTTAGGGTGATGACGCACATTTCCTCGTCAATCAAGTCCTCTATGTCAATATCCCCTTCATCCTGCAAAATAACAGTGCGGCGGTCATCTCCATATTTATCGCGGATAACCAAAATTTCATCTTTGATAACCCCAAGAAGCTTCAATTCGTCTGCTAAAATTGACTTTAAATATTCGATAGTGGCAGTTAGCTTGTCAAACTCATCTTGCAGACGCTCCCGTTCCATACCAGAAAGGGCGCGCAGGCGCATTTCCACAATAGCATCCGCCTGGGCTTGGGTGAAGCCAAAACGCTCTATAATTTCAGGCTTAGAGCCGTCATTTACGCTTCTGTGTTTGCGGATAATGGCGATAATTTCGTCAATATAATCCAGAGCCTTCAAAAAGCCCTCTACAATGTGTATGCGCCTTTCTGCCTTGTCCAGGTCAAATTGGGTGCGGCGGGTTACAACATCTTTTTGGTGGTCAAGATAATAAACCAACATTTGCTTTAGGTTAAGCACCCTAGGTTCGCCATTTACAAGGGATAACATGTTAACGCCAAAGCTTTCTTGCAATTGGGTATATTTGTAAAGGGTGTTTAAAACCACATGGGCGTTTGCGTCTTTTTTAAGCTCAATAACAACCCGCACGCCGTTGCGGTCGCTTTCGTCCCTAATGTCGCTGATGCCCTCAATTTTCTTCTCCTTAACAAGCTCCGCAACCTTCTCCTGCATCTTGCCTTTGTTAACCTGATAAGGCATTTGAGTGACCACAATCATCTCTCGCCCGCTAGAGCCTGGCATCTGCTCAATGTCGCAGGTGGCACGCATTACAACGCGCCCCCGACCTGTCATATAGGCGGCTTTTATGCCGCTCATGCCAAGGATATTTGCGCCAGTGGGAAAGTCAGGGCCTGTTACAATTTTGAGAAGTTCTTCAATCTCTGTTTCGCGCCCTTCTTCCACTTGATTGTCAATTATTTTTACAACAGCGTCGATGGCCTCCGTCAAATTGTGAGGTGGAATGTTGGTTGCCATGCCCACGGCAATGCCCGAACTTCCGTTAACGAGCAAATTTGGGTAGCGGGCAGGCAATACCTTAGGCTCTTTCAGCTCTTCGGTGTAGTTTGGAACAAATTCGACAGTATCCTTTTCAATGTCCGTTATCATTTCCATGGCGATTTTAGCAAGGCGGGCTTCTGTGTAACGCTCTGCCGCCGCTTCATCCCCATCCATAGAGCCGAAATTTCCGTGACCATCAACAAGCATATATCTCATAGAAAAATCCTGCGCCATGCGAACCAAAGCGTCATAAATACTAGCATTGCCATGGGGGTGATATTTACCCATAACATCACCAGTGATGCGGGCGCATTTTTTATAAGGCTTGTTAGGTTCTAAACTAAGCTCGTTCATAGAATGTAAAATGCGCCTATGTACAGGCTTTAAGCCATCCCGCACATCAGGCAAAGCCCGCGCCACAATAACCGACATGGCGTAGTCAATATAAGACTTCCGCATCTCATCAGCAATATTCGTCGTTATAATTTTATCTGTTTTAAAATTTTCTTCCATTTTTTACCTCTCTTTATTTGAAACATAATTTCTGACTGTTAATTTGGTGGTTGAACTCTTGTGTAGTCAAATAATCTTGAGTCACCGAACGACAACACGTTACCGCGGATTTCAAAACGAGCATTAGGAAAGTAGCGTCCTTGAAAAGAGTTCATAGGCATACTAATATGCCATTGTTCATAATCGCTCCAACCCCTATTATAAGTCCATATTCTGGATGTGCCATCTCGGTTAATTTCTATAATAGAACCGCCAGCGGTCTGCCAATGCCCAACAAGCCTATGCGCCTGCCAATTAGCATGAACAACCATAGAGCCGAAGATGACCAGCAAGCTGAACAACACCGCAAAGCGGCGCTTAATCCCAAACCCCGACCTAATAATGTAACTTTCATGGATTGAGTTCATTTTCATACTGTATACCTCCTCAAACACGGTAGGGGCGCGCATTGCGCGCTTTTGTACTGTAACGCTATTGTTCTAATAAGCATGTTCATTGGAGTACCACAAGCTCCGACCTATCGGGCAACGGTTCTTCCAGTCTGTGAAGCTCAAATGTAAACGGAAACAACCCAGCAGGAAATATATACCTGTATCCCCCTAGAGTTAGCACGTCATCACCTATACCCCTCAAGGTGAATAGACCAGTCGCTCGCCCGTTTGAGTCTGATATTCGTAGCCAGTTAGCGTATACACCGAAGTAATCGTAATTGTCGGGCGTATTACTCCATGGAGAAATCCAACGAAAAGTGCCGTCGCGATTGAATTCCCAAATTCGACCTTCAAAGGTTTCAGGTAATCCCCACGAGTCTTGTTCTCCATACGAAACCGAAATCCACTGACCCTCTAAATGCCTACTAAACACCTCTGCATTAACAAGCAACAGAATGACAATGACAAAAATTCCCAGTATCACAAAAAGCGACAAACTTGGTTTTGACCTGATAATATAGTCTTTGTATATAGGGTTCATTTTCATGCTCATAATCTCCACCCCCATAAATAAATTATAACCCATCCCGCCCTAATTTGCAAGTATTTTTTGGGCTTCTTTTTGGTTGGTTGGGTGGGGGAGTTGTGCTGGTGTGTTTAACGCAAAAACCCCCAAACGCGTCACCCCGCGCTTGAGGGTTTATTTTTTAGGTAATTATATACAACTTTACATAAACCCAACAACCACGTCGTCATCATCCATCGTAGGGGCGCATATCATGCGCCCGATGCTGGACAAACGTACTCTACATTATCATAACCTTTGTCGGACAGCGGGCGCATAATATGCGCCCCTACGGGGTGTTGGGTAAAGTTATATATAGTTACCTATTTTTATTGATTTGACAACACCAATAAAACAGGGTTTTCTAATGTGAAGGCTAAAAGCCATTTTTGGTTGTAGGTGCTTTCCAGAGCTTGCTCGGCGGATGTTACTCCTAGGCGTGCTTGCTCGATTTCAAATTGTGTTCCTCGCCCCACGTTGTAGTTGGCGATTGCGGTGGTTAGGGAGGTTTGCGCCTGTGCAAGGCTTCTGTTTTGCGCGTCCATTTGGACTTGCAACGCTTCTAATTCGCGGTAAGCCTGGCGGATTTCAAATTCCAGAGTCCGTTTTGCTCTGGCAAGCTCTGTTTCTGCCCTGTTGACGGCATCTTGCAGGGCTATTCTGTTTCTTAGCATCTCAATATCTTCGTCGCCTATGGGGCTGTTGACGGCTCTTCTGCGGTCGGCTTCGCTTATGATGAAGTTGCCATACCTGTCGGTTCTGACGCTTCCGTGGGCGCTGCTTGTGTCAAGGTCGTCCATATATTCGCGCCTTCCAGCTATTGCACCGTCAACAGTAAGCTGTAACTGCTGTATTGTTGGGGCGTTTTCCACAAGGCTTGTTATGTGAGCATCCATATCCTCTGGCAGTTCGGGCATATCGCGCTGGAAGCCGATTATTGTTGGGTTTGTTATTGGCAAGCCCAGCATATTATTCATGGTTTGGATGATGGTTTCGCGGCTTCGCCTTAAATCTCTTAATTGGTTGTGGCTTTGGGAAATGCCGTGTTCTACAGAGCGCAGGTCATAAGAGCTTAACATTCCCAGGCTGTAGCTTATGTTTGCGCGGCGCAGGCTGTCGTCAGCGAAGGCAACGCTTGCTTCAAGCATTTCGATGCCTGCGTTAATCCCTTCTAAAGCAATTATCATGTTGCGGATGCCGTTTTCCAAGGAAATTTCTATAATTTCTTGGTTTAGCTGGATGTTTCGGGTTTGGCGGTCGATTTCGTCCAAACCGCGCTCAATTTCTTTAATTATATCCCTAAAGGCTTCATCAGTCCATAACGCCCACATCTGCCCTGAAAGGGCTTCCCGCTGGGCTTCGATTGCTATAATTTGGGCATTTAAACTTTGGGTTTCCGCAACCCCTGACAGCGTTGCTTGAAGAATGTCGCTGTTGCCTGCCCCCGCCAGTAGCAATTGGGTAGACTGGTCTAATTGCCCGCTTATCATGTTTTGGGCGGCATTTGCCCCAAGCAGTGCCATGTCAAGCTCAAACATAGTGTTTAAAATCATATCCATAGCATCATTTCTGGCGTATCCACGCTCAATTCTATCTAGGTTATGGCGCAAATCCCTTTGGTTCATTTGCATATTGCGGATGATATTATCCAAGTCTTGCAAGGCAAGCATGTCAGCTTTTGCCATTTCCAAAGCCTGTTCCAAAGAGATAACTTCCGTTTCCGCTTCGTTTGCATAGGTGCTGATGGTCGGCACAAAAGCCAGACCCAAAGACATTAAAACACCAAAGCAAAATACCTTCATTTTTTTCATTTCGAAACCTCCTAAATATGTCCCTCTATCTTCTGTTCGCGCTTCTCGGTTCTTAACCTTCTCCGCTCTTCCCGCTTTTCAGAATTACCGTCAATTATCAGGTAGAAAGTGGGTAGGAAAAGCAGTGCCAAGGCGGTGGATGCTGTCAAACCGCCAATTACCGTTACGCCAAGCCCCTGCATGGTGTCGTCACCAAAGCCGAGAGCCAAGGGCAGCATTGCCAGCACGCTTGTAAGGGTAATCATCATAATAGGGCGCAGCCTTGTGCGTCCAGCGTGTATCAAAGCGTCTTGCAAGGGTTTTTGCTGACGGTATTTGTTGGTTGTGTCTACAAAAAGTATACCGTTGTTTACCACCAAACCTATTAGAACCAAAAAGCCCAGCAAGGAAACCATGCTGATGGTTACACCTGTTGCAACCATCAAAAGCAAAGAGCCAATTACAGCAAGAGGCACGCAGACCATAACCATTAGAGAATGACGGATGGACTCAAATTGGATTGCCATTACCATAAACACCAGCAAAATGGCGGTGATGATGGCAACGCCTAAAGCTGCCAATTCTTCATCCATCATTTGGTCGTCTAGGCTTCGCCCTTGTTGTATGCCCTCGGGGAAAGTCATGCCTGCAACAGCAGATTGAATTTCAGCCTGTGCCGTAAACCTTGCGGCATCTAAAGGCACAGCTGTGATTGTGGCTGTGTACATATTATTTTGCCTTGATATGGTTTGAGGTGTGTCTGTAAATTCTACAGTTGATATTTGGGACAGGGGAACAAGAGCCCCAGAGCCGCTCATAACCATCATATTTGCCACGTCGTTTACAGTTTCATAACGGCCGCGGGGATATTCCACCCTAACGGCAAACCTTTGGCTGTCCATGGTAATTTCGGCAACTTCAGAGCCGTTAAGGGCTATAAACACACTGCCCGTCACCATTTGGGGGGTTATGCCGTGGAAAGCTGCCATAAGAGGGTCAACCACAATTTCTGCTTGGGGGTTTGCCCTGTCAAATGTAGAGTTTACGCGGATTATGTCTGGATGCTGCAACATCATATCTTCAACCATGGCGGCAGCATCTCTCAGCACATCCAGGGTTTCCCCCTCTAAAACAATGGGTATGCCAGAGTCGCCCATGGCACCCATGCCCATGAAATCGCTTGATGAAATATTTATGTCAACATCAAGGACATGACGGGTTTCCTGCCACCATTGGTCAATAACCTGGCTTGTTTGCATGTTTCTGTTAGAGAGAAGATGAGCCGTTAAAGTGGCTGTACCTCCCGCCCCGCTTGTTAGTATGAAATGGGAAACGTCGGGGTGCTGTGAAACAATCCCTTCAAGCTCCACTAAAATTTCATCTGTGCGCTCTAGGTTAAGCCCTGGCCTTGTGGTGATGTTAATGTTTATAATGCCTTCATCAATAGGGGGCATAAGCTCAAAATTAAGGAAGGTTGCCAGAAACACCGCAAGAGCCATAATGCCGCCAGTGATGGCAAGCACCGTCTTTTTCTTGTTTAATATCTTGGTAAGCAGGTTGGCATAGCCATTTTCAAGCTTGTTGAAAAGCTTGGTAACAGGGGCGTTGCTTCTCTCAATTGGCTTAAACTGGAAGAAGAACAGAGGCACAAGAGAAACAGCCGACAGCAGAGATGCCACCAAAGCAAAAACAATGGAAAAGCCAATTGGGGCGAACATCTGCCCTGCAAGCCCCTGAACCGTAGCCAAGGGAACAAACACAACAACAGTTGTAAGGGTTACGGCGATAATGGAAAGCATTACAAACCTTGTGCCTTCCACGGCCGCTTCTTTAAAGGTGCGCCCTTCTTTTCTTGCTCTAAAACAGCTATCTATAACCACAATAGCGTTATCAACCATCATGCCCACGCCAATGATAAGCCCGCTCATGGTGACGATGTTTAGGGTATATCCCATAAAGTCCATGAAAATGAAGGTTACAAGGAGGGATATGGGCATGGAGCTTCCAACAATTAGAGAAGCCCGCAAATCCCCTAAAAACAGGTAGAGGATAACCATTGCAAGGACGATTGCAAGCACTAGGGTTTGTGCTACGGAAAACAGCGAATCTGCAATCATCTCGCTATTATCATGTATTACAGCTATGGAAATTTCTGGATTGTCTGCCATTATGGCGTTTATGGTTCTTATAACATCATCTGATGTTGCGTTGGCACTGACAGCCTGGGGGTTTTGAATGGTTATTGTTATTGTGTCATCCCCATTATATCGGCTGATGCTAGAAGCATCCATGGCGGAAATTTGCACATTTGCCACGTCATCAACGCGGATAACCCCGCCTGTAGGCAGGATGATTGGTATGCGCCTAAGGTCATCAAGGCTGTCGTGCCTTACTTGTATACGTGTTGCCAGGTCTAAATCTCCAAAGGTTGCTGTGCCTAGGGGGGCAGTGTGACCTATGCCGCTCATAGCTTGGATTATGCTGTGTATGGAAAGGTTGTGCTGGCTTAACAGTTCTTCCAAAACCTCCACACGAATATAATCTTCCTGTCCGCCAGAAACGTTTACAGTTGCAACAGTGGAAAGCCTTGTAAGCTGGGGAACAACCTCATCCTCAACATAATGCAAAAGATTATCCATGGTTGCAGAGTGGACAGAAAGGGTCATTGTGCTTGTTCCGCCCATGTCAGCAAAAATTATAACGGGGGTCAGGGCATCATCTGGAAGCACATTTGCAATGCTTCCCATGGCGCGGCTTAGGTTTGTGTAGGCACTGTCCATGTCCTGCCCATATTCATATTGCAAAATTACAACGGAAACATTTTCAGAAGAGTCTGAAATAATATTTCTAACACCGCTTTCTGCGGCAACGGCATTTACTTTTTCACTGGTCACCAGACGTTCTACATCATCAGGGCCAGCCCCTGGGTATACTGTAAATATGCCCAGCATGGGAAAGTCCATTTCTGGCATAAGCTCCTGGGGCATGGTAAGGATTGACATTAGCCCGAAAACCACAACGGCAGAAATTATAATAAGTGCTGCTACAGGGCGTTTTACAATGGTTTGAGTAAACTTAATCATTTAATTTACACCCCGCTGCCTGTGGAAATTTCAATTTCTGCGCCATCTGCCAGTCTTGCGCTCCATGTGTTGATGATTTGATGGGATGGGTCTATGCCATATAAAATTTCTGCATAGCTATCATCAAAAACCCCTAGCTGAACAGGCATCCTTCTTGCTATGCCGTTTTCAGCTATAAACACATGCGCTTCACCCCTGTCGTGGTGTATGGCACTTAGAGGTAAAGTTAAGGCGTTAGTTGCATTTTGAGAAACCGCAAAAATCCTCACAGACATACCGTCAATTAGACTGTCTGGCGGGTTTGGTATATGAGCCCTTATTGTGAGCAAGCCGCCCATGTCAACAGCAGAAGCAATTTCTGTGATTGTGCCTTGGATGACCGCATTTCCATCATTTAAGGTGACAACACCGCCAATTTCCAAATTGTCAGCAGAAAGGCGGGGAACACGGAAGGCTGCCGTCATGCTGTCCACATCAGAAATTATAAAGGCGGCGGCTTGAGGGGATGCGAAGCTAAATTCGTCAACATTACGCGCCATTACAACCCCGCTTATAGGCGATGTTACAATTGCATCATCAAGCCTTTCTCTTGCGGCTTCAAGGTTAACTAAAACCGTGTTTCTTGCGGCTTCTGCTTGGGCAAGCCCGTCTTGGGCTCTTTGTCTGTTTTCCGCAGGGGCAACCTCTGAAAGAATTCTCTGCCCTTCAATCGCTTGGGCATGACCTTCCACCGCTTGGGCGTGACCCCGCTGTGCAGTGGCAAGGGCTTGCTGTGCCTGCACAAGTCCTTGGCTGGCTTGGGTGCGACCAAGCTCTGCCTGGGAAAGACCAATTATTGCCATTTCATAGCCGCTTTCGGCACGCTCTAAAGCCGCTTGGGCGTTAAGATGCCCTGCTTCGGCTTGCTCAAAGGCGATTCTTGAAATTATCCCAGCTTCTAAAAGGGTGGCTGAGTCGTTAAGCCCTTGATAAGCCATGTTATAGCCCATTTGGGCTTGCTCTACCCCCACGCGGGCTTGGTAAACATTTTGCTGTGCCTGTGCTATCCCCGCTTCTGCTTGAGAAATGCCAACTTCTGCTTGGATGACAGCGGCTTCTGCCTGTGCAATCCCCGCTTCTGCCTGTGCAATCCCCGCTTCTGCTTGGATAACGCCACCGTCAGCTGAAAGAAGCTGGCTTTGCATGGCAGAGCCATCCACAAGAGAAACCCCTGTTCTTGCCGCCATAACCGTTGCATTTTGCACTTCCAACTGGGCTTCAAGAGCGGCAATATTGGTGATTATGTCCGTTGGGTCGATTGTGAACAAAATATCACCGACGGAAACCACATCACCTACATTAAAATTTACAGACAAAACATCTCCAGGAACTCTAGGTATAACAGCCACCATTTGGTTAGGCTCCATAATTCCTATGTATTCCCCCATAACAACAATATCACCAAATGCTGGCGAAACGGTGCTTACCACAACGCTGTTATCTAGGGTAAAGGCGGCTTCTACATCTGCGCCGCAGGCTGACAATGGCAAAGCCGCCATAGCCGCAAGCATAGCCAATGGCAGTGCATTTTTTAAAAGTTTTTTCATAAAAATCACTTCCCTTCTTTTTTAATTATTCTATATGAGTGCAATCGTTTTTTTTGTTTATTTTATAAAAGGCGACAATTGTGCCAATGCCGCTGGATAGGAAGAAATACCCAAGGAAGTAGGTCATTGCGCTGATGCCGTCAACAAATACAACGCAGAAACCCAAGAAGAAGCCTACAATACCATTTAGTAGCAAGGGAAGCTCTTTTCGTTTTTCTAGCTTGTTGCAAAAGGATATGATATTTGTAACCCCTGACAATATCATTGCCGCCCCAAGAAGATGTATAAGAGTTTCAAAACTTTCAATTTCAACAAAAAACAGCGATATGCCTTTTATAGCAACCAATAAACCAGACACAGGCATCAGCCATTTAAGCCACTTTGACAACAATTCGCTTTTGTTTTTCATGTATTCACCCCCGTTCTTTACTGTGTGCAGAATTATTATTATATAAATTATACAATCCTTTTTTAAACTAAACTTAAACTTTCGCAAAAGATTTGTTGAAGTTCAGTTGAAATTTATGTTATAATAATGATAGCATAAATCGAGGGGAGGGGTGTTGCCATGTTTTCTGTACTTGTGGTGGAAGATGATTTTAATTTCAGCAAATTAATAGAGCATATATTGCAAGATGAACATTTTGCGCCAGTTTTGGCACGTAATGGGGCGGAAGCCCTTGACATTTTAGACAACAGGCATATTGACCTGATGATTACCGACATTATGATGCCTGGCATGGATGGGTATGACCTGGTGGAAACCGTTCGGGGGGCGGGGTATGACTTCCCAATTTTAATGATTACCGCCAAAGAAACCCCTAAAGACAAGAAAAAGGGCTTCTTGGTGGGTACGGATGATTATATGGTGAAACCCATTGACGAAGAAGAATTTGTACTTAGGGTGAAGGCGCTATTAAGGCGGGCGAAAATCGTAAGTGAGCGCAAAATAACCATTGGGAAAGTGACTATTAATTATGACACAATGACCGCAAGCCGCGAAAACATCCGCATAACCCTGCCGTTAAAAGAATTCATGCTTTTGTATAAATTACTAAGCTATCCAGATATGGTTTTTACAAGGATGCAGCTGATGGACGAAATTTGGGGCTTGGACACAGAGTCTTGTGAGCATACGGTAAGCGTTCATATAGGCAGGCTGCGGGAGCGTTTTGCCTCTTGGTCAGAATTTTCGATAATCACGGTTAGGGGGCTTGGATATAAGGCGGTGAAAAATGAGTAAAAAACTAAAAAAACACTTTGGCGTGTCAACACTTCTTTGGTTTGTGATATTTGTTTTTGCTGTGCTTTTAGTAAGCCAGCTTGCCTCTGGCGTTGCTGTGCAATTTCTTGTTAGCGTTGGTATTTTGCCCTATTTTCATATAAACCACATAGAAGGGCTGGAGGATTTTATACCAGAAACCAGCGTGTTTTTGTTTATAATCGTTGTAAATGTGTTGGTTGGCACGGTTCTTGCCGCTTTGGGAGGGGACTACTTTTTGCGCCCTCTCCGCCGCCTTACCAACGCGGCAAGGGAAATTTCAGAAGGCAACTTCAAGGTGCGAGTGCCAGTAAAAGGCTCTATAGAGCTTGAGCGGCTGTCGGAAAGCTTTAACGAAATGGCAAAGGAGCTTGACAACACAGAAACCCTGCGTTCGGATTTTGTGAGCAACATTTCCCACGAATTTAAAACCCCTGTGGCTTCCATCAGAGGTTTTGCCAAAAGGCTAATGAAAGACGATTTAACAGCAGAGCAACGAAAGGACTATCTCGAAATTATAGTAAACGAAAGCGAGCGTTTGACAAGGCTTTCCAGCAATGTGTTGCTACTGTCCAATCTGGAAAGTCAGGCTTTGACGGCAGAACGCAAAACCTACCACCTTGACGAGCAATTGCGTAAAGTGTTGCTTTTGCTAGAACCTCAGCTGCAAAAAAAGAAACTGCAAACAAATATCTTGCTAGAACCCACAAAAATCACAGCAAACGAAGAAACCCTGCACCACGTATGGCTAAATTTATTGGAAAACGCCATTAAATTCAGCTATCCAGAAGGCATCATAGAAATAAAGCTCGAAACCAAAGAAGATAAAATTTCCGTTTCCATCGCAGACCAAGGAATCGGCATAAGCGACGAAGCCAAAAAACAGATATTCGAAAAATTTTACCAGGCAGACCCATCAAGAGCCACAGACGGCAACGGTCTCGGCCTGTCCCTTGTGAAAAAAATAGTGGAAATGGAAAAGGGATTTATCGAAGCCGAAAGCGAACAAGCCAAAGGAAGCCGCTTTACTGTGACATTAAACAAACATTAAAAACAAAAGCCCCTATGTTTAGGGGCTTTTGGTTATTAGTAAAATACGGGGCACTATCCTCCGAATACGAACCCCCAACTCCCTCATTTTGCGGGGTTTGTTGGCTGTTGTTATTTTCATTTCCTGCACTTAAACACCTCGTCCATTCATTTCAAGCACCATCCGAGGTGGTCTCAACCCACACAATCGACAACATCACATATACAATAATTTCAAGCTCAAGCCCTACCGCCACCCAAACTCTGCAAAGCAAATTGGGGGCATCAATTGGCAGGGATATAGCCCATGAAATAGCCAGAATTACTTGATTTGAGAGGGTTTTCTAGGTATAATGGGACTATGGTAGCTTGGGCGTTTTATGCTGTTATCCAAGCACATCCACCCGTTATTCCGACCACCGAAAAGGAGGGTCTATGCTACAGTCGGAAAAAATAACGGCGTTGTATGCGGGTGTTATAATTAGGAACAAAAAATAAAAAGCTAACAAAGTACGAAAACACAGGGTTTTGCCTATTATATCCCACATTAAAATATATCCCAAATAATAAAGGAGAGTAGTTGACGGTAGCTTTGGTCAGTTACTCTTTTTTGTTATTTGGGGTATTACCAAATTTTAACTTTATGGGTTTAGGTTTTATCAAATTATAATTTTGGGTAATTTGCCGTATGAGTTGTTCCATCGGAATGCGCAACCCAAACCACGATATTCCAGCATGGGTCACGACACATATTCACCAATATCTTGAGTTCAACTTTACATTTTGATATTTCCAATTTTTTCTAAAATTTCCGATATGGTTAAGTTTGATGAGTCAAAGTATTCTTCCGCTTCGGATTTTAAATTTTCGGTTTGTTCGTTATACCATTCAAAAACATTGGCAAATTTTTCTCTCGCATCCTTAATCAAGTTATGACAATACGAACATGGCTCCATTTTTGTATACAAAAATATTTCAATGTCACTGTTTAAATCATCATTGTCATAATGTTTAAATAGATAGGCCAGTATTTTTCTTTCACTGCAATGTATTTTGCGTTCAGCATAGCCCCCTTTCCTAACTGTGGCAAAAGTTCCATCAGGCATACTTCGCTTAAGGTGTGCGTATTCTTGAATGATGTTCATATCTTCACAGAATGTAACACTAAGACCCTTGTCAGAAAATATTTTCTCGACTTCTGCCTTGCTATCATCAGATGCTTTGCTTGAACTATAAGCTACATAAGCCGTTTTTGACATTAGACCATTAACGCATACCATGGCGAATGCAATGTTCCCAGTTTTTACTTTTTCATTCAGCATCGTGCCTATGTTATCAATAAATTTAATAAAATTTTGCAAGCCCTTCGTTTTTTGAATAATTATAAATAGTGACGGTACGACAATGGCTGCCAGAACTGCAAAAAATACTAGATTTAAATTTATATCAAATGGCAAACCAACTACGCTTTCTGGCAAAACAAGCAATAGCAAAACAAGCAATAGCATAATAAAGCAAAGTGCAGCAATAATAATACTCTTGAAATCATGTTTCATTTGTTGTTACCCCCCCATTAAGAAAATTTGTGTTTTGTGTCATTGCATCGCTCACCTAGTGAACTTTATTCACTCATAGAAATCTGCAAGGCTATGACTACCACTAGTTTTTTGCGGTTTGGATTTGGATAAATTGTCATGGCGGCATCTCCTTATCTCGCTGTTTGTTACCTATCAACAAATTATATTTTCTGTTTTATCTCATCTCGAGCAGTCATCTTAGCACCGCCAAACCTAGCGTTTGACGCTTACTGATGTGTGTGACACAACCACTTGGCGGATATGGCGTAAAACCTGTCCGCATAAGGCTTTACCACACCGCCAACACATGGCGGTGTGGTGGTGTTTGGCGGAGTTTTATGATGAGTGATGGTGTGCAAAGCCTTGCGTTAATTATGTGACACAAAATAAAATAGCGGCTTGCCCGTGTAGCCGCCCCCGCTTGCGACGCTTGTTGGGGGTTACCCTCAAACCCCATCGCTCACCCAAAAGCAGGGTGAGTGTTAAGCCAGCCGAGGGCTGGCTACTGCGGTCGCTTTGGGCGTTCTATATTATGAATTTTTAAGAGATTTTTGTTATGTCTAGGTCCAAAATTTTGTGTTTTCGTGAACTTGGTGCTTTGGAAGTCAAGTAAGCTTCAGGATGGAGTAACTTATAGCGACTGACCCTCAAAGCTATAGGGTATTTAGTTCTATGTGCGCACCGTTATATTGCCCTTCGTTACAAGGTGGAGTATGTCTTTTGGAAAGTTCTTCAGTTCGTCATAAAGAAAGTCGGGATAGACTTTTAGCTTGTCCAGTTCGCCAATTGAAAGCCAGTGAAAGGAAACCTCCCCATAACTTTCTTTTATGGCACTAAAATCCATCTTCATCAGATGTTTGTTAGGCTTCATGAGGAAAAACAGAGCTATCTCGTGAGTAGGGGTTTTATCCTCTCCCCAAATAAAAAAGTTTTCGTGAATAAATGCCAGTCGCTCAATCTCTAGCGACATTTTTATTTCCTCAAGCACTTCGCGCAAAACAGCCTCTTGCGCAGTTTCTCCAAATTTTACTCTGCCCCCTACTGTGTAATAATGGTTGCTGCCACTATTGGTTGCCATCAAGATTTTTTCCGAATCCATGATTATGGCTCCAACTCTATAGTTAAATTTTCCTTCACTTGCCTGTGACGAAACGTCATTCTTTTTCATATAATTTGACCTCCCAATTTCTGCATCATTTCTTTTGTTTCAAACAATTCAGGGTCGTTGCTTTTTAGGACACGTTTTTGTATATCATAAGCTTTTCTTAAAGTAATCAAGGCATCATGGGGTGACGTGATTGATTTTATCCTTCCAATCTGGAATAACACTTTTGCTGCATATGGGTGGTCACCATTGCGCATATTGCGCCTAATCCTGTACGATTTCTCAAAACAATTTAGTGCCTCATCGTTTTCCCCCAATTTTTCATGGATTAATCCCAAAGTATAAAATGACCAAGCAATCTCTGGAATCTCTGCACCTTCTCCATACTTTGCCTCACGAATTTTTAGCCCCAGCTTGCATTTTTCCAAAGCTTCATTTAGCTCACCAAGTTCAGACAGGTCGCTTGCCCACAATGTCAATGTTTGAGCGATATCCAAACAAATTTCTGATAAAGGATTTTTGGGCATAGCTGCAACCAAAACGTCTTCCCCATCAAGCAAACTAAGCCTAAAATTATAGGCTTTTTCGTGCAGTCGGGATGCTTCTGTTAGATGCTCCAGCCTTTCGTCCTCAGATAATTCTGAAGTATTTTCTGTCGCCAACTTATTATAATAGGTTCCCAGATTATGTACTGAAAAATAAAACTTAATAGCATGAAGGTTCCCATCCCCTCTGCCGTACACCTCATAATTTTTTTCTCTTATTCCATAAGCTTTTTTATAATTGTCGTAAGCATCCTCGAAATTTTTCTCATTAAGGTGTAAAACTGCAAAGCCATTGTAAAGGTCAGCGATTTTGTGGTCGTTTGGACTTACTTCTAATAGTTTGCTAATTATTTTTTCTGCCTTCTTAAAGTTCTCGGTAGCTTCTTCGTATTCCTTATTCTTTCTTAATACTACACCTATTCTTTGATGCAATCTTGCCACATCAAAGCTATCATTGCCTTCTAGATGCTCGCAAATATAGAGAGCATCTCCAAAACGGGTGATAGCACTTGCGTAGTCACCTTTTTTGAGGTGTGCATTCGCCATCACCTTATGCAGCTCCATTTCATTTTTCTTTTGGTCAGCCCCTAAGAGCTCGGCCTCTTCAAGGCATCTTATCGCCTGGTCGTAATTGCCGTTATTGTAATACACCTGCCCTTGTGCAAAAAGGTCATCGAAGGATTCTGCTATTTTTGCAGTTTCTGAATAATGATTCATCATGGCCATAATGACGTCTTTATAGGATTTATCTGACGCTTTTTCAATATCTGGATACAACAGCTTCTCTTTGCGCAAATGAGTCACAATCGCTTCTTTTGAGTAAGTTCTTTCGCTATCGTCCTCAACTTGCTTCATGCTCGCAGCAAGCAAGGCAGGGGTTATGACATATTTTCCTATATGTCTTTTGCCGTTTATGGCATTGGATAACTGACTTTCGCTTACGCCCAAATCTAATGCAAATGTATTTTGTTTTTTTCCAAAAACATTCCTAACCATATCCGTAATGTTCTTCATGGTGATACCCATGTTACACCTCCAAACAAAGAATTGACACCTTCTAGTATAGCATAAACAGCAATATTTCGCAATGGGTTTTGAAAAGTTTTGAAAAGTTTTGAAATTTTAAGGAAGTTTGGAAAGTATTTGAAAACGAGAAAACTTTAGGAAAATCAAAAATATTAAGGAAATGCAATTGGTTAATTTGCGCGCTATAATAAAATTACGAGGTAGCAAACGCGACTTAAAACTGAATAACCGTTGTGCGTCACGGTAATGATGTACCCGCCCGAGTAAATTGGGAGGCGACCAGAAAGTATCCCGACACTAAATAATTAGATTGCTTCAAAATAACAGATGAGGAGGAAATGATGGTGAAAAATTTTAAAGTTCAACGCGGTGATATTTTTTATGCCGACCTCGGCAGAGGGGTAGGCTCGGAGCAAGGGTGCCAAAGACCTGTGGTGGTGGTGCAAAACAACACAGGCAACGGCCATAGCCCGACCGTAATTGTGGCACCGATGACGAGCATCTTCAAAAAGAAATTGCCCACTCATGTGATAGTGCCACAATTTGGTAGATTGCGGCAAGATTCAATTATAATGAGTGAGCAGATTCGAGTTGTTGACAAAACTCGTCTAAGTGGCTACATAGGACACGTAAGCAGCGACATTTTATCTCGAATCGACATGGCTCTCGCGATTTCGCTTGGCTTAGCCTCGTAAAGATGATGTAAAAATAAAGGAGGAAAACATTATGAATGAAGTAAAAGGTTTAAGGACAGTTAATTACCATTTTTTGGAGGAGTGCAATTTTCGTTGTGGCCCTTGCTTTGCTGGGCATGGTCTTGAGGGCAGGCGGCTGAGCGCGACAGACGCTCTAAAAGTGGTTGATGCAGTAGCAACCGCAGGATGCGAAAAGCTCAACTTTGTTGGCGGGGAGCCTACGCTTTGCTCTTCACTTGGGATGTTAATCAAGCAAGCGAAAAGCCGAGGGTTGACGACCAGCATAGTAACAAATGGCACAGGGTTGACCAACGAGTTTCTGCGCAACATGCAGGGCTATCTTGATTGGATTGGCATAAGTATTGATTCATTAGATGCGCAATCCCTAAAATTGCTGGGTCGGTACTGCGGAAACATGACGATTGATAGGAATTTCTATTTGGCCAAAGTTAAGAAAATCAAGGCTTTTGGTTATCGCTTGAAGATTAACACTGTTGTAAGCTCTATAAATTTCAGCGAGGACATGAGTGATTTTATTAACTATGCCAAACCTGAAAGATGGAAGGTTTTCCAGGTATTGTCCATCGGCAAAAAATCTTGCGGTTTTTCCGTTGCGTCATCTGATTTTCACAAGTTTTGTAAACTTCATCAAGGCAGATGCAGTCCCGACGTGAACATGGTTGCAGAATCGGATGAGCAAATGCGTGGGTCATATTCGATGATCGACCCTCTTGGGCGGTTTTACGACAATGTTGGTGAAAGCTATCGCTATTCTTCGCCAATTCTTGAAGTCGGAGTCAAGCACGCCTATGAAAGTATCGTTGTGGATGTTGAGAAAATGGTGGAGCGAGGCGCATTTTACAAGTGGTAGTTCAAAGAAACAATATATTTTTAAGGAGGAAAAAGCAATGGCAAATCATTTTGTGTGTGTATCAATGGTGGTTGACAAGATGAGCATGGAAGAAAAAGGGATGCTCAAAGGGATGCTCTTGCATGGCAAGGACTTTCAGGCAGCAGATGACTTCACTCCTACGTATTTAGAAAGTATGGGGCAAGATGTAACTGGCTATTGGGTTGCAGACAAACTAGAGTCCTTATTCAAAGAAGGGCTAGGAATTGCGGACAAAGTCAAAAAGCTGTCTGGCAACTACGGTAGGCAGCTTGATAATGTAATCAACAAGGTTCTTATTAAATCGCTTAAATCTACGAAGCCTTATTTATTCAGCTGTGTCGACAGTATAGCAGGTGCAAAAGAGAGGGAGGCATGGATTGCAGACAGACTACTGGAAACGGTGATTCAAAATATGGACGAAGTCCAAAAGCAAGAAATGGCAAAGAGAATTGAAGAGTATTTGTTGGAAAAAGGTCTTGACCCCGCAGAGGCTGCCAGCAAAAGTGCCCTACTTCTTTTAGGGGGAATAGTGTCACTCAATATTCTTTTGTCCACTGGGCTTTTCGGTCCAAGTTTAGCGGTGCTATTGCTTCGCATTTTCAAAATGTCGCTTCCAAGTTTCTTGAAACTGTCGGGCTTCTTGGCAATCCTCGCTGGCCCCGCAGGTTGGGTAGTGGCCGCCCTATCCTTTTTGCCCACGATAACCTCAATTGCAAATAAGCGCGCCTATGACAAGTATATTCTTGGGGTATTCTTGATTGGGATGGCACGAAAATCCCAAAACCAATGTTAAGCACTCTTAGCAGCATCTCAACCAAGCCACACGCCCATTAGACACATTGCATCCATCGTGCCCACATAAGGGCACGATGGATGCAATTTTTGTTTTAAGCAAACAAGGTACTGAATAAGTATATCTCATCAACCACCAGACCGTTACTACGAAAGTCCAAAGAAAAATACGAACACTTCACCAACGAGTAACCGTTGGGGAGAGTTCGTATTTGCTCCTAGTATCGGAGAAAGGGGGATTTGAACCCCCGCGCCGCGTGAACGACCTACATCCTTAGCAGGGACGCCTCTTCAGCCACTTGAGTACTTCTCCTAATGGACACTTTAATTATTATAGAGCCTAGAGAAGGTTTTGTCAATAGGTAATTTAAATTTTTTTTGAAATTCATTTTGGTGGCGGTAAATGTTGACAGGGTTGTGGGGTTTTGGTATAATGTTCTTTTGTGGGAAAAGGATTAGACCGTTAATAAAAACTGGAGGTTATTAGAATAATGGAAAAAGAGAAAAAGGGATTTTTTAAGAAGATAATGGGCGGGCTTACGAAAACCCGTGAGAATATTGCTCAGAGTGTGGAGAATGTTTTTAAGAGCTTTCGCAAGGTGGATGAGGAGCTTTTTGAGGAGTTGGAGGAGGCCCTTATTTTGGCGGATTGCGGGGCTATGGCATCTTTGGATATTGTGGAGCGGTTGCGCCAGAAGGTTAAGAAGGAGCGGCTGCAGGATGCCCATGAGGTCAAAGGGGCTTTGGTTGAAATTATTGCGGAAATTATGGATGAGGCGGCGTCAGAAACCGAGGAAATGCCTGTTCCTGCTGTTATTTTGGTTATTGGGGTTAATGGGGTTGGCAAAACCACGAGCATTGGTAAGCTGGCTACAAATTTTGGGGCTGAGGGCAAGTCTGTGGTGCTGGCGGCGGCGGATACTTTTCGCGCCGCGGCAATTGACCAGTTGGAAGTGTGGGCAAGCCGCGCAAACTGCCCAATAATCAAACATCAGGAGAACAGCGACCCTGCCGCTGTGGTTTTTGACGGTTGTGCCTCTGCAAAAGCCCGAAATGCTGATGTTTTGATTGTGGACACGGCAGGGCGTTTGCATAATAAGAAAAACTTAATGGAAGAGCTTAAAAAAATATCCCGCGTTGTGGATAGGGAGATGCCAAACGCCCACAGAGAAACCTTTTTGGTGCTGGACGCTACCACGGGGCAAAACGCCCTATCCCAAGCTAAAACATTTATGGAAATTGCTGACATTACGGGCATTATTCTAACAAAGCTTGACGGCACAGCCAAGGGCGGGATTGTCCTATCTATTGCCAGCGAACTTAAAATCCCTGTGAGGTATATTGGGGTGGGGGAGCAGGCAGAGGATTTGCAGGTTTTTGATGCCAAGGCATTTGCCCGCGGCATGTTCTTTGATGAGATAAGTGACGATGACGCAGAAACACCTTGCGAATAAACCCAAGCTGTGATATAATGCAGTGGACAGGTCTAATAAAGCGTGCCGAAAGCTAAAGGAGAAAATTATGCCGAATGTGAAACGGAATTTAATTGTAATTGGTTCTGCCATGGGTCTTTATGGGCTTTATGTCCTTTTGATATTGGTTTTAGGGCTGGATTTTTGGGTGATTTTGGCGGTTTATGCCGTTGTCATCGTAACTTTATATATTATCAACCGCAAGGCTATTATGTCATTGCGGGGTAATTATTTTTATTTGACGGGCAACCTGGGCAGGGCGCGTACCATATTGCAAAAAGCCGTGGACAGCGGCACGAAAAGCCCCGCCAGCCACATATACCTCGCCTTAATTTTAATGAGGGAGGACACAAATGCAAATGATGCCTTTAAATATCTTGATAGAGCCATTGAGCTGTCCAGAAACCCTGTTGACAAACGGTCTGCCACCATTTCTAAGGCAACCTGCCATTGGATGAACAAGGATGCCAAGGCGGCAATCAAAACCTTAGAGGACATGCGCGCCAGTCAGGAGTATACAAACGCCCCAACCTTGGTAAGCCTAGGGTTTTTATATATGGTTGATGGTAATTTGGCAAAGGCTTTAGAAATAACAAATATTGCCATTGATGAAGAGGCAGACCATGCCGCCGCTTGGGATAATCTTGGGCAAATCCGCTATAGGGAAGATAGGATTGAAGAGGCGCGGGAGGCTTTTGTCCACGCCTTGTCGTTAAAGGACACCTTGGCAGACAGCAACTACTACATGGGCATTATTACAGAGCAGGATGGCGACTTTACCGCCGCCGCTGAATATTTCCGCAAAGCGGCGATTAGTCCTATTGGTTTTTTTAACACAGTTACCCAAGAGCAGACAGATGCGAAGTATGAGGAATACCGTAGCAAGGAGGCGTAGCCCCGTGGATGAAAACCAAAGGCAGGAAGCTGTGCAACAAGGGAAGATGAGTACAGAAAATTTCGTTATGAAATCCACCGACCCTAATATGAAAACCAAAATTGCTACTAATATTACAGACCCTGGCGGCACGGTGTATTGGTACATACGTTTTAACACCCCTTTAGACGAGGAAACCGTTTCGCGCAGGACGATGAACGTAACCGACACCACAGGGTACATTTTGCACACCCTAATAACCTATGACGCAAGCCGAAACCTTATCGTCCTAAACCCTATGGACTTATATCGCCAAAATGAGTATTATATTTTGCATATTTCCAAAAAGGTGCGTTCTGCAAAGGGTCGCCCGCTGCCTAAAAATGTGTATATTATGTTTAAATTGGTGGGGGAGCAGATTTCCGAATTTCATATGCTGAAAGAGGCTAGTGTGCCAAAGCCTATGGAGAAAACCAAAGCCATGCGAAAGGCAGAGCAGGCGGAGCTTGCAGAAGCCATTGCCAAGGTTTCAGAAGGGGCGAAACCTCCCAAGGAAAAAACTAGCAAGCCCGCAAAACCAGCCCACCCAACTGTGCCATATGGTCCAATCGGCATAAAATTGCATTTTGCCTTTATCGGGCTTATGTTGATGCTGGGTAGCCTTATGACCCAAACTGTGGGCATTATTTTAGGGGGCATGGGGGCGGCGTTGCTTGGTCTTGGGCATATAATATTCCAGATGACGAAAAAGCCTACAATGTCAGCGATAAATTACAATTTGGGAGCGCATAATTTTAACAAACAAGCCTATGATAAGGCGGTTAAGTTTTTTGAAAAGTCGAAAACCCAAGACCCTGGAAACAAGTTGCCGAAAAGTGCTTTAACCAAGGCTCAAAGGCATATCAAAACCAATTAACGGTTTTTCTTGCCAAAGTAAGCCAAATGATGTATAATGGGTGATGTAGGACAATATACATGAAAATAACTTGTCAACACAAGTACAAATAAGGAGTGTGGAGATATATGTCAAAGAAAGCAAATTATTTTTTGGGTATGGTATCTGGCTTGGCTTTAGCGGTTATCGCGTGGGTTGCCTTCATGCCGATTGATTTCCAGTTTTTGCCTACATCTGCCCCAAGACAGCAACAGGCGGCGGCAGACGGGCTTAACACGGAAGAGGTAAGCCAAAAATTAAGCCATATTTACCGCATCATAAACCACAATTTCATTGGCGATTTTGATTTGGAAACCGCCCTTGATGTGATGTTTGCGGGCTTTGTTTACGGTGCTGGCGACCCTTACACCGTCTATTTGTCAAGTGATGCTTTTGTTGCCTTCCGCGAAAACACCCAGGGGGAGTTTGTGGGCATTGGCGTAAGCATTGCAACAGACCCAGCCGACGGGCGCATTTTGGTGGTTTCGCCTTTTGAGGGCAGCCCTGCCTTTGGTGCTGGCGTGTTGCCTGGTGACAAAATTATCCGTGTGGATGGGGTGGAAGTTTTTGGTAACGAGCGCACCCAGGAAGCCATCGGCATGATGCGCGGAGAGCGTGGAACACCAGTAACCATCACCGTTTTGCGGGAGAGTGAGGACATTACGCTGGATATTACCATAGTACGCGACATTATCCAGGTGGAAACTGTGCGCCATCGTGTTATTGAGGACACAAACATCGGTTATTTGCGCATTTCCCAGTTTGACCGCGTAACCTATGACCAATTTATCAACGCTTATGAAGATTTGATGGGTCAAAATATCGAAGGTTTGATTATAGACGTGCGTAACAACCCTGGCGGGCTTTTGGACGTGGTGAACTCTATTGCGGACGTTCTTGTGCCTGAGGGCATTATCACATACACAGAGGACGCGCGGGGAAGGCGCACCAATGCCTATTCTGACGCGCGCCAAATTGAAATTCCTTTGGTTGTGCTTGTTAATGGAAACTCTGCATCGGCTTCCGAAATCCTTTCCGGGGCAGTTCGCGATACTGGCGTTGGTGAGCTTCTGGGCACTACCACCTTCGGCAAGGGTCTTGTGCAAAATGTGTTTCCATTGCCCTGCGGTGCGGCTGTAAAGGTGACAATTGCTAGGTATTTCACCCCTGCGGGTATATGCATTAATGGCGAGGGCATTGTGCCAACTCATTATGTGGAAATGCCAGCGGAGCTTACCAACCGTCTGTCAACTCTGGAGCAAGAATATGATGTGCAGTTGTTGGAAGCTATAAATTTAATGGAAGAATTAATGGGTAATTAATGCCCTCTATTCGTCATCGCGGGTCAATCGCGGGATGACGTTGTAGGACAATCTAGGCGTAGCGAATAGCTGCGCTTTTTGTTTTGTGACAATTGAATATTTTTGTCCTTTCGTGCCAAGCTAAATATTATAAATGGAGGCGATGGTATGAAGAGTTTGATTTTATGTGGTATAGCAACATTGATTCTTGCAACGGCAACCCCAAATGATTTTAAGAGTTGGTATTTTGTGCCAGGTTTAGAAGGGCAAGCCCCAGGGTGGGATGCCAGTTTTGACCTGGAAAAATATAACACTTTTTATCTAGGCGACACAGAGCGTAAAGAAATTTTTTTGACATTTGATGAAGGCTACGAAAACGGCTTCACAGAGGTTATTTTGGATGTTCTGAAAGAAAAAAATGTGCCTGCGGCATTTTTTGTGACCAAGCCATATATCAAAGACAATCCCGAATTGGTGCGCCGCATGGTGGACGAGGGTCATATTGTGGGCAATCACACGGTTCGCCACAAAAGCTCGCCAGGGCTAACCCCTCAGGAAATTTCAGCAGAGCTTATTGGAGTTGCCGAATATTTCAAAGAAATAACAGGTCAGGAAATCCCCAGGTTTTTTCGCCCGCCAATGGGGGAATATAGCGAAAGGGTGCTGGAAACCATTGCCAGCGAAGGTTATGCCACCGTTTTCTGGTCATTTGCCTATGAAGATTGGAAAATTGATAGCCAGCCAGGAGGTTCGGTTGCCCACCGCAAAGTGACAGAAGGATTGCACAATGGCGCGATTTTGTTATTGCACGCCGTTTCCAGCTCCAACGCGGAAGCCATGGGCGACATCATCGACACCGCGCGGGAAATGGGCTTTGAATTTAAATGCCTTAGCACTTTAAATACGCCCCAGTTTCCGCCGAAATTGTGGGATTAATTTAAAAAGCGCGTTGCCATACGCGCTTAGACTGCCCCACACCCCCAAGCACGTCATTGCAGTCGTAACCCCAACGGTAGGGGCGCGCATTGCGCGCCCGCTGTCGGGCAAACGTACCCTTCATCAACATTACCTTTGTCGGATAACGGTCACGCAATGCGCGCCCCTACCACCGTCATTGCGGGCCCCGCCCGCAATCCCACATATTTTAAGTGTTGCTCTTTTTCTAAATTTTTCCATTGCATCACTTCCATTTGTAAAATTTTTATGACAACCACCAGACCTTCTCCCTGCCAATTTCAAAACCTAGCTTGCGGGCTATTGCCATAGATTGGGCGTTGCTTACGCTAATTTGCCCAAAAGGCACAACGCCCAAACTTAACTGATGGTTAATTATACAGGCATACAAAGCCGTGCCATACCCTTTGCCTTGCTTGCTGTCAAAAACTTGCAACATGCCAATGCTTCCCTCTGCATGAATACCCACAAAGCCGATTATTTCGCCATTTACATAGCCCCCAAACAGCTCCCTGTCAGCTATGCGTCCTGATATGTATTCCTCGCCCAAATCCATAGTATAATTTGTGGTGACCAGAGCCAAATCCGCCATATTTAAGGGTTTAAAGTCTAAATTAGCAGAGCGGGGGAGGGGATTACCCTGATAAACCACCTGATAATTCTCCAAAACCTCAGCATTTGGGGATAATGCCTTTAAATCATCCAACATAAATTCCTGATGGCACACAAAAAGCCCATTTTTGGGGAGGTTTTCCAGTAGCTTCCTCCCCAATTCATGGGTTGTTACGGACATCATGTAAGCGTCAGATTTTGTATCCTGTAGCAAAACGCCGTCAGCTCCTGCGTACAAAATGCGCGCCGTTCCTCGTTTTATGGGCACAATCATGTCCATATGTTTTATGGGATTTTGTTGCAAATAGTCTAAGGGGTTACACAAACTCGCTCACTCCAAAGCCGTCCTCGGTGATGCTGGTTAGGCGGCGGGCTTTTTCCTCCCCGCGGATAATGCGCAAACAGCCTCCCGCAAGGGCTTCCAGCTCATACTCACCAGGCATAACCTCCACAGGGGCGATGAAGCAAACCCTGTCTGCAATTTCTTTGGCGAAGCCCTTGGCTTTTGCAAGGCCGCCAGTGATGATGATTGCGTCAACCTTACCAGACACAACAGTGGCAAGAGAACCGATAGATTTCGCGATATTGTACGCCATGGCAGACATTAGCAGGGCAGACTTTTCATCCCCTGCGGCAGCATCATCCTCGACTTTGCGGAAGTCTGTGTGACCAAGATGAGCCATAAGTCCCCCCGCGCCACGCATTTTCTTTTTCAAGTCCTTTTTAGGCAACCCGCTGTCATAAAAAATATTAACAAAGTCCATTAGGGGCGCGCCGCCTGCACGCTCTGGAGAAAAAGGACCATTGTCATCCCCTACAGAGTCCTGCAAAATGCCTTTTTCATAGACGGATAGGGAGATGCCGCCCCCAAGATGGGCGATTATCACATTCATATCCTCAAACTTTTTGCCCTGTTTTTCAGCCAAAATAATAGATTGAGCGCGGGAGTTTAACACATGTGACAGGGATTTGCGGTTAATTTCTGGGTATCCCGTTACTTTTGCAATTTCTGGCAAACGACCTGCCGCCACGCTGTCATAAATAAAAGCGCGGCAACCCGCCTCCCGAGCCACCAAATCCGCCATAAGAGAGCCAAGGTTAGATGCGTGACTTCCGCCTTTTTCCGCAGAAATCCAGCCCTTCATCACGTCGTTAAATTCATAACCACCTGTTTCCAAAACAGGCATAAGCCCGCCGCGCCCCACAACACCATCCAGCTCCGAAACCTTTACATCATGGTCCTCCAGAGCCTTTAGCACATGCCCCAAACGAAACTCCTTTTGGCTGGGAAGGTCTGGAAACTTCGACAACTCTTCCCTGTCATGCTCTACATTTATCATAAAAACAGGCTCATATTCGCGGAAAAGTCCAATTTTCGTTGATGTTGAACCTGGGTTGATTGCTAAAATTAATTCTGACATATTTTTCCTCCTGAAGTTTATGTTTATAGGGCAAAGGCGGGCAATGCCCGCCCCTACCACCAATTACACTAATTCAAAACCGCGGTCAAACGCTTTTTGGTTCATTTCCACGAACTGGGGCTTTACAAGGCTTGCGATAACTGATTTCCAGTCAACGTCGCCAAGGTTCATAAGCTTGGCTATTGCCCCAACAAGCAGGACATTTTGCCCGCGGGGGTTGCCTATGGCTTCCGCTTCTTTGGTGGCGTCCATAACCTTGGTATCAACGCCTTTGTCGAGCCTGTCCAGCACGTCGGCGGGGTATTCGGCAGTGCCTGCCAAAACTCCCGTTGGGAAAATTACCTGGCTGTTGACAATGGCAACGCCGTCAGGCTTTAGGTAGCTTATCCAGCGCAAAGCTTCTAATTGTTCAAAAGCAATTAGCACATCTGCCCCGCCTTTTTCGATAACAGGGGAGAAAACCTTGTCGCCATAGCGCACATGGGTGGACACTGCCCCGCCACGTTGGCTCATGCCGTGTATTTCGCTCATCTTAACATCATATCCTGCGGCTAATAAGCCATTTGAAAGGATTTTGCCAGCCAAAATTGTTCCTTGACCGCCAACCCCCACTAATAATACAGATTTTGCCATAAATTCCATTACCTCCTAATCAAAATATCGGCTTGCTTTAAAAATTTCCTTCGATGGCACATTTAACAATTCCGAGAATGTCATGGGGTTACTGTGCAGAAAATCCTCCACAATAGTTCGCCCAAAAGAGTAACCCAAACACCAAGGCAACCCCTCATCTTTATCACCAAACATATATTTGGCGTGGACAGCTTGGTCTGTACTGTGCAGTATCGGCTTGATTTCATTCCAATAAACATCATCACGCGGCTGGTTCCAGCTGGGCGATAGGCCTGGAAACAGGCTCATTGCGAACAAATCTGCCTGTCCTTCGGTTATCATATACTCCAAAAATGAACCAGTCAAGCCCTCTCCACCACGCTGCACATACCAATGATGACCCCAAATGTTGTGATGATATTCGTGGGCAAACACAAAGGGCAACCACCGTTCCCAATCATCCGCCAGCGGGTTTATGTTTATAACCACATTGCCAAATACCGAAGTTCCCACAACCCCGCTTTGCCACTCTCTAACACGCTCGTTGCTGTTGCAGATGGGAAAAAGTGCCACAAGTATCGGGTCATCATCATCCGAAGGCAGGGCGGCGGTTATTTGTTCAAGCTCCAGCTTTAAATTGACAATATCCAGCTTTTCAAGCTTGTCCAACTGTACTTTCAAACTCTCCAAATCCTTAATGGGCTTCGGTTGCTTAAAGCTTTGGTCGAAAGGGGCGTGCTGGGCAATGTCTGCCCAAAAAGGCTCAATCATATGCTTTGCCCAGTCACCATCTTTCAAAAATTCTCTTGAATTCTCAAAAGTTGTAATTACATTTATTTCCATTAATTTTGCTCCTATTTTTTAACAATTGCATTTACAGGGCAAACCTGGGCGCAGACGGTGCAGCCAACACAGCTGTTGTCGATGCGGGAAACTTTGCCGTCCATGGAAATGGATGGGCAGCCCACTCTGATGCAGGCTTTGCAACCCACGCATTTGTCATTAACAACGAATTTATCTTTAAACAGGTTTTCGCCAAATTCTTTGTACTCGGCTTCGCCCATTGGCTTTAGGACGCACGGCCAGCGGGTGATGATGATGCTTGGTTCATCGCGGTTATATGCCGCGTCTAGCACCTCGCGCATAGCTTTGAGGTCGTTGGGGTTTACTGTGTCAACATGTTTTGCGCCAAGGGCTTTACAAACCGTTGCAATATCCATTTCGTGGGCAGGGTCGCCATAGGCAGATTTACCAGTTCCTGGATGCTCTTGCTGACCCGTCATCCCCGTGATGCGGTTATCCAAAATAACACAAATGGTCTTGGAATTATTATACAAAACCTCAATAAGGCTGTTAATGCCCGTGTGGAAGAAGGTAGAGTCGCCCATAACCCCTACAACGCGGGTGTTTTTACCAGCCTGCTCCATAGCCACTTGAGTGCCGTGGGCAGCAGAGAAGGCAGAACCCATGCAGATTACATAATCAATAGCGTTAAAAGGCGGCGCAAAGCCTAGGGTGTAGCAACCGATGTCGCCTGCTACTATGGTATCTTTGCGCTTTGCAAGCTCGGCAAAAAAGCCGCGGTGAGGGCAACCAGAGCAAAGAACAGGTGGGCGCGGCGGCACATCTTCCGTCTTAACATCTGTTACTGGCATAGCTTCGCCGAAGATGGCTTTGCGAAGCACATCTGGGGTTTTCTCGCCATATGGCGGGTCGATGCTGATGCACTCATAACCGTTTTTCATTACCCAGTCTGCAATATAAGGGTCGTTCTCCTCAATTATGTAGACTTTGTCGTGACCCATTTTGTAAAATTCGTGAAGCTTGGCATCTGGCAATGGATGGGTGAAGCCCAGTTTTAGGTAGGTTGCGCCATCACCAAAAACCTCTTTAGCAAAATTGACGCACATGCCAGAAGCGATAACCCCGATTTTGCCGCCTTTTTCAATATGGTTAAGAGGCGTTTTTTCAGAGAAGTCTTTAAGCTTTTTCATGCGCTCTTCAACCACTTTGCGAAGCTCCACAGCAAAAGTGGGGATTGGAAGGTATTTGCGCACATTTTTTTCGTAAGGACGGTGAGGTACTTCCTCCCGTGGGCTTAGGGTAACAGCGGATTTGCTGTGTGCCACACGGGTTGTAATGCGTATCATCACAGGCGTGTCAAAATCTTCCGACAGCTGGAAAGCCGCCTTCATCATGTCAAGACATTCTTGGCTGTCAGATGGCTCTAACATTGGCACTTTAGAGGACTGGGCATAATACCTATTGTCCTGCTCGTTTTGGGAGCTGTGCATACCAGGCTCGTCAGCGGTAACCAGCACCATGCCAGCGTTTGTGCCTGTGTAGGCGAAAGTGAACAAGGGGTCTGCCGCCACATTAACGCCCACGTGCTTCATAGCACATACAGAGCGAGAGCCGCCAACAGCCGCGCCACAAGCTGCTTCCAGGCTGACCTTCTCATTAGGTGCCCACTCTGCGTAAATTTCTTTGTAGGTCAGCAGGTTTACCAAAATTTCCGTGCTTGGCGTGCCTGGATATGCCGATGCAAATTTCGCGCCAGCCTCCCATGCGCCGCGTGCAAGGGCTTCATTGCCCGTCATCAAAACTTTTTCCATTTTTATCCTCCTAAAATTAATCTTTTAGTATGTTAATTAGTTGTTCTTTTAGTTTTGGTACGCTTTCTTTCACGACCATCCAAAGTAGGTTCATTTTCAAAGACTCGTATTCGTGTGCCAAAAAGTTTCTGGCATCTCGCATATCTTTCCATGGCACTTGGCTATACTCTTCCTTTAAATCCTCAGAAAGCCTTTTGGAAAGCTCTCCTATTTGGAGGATGGTTAAAGCGCAAGCGCGGTGTATTACAGAGTTTTCTTCAAAACCAGAGAAATGCAAACCATCAACATAACCTTCAATGTCATCAGAATAACTTATCATTTTTTTGATGATGACTTTATCCTTCTCTTTCATAAATCACCTTACCCGTCCTTGCTACCTCAATATCAATCCTACCATTGTTTGCGATGTCCATTTTATGAATAATGTCTACTCCTGTATCTAAAGAGTCCATTACATCAGTAATTCTTCCATAAATTGCCAAGGCAGACCAGCCCGTAATCTCTGGCAAGGTGTCTATAACCAAATCAACATCACTGACTTCGGTTGCTGTGCCTTTTGCGTACGAACCAAACAAAACAGCCTTGGTAACGCCGTTTTCTTCAAACACAGGGGTCAGTTTTTTGGTTATTTCTTCGATGGTCAACACGTTATCGCCTCCTGATTTAGGCATCATCATCCCTCGTGGGGGTTGCGTTTGGTGTGCGGTGTGTGGCTATTCTACCGCAAGGGCTAAAGCCATACTCGCCACCTTTTCCTCTGTCGATGCTCCACGTGAAACAAGAACAATAGGAACTCTCGCCCCTAACACACAGCCAGCCATAACAGCCTGCCCCATATAAATTAAAGATTTGCCAAGGATGTTGCCGCTGGCGATGTTAGGCGCAATGAAAAGGTCGGTTTCCCCTGCAATTTCGCTGTCGAAGCCCTTTAGCTGTGCAGATTTTTTGCTGACGGCAAGGTCAAAAGCAATTGGGCCTTCCACGATGCAACTGCCAAATTCCCCTTCTTTTGCCCGCTTGGCTATTTTTTGGGCATCTACGGTTTCCTGCATTTTGTCGCTGACGGTTTCAACAGCGCACAACATGGCGGTTTTCGGCTGTTCATAACCAACAGAGCGCAAAAAACCCAAGGCATTTTTCAAAATATTTGCCTTTTGCTCCATATCTGGATTTGTTACCATGCCCCCATCGGTTACAAACATAAGTTTGTGGTAATTAGGGGTTTGAAACGCGCCCAAATGCGACATTAAGCCCCCAAGACCAATGCCCTTTTGCTTGTCCACCACAGCTTTTAACAGCTCCCCCGTTGGCAGGCCGCCCTTCATCAAAACGCTGCCCTTGCCGTCTTTAATAAGCTGCACCGCCTCTTCTGCCGTGCCGCCAAGAACGTGGTTAACACCCCATTTTTCGTTGGCAAGGCGCAAAGCCTCCATAGATGCGTCATCAGCGTTGCCAGCAAGGACAATGGTGGGCTTCTTTGCCATATTTGCCATTTTTGTTTCTAATTGTGCAAAATTTTTAATCATTTGTGTTCTCCTTTCCGAAGGTGGTTTCTTGTATTGTTTTCAAAAGCTCTTCTTTGCCCTGTTTTGTTTCGCTTGAAAAGGGTATCATTAGCGTGGCTGTAGGCTCGCCAAGGGCTTCGCGTATAATTTTCACATGTTTTGCAATTTGGCTGCGCTTCAGCTTGTCCATTTTGGTAAGGACGTAAATGATGGGTATTTCATAGTGTTTCAGCCATTCTATCATTTGCAAATCCTGCACACTTGGCTTGTGGCGAATGTCCAAAAGCTGGATAATGCCCTTTAACTGCTCTCGGTTTTTAAGATAGCCCTCAATCATTTTGCCCCAGCTGGCAATTTCTTCCTTAGGACCTTTGGCATATCCATATCCTGGCAAATCCACAAAATACATTTTGTCATCAATGTTGTAAAAGTTTATTGTGCGGGTTTTCCCTGGGCTTCCGCTTACCCTTGCCAAAGCTTTTCGGTTTATCAGGCTGTTTATCAAAGAGGACTTGCCCACATTAGACCGCCCAACAAACGCCATTTCGGGCATTTCCATCTCTGGAAAACCCTCATGTTTCACAGCCACTGCCGCCAAGTTTACATTTATAATCTTCATCTTGCGCATCTCCTGTTTTTGTGTTAAAATAGATATGAGGTGTTACCATGACAAAAATTTTATTTATATCCCCTCCGCGCATGTCGCGGGATATGATGGCAGCCCGGGTTATGGCAGAGGCGCGCAGTGCTGGCGTGATGATTGATATTAAAACCATGACGGACAGAGAAGGGTTTATATACTTGGCATCTGACAAATGTGATGCAGAGTTGATAATGCTTTGCCCCAACCTGCGGTTTTTGATTAACAAAAATGAGGGGGCAGAGCTTTTAAAGAAGCTCCCGCTAATTGTCATCCCCAGCTCTGTTTTTGGCAGCCTAGACGGAGCGGCACTTTTAAGAACCATCAGCCACGCCATCGAGGGGTGCTAATCACACACATCAAAAAGGGCGTAAAAAACACGCCCCTCTTTCTATTCGCCTTTTTTATTCCGTTGCATCAGGTCTGACACAACCGCTTTAGGGTCTTTCCCTTCAAATAAAACCTTGTTAACCTCTTCAACAATTGGCATGTCAACGCCATATTTCTGTGCCAAAGCAAGAACGGTGGGGGCTGTGTTTATGCCTTCCACTGCCATGTTAACCTCGGCAAGCACCTGCTCCACGCTTTTGCCGCGGGCAAGAAGGTTGCCGCCGCGCCAGTTGCGGCTGTGTTTGCTTGTTCCTGTTACAATCAAATCACCAATGCCAGAAAGCCCCGCAAAAGTCTGCATTTCAGCCCCCATGGCAATGCCAAGACGGGCAATTTCTGCAATACCGCGGGTTAGCAAAGCCGCCTTTGTGTTGTCACCATAGCCTAAACCGTCAGAAATTCCCGCCGCAAGGGCAATGACGTTTTTGAGCACGCCCCCAAGCTCCACCCCCACAATGTCTGTGCTGGTGTACACACGGAAGTTGTTGCCGCTGAAAATATCTTGAACAACAGCAGCGGTTTCTGGGCAGGAAGAGCCAACCGTTACCATTGTTGGCAAAAAACGGCTAACCTCTTCCGCATGGCTAGGGCCTGACAAACAGGCGATTTTGCACTGGGGCGCAAGGTCTTGCAAATATTCGGTAATGCGCATTAAAGGCTCTTTAATAAGCCCTTTAGATGCGTTAACAATAATTTGACCTTCATTTAAATGAGGGGTGATAATTTTCATTTTTTCGGGAATGTCCTTAGAGGACAAAACCAACAAAACCACATCCCCCGCCTTTGCCGCCACCTTTTCATCCGCCGTAATGGTAATATCCCCAGGGATGACAATGCCAGGCAGAGAACGCTGGTTAACCCGCTCTCTATCAAGCATGGCGGCAAGGGATTCGTTGGGTTCCCACATGGTAACTTTGTGCCCGTTTTTATGTAACAAGCAAGCCAGGGCAATGCCCCAACTTCCAAACCCAAGTACGGTGACTTTTTTCATGGGATGAACCCCCTCTCTAAACAACGAAATAACAGGCTTAACGTACTTTATGTACCTGGGCGATGGACTGCATATCACTGTAAAAGTGATTTAAATCCTCTTCGCCCTGAACTTCCCATATGTTTAGGAATTTATTATACATCTCTTGTGCTGTGCTGGTTTCCGACACTTGATACAGCTCTTGAATACTGTGGATAATATCCCGAACCATTTCTTCTCGGTTTTTGGCAAGCTTTTCTGCGTCCAAAATTTCATCACGGATAGCCCCCAGCTCGCTGTCCAACACATGAGCCGCCTCTGCCGCCTTAACCAAGCGGGAAGCAATGTTTTCGGGGATAATGCCCTGGTATTTATAGCGCAGTCCATGCTCTGTCACAGCCCAAAAGTTCATGGCAAGGGTGCGGATTTGAATTTCTGCCCGCACAGTCTGCTTGCCGAAAACCGTGTTTAAATTATATTCTACCACAAAATGGTAACTGCGGTAGCCGCTTGGCTTATGCGACCTTACAAAGTCTTTTTCCTTCACCACCCGCATATCATCCCGCGAGTTAATAAGCCTTGTGATAATGAAAATATCATCCACAAAGCGGCATATAATGCGCACCCCCACAATGTCATCCATCTCACTAAAAGCTCTGTCAATAGGAATTTGTTTGCGGTGGGCTTTCGCCATTATAGAAGGCACGGTTTTAACCCGTGTTTCCACGGAAAAAATAGGCGTTCGGTTTTCCGCCTGCGTAAACTGTAGGGCGAGATTGTTAAATTTTGCTCTCAGCTCGTCTGCTGTTTGATGATATGGGAGCAGCTCCCGTTCCCAGTCCATAACTACAGCACATTTTGGTCAATAAGTTGGACAAGACCAAGTAAATCAGGCTTCGCAAGTTGCGCCGTTGCCCCAAGGGATTCGCCTTTAACCCGCATCTGCTCGTTAATTGTAGATGAGAAAATGATAACAGGCAAATGGCGCAAACTTTCATCATTGCGGATAAGCTTCAAAAGCCTATGACCGTCCATTTTAGGCATTTCCACATCAGTAACAATCAATTTAACAAAATTTTCGATAGGCTCGCCTGTGGCTTTAAAGCTTTGCAGGGCATCCCACGCCTCTTGCCCGTTTTGAAGCATGGTAAGGTTGGTGTAACCCGCCTGCCCAAGGGCTTCAACCAAGGCTTTGTTTATGGCTTGGGAATCGTCTGCCATTAAAATAGGCTTGTCAGACAAATCTCTCTTGCCAAGCTTGGACAGCTCTTCCAATTGTATTCCAGACTCTGGTGAAATATCCGCCAAAACCTTTTCAAAATCCAAAATGGTGATAAGCTTGTCCTTCACACGGGCAATTCCCGTGGCAAGCCCATCTTGACCGCCATAAATTGCCGCATCTGGCTTTTCAATCATATCCCAGCTTAAACGGTGAATTTCCTCCACCGCATGGACATGAAAAGCAGACAAAACTTTGTTAAAGTTTGTCACAATAAAAATGTCCTTGGTAACATCTGGCGACTCTGGATGACCCAGATATGCAGGCAGATTGATAAGGGTCATCATCAGCCCGCGGGGATTGAAAACGCCTTCAACAAAGGGGTTGGCGTTTGGCATGGGCGTAACTTCATGGTACTTCATAAGCTCAACAATTTTAGCCACATTAATGCCGTAAAAACGCCCATCAATGGTAAATTCCAAAATCTCAAGCTCATTAGTGCCCGACTCTAAAAGTATCTCGTGCTTTCTTCTCTCTGGCATGGCTACCTCCTGAATTATATGAAAGGTATTTTAGATTAAACCTATTATAACATAATAACATTTAACTTGCAATATGTCCACTGCATTTTTTTAGACACTTCACAAAATTACCTTCAATGGCATATATTGGCTAATAAAGACGGGCTACCGTTCCAGACTGTAAATTCATCACCCCACACCCCCTACACCTAATCCCGCGACCAAACAACGTCATCCCGCACCACCCACGCTCCCTATACGTCATCCCGCGCTTGACGCGGGACCCCATCAGCACTAACTAGCCCCTACAGTATGGGGCTTGGAACAACTGACGAGGCCCCGTGTCAAGCACGGGGTGACGCGTTGCGTCAGATTGCGGGTCAAGCCCGCAATGACGTTATGGATGACGTTACGATGAACTTTATCTACGCTTTGAAACGGTCTAACGCCCTTCTGTTGTAAGTGCGAGTGGTCGCAGAATGCGACTGTCTTTCGGCGCGTGCGCCCCATTCCCATTCCCATTCACCTTCTCCTTTTCATTAACATTTAAATTCTCATTTTCATTTCCATTAGGTTCTTCGTGGGATAACCTAAGGTTATTATTTTTAGACGGGCGACCACCCTTTATTCCATCCTTAAACTTCTTATTGTTAGCATCTACCTGAGGCACAGCCATTGTAAATACGGCATTTGCAGCCCCTTTCACCTCCAACAACTCTTCATCAAGGGCATAAGCCACAATAGCATCATATGCAGAAAGTTTTAAACTTTTTGGTAATTTTTTAATGGCTTCATAAAAACTTCTGTAAAAAACTAAACTATCTCTCATGTTATTTCTCCTTTAGATTAATTATTCTAATAAGATTATAACATAAAATG